>Ga0310696_10005502_pt1 | contig 15270 bp, 5 predicted proteins | sample AusTroGonzalo_MG_4_FD_203885 | JGI IMG/M metagenome (GOLD analysis project Ga0310696, IMG submission 203885) | Bovine rumen microbial communities from tropical cattle in Woodstock, Queensland, Australia - Gonzalo_02 (v2) (version 2) | ecosystem: Host-associated > Mammals > Digestive system >...
GATTGAGGTTGAGAAAAGGGATTATTTTACTATACCTACTTTTTTGTTACAGGTATATTTCAAATACCAAATGGATGCTGAGATGACCCTGCTTGACAACATTGAGGAGCAGGAATCGTTTGACGGCATGCTTGAAGAGATTGGCACGGGTATTTCTTACTACTATTTCTTGTTTAGGTTGCCCGATGGTCGCAAGATACCTTACTTCTGGCAGTCGGCGGCTGTCATTTCATACGTGATGAACGGCACTTCAGCCTCGGCTCAAGCCGCTAAAGCCGTTGTGGACAAATGGTTGACCGCCATCAAGGAAACACCCCGTGAGCAGTTGGCCGGCATCATTCTCGACAACCGCGCCAATGGTGGCGGCTGCCAAGATGACCTCGACTATCTCGTCGGCTCCTTCATCAACGAACGCACCGAGGTACTGAAGACCCGTTACAAGGAAGGTCCTGGAAGGCTTGAGTACTCGCCTTGGGTTTCCTATTACATCGATCCGAAGCCCGACTACCACCGCGACATCACCGCCGAAAATATCCCCTTCGTCGTCCTTACTAACATCTGTTCAATCAGCATGGGCGAGATTGAACCTGCCGTCATGAGGCACGTGATGCCTACGGTTCATGTCATCGGCGAGCGTACCTACGGTGCCACGGGGCCTCTGCAGCCTGTTTCGTTCATCGATCTCAACTACGGAGGGCCTTTTGGAGACCAAAACAATATGAATCATTACATCTACACCTCGACATTTGAGGCGCAAGTGGGTGGCAAGGTACTTGAAGGCATTGGCGTCACACCCGATGAAATAGTGCTCTTCAAAGACCACAACACCAGCTTCATGCCCCAGTTTGACGCGGCTATTGAATACATCAAGAACTACAAATAGATGTGCCTACTACAAATGGTTCAAAACAAAAAAACTCCAGCAAACGCTGGAGTTTTTTCATGGCTCGTTTTCAACAATCTCAACTTTCTTGTTTCGCCTAAACCATTCCGTGATGTCCTTCACACGGCCATCGGCCAAGCGTTTCATCATTTTTTGGTTGGTGGTCGCACTGTCCAAGGCACCTAATTCAGCCACATATCGACCCAATTTGATGTAGTCGAAATGGTCGGTCGAGACATGCTGCGGCAGGTCATTCTTGCCCGAATACCAAGCTACCTTCATGTTATAGTCGTTCTTGACCTGTCGAGCCAATTGGGCCACGGATTCAGGCTCGTTGTCGCCGCCCATGAAGCACACACAAGTGATGCCTGTCTTGTATTGCTCCACAAGATGATACAACTCCTTGGTGTCCAACGGTTTACCAGTATTTTCCCACAAATACTTGCTGTGGCAACCAGGGCATTGGTTGGGACAGTTGGAGATATTAATGGCAAGCGTCACTTCTTCAGGAACTTCCTGAAAGACAATATCAAAATTGGCGTACTTTAACATCTGTCCATCTCCATTTTTCCATAGTGACGGCGGGCGGCTTCTTCTTGGCGTGGCTCGCTGAAATTACTGACGCGCTTCAGGTAACCGATGATGCGGGTCAGGTAGTCGATGTTATGGCTGTGGCACTCGGGGCATTCCTTGAGGAAGCGCTTGTCGATGTGGCCGCAGTCGTTGCAAATCGTATTCGGGATATTGAAAGTGAAGTAGTTGCAACCTTCGCGGGCAGCCACACGCAGCAGCTGACGGTATTGCTCCTTGGTGAGATGTTCCTCAAGGTTGCAGTGCAAGGCCGAGCCTCCAGTAAGGTGCTTGATGTACTTCTCGCCGTGGAGACGGAACTTGTCCAACACGTTGGTGTTGGGGTCTTCCACGATGTAGAAATAGCTGTTGTAGCAGTCGCGGTGCACCTCGTAGCCGTCTTCCTTGTCCCACTTGGCGTGTTTCACGCCCACGTTCTCGGCGGGAATCATCTCGCAGTTGAACATCAGGCCGTCTTTCTTCGAGTAGTACTTCTTGTTGTAACGCTCGATGAGACCCAAAACCTCTTGCACAAAGTGTTCATACTCCGGGTTGTCCGAAATCTTAATCTTCAAGAACTCGGCAGCTTCCACAAGACCGTTCACGCCGATAGTGAGGTATTGGCGGCCAAGGTTGATGTAACCCGCGTCAAACAGCGGCAACATACCTTTCTTCTGCAATTCCTTCAGGTTTTCGTTGTAGCACATCTGCACTTTGTGGCAAAGGTCGACGATTTCCTCAAGGAAAGTGAGGTAGTGCATGTTGTTGCGTGCGGCGTACTGGATGCAGCGATTCAGGTTGATGGTGAGCACGCTCTTGGAGCCTGTGGAAACACCACCGGCACCGAGGGTATAGCTGAAACCGTTGTCCTGAATCTCGTTGCGCAGGCGGCAGCACGATGACAAGGAGTCAGCATTGTCGCTGAGGTAGGTAAAGAACGAATGTCCTTCGGCGTACATCTCGGCGGTGAAGTCGCCCCATTCCTGATCGATGACATCGCCGTCCTTTGAGAGCAGTGCCATCGTTTCCACAGGGAAGGTGAGCACACTCCTCAGACGCTCTGCGTTGAACCACTTCATGAAGCGTTTCTGGAGCCAACTCAGTGATTCCCAGTCGGGTTTGGTGCCGTCGGGGAAGTAGAAGTTACCAAACAGCGACTCGAAATAATAACGATCGTAGTAGGCGATGTTCCAGAACACCGATTGATAGTTTCTCGCGCCAGCAGGTTGGTTGAGCGAGTAGACGATTTGCTGGAAGCAGTCGGTGATGACTTTGTCGATGGTGCGCGGTTTCATCGAGTGGTCGACGATTTCATCGGCGCGTTTGTAGTAGTCCTGGCCGTAGTCCTTGGCGATGAAGTAGTTCATGTACATCAGGAACTCCGGCGTGGCGCAGGCACCCGACAATTGCGACGAAACCATGAACACCATATTAATAAAGCCACCGCAGAAAGAGCGTAGCTTGGTCGGGGCAGTGGAGTTGCCGCCTATGGAGCTGGTGCCTTCGTTGAGCCAGGGATACATGGTGATGGAGGCGCAGTAGTTGGCCAGACTGGTCTCGTCGTTCTTGTAGATGAAGTGGTTGTTGAGCAGATAGAGGTAACGGTCGGCGAGTTCCTTGCCAAACATTTCCTTGATGCGGTCCGTCAGCAGGCGACGATTAATGCGGATGAAGCTTGACTTGGGCAGTTCACCTATTAATGTGGCGATGTTCTTCTTCTCCACATTGGCGTTGGCGTCATACTTCGAACCCGTGGCGGCGTTCGAGGCGTTGACGTAGTTGCTCAGGAAATCGATTTTCTCGCGGATTTCGCGGTCTTCGGTGTGCTTCTGGCGGTACAGGATGTAGTTTTTGGCCACAGTGTAGTACTGTTCCGCCATTAATGCCGTCTCCACCTGATTTTGAATCTCTTCCACGGTGATGCCGTTGGTCACGCGGACGCGACTCAGGATGCCGTTGAGATCCTCGTCGGTGGCATAGAAGCCCGAGGCCAAGAAGGCCTTGCTGATGGCGATTTTGATCTTGTCTAAGGAGAAGGCTTCCTGCTTGCCGTCCCTTTTGGTTATGTACAATCCTCCGTTGCTCATATAATGTGCTCGTTTTCTGTTTGTTGTGTTATTTCAAACGCAACATATATCTCATTTTCTTATTGTTTGCACACCTCCCTACTTCCCGAGGGCATAGTGCGTATTGTCACAAGGCAGGTCTTCTGGCTTACTCCCTTCCGAACGGCCTTCCCGTCCTCATGGGTTGGACAGTGGCACAGGGTGTCCGGCATGTTTCAGAGCTCACAGCTACGGGTATAGTCCCTGATTTTCACGGGGTTCCCTATTAATCTCCTCCTAAGAACCTTGTTGTGCAAAGGTATAGCATTTTGGTTTCACCGACCAAATTAATTCTTGAAATTTTTGTCAACAGGATTATCAACAGAGAAGAAGTCGTTTTTATATGTTTGTTTTACATATTCTGTCACGAAAATTCCTACATTTGCGCCCATGTTTTATTTCTGGTAAAGAACAGAAGTTCAAACAAATCAAATACAAATCCTATGAAAAAAGCTTTATTTACATTTCTTTCCTTGCTGCTTGGCCTGAGTGCCATGGCGCAACAAAATATCCAGCTGCGTTCGACGGACAAAGCCGAATGCGTGAAAAGTGACATGACGAGTCTGAAGGCTATGTTTTCGTTTTCGAGCCTTGAAACTTATGAAGTGCAAAGCGAGCGAGGTGTCTTCTCGATGCTCACCATGCCCAACACCGTCATCGGCGGCAACGAGGGCGACCCTCAGATTCCCGTAGTGAACCAACTTATCGCCGTCCCGTTAGGTGCTACACCCAGCATCTGTGTGACGCATTATTCCACAACGGATTACAATCTAGAGGACTTCGGCATCCACACCTTGTCGCCGCGTCAGCCTGATGCATGGAAAGACGAGAGCCCCGAAAATCTTCCTTTCGCTTATAACGAAGCCGCCTATCAGAGCCAAGGGCTGCGTTCAGAACCTTTGGTTCGCGTCGGCGTGGAAGGCATCATGCGCGGCGTTAGAGTGGGGCAGATGAGCATTGAGCCTGTCAGTTATGACCCCGTCAACAACAGGATTCGTGTGTTCAACGATATTGAAGTGGAAGTCAGTTTCGACGGTGCAGATGCCGTTGCCACGAAAGATTTGTTACTAAAGACATACAGCCCTTATTTCACGGGCATTTACGACCAGTTGTTCAACGGCCGTGCCCTCAGAGACATCTATGACGAGCATCCTGACCTTTGGACTGCTCCTGTGAAGATGCTGGTCATCGCCAACCGCATGTTCGAAAATTGCATCCAGGATTGGGTGGCATGGAAGACCCTGAAGGGCATCTATGTGGATGTGAACTATACCGATGTTATCGGTACTACCGCTGAAGAAATCCAAAGCTTCATCCGTGAAAAGTATGCTCAAGATGCGCCCACTTTCCTAATGATTATGGGTGACCAGGCGCAAGTAGCACCCTCTGGCATTGGAAGCAAGACCGGTTGCGTTACCGACCTTTTGTACTCCAGTGTCGATGATGACCAGTTCCCGGATATGTTCCACAGCCGTTTTTCCGCCGAGACCGTTGCCGAGATGACGGCCATGCTCAACAAAGGCATGGAATACGAACAATACACCATGCCCGACCCGAGCTATTTGAACAATGTGCTTTTCGTTGCAGGTTATGACAATACGGGTTGGGACCTTACCGTGGGCCGTCCCACCGTTTGGTATGCCACCAACTATTACTACAATGCCGAACACGGTTTCGCCAACGTCAACGAGTTCAGTCATGGCTCTTTTGACAACTGCTACACTTATCTGAACTCTGGTGTCGGTTTTGCCAACTATACTGCCCATGGCAGCGAGTCAAGCTGGATGAATCCGGAATTCACCGTTGACGATGTCAACAACTTAACCAATGAGCACAAGTATTTCCTCGCCATGGGCAACTGCTGCAAAACCGGAAACTGGGGCTTTGAAACACCCTGTTTTGGCGAGGCCATGACGCGTGCCGCAAACAAAGGTGCCTACGCCTATATCGGTTCCTGCCCGAGCACGACTTGGTTCAACGACTATTATTTTGGCGTGGGTGCCACCACCCATGCCGACGGCACCATGCCCACCTACGAAGAGACCACTATGGGCTGCTACGATGCCATTTGGAGGGATGATGCCTACCATACCGTTTGTGCCATCCTTTACACTGGCAATCTGGCGGGCAACGCCGCCCGAGCCTTGGGCTATCCTGTGCATTGCAACCCGCTCTACTATTGGCAAGCCTATCACGTGTTGGGCGATGGTTCCATCATGCCGTATCGTGTTCAGCCTACGGCCAACACCGTGAGCCATTTGGACATCCTTCCCATCGGCATTGACACTTACGAGGTGGATGCTGTTCCTGGCTCATACGTGGCCATCAGCAAAGATGGCGAACTTCTCGGTACGGCACTTGTGGGTGAATCGGGTAGGGCATACGTTCCCATCACGCCTGTTACTACAAGTTGTAATGTCACCATCTGCGTGACTGCACCACAACGTATCCCTTATATCGTCACCATTCCGGCAGCGCTTGTTGAAGGTCCCTATATTTCGGTGGACAGTTTCACGCCAACCCAAGCCCATGTCGGCGATACCACTAACTTGAGCATCAACTTCAAGAATGTGGGCACAGAGGCCACCATTGGCACTACTACCATTACTTTGACTTCCGAAGATCCCAATGTCGTCATTATCAACGGTACCAATACTTTTGAGGCTTTGGATGCAGCGGGCATAACGACTGTGAGCGGCTTCCAGTTCCACATTGTTCCGGGTGTGGCTGATGGTGCCCATGTAACTATCCACTATGCAGCCACCAACGGTGATGAGACTTGGGAAGGCAACATCGTGATTAATGCCAACGAGGCCGTTTTGGCCTATCAAAACATGCACTGGGATGGCGTTTTCGTCCCAGGCGAAACGATTACTTTGACCGCCAAGTTCAAAAACAGAGGCCATTACCAAGCCACCGATGCCGTGGCTACGATGAGTTCCGCTAACGACTATATCACTATCTCCAATCCGACAATTAATATGGGTACTATTGCTGTGGATGAGGAAGTGACTTGCCAGTTCACCGCCACCATTGCCGCCGACTGTCCAGAGAGCGAACAAATCCCTGTGACTTTTACCTTGGAAGCCAATGGCGGACTCACGGTGCAAGGTAATGAAACCTTGAAAAATTCCTGTAATGTCATCTTTGAACTGAGTGACTCCTACGGCGACGGCTGGGGCAATAACAGCCTGACGGTTTCTTTCGATGATGGCAGCCCGTCGCAAGAGCTGACCATCGAAAAAGGCGGTGGAGCCTTCTACACCATGGAAATCGGCAACGGTGTTCACGTGACCTTGACATGGCACTCGGCGAGTTTTGCCAATGAATGTTCTTTTGTCGTGAAATATGAGAATGACTTTGTGATTTATCAAACGAATGGCACCCCAACCGCTGGTGTCCTCTACGAGTTCGACTGCAACTGCGCTTCAGCCTATCAGATTTTTACGGTTACTGCTGCTCCCGATGATGAAACGCATGGCACGGTCAGCGGGGGAGGTGTGTTCGATTATGGCCAGAGTTGCACCGTGACCGCCACGCCTGCCGAAGACTATTTCTTCATCAACTGGACCCTGAACGGCGAAGTGGTTTCCTACGCTCCTTCCTATACCTTCTTTGTGGTAGCCGACATGGATTTGGTGGCCAATTTCGTTGAAGGCCGCATAATTGGTGATGGAGGCGATGCGACGAGCGATTACCTTCCGAGTTATAGTTTGTACAAAAATACACTTTCCGAACAAATCTATACTTCTGAGGAATTAGGTGGCGAGGGTCTCATTACCAGCATTGCTTTCTACAACGGAGGCACAGAGAAGACACGTTACTACGATTTCTATATGAAAGCCACGTCGAAGAGTACTTTCTCTGGGAATAGAGATTGGGAAAGCATTTCTGTTTCTGACAAGGTGTTTAGCGGCAGTGTAACCATGGTGGCCAACGATTGGACGGTCATCACACTGAATCCACCATTCTTCTATGACGGTGAGTCCAACGTGGTACTTGTCGCCGACGACCACACGACTTCAACTGGTAGTGGCTTGAGATGTCGTGTGTTTGATGCCCCATCTCAAGCTATCCGTGTCTATAGCGAAAGCACGAACTACGACCCGATGAACACCGCGACTTACTATGGAACCATCATGAATGTGAAAAACCAACTCCGTTTCACCAAGTCGGCTCTATCAACCGAGCCTATCAACATCGTGGTGAGCGCCAGTCCAGCCCAAGGAGGTACGGTGACGGGTGGAGGTGTGTATACTTTCGGTGAGACCTGCACGGTCACGGCTGCGGCCAATGCGGGCTATTATTTCATCGGTTGGACCGAAAACGATGAACTCATCTCCAATGATTTGGAAATCAGCTTTGTGGCTCTAAATGACAGGAATCTTGTGGCTACGTTCATTCAAGCTGTGGAAATAGGCATAGTAGAAACAACCAATAACTTTTTGCCCAGTTACAGTTATTACAATTATACCATGACTCAGCAGATTTACACGCCTGAAGAAATCGGCACGGCTGGAACCATCTCTTGCATTGCCTTCTACAACGAAGGAGCGGAGAGAACCCGCACGTATGATTTCTATTTGGCCACCACAGAAAAGTCATTCTTTAGTGACAATGTCGATTGGATTACGATGGCGGAATCTGATAAAGTATTCAGCGGCAGCGTCACCATGGCCGCCAATGCTTGGACTTTCATCGTTTTTGACACCCCGTTTGAGTATGACGGCATCTCCAACCTCGTCCTTGTGGCTGACGACAATTCGGGCAGATATGATAGTTCACCTTACATGGCTTGCTCGGTCTACAACACAAGTACAAATCAAGCCATATATGCGTATAGTAGCATCAATAATTTCAACCCATTGTCTCCTCCGACTGAGCCCATCTCTTCCAGCTGGAGCAATCCAAACGATGTCCTATCAGTGAAGAACCACATCCTTCTTGGCATTTCAGCCTCTACGATGGAACAAACCATCACCCTTTCCGAAGGCTGGAACTGGTTCTCAACCAACGTAGAAATCACTTTGGACGACTTAAAAACATCTCTCACGGAGGCTTTGCCCAGCACCAGCATCAAAATCAAATCTCAGAGCAACGGCAGCACTTCCTACAATGGTAGTACATGGAGGGGTGCTTTAAATTCATTGGATGTGTCTCAAATGTACATGATTTCAGTTAGTACCGACTGTGAAATTACGTTAACAGGTGTGCCCATTGATCCAGCCGAGCACCCCGTCACCATTAGCAACGGAGTCAACTGGATAGCTTTCCCACTCAGCCAAAGCATGACCCTCAGCAATGCCTTTGCAGGATTTGCCGTCAGTGGAGACAAAGTGAAATCCCAGACGACCACGGGCAATTATAATGGCTCGTTATGGAGACCGAGCTTCTCCCTTGTGCCGGGACAAGGTTATATGTATATCTCGAATACTCAAGGAACCAGGACATTCACTTTCCCTGCGAGTGCGAAATAGACTATTTGAAAGAGATTCCCCAAGGGAAATGGCGGGGAAAGTGTATGTTTAAAGCGGCGGCTTGTGGCGCTTACGGATCGTAGGCGTTACTTGCCGCCGCCTTTTACATTGACAATACGGCTCCATTCACTTGGGAATCCCTTGAGGTAATCCAAATTGAAATACCCGAAAAATGCAGAAAATGTTTGCATTATATCGTTTTTTTCCCTTTATTTGTGGCAAAATTTGATAACAACCACTAAAACATAATAATATGAAAAAGACCCTTACCCTAATCCTTCTGGCCTTGTTCTGCATTTGCGGATATGCCCAGACCATCGACCCCGTCCTGTTAGAGGAAATGGGGCAACATCGCGACAACGAAAAAATCCGTGTGTTTGTCATCATGCGGCAACAGTATGACCAGCAACAGCTTAACAGCCGTGCTGCATACTACACGACCCGAGCCGAAAGGCGTGAGTTTGTGGTGAACGAACTGAAACAGTTCGCCGAAACCTCTCAATATGACCTTCGCCATTCCCTCACGGAAATGCAACGAGGCGATTTAGTGAGTGAACCGAAAGTGCTTTGGATTGCCAACGCCCTCTTTTTTGAGGCGACAAGAGGTGCCATCCTTTCCCTTGCCGACCGTTCCGATATTATGGTCATCGGCTTTGACGAAGAGCGCAGCTGGCTTCCTGACGGGGAAGAATCCCAACCCGCCAATTCGACTCGTGGGATTACTTCAAATGTTACCCAAGTGAATGCCAACCAAGTATGGAACTTGGGCTATACAGGCCAAGGTGTGGTAGTGGCCGTCATTGACACGGGCGTGAACTACAACCACCTCGACCTTGCCGACCACCTTTGGGACGGCGGCACGGAATTTCCTTACCATGGCTATGATGTCTATAACAACGACAACAATCCCATGGATGACCATGGTCATGGAACACACTGCGCGGGAACGATTTGCGGCGACGGTACAGCTGGCTCACAAACTGGCGTGGCACCTGATGCCACCTTGATGTGTGTGAAATGCTTGAGTTCAGGCGGCAGTTGCAACGATTCGCATTTTATTAGTGCTATGCAATGGGCGGTCGATCATGGTTGCGATGTCATCAGTATGTCATTGGGTGGTCATGGACATTCTGGTGCAGAAAAAACCATAATACGCAACGCTTGCGTTAATGTGTTGAATGCAGGTGTAATAGCCTCAATTGCTGCAGGAAATGAGGGTAATCAGTTGTCTTCCTATCCCATCCCTGATAATGTAGGATTGCCAGGCGGATGCCCACCCCCGTACCTTGACCCTGATCAGCAGCAGAATCCTGGTGGTTTGAGTTGCTCGGTCTGTGTGGGTGCCGTCGATTCGAATGACGAAGCGGCCTATTTCACTTCCCATGGTCCCCGCGATTGGTCTAATAGTGAATATGCTGACTATCCTTACACTGTAGGCAGCCAAACGGAATTCGGCCTTATCCGTCCTGATGTGTGTGCTCCAGGTGTTGATGTCATTTCAGCAAATTATTCGAACGTTTCGGGTTACACCACAATGAGCGGCACCTCCATGGCAACACCTTGTGTGGCAGGCTGCATGGCTTTGATGTTGAGCAAAAACATTAATGCCACACCAGAAGATTTGTGCCGTATTCTCGAAGAAACCGCTGTTCCGCTTTCTGCTGGGAAAAGCAACATATATGGTTATGGTCGCGTGGATGCTTTGGCTGCCATTTATGCTCTCAATTTACCAGCATTGACTCTTGAATCTTTCATCATTAATGATGGGCAAGGTAACAATGACGGCAATCTTAATCCAGGAGAAGCAGTTACCCTTGACCTTACTGTGATGAATAATTCTGATGCAGCTTTTGATGGAGCAATAATGGTGCTTTCCACCGAATCAGAATACGTTACCATTACCAATGGAACGGCAACGCTGCCTCATTTTGACGCAGGCCAGACCCAAACCATCGAAGACATCTTTGCTTTTACATTGAGTAATGATGCTTCAGGAAATAGGGCAATCCTTTTTACAGTTGAGACCTTTGTTGGTGAAGAGTCTTTTTGCGTCAATAGGATTAATGTTATGGTTTATGGTCATGTCTTGAGATTTGACGAGGTTACTGTGTTGAACGATGGCAATAGCAATGGTATGCTTGACGCTGGCGAGACCGCCGATTTGCATGTCGTTATATCCAATAATGGTAACGATTTGGCAACATCCATTGTGGGTACATTATCTACTTCGTTTCCATACCTTACTATTAATGTGGCAACAGGAATCTTCGGAGATATTGAGATTGGTGGGCAAGCTGCTGCCAACTTCAATGTCACCCTTGACAGTTCGGTTCCTGATAATTACACAATAGACTTATCAATTGATCTCGTTGACGACAACGGAAGACATAGTAATCTGAATTTTGAATTTGGGGAAGGAATTATTGCCTTCGCCGATGCCAATGTAAAAACCATCTGCGTTTCCCTCTGGGACACCAATGGTGATGGTGATTTGAGTTATGCCGAGGCTGCCGCTGTGACGAATTTAGGGAATGCGTTCCGCGGCAATTCCTCAATTACTTCATTTAATGAATTGCAATATTTTACAGGATTAACTTCTATTGGTGCAGGGACGTTTATTAGGTGTTATAGTTTGACCTCAATAATAATCCCCAATTCCGTAATATCTATTGATGGTGGAGCGCTTAATGGGGCGTTTATGTATTGCTCTGACTTGACTTCAATCACTCTCCCCAATTCTGTGACTTCTATTGGTCAAAGTGCATTTGAGTCCACAGGCTTGACATCGATAGAACTCCCTAATTCTTTGACCTCTATTGATCACCAGGCGTTTTCTGGTTGTCCTTTGACCTCAATAGAAATCCCCAATTCCGTGACTTACATAGGGACAAACCCAATTTTAGGATGCAGTGGCTTAGCGCAAATCGTTGTAGAAATGGGTAATACAGCTTATGATTCTCGCGGCAACTGCAATGCTATCATCAACAGTAATACAAATGAATTGATCACGGGTTGTAAGAACACGGTAATTCCAAATTCTGTGACTTCTATCGGTGTCTGGGCTTTTGACAAGTGTTATGGTTTGACTTCCATTGTAATTCCCAATTCTGTGACATTTATCGATGACTGGGCGTTTAGTTATTGCACTAGTTTGACTTCAATCGGAATTCCTGGCTCTGTGACAAACATGGGAACAAACCCATTTTCAGGTTGCAGCAGTGTGGGGCAAATCGTTGTAGATGCAGGTAATATGGTTTATGATTCCCGAGGCAACTGCAACGCTATCATCAACAGCAGTACGAATGAATTGATTATAGGCTGTAAAAACACGGCAATTCCAAATACCGTGACATCCATTGGAAACAGTGCGTTTGAATGGTGTACTGATTTGACTTCCATCGTAATCCCCAATTCTGTGACCTCAATCGGCAGTTCTGCGTTTTCTGTTTGTGTTGGCTTGACCTCGATTGAAATTCCCAATTCAGTGACTTCTATAGGTAGGTCTGCGTTTTACGGTTGCAACAGATTACTCTCAATGGCAGTTTTTACCGATTACCCACCAGTTTTGGGTAATGGTGCTTTTAACAATGTAAACAAATACATCCCTGTCCATGTGCTATGCGATGCAGTAGAGGCATACCAAAATGCTGACGGTTGGAACGAGTTCACCAACATAATCGGTTTCTGGTGTTCTGGCGAAATTGCGGTGACGATCAATCCTTCGGAAGGCGGTACGGTGACAGGCGCGGGGTATTATGAAGGCGGAGACCTTTGTGTGTTGACGGCAACGCCCAATCCTGGTTTTAGTTTTTCAAGCTGGACAGAAAACGGGGCGGTAGTTTCAACAGATACGGTTTATTCTTTTCGTGCACACCCTACTACTATTTTCGCTAATTTCAGTACACACAGTCCAAACAGTCCCATCGTTTTCGCCGATGCCAATGTGAAAGCTCTTTGTGTGGCCAACTGGGACACGAACGGAGACGGGGAATTGAGCTATGCCGAGGCTGCCGCTGTGACGAGTTTGGGGCAGGTGTTCTATAACAACTCTTCGATTACATCGTTTGACGAATTGCAATACTTTATTGGGTTGACTTCCATCAATAATTTAGCGTTTGATTATTGCAGGAACTTGACCTTAATAGAAATCCCCAATTCCGTGACTTCGATTGGATATTATGCGTTTGGTTATTGTTCGGGGTTGACTTCAATAGAAATTCCCAATTCTGTGGTATCAATTGGTTACTCTGCGTTTCAGGGTTGCAGTGGTTTGGCTTCAATAGAAATTCCCAATTCCGTGACAAGCATGGGGACAAATCCGTTTTCGAATTGCCCGAGTTTGGGGCAAATCATTGTATCATCGGGCAATACGGTTTATGATTCCCGTGGCAACTGCAACGCCATCATCAAAAGTAGTACAAATGAATTGGTTTCGGGCTGTAAGAACACGGTAATCCCCAATTCCGTGACATCCATCGGTAGTTCTGCGTTTTATTGGTGTACTGGTTTGACTTCCATCGTAATCCCCAATTCTGTGACATCCATCGGTAGTTCCGCGTTTTATTATTGCACTGGATTAACCTCGATGGTCGTCATGGCAGACAATCCTCCTACATTGGAGGGAAGTTATGTGTTTTACAATGTGAGCAAATCCATTTCCGTTTATGTGCCGTGCAGTGCAGTGGAAGCTTACCAAAATGCAAGTGGTTGGAATGAGTTCACTAACATGATTGGTTTGTGTTCTGGCGAGGTTGCGGTGACAGTCAATCCGCCGGAAGGAGGTACGGTGACAGGCGCAGGATACTATGAAGGTGGGGCCACTTGCACCCTTACAGCCACGCCCAATGAAGGTTATTTCTTTATGAATTGGATGGAGAACGGTATAGTGGTATCTTATAATGCCACTTATTCTTTCGCTGTCACTAGTGACAGGGATTTAGTAGCCAATTTTGCTGAAGAAGGATCGATATGTTACTTGGTTTTTGATTTGTATGATTCTTTTGGTGACGGATGGTCGGGCAATTACTTGGTCATAGACTATGGCAATGGCATTTCCGAACAGCTTACCATAGACGACTGGGGCTGGTCAGCTTCCTATTCTCGTATGGTTACAACAGGAAGTCATGTTACTTTAACATGGATTACGGGTGATTGGCCAGAAGATTGTTCTTTCTCGGTTCACTATGAAGATGGTGACTTGATTTACGTAGGTGGCAACATCGGATCAAATTTCGAGTATTCCTTTGATGTGGATTGTTCGGGAGGGAATGACACCCAAACCATCGCCCTTTCCCAAGGCTGGAACTGGTTTTCAACCTACTTAGACATTACCTTGGACGACCTTAAAAATGCTCTCGTAGAAACTTTGCCAAGCACCAGCATCAAAATCAAATCGCAGAGCAACGGCAGCACTTCCTACAACGGTAGTACATGGAGGGGTGCTTTGAATTCGTTGGATGTGTCTCAAATGTACATGATTTCGGTCAGCACTGACTGTGAAATTACGTTAACAGGTGTGCCCATCAATCCAGCCGAGCACCCCGTCACCATTACTAACGGAGTCAACTGGATAGCTTTCCCGCTCAGCCAAAGCATGACCCTCAGCAATGCCTTTGCAGGATTTGCCGTCAGTGGAGACAAAGTGAAATCCCAGACGACCACGGGCAATTATAATGGCTCGTTATGGAGACCGAGCTTCTCCCTTGAGCCGGGAAAGGGCTACATGTACATCTCGAATATGCAGGGAACTAGGACATTCACTTTCCCTGCAAGCGCGAAATAGTTTACTAGACTCAAATAAAAATGCAAAAACGGCCACTCTCGTTTGAGGGCGGTCGTTTTTTGATTTTCCCCTAAAACATATCCAATTTTTCCATTCTTTTCCTAACTTTGCCCCATCAAAAAGTACAAATCATATTCAAACTACAGATTACACAGATGAAACAGATTTCCTCAAATAGAATTAGAAGGCACAAGTGCCCATTGATACAGATGCCTGCCGTCATCGACAGCCCATCCGTACCAATTGGGAGCTTGCGACCCAAGAATTTTGGAAGACAAATCCGTAAAATCTGTAAAATCCGTAGTTAAATAAACTCCTGAAATCTCAAATCATTAAATCTTAAATCTTTAAATTTTAAATCCTTAAAAATTAAATCATTATGAAAAAAGATTTCCTTAAATCAATGCTGTTGGCACTCCTCTTTGGGGTTGCAGTGCCTTGTGTGAACGCTCA
>Ga0310696_10005505_pt1 | contig 15268 bp, 10 predicted proteins | sample AusTroGonzalo_MG_4_FD_203885 | JGI IMG/M metagenome (GOLD analysis project Ga0310696, IMG submission 203885) | Bovine rumen microbial communities from tropical cattle in Woodstock, Queensland, Australia - Gonzalo_02 (v2) (version 2) | ecosystem: Host-associated > Mammals > Digestive system >...
AAGGAACAGGAGAAAAAATGAAAGAGAACGAGTTTGACATATATGTAAGGAACCTGATGGCCGGGGCGGAGGAATCCGTCTCGCCGGATGTGTGGAAGGGCGTGGAGGCCGGTCTGGACCGGGCTGCCCGGAAGCGCACGGTTCCCGTGTGGCTCTGGCGCGGCGTTGCCGCCGCGGCCGTCGCTGCCGCCGCAGCCGCCTTCGTGCTGCTGCGTCCTGCGCAGAACCTTTCTAACCAACCAACCATACAACAACCCGTCGCCCAGGCGACAGACGCCCCTCTTCCGGCTGTTACCCAGCCGGAAGAGGACGACGTCACCCCTATCCAGAAGCAGGCTGTCCGGCTGCAGGGCCGCGTCGCCCAGGTCCTGGAAGTTCCCGTCGTCCCCGAGACGGACGAAGAACTCCCCGTGGCCGTGGACGCGCCCGAAGAGCCGGCCGCCCGCCGTCCGGACACCCTGGTCGATCCCGACGCGAATGCACAGGGCGCCTTCGCCTCCGATGACGAGGCCCTGCGCCAGCTCGCCTTCGAGGAGCACAAGACGCACCGCAAGGGGGAACTGTCGATGAACATCCTCGGAACCCTCCAGTCCAACACCCGGCCCGAAGGGCCTGCCAACAAGGTCCGCCGGACGTCCGGTTCCTTCTTCGCCCCTACGCCGACCAAGCCTGGCATTGCCCGGGAAGGCACCGAGTTCAGCTTCGGCCTTCCGGTCTCCGCCGGTATCGGCCTGCGGTACGACTTCAATCCCCGCTGGGGCATCGGCACGGGCGTCGTGTACACGAACCTGAGCCGCTCCTTCCTGGGCGACTACGGCAAGGAACTGGAGGACGGGACCATCGCCATGCTCTACGACACGGACATCACCAACCAGCAGCACTATATCGGCATTCCGGTGAACGTGTTCTTCAACATCGTGAACACCGGCAGCTGGAACTTCCATGTCCGCCTGGACGGCATGGGCGAGAAACTGGTGGACAACCACTTCCTCGTCCACGACAGCGCCGGGGACCTCCATCTCCACCAGAAGGCGCCGGGACTGCAGTTCTCCGCCGGCGTGGGCGTGGGCCTCGAATTCAAGTTCTCCCCGAACGTGGGCATCTACTTCGACCCCACCCTCCGCTACTACTTCAACGGCAACCAGCCGCGCTCCATCCGGACCATCCAGCCGCTCCGCATGGACTTCGAAGCAGGCCTGAGGTTCTCCCTCGGAAGATAAGAAACAAATAATCTATATACTGAAACAACACAAGTTATCCACCGCTTGTGTTGTTTTTCGTTTCGGGGCGCTATCTTGGCCGAAAAAAGGCTATGCGCAACTCTATCGGCATTCTCGGCCTCGCCCTCGTCGCGGCGGCGGCCTGCATCCGGGACCCCCTGTTTCCCGGCACCCCCAGATATTCCCACGAGCCCGGCGGACGCCGGACGGACTCCACCGCCACGGACTCCCCTCTCGCAGGGGAACATGTCTATCTGACGGCCGTCCGCTTCCCGGACGGCTACGCGTGGGACCTGGATACCTGCGCCGTGGACGGGGAGGTCTGGATCGACCTGTACCGGGACGGTGAGAAGGTCCGGAGCATCCCCGCCGGCGCCAGCGTGCACCCGGACATGCACCGGTATCTGGGCGGACACCTCTATACGGACTGGTCCACGGACACGGAGACGGTCGTCGCCCGGGAAGGGGCGGAACTGTTCCGGTTCGAGGGACGGGAGGCCCTCCGGGGCTTCCTGGTCCGGGAGGACGGGGTCCATACCCTCGGCCAGGACCGGGACGGGAACGGCTTCACCTACCGGATCGACGGGCGCATCTTGTACCGGAGCGAGACGGGCGCCGTCCTGGGCGGTCCGGACACGCCCGGGGCGGCGGGCGGCGCCTTCTCGGAATACGGGGAAGATGTCTTCTATGTCTGCTGCCTTCCCTCGGAACGGGGCAAGGAATATCATGTGATGCGGAACGCGGAACGATACCTGTCATTCCCGATCTCGGACGGGACGCGGGCCGTCCTCGTTGCCGACGGGAAGGTATCCCGCGTACGGTCGAAGCCCCGCAGTCTGGTTCTGGAGGTGGATGGGAAGGAGACCCGCCTGTCGCTCGCCGGCGGAGAGACCGACCTCTGGAGCCAGCTCGCAGCCTGGGAGGATGACGTCGTGGCCCTCGTCTGCGCCCAAGGATCCAAAGGGAAGCGTTTCTTCCTGCAGTCGGCCGGCGGGAAGACCTTCTCTCCGATGTCCGGTGAGACCGTCTCGGAAGTGCTGTCCGACGGGCAACGGATGGGATGGACAGTCACCGACGGGCGGGGCGACCTCCTCCGCGTCCGGTGGAGCACCGGCGAGGTGACGGAAGCAACGGGCGGCTTCCTCGTCTCCGGCCGCTGCGCCCTGCTCCGGAACGGGCACCTCTTCCTCGCCCTGACGGGCCGCGCCGGGGCGCCGAACCGCTTCCAGGAGGACGACGTCCATACGGACTTCCCTTTCAACGGATACTTCACGTCCGTTACTGTGGAATAAATTGCTATCTTTGCGGGTATGATCGCGTACCCGAACGTCAAGCTGAACCTGGGCCTCCATGTCCTCCGCCGCCGCGAAGACGGCTACCATGACCTGGACACCCTCTTCGTCCCCTATCCCGGTCTCCACGACACGCTGGAAATCATCACCGGCGACGACTACAGCCGTACGTCGGCCCATCTCCAGGAGACATACGCGGGGGCACAGCTCGCCCAGGGAATCACGCCGGACGGTAAGTTGATGATCACCCTCGCCCGGAAGGAAGGCGTGGACTGGGACCCGCTGAAGGACCTCACGGCGCGGGCGTACGGCCTGCTGGCGGAGCAGTACAAGTTGCCGCCGATGAAGATTTACCTCGAAAAGACCTCGCCCGTAGGCGCCGGCCTCGGCGGGGGCAGTTCCGACGCGGCCTTCGCCCTCCGGATGATCGCGGAGCTCGCCGGCCTGGGGCTTTCCGACGCGGAGCTCGCCGCGCTCGCCGCCCGCCTCGGCAGCGACTGCGCCTTCTTCATCTACAACCATCCCATGCTCGGCTCCGGCCGCGGGGAAATCCTGGAACCCTTCGACATCGACCTTTCCGGATACCGGGTGGAAGTGACCGTCCCGGAAGACATTGCCGTGTCCACGGCCGACGCTTATCGCGGCATCGTCCCGCAAGAACGGGAGGAGCCGCTTCGTGAAATCCTGGTCCGTCCCGTCGAAGAGTGGAAGGGCCTTCTGGTGAACGATTTCGAAACAACCGTCTTCGCAAAGTACCCTCGCCTCGCGGAAATCAAGCAGTCCCTCTACGATGCCGGCGCCGTCTATGCGGCCATGTCCGGCAGCGGTTCGGCCCTTTTTGCAATCTATCGGAAATAGCCCTTCCCCAGCGTAATTCTGATAGTTCCTGACGGGTTTTCAGTAACAGTCCGGCATCGTTTTGTCGGATTTTTTATATCTTTGTATACGGCACGACTATGGAAAAACAGGGCTCAACGGCCCTAATTAACTGATTATATTTTGTTTAACCTAAATTAGTGCAAATGAAAAGACTCCTTCTTTTCCTGGCTGCATTCGCAGCCATCGCCAGTACCGCATTCGCACAGGTTTCCGCCGTCAAGGGTACCGTCTCCGACGAGAACGGTGAGCCCATGGCCGGCGTTTCCGTCCTCGTGAAGGGGACGCAGATCGGAACCGTGACCGATGTCGACGGTACCTACACCCTCCGCGGCGTCCCCGCCAATGCGCAGACCCTCGTGTTCTCCTTCATCGGCATGGAGACCCTCGAGGTGGCGGCGCGGGCAACCGTGAACGTCACGCTCCATCCTGACAGCGAGACGCTCGACGAACTCGTGGTGGTCGCCTACGGCGTCGCCAAACGGGAATCCGTGACGGGCGCCATCTCCACCGTCAAGTCCGAGTCCATCGCCCAGCGCCCGCTCACCAGCGTGACGGATGCCCTGGAAGGCCAGGCCACCGGTGTTCTCGCCCTTCCGGGCGGCGATCCTGGTTCAGATGCTGCCTTCCGCATCCGCGGCGTCGGTTCTGTGAACGGTTCCAACTCTCCGCTCTACGTCATCGACGGCGTTCCCTTCAGCGGCAACGTCTCCGACCTGAACCCGAACGATATCGAGAGCCTTACCGTCCTGAAGGACGCCACCTCCGCCGCCCTTTACGGCAACCGCGCCTCCAACGGCGTGATCCTTATCACGACCAAGCGTGGCAAGAGCGACCGCGTAAGCCTTTCCGTGAGCGTAAACCAGGGCGTTTACAATCGCGCCATCCCCGAGTACGACAAGGTGGACGCCAAGGACTTCATGCAGGTCTTCTTCAACGGCTACACCAACAACCTGGTTTCGGGTTCCAACATGTCCAGGGAGGATGCCATTGCCGATGTCCGGGCGAACCTGCTGACCTACCTCGGCGACTACAACATCTTCGATGTGGAAACGGCCAAACTCTTCGACGACGAGGGTAAGTTCGACTATAAGGCCAATATCAAGTCCGGTTACGACGACCTCAACTGGTGGGACTACACCATGCGGAACGGTTACCGCCAGGACTACAACGTGAGCGGCTCCGGCGCCTCCGCCAAGAGCAACTACTATTTCTCCCTGGGCTACCTCGACGAGCAGGGTCAGACCGTGAATTCCGACTTCTCCCGCTGGACGGGCCGTGTCAACGCCAGCGTGACCCCCGTTTCGTGGCTGACGGCCGGCCTCAACGTGGGTGCCAGCTGGCAGACCCAGAACGAACGCAGCACGGGTGCCACCACCTATGCCAACCCGCTTTACCAGGCCCACGTCATGGCCCCGATCTACCCGGTCCATCTCCACAATTCGGACGGCAGTTATCTGCTGGACGAGAACGGTGCCTTACAGTACGATGCCGGTGAACTTTACAGCCGCCCGCAGTACAGCGCCCGTTGCGCCATCTGGGAGGCCGAGCTCGACAAGCGCTTCACCCAACGCGTCACCACCACGGCCCAGGCCTACACCGACATCCGGTTCCTGAAGGATTTCACCCTCTCCATCAAGGGCGATGTGAGCCTCCGGAACAACATGTACCGCAGCTACAACAATTCGGTCATCGGCGACGGCAAGGGCCTCGGCCGTTCCAGCCGCACGAATTACTTCTATACAAACTACACGTTCCAGCAGCTCCTGAACTGGAACCACAGCTTCGGCGACCATACGCTGGAAGCCCTGCTCGGTCACGAAAACTACTACTACAACTACGAGTACCAGTACAACTACAAGCAGGACGAAACCATCCCGGGCGGCGACGAGCTCGACAACCTGAACAGCATGACCTCGATGGAGGGCCACCAGACCGGATACCGCCTCGAGAGCTTCCTGTCCCGCCTGAAATACAATTACATGAACAAGTACTTCCTCGAAGGCAGCTTCCGTCGCGACGGTTCCTCCCGGTTCTACAAGGAAAACCGCTGGGGTAACTTCTGGAGCGTGGGCGCCACCTGGGCCATCAGCCGGGAAAACTTCATGAAGGGTGCCGGCTGGATCGACAACCTCCGCTACCGCATTTCCTACGGCCAGGTCGGTAATGACGCCTCCGTCGACTACTACGGCTACATGGACCTCTACACTCTCGGTGTCAAATATGGCGGAAAGGCCGCTTCCTACAAGACGCAGAACCAGGCCCTCGACCTCAAGTGGGAGAGCGAGAACTCCTTCAGCACCGCCCTCGAGGGCCGTGTATTCGACCGTCTGAACTTCACCGTCGAGTACTTCAACAAGGTGACCAAAGACCTGATCTTCGACGTGGAGCATCCGACTTCCGTGGGCGGTATCGCCAGCGGCAGCATCACGACCGCAACCACCAAGAACATCGGTTCCGTCCGCAACAACGGTGTCGAGCTGAGCTTCGACGTGGACATCGTCAAGACCCGCGACTTCTCCTGGAACTTCGGCGTGAACGCCACCTGGATGAAGAACACCATCCTCAAGCTCCCCGAGGCCGACATCACCAACTACGACGGCCTCCAGAACGCGATGCGCAACGGCACGAAGCTCTGGGCCGAAGGTCACGGCATCTACGACTGGCACCTGTATCAGTACGCCGGCGTGGACATGATGACGGGGCTCGCCCTCTATGAAATCGATGATACCAAGTACTACATCCTCGACGAGAACAAGATCGGCGAGCGCTGGGACGAGACGCAGAAGCAGCTGGTCCATGACTACGAGAAGTCTTCGGTTCCCGAGAACTACGCCGTAGTCATCAATGGAAAGGAATACGTTCTGAACACCACCTACGCCAAGCGCGACTGGTCCGGCAGCTCCCTCCCGAAGGTCTATGGCAGTTTCAACACCGGCATCCGCTGGAAGAATTTCAGCCTGGCCGCCCTGTTCACCTGGCAGCTGGGCAGCAAGTGCCTCGACTATGCCTATCAGGACCTGATGTCCGTGGGCACTGGCCCTCACTCCTACCATGTGGACATCCTCAACTCCTGGACCGAGGCTCCCGCCGGCATGACCGAGACCTCCGCCGACCGCATCAGCCTGACGGCCACCCCGCGTGTGGACGGTTTCTGGAACAGCTACAGCAACGCCACTTCCACCCGCTTCCTGGTGAGCGGCAACTACCTGATCGTCAAGAACGTCAACCTGTCCTACAACCTGCCCCAGAAGTGGGTCAAGGCCATGGGTCTGGGCGGTGTCACGCTCAGCGCTTCCGTCGATAACCTCCTGACCTTTGCGGCCCGCAAGGGTATGAACCCGCAGCAGGCCTGGAGCGGCCTGATCTACGGCTCTTATGTCAATACGCCCCGCGTCGGCACCGTTGGCGTGAAAGTCAATTTCTAATGCAAGCAAAAACATGAAGAATATGAAACACTTATCGATCATAGCCCTCAGTCTTGCCGTTCTCGCCTCTTTCAGCTGCGCGAAAGACTATCTGGATACTGCGCCTACCGGCGATACCTCTCCGGCCACGATCTTCGAAACGACCGGGAAGGCGGCCGTGGCCGTCAACGGACTCGGAAAGATCATGCACCGTCAGTACGGCGCCTATGGCCAGGGATACAACGGAGAAGGAACCGTCCGGCTCTACTACGGCGATTATCTCGGAAACAACCTGATGAAGGGCAACTCTACGACCTTCAAGGACGACGCCATCGGTGCACGTTTCGTCAACAATACCGCGAACCTGGACGGCTTTGCCTGGTACTACTATTACACCCTCATCGGCAATGCCAACACCATCCTCAAGAACATCGACGCCGCGGAAGGCACCGACGGTGACAGGGCCTACATCAAGGCCCAGACGCTGACCTACCGCGCCTATGCGTATTTCAACCTCGCCCAGATTTACGGCCGGCGCTGGTCCGACGGGCAGGACAAGCCCTCCGTCGTCCTCCGGCTGACCGGAGAAGAACCCGACAACCTGGACCGTTCCACCCAGGGTGAGGTGTACAAGCAGATCTACGCCGACCTGGACGAGGCCATCGCCCAGTTCAACGCTTCCGGCAAGGCGAACAGCCGCAGTTCCAAGCACATCATGGACCTTGATGTCGCCTACGCCCTCTACGCCCGTGTCGCCCTCACCCGCGAGGACTGGAATACTGCCCTCAAGTATGCCCAGCAGGTCCGCAAGGGATATCCGCTGATGAGCGTGAAGGAGGAGCAGTCTGGGTTCTGCGAGCCGAACAGCGAGTGGATCTGGTTCATCTATGGCGCCGAAGACGAGACCCTGTACTACTACGACTATTTCTGCTACGCGTCCTACAACGCCTCTACCAGCACCACGCGCAACTACCCGCTGCTGATCAGCCGCAAGCTCTTCGAGCAGATTCCCGAGACGGACATCCGCCGCGCCTTCTGGCTCGACCCGGCCGGTTACGAGGGAACCTTCAACACCAATACGATGAAGGCCAACAAGCAGGACAAGACCAACAAGCTTTGGGTCTATGGACAGGACTACGCCACCAAGGACGGCCGCGTGGGCATCCTGTCGAACTCCTGCGTGTTCGCCTACATGAACTTCAAGATCCACAACGTCATCCAGCCCGGTATCGGCAACCTCTGCCTGTTCCGCGCGTCCGAAATGTTGCTCATCGAAGCCGAGTGCCAGTACCGCCTCAACAACGAGGAAGCCGCCCGTGCCCTCCTCGTGGAGCTGAATGCCACTTCGAAGCGTGACCCGGCCTACACTTGCGAGGCGACCGGCGACGCCCTGATGGAGCAGATCAAGTTCTACCGCGGGCTCGAACTCTGGGGCGAAGGTTTCAACTGGTTCGACCTCAAGCGCTGGGGCGACAGCATCGACCGTCAGACCTACAAGAACGGCGGCAACTGGTACAGCAGCTACGCCGTCTCCTTCGGCCCGCACGAGAAGAACAACTGGACCTACATCATCCCTCGCCAGGAAACCGACTACAACAAGGGCATTACTTCCACCAGTAACGAATAGTCGTTTCCGTATCTTTTAACTTGGCCTCCTAGACCCCTGGGAGGCCTTTTTTGTGCATCTTTCTTTGAAACAACCCGAAAGATTTCACCACATTTTTACGTTTCTTGCCCTCCATTCTGGCGCTTCTGGCTATGTTCGGGAAGAATAAAGATTTCTGACCCGCAGATGGTCAACGTGAAACTCTTAAACTTATAAGTTGCAATTTTCAATCTAATAAACTATCTTTGCAGAAACATGAAGTTTGTAAGGTCTTTGAAAGGGTATGACCATCTGTGGGCGGTAAGGTTTCCAGAGAAAGAGGCGGACGAGCTCACGCTTTTGTTCCGCAAGTGGGGTGATATGAACTTTTTACTCGATTTCTTCCGGGATAATATAGATGATTTACAGGAGAACTTCCATGTCCGGCGGGTCCGGGATGCAATTCAAGACACTTTTACCGATGCGGATGTGCTGGAAAAAATGATCTTGGGGTTCCCTTTCACCGAAAACCTTGACAGTTTGTTCCTCCCGCTCAGTCAAGCTGACGACAGGGCTGTGGAATTGACAAGGGAGAAAGCACGCAATTGGGACAGAAAGAGGCATGCCAGTTGGTTGAGAGTATATGCCATACGGGTAGAAACAAATGTATTCATCATCACCGGGGGTGCCATCAAACTGACTCCGACGATGCAGGATAGGCCTCATACGCTTGAGGAATTGAAAAAGATGGACCGATGCCGAGAGCTCCTAAAGTCAAATGGCGTTTTTGACCGAGACAGTTTCATCGACTATTTAAATGAAGAACAATATGACAAGCAAGGCAATCCGGTTTCTGGAACAAAACCAGAGCAATGAACCTTCCACCTTTGAGGAAGAAGCCAGATGGAGACAGGAGAACGAAATCTGGCTCCGCCTGTCACGCAGCGTGGCTTTGACCATTATTGACTATATGCAGGAGAAACATCTGTCCAGAGCCCAAATGGCAAAAATGCTTAGCGTTACGCCCCAATACTTGAGCAGGATCCTTTCGGGTACGGAGAATTTCTCTCTCAAAAGCGTGGCAAAGATTGAGGTGGCTTTGGGCGTTTCCTGCTTAGAACCCGTTTTCGTCTGATCTGGTCAAAATATTTGACCAGAACGCGCCATTGGCCTCCCAGGGTTCTGGGAGGCCTTTTTTGTGCATCTTTCTTTGAAACAACCCGAAAGATTTCACCACATTTTTACGTTTCTTGCCCTCGCCCCGAAAAGATTTCCGTAGGTTCGGGCAAAAACGGATCATGCTGGTATATGTACATGGAGCGAAGTGTGTCGGGATCGAGGCGGTTCCGGTGACGGTGGAAGTGGATATCACCCTGGGGATTGGGATCCACTTGGTGGGACTGGCCGATGCGGCGGTGAAGGAGAGCCTTTTGCGGACGGTGACAGCGCTGCAGGCGAAGGGGTTCCGCATCCCCGGGAAGAAGATTGTCATCAACCTGGCACCCGCGGATCTGCACAAGCAGGGCAGCGGCTATGACCTGCCCATCGCCCTGGGAATCATCGCCGCATCAGAGCAGCGGGTCCTCCCGGGGCTGGAGAAGTATCTGATCATGGGCGAGTTGGGTCTGGACGGGAGCATCCGCTACGTGGCAGGAACCCTGCCCATGGTGGAGCTCGCCGTCCGGAAAGGATTCAGAGGCGCTATCCTGCCGGAACGGTCCGCCTTGGAAGCAGTAGACTTCGACGAAACGCTTGTGTATGGCGTCCAGACGCTGGATGACGTTCTTCGCATCCTGGAAGAAAAGGAAGATTCCTCAGACCTCCTCATCTGGAATACCGAGTGCTACGGCGCCGCCCTGAGGGAAGAACGGGAGCGACCCGTGACAGCCGATTACATGGACTTTGCCGATATCCTCGGGCAGGAGAGCGCGAAGCGGGGCGTGGAGATCGCGGCGGCCGGGGGGCACAATCTCATTTTCATCGGTGCACCCGGCTCGGGCAAAAGCTCCATGGCGAAGGCCATGGCGGGCATCCTGCCGCCGATGACACGGGAGGAATCGTCCATCACCAGTAAAATCTGGTCGGTCGCCGGCAAGACAACGGGCCATCTGGGGCTCATGCGACGGCGGCCGTTCCGCGCCCCGCACATCTCGGCATCCAAGGCGGCCATCCTGGGCGGGGGCAGCGGAGAGAACATCATGCCCGGGGAAGTGAGCCTGGCGTCGGGAGGCGTCCTCTTTGCCGACGAGTTCTGCGAGGCCCCGAAATCCACGCTGGAAGCCCTCCGCGGGCCACTGGAGGACCGCAAAGTCACCATCTCCCGCCTCAAGGCGAAGATTGTCTACCCCGCGTCCTTCATGCTTGTCGCCGCATCCAATCCTTGCCCCTGCGGCTATTACGGCGAAGGCGAACGCTGCACCTGCTCCGTCGGGGCGCGGGCGGCCTATCTCTCGAAGCTCAGCGGGCCGATCATGGACCGCATCGACCTGCAACTCTGGATTCATCCTGTAGAGACCTCCGCCCTGATCGAGGGGCGCAAGGGCGAGCCCTCTGCCGCCATCGCCGCCCGCGTGCTGAAAGCCAGGAACGTCCAGCAGGCGCGCTTCGCCGGCACCGGCATCTTCACCAACGCGGAGATGTCCTCCAAACTCCTGGAACGCTTCTGTCCCCTCTCCGCCGATTGCAAGGCCACCCTGGAGCGCATCATCGACCGACTGGGCCTGTCCGCCCGCGCCTACACCCGCATCATCAAGATCGCCCGCACCATCGCCGACCTCACCGGCCTCCCCGATATCCAGCCGGGCCACCTCCTCGAAGCCGCCGGCTACCGCTTCCTGGACCGAAGGAATATCTTGGACTTATAAATAAATAATGATTAACTTTGCATGCCAACGATTTTTATTGTTTTCGGGTTTTGCTTCAAGTTCTACTCAAATGACCATGAACCGATCCATGTGACAAAAGACGGGCACGAAGCGAAATTCAACGTGGTACCTGCGGTTGAATTGGTTATCAACCGAGGTTTTAAAAAACATGAATTGACCGTCATTACAGGAATCATCGAAGAGAACACGGAGATTCTTGTCGAACGATGGAAAGAGTTTTTTAAGGGAAAGCGAGATGCCTCACTGGATTGAAAAGGTCTGGACCGACGATGAACGGGTCTATGCACGGACAAAGGACGGGCTGGTCGCCAGCTATGCCTTCTCCCAGTGGCCCAGGCTTAAAGATGCCACGAAAGGACAGCGGGAAGATTTCCGGCTGTCCTATGGCGGCATTCATTGGCCTCAGCTCGATGAAGACCTGTCTTTTGAAGGCATGTTCCATGATGCCGGTCTTTGTGAAATCACGCCCTCGGAGGATTCCGTCTGCTATCAGGAGGAAAAAACCCTCCACGAAATCCATATCAAGGACCTGCAGGACCTGGACCGGGCCGCGGGGGAATTCCTCGAGGCGGTCGGGGACCGGAAACTGATTGCGTTCTATGCGCCGATGGCGGCCGGGAAGACGACCTTCACGACGGCCGTGTGCAAGCGGCTCGGCGTACGCGAGGATGCCGTGAGCTCCCCCACGTTCGCCATTGTGAACGAGTACCGCACTGGCTCGGGAGAGCCTTTGTATCATTTCGATTTCTACCGCATTGAGCGGCTGGAAGAGGCCTATGACATCGGCCTGTACGACTATCTGGACAGCGGCAGCCTGTGCTTGATGGAGTGGCCGGAAAACATTGAGGACCTCCTCCCCGAGGAGACCCTCAAAGTCCATATCGCCGTGAATCCGGACGGCTCCCGGACCCTTTCCTGGGAAGATTAAAGATTCTTCGGGATCACCCGCAACCGCTCCTGATAGATGGACTTCAGGCGCGCGACGGCGTTGTGGAAGGACATGTTCTCGTCGCCGTTGATGATATAGCCGCCGTTCTGGGAGGCATCGTCGGCGGGATTCCACATCGCGAAATTGAGCCGGGCTGACTCCGTCAGGAGCTTCTCACATTCGTCGATGTAAGCCGGGATGGTCTCCAGTTTGGGCAGCAGCTCGTCGAACCGGGCTTTCAACTTGGCCTCGAAGGCGGGATCCTGCCGCAATCGGGCATACCAGATGGCATTGCCATTGACAAGACCCGTCCGGGCATGGGGCGACGTATTGTAGGAAAGGACGCCCCAGTCGAAGTCCCAGCAGGGGCCGGCGACGAGTTTCCCATTCCGGTCCTTGTGCATGTACACGCTGCCCGGATTGCCCAGTTCGTGGTTGCCCATCACCTCGAAAGTAATCCAGTAATCGATGAAGGAATCCACGTCGATGTACTTCGCATAGCCCTCGTCGGGATCTTTGAAATTCTCACCATAGAGCGTGTTGGACGTTTCGGAGATGTAGCCCTTGATGTAAGTGAGCTGCTGCGGGGTGAGGTCTTCGGGATCCGGGTACTTGATGCCGAAGGGAATCCCGTCCCCCCAATAGTTGTTGCGTCCGAGGGGTTCGACCCATTGGACCTCGTTGTCATAGTGAAAGTCCAGTTCCAGCAGGTAGCCGCCGGTGACGGCGTCGCCCACATTGTCTTCCGGGGTCATCTCGGTGACAGCCACCCGTTTCTTGTCTACCCTGACCTGCTCGATCAACAGGTACGAGCCCACGTGTTTCCCGTTCAAGACCAGTTCCACCGGCACGCAGCTCGGAGTCCAGGCGAGGTGGGACATCATCGACGCCACCTTCATGGACACGAGGTTCCGCATGAGGGTCCGGTCCATGAAATTGGCCAGGAGGATCCAGCGCTTGTGCTTGGGCATCCCGAAGAGGGACTGCTTCTCGTTCAATTTGATCAGATACGGCTTCTTGGGCCAGTACCAGGTCGTATTACCCCGGCCGCGGATGTCGCAGGCCACCGCATCCAGGCCGTCATACTGCTCGGTCCCCTGGATCTTCAAGGAAGCCTTCACGTAGTCTTCCTTGGAGTAGATGCCCTGGCCACCTTCCGTATCGACATACACGACCGGCAGGCCGGTATAGACGGTTCCCGGCGGGTTGGCCTCGGAAAACACCCGGAAGGTCGAGGACGGGACATAGTATTCGTTGCCCGTGGACGGATTCCGCTGGAGAATGGCGAGGTGCACGTTCCGTTCATAGTTCTTGCCCAATCCGGCATCCTGGATGACGGCCTGATACGTGCCTCGTTCAGTACCCCGTGCGATTTCCTGGAGGAAGAACTCCTCCGGTTCCCGGCCGCCGTCAAGCAGCAGTTTCACCTCCTGGAAAACAGCCTCCTTGTCCTCCACCTTGAACGGAAGGATAGCGCTCTCGCCCGGCGGGATCTCCAACGCTGAAGACTCCACACTGACGGTCCGTACCACCGGTTCGATGGCGGCGGGCTCTTCCTTTTTCGAACAGGCTGCGCAGGCGAGTATCGCCGACAGGATGGCAAGAAGGCTCTTTTTCATCTGTTATCTGACTTCAAAGGAGACCGGTTTTCCGGAGGCGCTGTCTCCGGCGACCCATAGCTGGAATTCGCCCGGTTCCACTTTCTTCACGCCATCCAGACCCACGAAAGCCAGGTCCTGGACCGGAATGCCGACCTTCAAGGTCCGGCTCTCCCCCGGTTCCAGGGTAACGCGCTCGAAGTGCTTCAGTTCCTTGACCGGACGGGTGATGGAACCCACCAGGTCCCGGACGTAAATCTGCACAACCTCCGTGCCACCGCAGGTGCCGGTGTTGGCCAATGTGAAGGTAACCTGTACGGTATCCTCCGTCCCATAGGCCTCCCGATCCAGCGCGATGCCGGAATAGGCGAAGGTCGTGTAGCTCAGACCATAACCGAAGGGGAACAGAGGATAGGCGCCGTAGTCCAGGTAATAGGACGTATTGCCCAGCGAGGTCTGGCCGGCCTCCTCCGGAATCTCGTCCAGTAGGGTCTCCCCATTGTAGGGACGTCCCGTCATGTTGTGACTGTAATAGAGCGGGGCCTGGCCCACGGTGCGGAGGAACGTGACCGGCGTCTTGCCGGAAGGATTCACGTCGCCGAACAGCAGGTTCACCAGCGCCGGACCGCCCATCGTCCCGGGATGGAACGCGTACAGCATCGCGGCGCAGTTGGGCAGGTCGCGCTCGATGGTGAGCGGGCGCCCGGCCATCACGGTCGCGACGACCGGCTTGCCGGCAGCCTTCAGGGCGGCGAGCAACTCGCTCTGGGCCCCCTTCAGGTTCAGGTCGGCCAACGAATGGGCCTCACCGGAGAGGATGGCTTCCTCGCCGAGGAACACCAGGACGACATCGGCACGGCGCGCGGCGGCGACCACATCGTCGAAACGCTCCCGACGGCTGCGGCTGTTCTTAAGCCCCTGAATATAGGTCACTTTCCCGGGGAAACGCTCCTGAAGGGCTTTCAGCGGGGTGAACGTGTGGTTCGCCTGCCCGTCGAAAGCCCAGGTGCCCAGCTGCTCATGCGGCGCGTCGGCCATCGGCCCCGTCACCAGGATGTTGCGGACGGCATCGGCCTTCAGGGGCAGCACGCCGTCGTTCTTGAGCAGGATGGCCGACTCTTCCGCGGTCTTCTGCGCCGCCGCCAGGTGCTCCGGCGCGTACTGGACGGCCTTGCCGGCCTCCAAGTCCACATACGGGTTCTCGAACAGGCCCAGGAGGATCTTCACGCGCAGGATGTTGCGCACGGCCTGGTCGATATCGGATTCCTTGACGGCGCCGCTGTGCACCAGCTCTTTCAGGTGCGACAGATAGCCATAAGTCATCATGTCCATGTCGACCCCGGCTTCCAGGGACTTCCGGGCCACGTCCTTGCGGTCCACGCCGAAACCGTGGTTGATCATCTCGCCCATGGAATTCCAGTCGGTGACCACGAGGCCGTCGAAGCCCCATTCGCCGCGGAGGACGTCCTTCACGAGG
>Ga0310696_10005506_pt1 | contig 15266 bp, 12 predicted proteins | sample AusTroGonzalo_MG_4_FD_203885 | JGI IMG/M metagenome (GOLD analysis project Ga0310696, IMG submission 203885) | Bovine rumen microbial communities from tropical cattle in Woodstock, Queensland, Australia - Gonzalo_02 (v2) (version 2) | ecosystem: Host-associated > Mammals > Digestive system >...
ATTCCTCATTGATGCGTGTTTTTCTATATTCTTCTTTCGTGTTAAAGTTTGTGAAAAGATGCGCGCCGGTGGCTTTTTTGGGCATGCTCGGTCTTGCCTATGCCGAACCTGCCGCGCCTGCGGTTTGCCCGGAAGGCGTAATCGTTTCGTCTATCGGGTTCGAGGGGCTCAAGCATACTAAGCCCCGCGTGGTGGAGCGCGAACTCCGGAACCGCGTGGGTGAGCCGTTTTCGCAGGAGAATTTCGAGATCGAAAAGGCCCGCCTGCAAGACCTTGACCTGTTCACCGAGATTTCTGTTTCTTGTACGTCGGGCCTGGATTCTTCGACTTCGTTCACTTCGGCAGGCTCAGTGAACTCCGCTCAGAATGACGTTGGGGCGGTGCGCCTCACTTATCACTTTAAGGAAATCTTCCGCTGGATTCCCGCGCCTGCGGGAAAAAAAACCGACCGTGACGGCCTGATGCTCGGGGCGGCGCTCGCGAACCTGAACTTGCTTGGCGAGGACATCCGCGCCGAGGTGCAGTACCGCACGACGGTCGACCCGTTCTTCGACAAGAACGAATACGCCCTCTACGTGAGTTCTCCGTACCTGTTCGGGTTTCCGCTCGGGTGGAACTTCGAGTTCCTCGTGACCGACAGTTACGACAACATCCGCGGGTTCCAGGAAAACAGCATCTTGCTGGACATGGATCTCGACTACAAGTTCATGCCGAACCTCTCGCTCCTGGGAACCGCCGCCTATCGCTATTTGGACGGCATGGCGAACCTCCCCGAATTTGGTCTCGGTTTTGCGTTCGACTATCGCGACAGCAAGCTCGATACGCGTAACGGCGTCTACTTCGAATACATGCTCACGCACGTGGGCGTGGGCGAAGAGGTTGTCGCCTTCTGTGCCGGGGATTACGAGTTTGCAGGATCCTGGGATGACTCTTGGGATGGACCAGGAGACAATCCGAAAAACTGCTGCGGGAAATCCTGCGGCGAGAACTACTGGGAACTCCTGACCGATGCGCGTGCCTACAAGACCTTCGGCCGCTTTGTTACGGGTGCGACGGCGCTTGTGCGTTACCGCCCGGGCGAAGTGAAATTCTACGATTACTACTACCATGGCGGTGCCAATACGTTTCGCGGGCACGAGGCCGACTCGGGCTCTCTCGGGGTTCACGAGGCCCTGCTCACGCTCGAGGAACGCTTCGTGCTTATGGAAAGGCATGCCGCGAGCCTCTGGGGCATAAACTTCTTCTACGGCCTGCAACTTGTGGCAGGTCTCGACGGGAGCCTGCTCTGGGACAAGGGCCGCCCCGGCTGGGAAAACTACGAGGGTGCCGTCTATGGCGGTATCCATCTGGTCATTCCGGCGCTCGACCGCGTGCGTTTCGAGGTGGGGTACAGCCCCGACAGGGGAGAACCGGTGTTCTATTTCGGGCTGTTTGACAAGGTCACTTCTTCCCGCTGGAGAAGTAGATGAGACCGCTCGTTCGACGTTCCTGGAAGCCGCCTCGCCTTGACTATTTATTATAAAAAAGTTAAATTTGTGTTAACATTTTGAACAAAAAATGAAAAATAGGCCCGATGTGGGTCTACGGAGTATAAATGGCAATTAATTACCTGGATCTTCCTATCGGACGCAAGTACCCCTACGAAGTGGACTGCGTCGTGGAAATCGGCAAGGATACCAACCTCAAGTACGAGTACGATGAACGTCTGCACGTGTTCCGCCTGGACCGCTGCCTGCTCAGCTCCATGAGCTACCCTTGCACCTACGGATTTATCCCGAGCACCAAGGCCGATGACGGCGATGCGCTCGATATGCTTATCTACAGCCCCGCTTCCATGATGACGGGTTCTGTCTGCACCTGCCGCGTGATTGGCGCCCTCGACATGACCGACGGTGGCAAAAAGGACTACAAAGTTCTCGGCGTGCCTGTATTTAACCCTAGGCCCATCAAGGACATAGGTGATGTTGACCAGATGTTCTTGCGCATCACGAAGAACTTCTTCCAGAACTACAAGGAACTCGAAGGCAAGGATGTGCAGATTGGCGAATGGAAAGACGCGCAGTTTGCCCGCGAACGCGTGATTGCCGCGCACAGGGCCTATTTCCAGAACCAGGTGCAGGTCCCCGAGACCTTCTACCAGGAACCGGAAAGCGCCGACCATCTGCCGCCCGAGGAACTCATCTAGGGGCGGCGGTTCCTAATCGGGGGATAAGTGCAGTTTGTCGCCTTTTTTAGGAAATAAATGTTCGCTTTTGTTTTGATTAACCTATATTATAGTGCATAAAACTATTTCACATTTTCTATAAAAGGAGAAAAAATGAAGAGTTCCATCTTGGCAATCGTTGCCGCAACGCTGTTGCTTTCCTCCGGCGCATGGGCCGGTTTCTCTATTCACGTTGACAACAACAAGAAGGCCGAACGCCGTAGCGATCCGCCTCCTCCTCCGCCGCGCGAACGCCTTGAATGCCGCTTCGAAAAGCCGGACTGCCGTCCGCGTGACCGCAGCTTCCGTCTTGACTACCGCAACCGTCGTACGATGGTTGAAGGCCGTTGCGACCGTGGCGATGCCGAAGGCCGTTTTGACTACTACTGCAACGACGGTACCCGTTGGATGATCGTTGACTTCCACCGCAACCGTCCGGAACGCGTCGACTGCCTCGACCCGCGCCGTGGCCGTATGTTTGCCGCCCGCAACGTGCGTGAATGCGTCGACATCCACGACCGCTAGTCTAGTCTAAATATTTTGGACAAATTAAAAACCTTCCCGTTTGCGGGAAGGTTTTTAATTTATGCGCCGGTAGGCGCGCATGCACATAATTGCCGATACCCTAAGCATATATTTGTAGTTAGGCAAATATGTGCGTGTCGGGAGGGTCTTAGGGAGGGGCCGTCATACGAGCCCCTCCCTAATCTCATTAGTTGATAAAGTTCTTTCCAAGTATAGCCGAGACGTTCTTCAAGATGCCTTCGGCCACGTCGGGCTTGTTCATCGAGTACACGTGCACGTTCGTGATGCCGTTCGCGTACAGGTCGATGATCTGGTCGCTCGCGTAGATGATGCCCGCCTGCTTCATGGCCTCGGGGTCGCTCCCGAACTTGTCGACGAGCGACTTGAAGCGCTGCGGCATAAAGGAGCCGGAGAGCTTGATGGCGCGTTCGACCTGGTTCGCGTTCGTGATGGGCATGATGCCGGGGAGCACGGGGCAGGTGACGCCGGCTTCGCGCAGTTTGTACATAAAGTTGAGGAACAGGTTGTTGTCGAAGACCATCTGCGTGGTGAGGAAGTCCGCGCCCGCGTCGACCTTTTCCTTGAGGTGCTTGATGTCCTCGGCCTGGTTGGCGCTTTCGGGGTGCTTCTCGGGGTAGCAGGCCGCGCCGATGCAGAAGTCGGCGTCGCTTTCCTTGAGTTCGCGGATGAGTTCCACGGCGTAGTGGTAGTCGCAGTTGTCTCGCCCCTTCTCGATGAGTTCCGGGGTGAGGTCGCCGCGCAGTGCCATCACGTTCTTGATGCCCGCGGCCTTCATTTCTTCGATGCGCTGGTGCACCGTATCCTTGCTGCTAGAGACGCAGGTGAGGTGGGCGAGCATCGGGATGTTGAACTTTTCCTTGAGGTTCTTCGCGATGTCGAGCGTGTAGTGGCTCACGCCGCCGCCTGCGCCGTAGGTGACGCTCATGAACGCGGGGCCGAGCGCCGCGATGGATTCGGTCGCGGACTTGACGCTTTCGAAGCTGGTTTCCTTCTTGGGCGGGAACACTTCGAACGAGAGGCTCATCTTGTCTTGCTTCAGGATGTCGACGATTTTCATAAAAACCTTTATGCAAATATTTTGATATATGCAAATATAACAAAAAGTATGTCGTGGCAGAGGGGGTATACACAAAAAATATTGAAAAACTGTTCTCTGCAAAAAACAGAACAAATTTGTCGACATTTACATTCTTTAAACTTACATATATGTGTCAACGTATTTATATTTGGGGCATGATGTACAGAAAGCTACCCCTTATTTCTGTGGCTCTCCTTTCCGCAGCCTTTTTCTGGGCATGCAAGGAGGACCCGAACCCTAGAACTATGGCCCAGACAGAGGCCCAGGATGATTCCGCGAGACAAGCCCACGCCAAATTGAAGGCGAAGGTCCGCAAGTCGCTCGGCGAAGCGGACTTGCAGCGAAAGAGCGAGGGAGACTGGTCTCACCTGCGCATTGGCCAGTCTGTTGTCGAGCATGACCGCATCCGCACCGGCGCAGAATCCGAGGCCGTGCTCTCCGTGAGTGACGGTTCGGCGCTCTGGATTACGGAGCTTTCCGAAGTGACTCTCGACGTGGAAATCTTTGATTCGTTGAGCCGCCAGGTGTCCGTCATGGTCAACAACGGTGGCGTCGTGTTCGACGTGCAGAAGCAGAAGATGGGCAACTCGATCAAGTTCCGTACGAATACGGCGACTGCTGCTATCCGCGGTACGGCGGGCTTCGTGTTTACCCGCGACGGCCAGACGGTGGCCTCCCTTAAGGAAGGTCTTGTCGACGTGAACGGCAACGCGGGTGGCGAGGCAAGCATCGGCGCACGCCAGACTGTGCTTATCGGCCAGGACGGCAAGCTCAAGACTTTGAACTTGAGGAGCTCCGGTACGAGGTCTCTCTCGATGGTGCTTGCCAACGTGAACATCTTCGGTGAAGGCCCGCATGCCGACTCCCTCGAAAAGGCGTTGGAATCCTTCGATAAGGATTACTCCAACCGTGCCGACGAATTCGAGAAGAAGCTGACCTTCCGTGCGAACCCGCAGCCCGATACGCTCTGGGCTCCCAGCGTGACCTTGCAGGCCCGCGTAAATCCGGGCGTCATCGTGACGGTGCTCGGCGAAACGGATACGGTGGGCGAGAACGGCGTTTACCAGCGTACGTTTGAATGGGACGAAAAGGAATATGGAACCAAGCGCTTCATGGCGACCTGTAGCGATGGTGACGTGGAAGTCGAGTGCTTCACGTGGACTGTCCAGTACGGATCCCCGACGCCGCCTCCGGCTGCTGCCGCGGATACTGCCGCTGTAGATAGTGCCGCCCTGGATTCCGCTGCTGCTGCCGCCGCTGCCGCTGAAAAGGCCGCTGCGGATAAGGAACAGCAGGAAAAGGCGAATATCAAGGCCGCCGCCGATAAGGCTAGGGATGATGCCAAGAAGGCCGAAGGCAAGAAGGCTGAATCCGAACCGCAGGCGCAAGAGCCGAAGCCCGAGGCCAAGAAGAAAGAGGCGGGCAAGAACCTGAACGTGTCGGTGAAGGTTTCCGGTGGCCGTACCGAAAAGAAGCATCTCGACCTGCCTGCGAACGAATACAACACGAGGTTGAAGTTCTCGCTTGCCGGTATTACCGAAGCCGATCTCGGCGAAATCGCGAGCATCACCGTTACCCGCAAGGGCGAAACGGTCAAGACGTTCTCCGGTGCCGAAATCAAGGGCCTCTCTTACGAAGTCCCCGTGTCGATTGATCTCAACAGGATTGCGAACTTCGACATCAAGGTGGCGCTCAAGAGCGGCAAGTCTGTTAGCGCGAAGAAGACCTACGAGGTGTTCTGCCACCGCAGGAACCACATGGGCAAGGCGCGTAACTGCGTGCAGTACGACAAGGTTGACGGCGGCGGATGTGATCCGAACTTCCCGGAAGAATACGAAGCAGTCAAGGCCAACGGCACGCTTAAGGAAGAATAGTTTTTATACAGAGGGATAACCATGAAGAAGAATATGACAGAAAAGAAAGGTTTGCTGAGCGTGAAGGCTTTGGGCTTGCTCGCCGGTATGTGCATGCTTGCCGCCTGCGCCTCGAATCCGCCTCCTAAGGAAGACAATTCCGACGAGATTCGTGCAAAGGCCAACCAGGCCCAGCGTGAACTTTCCCGCGAGACGGGCGAGCCTGTTGCCGATGAGGCCGCTGCCGCCTCGGGTGCCGCTTCTGCTGCGGACGAAGACGGCATCATCGTGTCTACGGTGAACTTCAAGACCCGACCGACAGTACTTGTCGCTCCGGCGATGGGCGCCAAGATGGCCGGTAGCATCGATGTCGTTCGCAGGAACCCGCTTGCAAAGACCGCGATGGAAGTCATCAACGCCTACCTCACCAGCCGCGATTACACGGTCATCGGCCTCGAAAGCCAGGCCCAGCTCGATGAAGTTGTCCAGCTCCAGTCCGATATCGCTGGCAACAGCGAAGACCTTGCCTATGTGGCGGGCCTCTCCGTAGGTGCCGACATCAACATCACCTATGCGGGCAGCATCCAGGAAGACTTCGTCGTGATCGACTTGAACGCGAGCGAAGCTTCTACTGCGAACCTCCTTGCTAGTGAATCTATCCGCCTTAAGGACAACGGCGAAAGCCAGCGCGTGCTCGTGCAGAAGGCCATCAAGATAGCCATCAAGAAGCTCGAGAACAAGGTGCGTGGCCGCCTCGCCGAAGAACAGGAAAAGGGCGCGCTCTACAAGGTCGTGGCTCACCTGACGGGCGAATTCACTGACGACCAGGCCGAAGAAATCTCGAACATGGTCTCCATCAAGATGCGCAAGAAGTTCAACAAGATGCAGGTGATTTCGATGAGCCGCAACACCTACGACTTGCTCATCTACGTTGACCCGAACAAGTACGAGGATGCCCAGATGGTTTACGGCGAGTTCGTCGAAAGCCTCGAAGGCCTTGCCAAGGTGCGCAAGCAGAACATCACCAAGAAGCTCATCATTCTCGAAATCCAGTAATCACGCGGGAGCGGAATTATGAATAAACTATTAACCGCGTCGCTGTTGTCGCTTGCCATGTTCGCTTCTTATGCGAATGCGGAAATCTTGACCTACACGGCAACGTCCAAGAAATCGCAGAAGGAAGCCGACCAGCTTGCCCTGGAAGGCCTTGCCAAGCAGCTGCGCACCAAGGTTTCGAGCGAATTCGAGACCCGCGTGCAAGAAGATGCAAGCGGCAAGGTGACCTCTACGGCGAAGGGCGTCAAGAATACTTCTACCAACATGGTGCTCAAGGGCGCGAAGGTTACCCCGGGTGCCAAGTCGGGCGGCAAGTTCCAGTCTACGGCAACCCTCGATACCGACCAGATGGCATCGAAGATTCTCATCGACCTCGAATCCATCCGCAAGGAAATGAGGGCGAAGGACTCCGTGATCCGTCTGGACATGGTGGATGGCGACTACCGCAAGATGGGTGTCGACATGCTGGCCCTCGAAAAGCTGGCCGATACCTACAACGGCAATCTCGAAGACCTGAGCTGCGTGCAGAAGGTGCCGGCGGAACTCCGTCTCGAAAGCACTATCGGCGAACTTACGGAATATCTCGTGTCGGGTATGGCTAGCCTCAAGATGGAAACCGACCTTACGAGCGAAGCCCTTATCGTTACGGTGACGGACTTCAACGGCCCTGTGGTCGGGTTCCCTCTGGCCCTCACGCAGGATAGCCGTGACATCGCACACGAGAAGACTAACGAAGAAGGCGAGGCCGTGTTCTCGCTCGCCCAGGTGAAAAAACTTCACCCGAGCGGCGACGTGACGGTGCATGCGGACCTCTCGTTCAGGTACGTGCGCAAGTCCGCCGTGATTACCAAGTCTGTGCATTACACCTCCGACGTGGCGGCTTGCGCCTACACGCTGGAATGTGAAGGCCCGACCGAGGCCTGCGGTGCGCTGCGCGGCCACCTCATTGCTTCGGGCATCTCGATTTCGGACAAGTCGAACCTCACGAAGATGAAGGCTACGATTACCTCTTCCGACAAGATGAATTCCAGCAAGACGCTTTGCACGTCGCGCATTACCCTCGCTATCGAGGCGGGCAAGCAGTCCATCTCCGAGCAGGCGCAGGGCGTTGGCCGCGACGAGGGCATTGCCCAGGCTACGGCCGTTAAGAAGGTGAATGCGACCCGCTTGCACGACACCTTCAAGAAGGCCTGCCAGTAATTCCAAAACTGTAAAAGCGAAATTAAATGAAAAGGTCCGGTAGCGATACCGGATTTTTTTATCGAAAGACAACTGAAAACGAGCGGCGGTTGGGGAACAAGTGAGGAACAGAGGTTCAGTTCCTGAGACGACGAGCGAACGGTATAAAAGTGAGCAACAAGCGACTCGTCTTAACGAGTCGCGGTTGCGAGAGTGAGTGAGGAACCGGAGGTTCTACTCCCGAGATGACGAACGAACGGTATAAACAGTGAGCAACAAGCGACTCGTCTTAACGAGTCGCGGTTGTGAGAGTGAGCGAGAAACAGGATATTCTATACCTGAGACGACGAGCGAACGGTATAAAAAAGAACCCGGTCTTGCGACCGGGTCTTCTGCATTAAAGCTTGTTCAGCAAGGATTACTGCTTTTCGATTTCTGCATCGAGTTCGGCGTAGGCCTTGTTGGCGGCTTCGCGGATCTTGTTGGCGACAGCGTCGTCATACTGACCGGCAGCCTGGAGGCTCTTGATGAGTTCGGCGACGAGGTCGGCGTCGAGAGTCATGATGCCGTAGATCTTGAAGTGACCGTCTTCGGTGGTTTCAACCTGCACGTCGGTGAGGGTAGCACCGCTCATGTGGGTGTTCACGACAGTCTTGGAAGTGGACTGGAAGTGTTCGACAACCTGGTCATTGACGTCTTCCTTGAAGTTCTTGATAAGAGCCTTCGTCTGGGCGTCGATTTCCTTGGCGAGGTCAACACGAGCGTTCTGGTCAGCCTTTTCCATGGCGAGCTGTTCATCCGTGGAAACACCGATACCCATACCGGCCGGGACGTGGTCCTTCAGGTACTTCTTCTTGAGCATCTGCATTTCAACGAGCTTGCTGGCAGACTTTTCCTGCGGGGTCGAGCTACAACCGATCATAAGGAATGCTGCAACGAGGGCAACGATCAACTTCTTCATAAGAAACTCCTTGTTTATTGTTTTCCCCTTTCGGGGTTTATGTGAAGTCTGTAATCAAAGATATTTTAAACAAATGACAAAGTCAAGTCAAAAAAGAAAAAAACTTACTTTTTTGTGATTTTGAACGTTTTTTTTGGTATAAAGTGCATTTTGGGTAATTTAGAAGAACTTTCCGAGGGCCACGACGGCGGCTGTCCTTGCCCTGAGGCGCGTCTTGCCGAGACTGATGGGCGTGGATTTCCCTTGGTTGTAATTCTTGATAGCCTCGATTTCCCTGGGCGAAAAGCCGCCTTCCGGTCCGATGAGCAGGGCTGTCTGGCGTTCCAGGACGGGAACTTCCTTTTTCCCGTCGATATCGCAGAGGATGAGGTCGCCGCCGAACGACGCGAGCCACTTGTCGAATTCGACTGGACCGACTATGCGGGTCAGCCATGGTTTCCGGGATTGTTTAAGCCCGACTAGGCTCTTGAGTTCGGCGCGGTGGACCAGCTTGTGCAGGTCGGAATTCTTCGGCTCTTGCGAAAAATCCGTGCGCAGAAAATAAATTGTGTCAATTTCTGTCTGGGCCGCGTGGAACACGACTTCTTCGAGCGCGTCGTCCTTGAGGCAGGCTATGGCAAGGTTCAGCAGGGGGCGCTGTGTCGATACGGTTTCGAAGGAATCGATGCGCACTGTGCAGGCCTTCGGGTCGGCCTTGACGATTGTCGCGTCGGCAAAGCGGCCGTTTCCGTCGGAGAGCTGCAGTATGTCGCCCACGGTGGCGCGGCATACCCGTATGGCGTGGCTGCTCTCGTTTTCGTCCAGGGAAAATTCGCCTACGTCGATTTGTGGGCAGTAGAAACGGCTGTCGGGTGTTCTCATGCGGTATAAGGTAGAAATTTTTCTACATTGGGGCACATGCAACACAAGCCGGTAAAAGCCGTAGTATTTGATTTGGACGGAACGCTGTACCTGAGCGGTCGCCCTTACCCGGGCGCCGTGGAGACGGTAAAGCGCGTCTCGAAGCAGGTGCCGGTCTATTACCTGAGCAACAACACGAGCAAGTCTCCCGTGTTTTACGAGAACCGCCTCAAGGTGATGGGGCTGCCGCTGCGTAGCGATTCCATCATTTCGGCTTTGTACCTCGCGCTCGACGCGATACACGCGAAGGGCCTGAAGAATGTCTTCTTCTTTGCGAACCCTGAAGTGTACGAATGGTTTGCAGCGCAGGACCCGAGCCTGAACTTGAGCCCCTCGGTAGAAGAAACGGAACTGGTATTGATTGCATACCACAACAGCTTCGATTATCGCGAACTGTGCGAGCTCAGCTTCCGCGTGCAGCGCGGGATCTCGTTCTGGGTGACGCATACCGACTTTGTTTGCCCCGATGCGAACGGGCCGGTTCCCGATATCGGGAGCTTCATGGCGCTTTTAAAGACGGCGTACGGCGTGGAACCGGAGCGCAGTTTCGGCAAGCCGAATCCCGCGATGCTGGCGAATGTGCTTTCGCAGTTCGAACCCGAAGAAATCCTTTTTGTGGGGGACCGCCTCTACACGGACTTTGAACTGGCGAAGCGTGCGGGCTGCCGATTCGTGCTGCCCCTGTGCGGCGAGACCAAGCGTGCCGATGTAGAAAAACTCGAGACCAAGCCCGAGTTTATCGTTGACGGTGTCAAGGACATCGATTTCGAAAGTTTCTTCGCCGGAAAAATTTAATCCCCTCGTCACACCGCAGCCCCGTAGGGGTGAGTGTATCCATTAAGACTTCTTCCGCTTGTAGGCGATAAACGCTCCGAGTGCAATGAGGAGTACTGCGGCGAACGCGCTCACCTTGATGCAGTTGTGGAACGGCGTACTGCTGTACCTCATGATAACCGTAGACTTGCCCTGCGGGATCTCGACGGCGCGGAGCGTGCCGAACGCCTTGTAGACCTTGACGGGGGAGCCGTTCACGGATGCATGCCAGTAGGGGTGGTAGTTGCCCGCGACGACCATGAAGCCCGCGCGGTCGCTTTCCACTTCGAACATCTGCGTGTCCATCTTGGGGCTTGCGACAAGCTTCGCCTTGCCCTGGATGGGGCCTTGGGCGGCAACGCTGCCCTTGCCGTCGTAATTCGGGGTTTCGGACAGGATAACCTTTTCGCGGTAGAAGAACTTTCCGGCCTCGTCGCCATATTCGGGAGCGGCGGGTTTCGCGACGGGGGCTGCCTCGGCGACCGTAGAATCGCTTGTGGCGGTGCTGTCGGCATTCGCGCTGTCGGCTGCACTTTCCGGGGCCGCTTCGGCGACTTCTGCTTTCTTGGGCTGCCTGATGGCGGCTTGCGTGCGCAGCGTGTTGATGGCGCTTGCATCGTCCATCACGACGGCCTCGCCGTAAAGGTAGGCTTCGCCCATGGCCGTCGGGATAGGCATGAACGTCGTTCCCTGGCGGCTGTCGAAGATGATGGCGCCGATGTTCATCAGGTCGAGGAACGGGTGGGCGGCATCGGGGTCGTTGATGTTCAGCAGGTAGTTCGCGTTCTGCTGGCCACCGCGGAACGCGCGGTAGCTTGCAAGCTCGTTGTCGTGGAAACCGTCGGCGTTACGCAGGTTGTATTGCGGGAAGGCGTTCGCCCCGAGCGCCTTGTTGCGCGAAAGCGAGAGCACGCGCGGCGTATTGAGGGTGTCGGCCTTGTATTGCGCCTTGAACGCATTCACGACAGGGTTTTTCGGCTGCAGGTATTCGCTTGCGGGAATGTTCTGGATAAACGCACCGTTGATGAAGAACAGTTCTACCGCGGCGGCGACTGCAAGGATGCATGCCTTGTACACGATGGAACCCTTCCAGCGGAAGGTAAACAGCGTGACGCCCACGATGACGAGAATGAGGACGAAGCCGGGCACGACCGTGCTTGCGGTAGCCTGCATCACGATTTCATTGAGCGGCTTAAAATAGGGACCGGCGACCGGGTCGGCAAGCAGGTCCTGCCCGCTCATGAGGAATGCGCCGATGGCGGTAAACCCGAGCACCACGCAGGCTTCTATGATGCGGTTAGAACCCGGCAGCTTGGACTTGTAGGCATCGATCAGGTTTGCGAACGTGAACTTTTTGCCCTTGTCGTCGAGGTTCATCACGCCGATGCAGGCGATGCCGTACAAGATGCAGGTGACAAGCCCGACAGGCCCGATGAACGTAGTCCAGTTGTAGCGTGCGATTAAGACAATCAGCAGGAGGATGGCGAACATCGCGGAGCCGTGCAGGAGTGCGCGCCAGTTCTTGGCGGCGTCTTCGCCCTTGTCGGTAACGGCGCGGAGTACGGGACCCGCCATCATCACCAGGAGCAGCGGCAGCCAGAACATGGCCATGCCCGGTGCGCGGAAGTTCTTGACGCCGGGGAGGATGGCGTACCAGAGTTTAAAGAGCGGGGAATGTGCGCCCATGCCGTAACTGAGGGCGAGCACGGTACCGACGGCCCAGAATGTGGCCCAGCGGCGCTTGCCCGGGAGGAACAGGCAGAGGAACCCGAGGAAGGTGAGGAGCGCGCCCGCGTTGTTGTGGTCGAGCTTGAAGCTGTTGTGGCCCCAGTAGAACGGGCTTCCCTGGCTTCCGGCTTCGGCCATCTTGCGGTAATCGCTCATGGGAACGTTTACGAACGAGCTGCCCTTCAGGTCGCCCGTCTTTTCGTCCTGCTCGTACACGTCCACGCCGATAAATCCCGGCAACAGCATCTGCGCGAGTTCTTCCTGGTGCAAGGACCAGCTGACGGCGTGCCCGTAGTTGGTGTGGTCGCCTTCGCCGCGGACCGACTGCGTGGTCGTGTACAGGTAAGGCGGTACCAGCTGGAAGCAGGAGAGTGCAAGCCCTATGGCGAGGCCCGCGGCGGCGAGCCCGACGCGCTTCCCGCGGGTAGCGAACGTGGGACAATGGAATGCGGCCTCGTACAGCGTGTAGAAGCCTGCGCCCCACAAGAAGAGGTACGTGAGCTGCAGGTGGCTTCCGAGAATCATCCATGCGATGGAGAGCGCGAGTACGATCAGGTAGGGGAGGCTCCCGTTGCGCACGACCTTCCTGATGGCGAGGAGGGCGAGCGGCGCGATGGCGAATACCATCATCTTGCCGTCGTGGCCACCGTAGATGTAGGTGAAGTATTCCGGAGAGAACGCGTAGAGGAACCCGAGGAGCGCGCCCCACCAGCGGTTGCCCGTGAGGTTCCAGGCGAGTAGCATCGCGCTCATGAAGGCGACCCACACCGTGAGGATAAACTTGAAACCCACGGCGCGTGCGGGATCCATCAGGAACTGCGTCCATACCAGCGGGTGGTAGGCGTCGGCGAACAGGGCATCGATCGTGGGCACGCCGCCCAGGCGGCTGTCGTCCCATTCGGTCACGATGGCGTTTTCGGCGCGCAGGATGCGGCTGCCGATGCCGTTCAGCTGGTCGCTGTTGAGCATCAGCTGGCTTTCGTCAAAGGCGAAACCGCGGAAAACGATGAGGAGAATTGCAAAGAAAAGCGCGGCCATCGCCGCAAAGAAAACGGGCTTCTTGTTTAGAAAGTTCATATCTGGAAATATAAAAATACCGCAGGCGGATATGCCTTGCGGTATGGCAAAAAACGTCGAACCTGGGGCTCGACCGTGCCGGGAGCATTCTGGTTAGTCAGCGGTGTTTTCGTCGGTCTTGTTGTACTGGATGAGGCTGTAGATGCCGAATGCCGAAATGATGCAGACGGCGGCAATCACGATGATTTTGATAATTTTAGCCATAAGTAATCTCCAGGGGTTGTTTCTAACTCTAAAATACCTTTTTTTCAACGAAATGCAAGTTTATTTTTTATAATTGAGGCCGGATACCTTCTCAAGTCGACTGAAGGCTGGGAAAAAGACGGAAACGGAATAGATGCGTTCGGTTTTAATATGCTTCCGGCGGGCGCTTGCTGGCTTCCTGCTACTGGCTTAGTGTGGAATACCATTTCTCGGTCCGCTGTATCAAGAAATCGGACGCTGCTGAATAACGCTTTTAGGACTTCGTTAAAATCATGCAGATGACGGGGAGCTTCTTGTCTACCTCGTTCTCGCTCGGAATGATTTCGCTTTCGATGACCTTGCAGTTGAATTCCTTCACGAAGAACTCGAGCTTGCTCTGGTCGAACCCGAGCCATACATGCCCGTGGGTTTGGCGGAAAGATTCTTCATTGTGCTGAGCTAGGTCGAGCAGGGCTAGCGTTCCGCCCGGTTTCAGGATTCGGATTGCTTCCTTGAGGGCGAGGCGCGGGTCCATCGCATGGTGGAGCACCTGGCTCATGAGCACGAGGTCGGCGAAGTTTTCGGGAAGCCCCGTCTTCGTCATGTCGGCGACCTTGGGCGTAATGTTCTTGATGTTCTTCTGCTTCAGGATTTTCTGCAGGCCGCTGATGACTTTCGGGTCACAGTCGAGCGAAATGACTTCCTTGCAGCGGTTGGCGAGCATTAGCGAAAGGTCTCCGCCTTCGCCGCAGCCGATATCCACGGCGTTTTCGAAGGGCTGCATGAGCTTGCTGAACAGGCTGATCTGAGCCTTGAGGCTTCCGCCTGCCTGGTCGAGCTTGTGGATTTGGCCCTTGGTCTTGTCGGTGCGTTCCTGCAGAACCTGGTCTGCGCGGCAGCGGAGTACGTCCTTGTCGGGGAGTTCCCCGTATGCATCGCGGATTACGGAAAGTACTCGGCTGCTCATCAGGAGTTCTTCGCTCAGGCCGTAGTAGGCCTTGATGCCGTCGCGACGGTCTTTCAGGAGCCCGCAGGCCGAAAGCTTGGCGAGGTGGCGGCTGGCGTTACTCTGGTGAATGTCCAGGATGTCCTTGATTTCGTTCACGGTGAATTCCGCAAAGTCGAGGAGCATTAAAATCTTGAGCCGCATTTCGTCGGATACGGCACTGAAAAAATCCATCGTCGATGTAATCGGTTCGCGTTGCATAGTGCCTTTCAATATAATTAATTAACTTTGACGGGTGATCTCGTGGTTTTCGAAAATGTGTTTATTTGTCGCCCTCTCCGTGGGGGTGGCTTTTGCGCAGGTTCCGGAACGCCATTACGATATCTCGCTCGAAAGGGACTTGACGCTCACGTTTTTCTCGGCTTTCGCCAGCGTTTACGGGAATTACCGGCTTGGGAAAATGGCCGTGCCCGAAGAAGGCCTGGTGAAGGATGCCTCGGACTTGTTGCCGTGGGACCGCCCTGCGGCGGGCCGCTACAACAAGACTGCGGGCGACGTGAGCACGTGGGCTGCCGCCCTCGGGGTGGCGCCGCTTGCCCTGGGTGCCGCCTCGTGGTATAGGGGCGATGCCCTGGGGGCAGACCTTGCTGCCTATTCCCTGATGCTGGCGCAGGCGCTCGCCCTCCAGAACGGACTGAACCTGGTCGTGCGCTCCATGGCGTTCTGGCCGCGCCCCTACATGT
>Ga0310696_10005507_pt1 | contig 15264 bp, 12 predicted proteins | sample AusTroGonzalo_MG_4_FD_203885 | JGI IMG/M metagenome (GOLD analysis project Ga0310696, IMG submission 203885) | Bovine rumen microbial communities from tropical cattle in Woodstock, Queensland, Australia - Gonzalo_02 (v2) (version 2) | ecosystem: Host-associated > Mammals > Digestive system >...
TATATTTTTTCGTTACCTTTGCAGTGCATATACAACATGAGTTTTTTTTGATGAAGAAAGTTTTTTCGTGTTTTGTTTTGTCCCTGGTTTTCATTCTGGCGTCTGTCGGTGTATACGCCCAGCGCCAGATACCGGGACAGTGGAGCCTGAGTCTCGGTGCGGGTTTGGTGCCCGCAAAGGAAATCGGCAGGTTCGCCGTGTCCGTGTCTTTTGACAAGATGCAGCGTTATTCCAAGATGATATGCCGGCTTAACGGGGGGTTTGATTGGTGCGATTACCATTCTGCTGGTTATACCGTATTGAATCCCGAAACGGGAGATGTTGCACATGACGCTTATGGTAAGCCCCTGAAGCAGGAGGTTGACATTCCGGTTGCCAACCATGACTTATATGCTTCGTGGGGATATATGGTTGCCGCTTTGCGTTCGCGCACCCGTGCCGTAAGCCTTTGGGTCGGCGTTACCGCGGATGCGGGGGCAAGGATAAGGTCATATATGCCCTCCGAAGGAAAGGATGCCTCTGCCGGTTACGGTTCCCTGCTTCCCCGCGCAGGCATGCTCATGGGTTTTACCCCGTCGGTGGAGTTCGAAGTGTTTCCTGCATCAAAATTCTCGATGTCGGCATTTTTTCATCCCCATTTTCTTTGGGCTACACGTTCTGCCGAATATTCTTCCGACGGCCCTGAAAAAATTATGCATCCTGAATTGGGAATCCGTCTTAACTGGTATTTTTTCATAGACAAATAGTTCAACTCTTTCTGTATGAGAGCTCATTCTTTTTTTATTTCTTTATTGCTTTTCATCCTTGTCTGCAGTTCCGCCACTCTCAAGTCGGGACTGCAGTTTAAGGTTGAAGATGTAAGTCTTGAACGCATTGGGCAGGATAGCCTCAGGGTGTCCATGACAGTGGAAATCACCGACGATGCTGTGGCTTCGAGATGTGCCGTGGTGCTCAGTCCTTACGTATTGCAAAACGATGCGTGTATCGAGCTCGATCCCATAACCGTTTATCGTCTCGACTCGCGTGGCAACCGCTACAATGTGCGAAGTGACAGCGAATATGCTTCCGGCGTTGCCGCCGAGATGGCGTTGGTATGTGGAACGGCGCAGGGTATGCATCGTTATGGTTGCACCATCGGAGGCGTTGGCGCCGACGGTGACGTGGACGTATATATGCAGGTCATGGAGTGTCGCGGCGGTGATGCCGTAGTGATGGGCGATCTGCGCCTTCTGGCGTCGTTCGCTCCTGTGGAACGGCCCATTTTTTCGCCTGACTACTTTTTCAGGAGCGTCGCGGAAGGAGAATATTCTCTCATGCGCAGCGTGAGTATTCCCGTTGACGTCCTTTATGAATCTTCGAAACCTTCGGTCTTCGATGCGGCGTTTGCGGACAATGGACGCATGTTGCGTTCACTTGGCGAGGAGATAAGAAGATATGTTGGCTCTCCATATACCAAGGTGTCGTCGATAACGATGAAATGCTATACATCCATAGAAGGCTCCGAGGCATCCAACCGACGTATGGCGTCATCGCGCCTCAACGGTGTCTACAACTATCTGCAGTCACTTGGCTCTTTCGGAAGAAAGTCCGTCAGGCTGCTGGCTGTCGGGGAAGACTGGGACGGCGTGCGCGACTGGGTGTCCGACACTTATTGGAGCAATGTCATGGAAGTAAGGAATATAGTTCGCAACAACGACATCACGGCCGACGGCAAGGAGACCTTGCTTCGCGATATGTCCCTTGTTTGGGAAAATATGAGCGAAAGGCTTTTCCCTTCATTAAACCGTATTGAGTGTGTCATTGATTACGAGTTGACGCCCTTGCCCGATGATGCCGTCAGGCGTGAAGCCTATGAAGGAGACACATTTCTTTTGTCGCAGCGCGACTATAGCCTTATCATTCAGAGCCTGAATGTCTGGAGCGTTGCATGGTATGATGCCGTTGCTGATTTTGAGCGCCAGTATCCCTTGTGCCGTCAGGCTGCGGTGAACGCCTTTGCCGCCTTGTTGTCCAAGGGAGACCTGAACGGGGCGTCGCGCTTTTTGCGATACGGTGACAGCGACAGTGACATGCTTTATTACAGGATGTTGTGGATGATGTTTTCTGGCGACGTGGACGGAGCGTATGACGCTGCAGTGCAGCTGCAAGGAAAAGACGCTGTGTACGACACGGCGATTGTTCAGATTATGGACATCCATGAATGGAAATACAGTAGTCATCCATGGTCAAAGAAACCCTGATATCGCAGTCGGGCAGTCAGCGTAAGCCATGAAGAGGATTCTGATATATGCCATCGTTCTTGCGGCGCTGTCGTCATGCATCACCCTTGACAGCCCTCACCCAAGACGCTTCGAAAGGAGTGTCTTGATTTATATTGCCGGCGACAACAACGGTCTTGAGTCTTATGCCGAAACCAATCTTTCTTATCTCGTTGCCGGATATCTCCCGTTTAGGACCGACAGCGACGAGGTGCTTCTGGTGTTCGTTGACGACGGTGGCGGACAAACGGCATTGTACAGGTATTATTACGGTGAAGACCGCAACGTATACAGGGAGCTCGCAAGACGCTACGAAGAGCCTTTCTGCAGCGCCAAGGCTTCATCGCTGAGCCTTGTTCTTGATGATGCTGAAAGGTTGTACCCCAGCAGGCACAGAGGCTTGGTGCTTTGGTCTCACGGAACGGGCTGGCTTCCCGTAGGGTATTATTCCAACCCTTCTGCAAGCAAGTCTTTTGCCCAGGAGGGCGAATGCGAGATGGATGTCAGGGATCTTGCCGGAGCGGTCTGTCGCCATTATGATTTTATCCTTTTCGACTGTTGTCTCATGTCGGCGGTCGAGGTGGCATACCAGCTTCGCGACAAGGCTGATTACATCATTGCGAGCTGTGCCGAAATTCTTGCCGAAGGTTTTCCCTATGGCGAGATTGTCGGTGATATGTTTTGCCGCAGCGGAGTTGCGCCTGCCTTTTATGTAAACATCTGTGAGAAATATTTCAGTCATTATGACGCTTGCATTGGTGCCGGCCGAAGCGCGACGGTATCATTGATAGACTGCGGCGCTCTTGAAGAGCTGGCTGCCGTATGCAAGGACATTTATGCATCCAACCGCGAAGCGAGAGCGGGCGTTGATCCGGCGACCGTTCAGCATTATTTCCGGGGCAACAAGCGCTGGTTTTACGATCTGGATGACTATGTGTCCAAGTTTGCATCTGAGACTCAATATGAGCGCTTTAAATTAATTTTGGACCGCTGTGTCCCTTACAGACAGGCTACGGATATGATTCTGGGGCAGATTGAAGTCAGGACGCACTGCGGCCTGAGTACGTATATTCCTGATGACAAGTGGGAATATCTGAATCAATATTACAGTTCTCTTGACTGGGCTGTCGATGTAGGTGTTGTTTATTGATTGTGTTTTATGATATTCTGCGGGAATACTGTGATGCTTCAGCCAGCAGATAAGAGCGGAGCAAGTCACCGAAGTTTTTGTGATTGGATGAAGCAGTTTATGGGCGGTGAAGCCCTTGAGCTGCGCGGCGAGTCGCGACGGGTCGAAGACCTGTCGTGACTTGATGGTGTCATTTTCTGTTCGTCTTGTATTGCTCCTGGAGTTCGACGGAGCGGGTTATGTCTATCCGGAAGGGTTCCCCGATGTAGCGGGTGAGGCCGGCGGGGCTTTTGCTGAAGACCGTCGTCTGTTCGAGGATCCTGGCGTCGGGAAATGTCTCCCGTGCGTGGCGGAAGGACAGCAGGGCCAGGCTCTTCTTGTGGAAGAGGCATTCGTCGCCGTCGAAGGCGACCACCCATTTTTTCTCGGTCATTTGCTTGAGAAAGATTCCGGTATATTTGTATCGGGGCATATTTCGTTTGTATCTTTTTGTTAGGAGGGGCCTCCGCATTTGCTGAACGCGCCGGCGGGCAGCGTCCACCGTTCGCCCTCGGGAAGGATGACCGGAAGGGTGTACTGCAGGGACGTGGCGGTGTCGGCGAGGGCTTTTGTGATGGTGGGATAGGGTGCTCCCTTGGCGATCAGCGTCGGGAGGTCGGTGTCCCGTTTGAGGGTGTGGCCGAAGTCCTTCTCGAAGGCGATGAGCCGGTCGGCTTTCTGGCGGCTGATGCAGGCGGCGCTGGCGAACTGGTTGGCGTTGCCGAAGACGCAGAACTTGCAGGAGCAGCGTCCGAAGCCGAGGAAATAGCAGGGGTGGGGACGGACGCGGTACTTCTCCAGCAGGTCCCAGATCTGCTGCTCTTTCCAGTCGCGGATGGGCCGGAAGCGGTCGATGTGGCGGAAGTGCTTGCGACCGTTCCTGAGGTCGGCCTTGTCGGGTTCCAGGACGGCGTAGCGGGCGCGCTGGGGGCTTTCCTCGCCGCGTTCCCCGGACAGGACGAGCGTGCGGCTGTCAAGGAACCGCGGGTCGTGGCGTAGGGCCGTGGCGCAGACGTCGATCTTCAGGTACGCGCTGCACCAGCGGGTGTGCAGGTCCGGGGACGGCTGGGGGAACTTCCGTCGGGTGGAGGGCTTGCCGGCGGTGCCGCCGACGGTGCTGAGGGTCCGGTCTTCGTTCTCGAAGGAGATGGGCGCGGTTAGGGCGTTCTCGCGGAGCATCTCCCGTAGGAATCCGCCCTCCTTGTACTGGAAGCGGACGGGGATGCCGAAGGCTTCCCCCAGCTTGCGGCAGTAGTCGGGCGTGACTTCCCAGTCGAACAGGGACGGGCCCCGTCCGTCGATTTCCTGGTGCCAGAGCTCGATTTTTTTGCGGGGTACGCCGTTGTCGAGGAGAAAGAGGAGAAGGGCTGTGGAGTCCTTCCCGCCGGAGAAGCTGACGATATAGCGGTCGTAGCTATGCAGGTCGAAGTCGGGCATGGATGGATCGTTTATTTGGTTTTGCAAAGACGGATTGAGAAACCGTCCAGAGGATTGTCGTCGTCCTCCGGAGCGACGTAGCCGTTGTCGAAGTACATGCCCCGGGCGTAATCCAAGCCGTACGGAGACGAGGACCAGTAGATGCCGCAGTCGCCGACGTAGCGGATGTCCCCGCCGTTTAGGTCTTTAGTTTCTTTGTTCCAATGTTGCCAGCCGTCTGCCGGGAGGAAGATGGTGTTGCCGTTCGGGCCCGTGAGAATGCAGCCTTTACGGTCGTTATCCCACTTGTGGCTGCACTGGTCGAAGAGCTCTTCCCATGCTTCCGCCGAAGGCAGCATGTCGCCGAAGGTCTTGACGGCCTCGTCGAATTGGTGGTAGCCGGGTTCGTTCTCGGCCGCCCAGAGGCGTCCGGAAGTAAGGCCGAGGTCGATGAATTTACGTTCCATGATAAAAGTGTTTAAAATTATTCGGAGAGGGATTTGACGGTTACCTATTTGGATTTGCAGAGGCGGATGGATGACGCAGCTTGCTGCGCAGGGGGCGTCAGCCACCGGAGAATCCCCGTTGCTTTAGAGCGGGGAGTATGTCAAAACGATATTCCTTTTTTCTTTTTTCTGTTTGGCTGTGCTGGTACCGTAATTGATTTATTCTTGGGAAATAGTTGTCTTGCCTCTTGTAAGCTCCATGTGAAGCGTGCTTCGAATCTTTTTTGTTCTGATAGAGGAATAAGCAGATTGTTGGCGATATATCTCCATTTTTCTACAGCGAGCGTAGTTTGTTTTAGTATCTCTATTGCGTCATTTTGTGATATGAGATAGTATTCGCAGTTTTTGAGGAGGTTTTTGATGGATGATTTGTTGTCATAAGGGGTTATGTTCAGTGATTGTATTGTCTGGTTTGTCGGGTTTATATCATAAGCGGGAGACAGACTCCATCCTTTTTCGTTCAAGAGAAAACCGTGGTTGCGAAAATGGTCGTCATAGTTTCCTATAAGGATATTGAAAGCCACTCGTCGGAACAGTTCATGGGTATTCTCATCGGTTGAGGATGTGCCACAGCAGCTGACGATGGCGTCTACGATATCTATGTATCCTTTTCCATTGCCTGCGCCGTCGCCATCCTTGAGGCCTGCTATCGTTAGTGAAGAGGCGAAGTGTATCCTTTTCTTTCCATCTCTGTCGAATCGCTGCGAAAGCAGTGTGTGATAGGGTGTTGGACCGATACGGAGTATTCTTGTCTTGGCTGCGTTTATTCCCGCCTGTCTGGCCAATAGACTGGCGAAGTGTTCCCAAAATTCAACATCATAAGTGTCTTTTGTTGATGGAATCTTGGCTATGTTGAGGTTTCCATCTTCGTCGATGATGCTCATTTTTGGTCTTGCGCCACCAAGGGATGAGCCTTGTTTCCAGACATTATATATCCACTTGTCTTCTATCGGTTGTCTCTTTCTTTCTGCTTCTTCTATCTTGTGTGTTTCATCGATGAAGGTGTTAAGTGTGGTTATGGGAGGGATTTCCATGTTGCCGTTGTCTGTTCCCAGGTAGGCACCTTTATATTTGAACCTCAGGGCTCCCATGCGCGTTGTGTCGTCGATGCGGATTAGATATCCGAAATCGTCAAATTCTCTTGGAATTCTGTTGGCGTTTCTTGCCTCTATTTTTTCTCTCTTGTCGATAAGCGCCCTGCCCCACCTGTCAGGAAGTGCGTCGCTTAAAAAGCGGAAGAGATTATCAGTCATAGCCTGTTCGCCGGAGAAGAAGCCGAGGTCTTGGGATAGGACGAGCCGTGGATGTTTTGCCAAAAAGGTGTTGTTGTATGTGAATGTGTATGACGGTTTCCCTCTCTTCCTTTCATAATTGAGCATACCGATGGTTTCTTCTTTTTCAAGAAAGTCAAAAGCTGCTATGACATCAATCGAATACATTGTAATCGTCTTCTTTGCGTTGGTTTTTTTGTATTATTCGTGCGTTTGTTATGGCATTGCCGACTTCATCCTTCTGGGCGATCAGAAGAAGGTCGTCGGCAAGCCCCAGACCGAAGAGTATGCGGGCGTAGACACCTATGGAAACAGTCGGCAGACCTTGTTCGGCGCGCATCACGGTCAATTGAGAGCATTGTGCCCTGTCAGCCATCATGGCCAGCGATATGCCGCGTCTTTTGCGTGCAAGCTTGATCTGTTCTCCCATGGTTTGGAGATTTGCCTTAACTTTTCGCGGCAGCATCGTTGATTTGGAGTATTTAGTCATTACGGTTATTTATTTTAGTTATGCAAATATAGCAATATATTTAACTATAATAAAATAATATGTTGTTGAAGTCCTTTGATGGGGGGTTGTTCTTATGATTTCTTCTTGTTTCTGGACACTTTTTGCGGCAGCGCCCATCCTTTTATGCGGGCTACTTCGGTGTTGAAGAGCATCCATGTGCCTTCGTCGAGGAACTCGCAGTGTACGGTGCCTTTCTTGTAGAAGCGTATTCTGAAGAAGCCCCACTCATACCATTGGCCCCATTTTGCCTTGTTGGCTTCGAAGTTGCGGATGTCGGGGATGGACTCATAGCTGCGTCCTGTGATGTAGCACAGGGCTTTGTTGATGTCGTCGAGTTTGCTGGAGGCGTTGTATATGATCCTCACCGTCTCGTTGTTCCATCCGTAAGATCGGCCTGCACACATCCACGGTACGATAAAACGCCGGTTGATCATGTAGTCGGAGTTGGTCTTCCACTTCTCGCCTGCGGAGCTGTTCTCGTCAGCGAAGGAGCATATACGCTCGAAGGCTTCCACGAGAGCCTCCTTCATACGCTGGTCGTTGGTTTGTATTACAACATCGAGGACATTGTATATGTTGCGCATGGTGAAGGGCATGTCGTGTTGCTGCTCGATGAACCTGTTGAGCTGCTCCTTGAGTTTCGTCGTGGAGTATTTCTCCAGGTTGAGCTTGTGGAAGATGATGTCCCAGTAGTATTTCTGCATCTCCTTGCAGTAGGTGTCGAATGTTATCGCAGCGCCGTGTCCTTCCGCAAGCCTTGCTCCGAAGGTTATGGGCGGATAGGGAGCGTATTCGTGGTTCTTGTCGGGAGTCTTCTCTTTATACTGGGCTATCTCGTTGATCTTGTGCGACATCTTGTCGACCTGCTTGAACATGCGGCAGGCTTCGACATAGCGGTTTACGATGTCCCTTATGGCGTTGTAGGGCATCAGACCTGCGGTATGGCCGCCGACGGGTATGTCGTCTTCGTCGCTGAGGAAATAGTCCGCGAAGGGGTCTGTCTCTTCTGCGGTCTTATGCAGCGTGAGCATTGCCACACGCACATTGGTGGTGCGTTCCGCCTTCGTGAAGGCGCTCTCGAAGAAGGTCTTGTCGCCGTTGGCGGCTACGGCTTCGCGCAGCTTTTGCCATGTGGTGTTTTTGCCGTTTTCGAAGCTGTCGTTGTTGCACAGGGCTACGATGTCGCAGCCTGCGGGCGCTATGTCTAAGGCATGCAGGATATGCTCTGCGGCATTGCTGAAGGGTGGGTTCATGACTATCGCCTCGATATGGCTGACATCCTTGGCACGAACATCGAAGAAGTTCTCCTTGAGGAATAAGAACCGTGCGTCTTGCGATTGTTCCATCTGGAGCGTCCATAGTAGGTTGGGATCGTTTTCGCAGGCGAGAATCTGTGCTGCTCCTGCATCCAGCAGCGCCGTCACGAGGTCGCCTTTGCCCGCAGAAGGCTCGAGGACTACCTTGCCTGCAACACAGCATTCGTTGGCCATCAGGTCGGCGAGGCTGCGGGGCGTAGGGTAGAAGTCGGGATTGTCGGTGAAGATGTTTCTGCTCATAGTGTCTATGCTGCTTTTATATCTCTCTTGTCGAGGCTGCCGGCGAGTGCTTCGCACAGGGCCTTGGCCATGATGGTCACCACGGCATTGCCGAGGTATTTCTTCTGCTCCTCCTGGGTGCCGACGAGGACATAGTCTTCGGGGAACCCCTGTATGAGCTTCAGCTCCTTGATGCGCAGCATTCGTATCGTGATGTCCACGATGCCGTACAGGCACATGAACTTCTTTATATCCTGCAGCGTCTCGCTGTCGTGGTCGTAGATCTCGTATATGAGCGTGCCGTCTTCGGCTTCCTTGACGAAGGAGGGCAGCGGTCCGTGAGTGCGGCATTGTGCCAGCTGCAGCGGTTTCTTATCCTGACGGGCTATGACCGTAGGGCAGGGTCTGTCGATGCTTGCGCCGCTGTCTGAGAACTGGGGGTTGACGATGTAATGCCACTTGCGGTTTGCCGTGACAACCTGACAGGGCTTGTCTATCGACGAGCCTACATTGTTGAAGGAGGTGTTCATCAGCCAGGGGGCGCGCACAGCCTCCACGATGTTTTGTTTGGGGTTGGCGGTGACGGTACCGCAGGGTCCGTCTACGGAGGATGCGGCTCCATTGCCGTACTGGTTGTCGAGGAACAGCAGGCGCTTGCCCTCCTCGATGACGGATATGAGCGAGATGCGGTCTTTCGTCGTCACCGTAGGCGCCGGTCCGCCGATGGAGTGGTTTTCGCCGTGCTTGTAATATGTCGATATGAATTGATGGTGGTCGACCGTCGTCACCGTACCTGCCGGGGCGGACAGAGGAGTGCATTTCTCTTTGGGGTTGCCGCTGAAGGCCTTGGTCAGGAATGCTTTGTCGCCGCCGGCGACGAACTTGACGAGTCCGGCCTTGATGCGGCGCAACGTAGCGTCTACGAGAGGCTTCTTGCGGTCGAAGATGGACTGTCCCCCGTCGTCGAGGTCGAGGACGTCGCGTACGGCCTTCCATGGCTTCAGTTCTTCACCGAAGAGCGTTTTGTTGGGGTTGCGTGCGTGTGTCGGTTCGGGGAAGACCATAGGGATTCCCGGAGCGACGAACATGCCGAAGAATCGCCGCCTGGAGGTATAGGCTCCATAGTCGGCGCTATTGAGGATGCGGTACTCGAAAGTGTAGCCGTACGAACACATGTTGTTTACCCATTTGCGGTAGTATTCACCGGCGTGCTTGGGATCGGGGAGTAGGGCCGGTTCTGTCCAGGTCTTACGGCTTTTCCCGGTACCGGAGGATTTTTTGACCATGACAGTATTGCCGTTCTTGTCTTTTTTCTCGATGAGCGGCCCCCACGTCATAAACTCCTCTACGTTTTCAATGGTAATAATTTCGGGACGGAGGACTTTAACGTAACGGAAGAGGTGTTCGGCCAGGGTACGGGAGTCTGCGTCTCGAGACATACCGCCTTTCGCCTTACTGAAATTTGTGCATTCTACAGAAGCGTGGAGCCATATTTTAGATTTGGTATGAAATGTTCGTATTGTTTTGACTATTTCTTGAAGCCCTGATGTGTCTAATGTTGTTATGTCTTCCGTGTAATGTAAAGTGTCTTTGTGGTTAGCCGCATGGGATTTGATGGCATTTTTATCATGGTTTACGCATGCAACAACTTTTGCGCATTTTAGATTGTTGACTTTTGCGTTTTCAATTCCAACAGTGACTCCGCCAGCTCCACAAAACAGGTCTATTACGAATAGTGGATAGTGAGGACATGTCATTAGATACTCTATTTCTTGTTTTAGATCATTGACCATGTTTTTTTCTGTATTTGTGTAGGTGTTTTCTAATACTGTGTGCCTTCGGCACCGAATAGTCTATTCATTTTCTTTCATTTCGTTTTCTAAGGTTATTGCCGCCTTGATGCTGCCCAATATCATCGGGCGTTGTATTTCTTTAAAAAAGTCAAGAAGGTCATTAATGCTGAGGTATCTGCAGCCGTTGACGGCGCATCTGCCGATTCTTGCGTCGTTTTCTCCGTCGTTGATAATCAGGCAGTCTTCTTTCAGGTCTCTACCGGCCTTGGCCCTGTGCCATGAAGGGATTAAGTCGGCACGGATATATTCGGTGTCATTTCCCGTGATGTTGAATTCGCTGGTGTATTTGATTCCAAAGAGCAAGTCGTGCAGGTATACTCTTACGGGTGCGTTTATTCGTGTGTCCTTGTCTTGTTTTTTGCTTCTTTTCATGATAACTGCTCAAGGAAACCCACGAATTCATTCGTGGGAGGAATTGAGCCAATCCTTTTGATAGAATAAAATATCTGATTGTTATGCCTTACCAGCCCCAGTGATTTGTATGAGGCATAATTGGATAGGGTGTGACCTTCGAAGTCCTTGACGACGAAGTATCCAGAGCTACGTCTGCCGTGTATGTAGGCAGGAACGGTGTTGTATCTGACTATGTCAAAGAGCCTGAAGCCTTTGATTTCACGTGGGGCTTGGTTACGTTTCCAGCGCCCGCCTTTGAGCATATTGGACTTCATTACCTTGCGGTTGTGTCGACGTAACTGCTTGTAGCAGAACAGCTCTCCGGCAGGCTCTGCAGTGGAGTTCCCGCTGATACAGCGGGCGTCTACGGCGTGAGTTTTCTCCAGCCCATGTTCAATTCGCAAGTGTTTAGTCAGATATCCGTAGGTGATATGAACCGGAACGTCAAGCGTATGCTTCAGGTCGTTGTAAACTCTCCATCGCATGATGGACATCGCTGCCGCATCGCGGAGGGACTGACCGTTCCACTTGAGTTTAAGTTCAATTTTGCCGGCATGATAGGCTTTGTGGCAGGTCTCGCAGAGCGTAATGAGATTGTCGGGGCTGTCACCGCCGGTCTTGCGGCTTTCGAGGTGATGGACGTTCAGCACAGGGTCCTTGCTCTTGCCATGACAATGCTGACACTGGTGACAGTCACGGAACAGGACGTATTCACGCGTGTTCCAGAAGCCGAGCTGCGGGCCCTTCTGGTACTGTTCTCCGGTGATACCAGGGTTCTTTAGCTGCTGCGTGTCAAACTGCGCGACTTCGACGGTCACGGAGTTGACAGGAAGGAGACGGCAGAGTTCCTGCACGGCTTTGACATGTGGATGTATTTTCTGCCGTACGGACGGTGCGAGCCATCCGTTTTTCTTTGATGCACGGCGGTTAAGAAAGCGCGGTGCGCGGTAACGGATGGAGCGCTTGCTGCGTCTAGTACGGCGAGCCTCCCTTCTGACGGAGAGGTTCTCTACGATGTCGGAGCGGAGCTTGATTTCAGCGGCATAGAGCTCTTTGGTTTCCGTCGTGGCGGACAGGCCGATGTGTTTCGAGCCTGCATCGACGCCGAAGCTTACGGGCTGTGTGTAGTGTGTGGTGTCATATGTGAGCCGGATGGCGAACGGCGTATGTGACGCGATGACGGCCCGTCCGTCACGCAGCATGCGGCGCACCTTGCCGGTGCGTTGTGTCGGCATCAGCGGAGTTCCATCTTGTGCTTGAACGTAGATGTACATACGTCGTTCGTTTTGTCGTTTCCGCAGTGCCGCTGCGTTGCCGGGGACGTGTGTCCGTTTTTGTTGTGACTCCTTTCGGAGTAATGCAGGCATAAAAGCCTGTGGGTCTCCCGCGCCGATGTTGAAAGAGGTTTTGTATGGCAGCGGCACCGAACCTACCTCACAGTTCTTTTAACCGCTGTCCGCAGAGCGGGGGGCTGGAAGAAACATCCCCCGGTGCCTATATATTCTCTATCAACGTAGTTCAAAGGCTGATGCCTTTTCACTTGGGCTGATCAGCCTTGGCTTTTATCGCCGGGCGCGAGGGCCCGTGACAAGCCCACGAATTCATTCGTGGGTGGCTGACTTGTATCTGAATGTAGTGAAATGTGGACATATGCTTTCCCGCTTGTGCGCGTAAAAAAACAGGAATCCGCGTGTGCGGCGGATTCCTGTCTGAAGGTGATACTATGTCTAAAAGTTAGTATATGAAATTACCGGGTTGAAGTCTGCGGTGTATGTGTCTGATGTGTTTTGTGTTGACGAAGGCCCACCTCCGTTGACGATGGAGGTGTAAATGAATTCATTGTATCCGTTTGCGCCGTTATATCTTCCGTATGTGTAGCTTCCGCTTGTGTAGACGCTTGTGCTTACGGCTGTGTTTAACGATATGAATTCCCCGGCGATCCAGAATGGGCCCTTCTCGTTTATTGTTTCCCAGGCCGAGAACCACAGCGGGTCGACATAGCTTTGTGTCACTCCATGGTTGGTTGCCCTGGCGCCGCCTATATTGGCCCTGGCGGGTATGTCGGTATATGTGCTGTTGATTTTGACGTTATAGTTTATATAGAACTTGATGCCCTGTATATATGTGTATCTTGTTGAGCTTGTTGACAGGGCGTCCCAGTTTGTGGTTGTCTGTGACCACGTTTGGGACAAGGCGCTTGACAGCCTGCTTGTCGTGTGCATATCATATGCGCTTTGGCCCGGTGATAAGGTATTGTTGCCTGTGATGCCGTTTGATGACGTGACAGAATTTTTGACAATGTTGACGCCGAACTGGTTGGTGAAAAAGGAATAGAATCTATATACATTTGATCCCCAGATGTCGAACCACACTTTTGTATTTAAGGTGGAACCCGAAGGCCAGTCTACCTCGTTGTCGATGGTCGCGGTGCCGTATCCGTCGTCAAAATTGAATGTCACCATCAACGGACTGTCGTTGACCCTGATGGTAATGTATTTGTCTTCGGCTTCTGGCGCCGAAACTATCAAAGGAATGTCTACGTATTGCGGCGAACTGGATGTTGTCCAGTGCGGGTCATGAGTCGTCGTGACGGCATATGTGTGTTTGCCTGACGATGAACTGGTTTTATATACGGATACGCCGTAGTCTGCGGCATGGTATGGATTCTCAAAAGCCACGCTTGTTTCTTCACAGTCTTGTGAGAGAATCACGTCAAAGGTGCTCGTCACGTTCTTGATGATTGCGACGGTGGTTTTATTTGGACTGATAACGATGTCCTTGAATTGGCAGTTGGCTCTTGCATCATATCCGTCGACATCTTCATCGACGCTTCCCATTACTCGAAAAACGTAGGAATACGGTTCGCTTATATTTATTTCAATTTCGTAGGCGCTGCCTGCCTCCAGCGGAATTTCGCCGCTACTATATATGTCTTTTGATGTTTGCAGTTCGTCGATGCTTATCGTAGAGTATCTGGAGTATGAGTCTTCCCACCATATTTTTCCCGTCCAGTCCGTGTCTCCGTTTTCGGCATAGATGTGTACATAAAAAGATGATGAACCTATGTTCGTTATTGAAGACGCATTGAATTCGGGTGAATAATAATATGTTGGCTGTGGTGAATTTGAGAAGTATATGCGTCTGGTATCTATTATTTTGTCATTTTGTTCTCCAGGGTTGCCATTTATATGATTATCCCTTATTACTGCGGTGAATTCATTTTCCCATGTCGTCGTGATATCGAAGCCGTCTCCCGATGTGCGTTTGGGAAGAGCATAGGCTATCGTTGATGTTCCTTCCGATGTTACGGGTATTCCGTTTGGATCATCCATGAAGGCGGTTGCGGCATATTCCATACTGCCGGTGGAGGCATTGTTTCCATAATAGAACGGATGAGCCTGCGATGCGCAGTTTACGGTAACGGTCAAACCGGTGTTGCCAGAGGGTTTGTTGATTCGAACCTTGGCGACCATGGCTATAAGGCTTACTTTCAGGTAGGTTGTTTTCACGACCCAAGTGTAAGTCTCGACGGTTGACATGGCTGGTGTCGAGGACTGGGGGTTAACCGTTACCGTCAGGTCTGACAGTCCGCTTTCGGACTGCGGCCAGGGAAAACTTGCTACGTTTGACACGTTGGCAACGGCATATACGGTGGCGTTGCTGGCGGGCAGGTCTTCGGCCGGTATGACCACTCTTTTGGTCGATCCTTCGTAATATCCGCTGCAGTGAAACGTTCCGTTCACATAAAGGGCGGCGGAGCCGCCGTTATTGGGTTCGTAGCCAAGGCTGCCCGCCTTTGTCGAACCGGCGTCATTTTCCGAGCCGAATTCAATGACAAGAGGATCCGGCGTTTCGTGGTCTATCCTTTCGTCTTCGAATTTCTGGCAGGAAAGCAGCGACATCATAACCATACTTATGACTGTCAATGAGGAAATAATTTTATTCATCATTTTGGTTTTTTGGATTCTGAGCAAAATTATAAATAATTATGCTATTATTATAATAATACTTGTTAAAGTGTTGGGTTTATCTGTTTAATTCTTGAGGCTTACATAAAAAAAAGAGCCCCGTTCAAGGGCTCTTTTCGATTATCGGTGCTGTGTGTGTCTAGTATCCTTTTGTCGTACTCCAGGTTGGCAGTCCTGACGGCTCGCCGTCTATCAGGTACGGGTTCCAGCTGGGAATATTGTTTCCCATATTGGAGACGAACCCGGATATCGTGGTTTTGTCGAGCCAGTCTTCCACTATCCTTGTCTTTCTGTCCCAGGCGGTGTATTCCAGCGTTTGGGTCGGCATTTCCAGTTTTTCGGGATTTACGAATTCCCTTCCGTTGTCTACGACCTGATACTGATA
>Ga0310696_10005510_pt1 | contig 15257 bp, 13 predicted proteins | sample AusTroGonzalo_MG_4_FD_203885 | JGI IMG/M metagenome (GOLD analysis project Ga0310696, IMG submission 203885) | Bovine rumen microbial communities from tropical cattle in Woodstock, Queensland, Australia - Gonzalo_02 (v2) (version 2) | ecosystem: Host-associated > Mammals > Digestive system >...
CCTCCTCGTCATTTGCCGTACTGTTCCACGGCTGTTATTGTCAGTATAGACGAATTCCGATGTGCATGCAATGCTAAGGAAGCACGCATTCAGAATGAGTTATTTCATTTTTCGCAAGATGTAAAATATTCGGGCATACAGAACGATTTTTTCATTTTTTCTTTCCGGACGGAAGCGGAGCCGGAAACCTCGGAAAATGAAAACAGACAAAAATAACCCTTGACATGGTTTTGAAAACCATATATAATGGACACATAAAACGAGCCGTCTTCCGCGGAATTCTCCGCGGGATACGGTGTTTCGGAGGTTTTCATGTTTCAGATCGTGGTGGATTCCGGCGCCAATCTTCCTGCCGAGCTGGTTCGGCATTACAATATCCATGTTCTTTCGTTTGTCAACATTACCGACGGCAAGCCCCTTGTGTGCTTTACCCCCGATCTCACCATCGAGGAAGAGCGCGCGAAAGGCAAAGAATACTACGATGCGATCCGTAACGGCATGAAGGTGCAGACCGGCCTGATCGGATGCGGCGAGTTTGAGGAATGTTTCCGTGCCCTCTCGGCCAACGGGGATGACGTCCTCTATCTCTCCATCAGCAGCGGGATCAGCGGTACGTTCAACGCATCCCGCATCGCCGCTAACACCATTGAGCAGGAGTACTCCGCCGACGATGCCGGGAATCATCCCCGCATCCGTCTGATCGACTCCATGAACGCCTCTCTCGCTACGGGAATTCTTGCCATCTATGCCAGCGAGCTCCGCGAGCAGGGCAAGGATATCGACGAGGTGGTCCCGGAGATCGAAGCCATGGTGCCCCGGATCAACGGCGTCTTCACCGTCGGCGACCTACGTTACCTTGCAAAGACCGGCCGTCTCACCGGCTCGAAGGCTTTGATCGGAAATCTTCTGAGCATCAAGCCGATCCTCCGCGGTGACAAGGAAGGACACATCGTCCAGTACAAGAAATGCCACGGCCGCAAGGCTGCCCTCAACGCTCTCGTTTCGCTTGTGTGCGACAACGTCGTCAATCCCGAGTCCCAGATCCTCGGGATCGCACATGCCGACGCATACGAGGAGTCGGTTTACATTATGAACGAGATAACCAAGCGCATCCATGTGCGCGGGTTTATCAATACCACCTACGATTTCTGTACCGGCAGCCATGTCGGTCCCGACACCATCGCGCTGTTCTTCCTCGGGAAGGACCGCGAGCTCAACGGCGAAGGTCTTCTCTCCCGCGCTTCCCAGGCTGTGGCTGCACAGCTTGAGGCAATCCGCAGGGATGGGTATATCACGCCGGTGGCGAAAGGGAATTCGTGAGGTTACAACTTCACAAAACCCAACTCGCAAAATGGGGGTTTTACACCCCCGCACACTCGCAAAAAAACAATTTTGGATCAAGGAATAAGGTGATTGTTTTTTTGCTCGTGTTCGGGATGTGACCTGCAGTCACATCCCTCATGAAAGCAACGCCACGGCTGTTCGAAAGCGTTGCTTTCAACAACCGTGGCATTACTTTCACGGGGGTGTTTCCTACAGCTTACATTTTTCTTCATATTCCTCAACAGGGGAACGGACCATATCTTTTCGGATATGGTCCGTTCCCTTTTACAGCTCTTTTTCCTCTTTACGCTTTTCTGCTACCGTTCTTTTGTTTCTTTCCTGTACCTGCCATCTTCGGTGTCCGTCCTTACTTCCACTCGATGTAGCCGTCGATCGGCAGCAGGTACTGGTCATCCGTCACCGCCGTGTACCGGTCTCCGGTGTAGCTGTCAAAGAAGTCCAGCGGGGCTCGGTAAATCTCATTTTTCTCGGTATCGTACACGCGCTCGTAGCCGAGCGTCGCGTCACTCTGCTTTTGCGAGATTCTGTCGTATGCCGCCGATCTCGACTCCCATCCGCTGTTGACAATGTCCGTTGTCTGGGAGCAGATCTTCCCGATCTCGACGGTAGCTTGGGAAATCGTCGTCAGCTCCTGGGACAGCTGCCTCTGGAACGTCTTGCTGAACTCGATGGAGGAGAACGTGTGCTCCAATACTCCGATCCAGTTGCTCAACTCCCCTTCAGGCGCCGTCATGTAGTAGGTGTTGTACACATACAACGCGGTGGCGTAGTAGAGATTGATCGGAACGATCGTGCAGGCGTACACGCCTTCCACCTTGCCGCCCTCCGCATTGACAGAGGTAGCGTGGATGATCTCTCCGCCGAGAACATCCCTTCCCAAGGACTCAATCTTCGTAAAATTCGTAGTCCTCCGGTACTTGAAGTTCGTCGTGTCCTGAAGGTAATCGAAAAATACCGGGAAGAACACTTCCGTCGTCTGTGGATCCACCCACGGCATGTTGGCCGTCGCCGTTCCCGGATAGTATGTTGCAAACATATCGTGATCCTTCTTGGACGCCCAGTAATCCTCGGTCTTCATGTTGAAGAGAATGCGAAGGTCCGGATTTTTCGGATCGTAGATCTGGAATGTGTAGTGAATATAGTCGCAGAGATCATGCACACTGACGACCCATCCCTTCGGGATCTCCGCGCTGAAGAGCCCGTTGTCGTATTTTTCGTAGGTCACCTTCGAGGCTTCGCTCTCCACGACCCGGATGTCGAACTGGGTCTTTCCGGTTCCCGGCTTCTTGCTTCCGCCCGGGGTCGGGGTCGGCGTTACCGCCGCATGAGACCCTTTGTCCGTGAGCTCGAAGTAGACAACTGCGATTTCCAGAGCTTCCATCGCCTGATTTTCCGACCATTCCTTGCCGTCGTGGTATTTGGCGGTAAATGCAACGATCTCTCCGTCGAATTCGCCTACCAGACGGTACATCCACAGCTGCTTTCCCGCGGCGTCATACCGGAAGCGCATCCCGTACAGCTTCCGCTTCTGACCGTCCGCAAACTCAGCGGTGAGCTCCTCCTGCTCGGTAACCTGCAGAAGATTGTCACCGTACGCATTCTTAAATCCCGGCAGGGTATACTCGGTTAAGAAGTCCTTCGCTGCGATCCCGACGTCTCCGAAACGGTAGATCATCACATAGGGGATGGCGTCGGCGCTGTAGTCCGGGTTCGTCCCGTAGTACAATCCGGCGTCCTCGTCGAATTTTGCGGGATACCCTTTCTTGATCTTGGTCTTAAACTTCTGCTCGGTACATACCACTTCCTCGAGCCCGTCATCCTGGTCGGTACTTTGGCCGGTAGCTGCGGCCCACAGTTCCGTTGTTCCGTCGAGTTCATACACCTGGGTTTTTCCTCCGGTCTTGTATGCAAGCTTTGTGCCGTAGAACAGGATCTCTGTCTCCGAACCGTCGTTCCACCTGAAGGTGATGGAGTTCAGTTTGGTCTCCGCCGTGTCACCGACGTAACTCCCGACCTTCACTGCCGCAAACGCCTTGGAGAGCTTTGCAACGGCCGCCTCATCCGCCGTCAGGTTGACGTTGCGTCCGGTGTCCGTGAGGATGATGACGCTGACCGAGTACGGCGGGGTTTTTGTGATCCCGTTCAGGTTTTGGTCCGGGAACTCCTTGTACAGGTACTCTCCGCTTTTCAGTGCGGCCTCATCCGGATCGCCGGTATCAATCTTGCCGCCGGGCTCGGTGATCGTGCTGTTGCCCTTGTTCTTGTCGTCCGACACGCTGGAGGACTTCCGGTCGTCATCGTCGTCATCGTCGTCATCATCGCCACATCCTGCAAACATCGCGACGCTCAGGGCAAAGGTAAGCAGGAGCAATAACAGTTTCCTCATTTTCCGTAGCTTCATCTCTTCCTCCTCTCCGCGCAGGGCCTCGACACCGAACCCGTGCCGAGCATCACTGTCACCGTATCATGGTAACTTGATATATACATAATACCGTATCCCCTGTCGTTTGCAAAGGTCGATTCTTCGGAAAATGTGCTTTCTGCGTATGTGACGCATCATCCGTCATATTCACTCGTGTTTCAACGATGTTTTTGTGTCTGTCGGCTATGTCGCGAACCGGTTCAACCCATTGTTTTGCAACGCAAAAACGCGCTCTGCATCTGCATTGCAAAGCGCGTTTTACAGGCCGGTTTACAACCGTATTTTTTTCTTACTCAAGCCCGAGGGCTTCCTTCAACACCATGTAATTCTCAGCCATGATGTCGGTATAATGTGCTCCGTTCGCAATGTCCGCGGCAGTGACGGACTGCATCGAGTTCAGCGTCAGGATCTTCTGATCCTTCGATCTGGTATTCTCGATGATCGTCTCCGCGAGCCGCCGGTCGCTTCCGTCGATGATTAAAACCGCGGGAAGTCCCAGTTCATCCACCTTGCCGGCGAGAAAGGCAATCGTCTTAAAGCTTGCCTCGGTCTCCGCCGAGCAACCGGAAAATGCCGCGTAATATTTTATCCCGCAGTCATCCATGAGATACCGGAACGGGAAGCGGTCGGCAAACAACACCGTTCCTCCCGCGGCGCGCTCGCCTAAGGCCTCGTAATCGCCCTGCAGCGTCGCCAGCCGCAGCTGATAATAAAATGTGTTGTGGCTGTACGCCGGCTTATTCTCCTCATCCAGCAGGGAAAATACTTTGGCGATTTCCGACACTAACGTCCGCGCATTTTTCGGGGACAGCCAGATGTGTTCATCATACCCGGCGTCCTCCTCCGTGTCCTCCATTCCCTCTACAGTTTCCTCGGTCTTCGCGGCAGTCCCGAGGATCTGGAGCAGGTTTATGGTAACCTGACTTTTATTCGTGACGTTTTTCAGCGCATCCTTTACCCATGCGTCGGACTCTCCTCCGACGTAGATGAAGACGTCCGCGGTGGAGATTTTCAGGATATCCTCCGCGGTGGGCTGGAAGCTGTGCATATCCACGCCGCTGTTTGCAAGAAGCGTGACCTCCGCCTCCCCGGGATTGTCCCCGAGGATTTCCTTCACCCAGTCGTACGCCGGGAAAACCGTCGTGACAATCTTCAGTTTTCTGCTCTCGTCATTCTTGCCGCAGGCACAAAGACACAGGAGCGCAAGAGCAGCCAGAGCCAAAAGCATAATCCGTTTTTTCATCATTTTCCAATCCCCGGTGACCGATTACTCGGAGATGTTGTATCTTCTCATGAAATCCGGGCTGAACCGGATTCCTTCCTTCAGGGAATCATTGGCTCCCATGAGGCTCCAGAGGACCTCGCCGTCCCACTGGAGAATACCGCTCAGTTTGCCCTCGGCCTTTCTCATCACTTTGGAGCGGAAACTGTTGTCATAGTAACAACTGATCTCCATCCACTCTTTCGCCGCATCCTGGTTTTTGCTGCCGGACCCGGTGACGGAAAGGGTGGCGGCTCCGTCGGAAATCGTAACCGTAAACTCCGTCCCCGCCGGAAGGTCATACAGAGGGTCGACAGCGACCTTCTCCGCGCCGGCCATAATGTCCGCAAGCATGGAGATATCCGAGGAGTTCCGGCTCTTCTCGACATAGCGCATGTACGAAGGGATCAGCATCTCGGCAATCCCTTTGATGCCGGTGATATCCTTCGGATTCTTCACCGTAACCGACTCCGGGTTCATGCGGATCTCCAGAGACGCTTCCGTAAAGTTCTCCGCCTTGCCGGCAGAAGCACCGATGGAAATGACATATCCCTTATCATCGGCACTGATGCGCAAGGTGGCGTCGGGCATTTCATCCGCCGGAGCAGCTTCCAGATCCTTTATCAGAGAGTCAATTGATCTCGCCAGTTCTCCGACCGAGGACTCCAGATTATCCTGCGAGAGGTTGGTCCCCGTGGAGACTTTTTGCAGGTACGTCTCCACCAGTTTGTTGTAATCCTGTTTGGAGGCCTCATCCAGAAGGTCGTCAACCTGCTTCTTCGTAACGTTGATATCCTCGCCGTATTCCTCCACGATGCCGTAAAGATCGTCCTGGTATGTGTCGATCAACGTGGAAACATACTTGTTCCAATCAATCTTCGAGATTACTTCCTTCGTATCGGGAACATCCTTCATCAGATCCTTCGCGTCGGTGTTCAGATACTCCTGAAGCGCCCGGAACACGCGGATATAGTCTTCCTTGTTCTTAAATGTCGCCGAATAGTCCCCGTCAACGCCCTCGAACCGGGAATCCTTGAACAGGCCCTTCATGAGTGCGAGCACCTTGTTGGTCGTATCGCCGGAAGCCTTGAACTCCGGCATGTCCTCCGGAAGCGGAAGCATAAACCATCCCGACATCTCCGGAATGTCATCCGTGCTCGCCCCGGCCTTTGTTGCAGCCTTCACAGCTGCGTCTTTGATCGCGCCGAGGTTGAAATACAATTTGTTGCCGGTGATCCGGATGATCTCCCCGAGTTCCATTTTGGTCCCGGAGACCCCAACGGTAAATCCGAGAGAATACTCCTTATCATCATTGTCAAATGTGTAGTCCCCGGACGCGTTAAACTGGTCCGTGCCCTTCTGCTTCACGGTGAGCGAGAACGACATGGTACCGCGCTTCATCTCAGCCATCTCTTTGAGCATGTCTTCCGCGCTGCCCTTGATGACTTTCGCAACCTCCTCTTTTTTCTCCTCCTTGTCCTTGTTGCTGCCGCAGCCTGCCAACAGACAGGTAAGCATGCAGAGGATAAGGACGGAAACGATCGTCTTTCTGATCATCTTTTCAATCCCCCTTTCTCATGGCAATCTATGCCATAGGAATATTTTACCCGAACTCAAGGAAAAAATCAATTCATTTGCCGAAGAGTCGTGTCAGTGCTCTTCCCGCAAGCCCGTTGCGCGGCCGGAACACCACAACGGTGTCGGACGGATCCGCCATTCGTATTCCGTAGACAACGAAAAATGCCGCAACGATCAAAAACAGCGAAATCCGGTAAAACCTGCGCGGAAGCCGGTCTTTGAAAAATAAGAGCGCAGCGCCGGGGATCGGAAGAAGCCACAGCGGATGATATTCAAAGGCCTTGGCAAAATCAAGCCGCAGGGCAGCTCCCCACGCGCGGGTCATGCCGCATCCCGGGCATGACACACCGGTCACGTGTTTGATCGGACACCCCACGCCGGTGAGCGAAAAAACCGCATACAGCAATGCGATTGCCGCTACGGCGGCAATCGCATTCCAAAATCGTCTTTTTGTGTTTTGACCCTTATGCTCCATAACCGTTCATCTGATTGTAAGCGCGGCAGATCGCGTTCGTATTATTGATCAGGATATTCATGGCAATAAACGGTCCGATACCGCAGAGCATCGATCCGAGGATATCCCACAGAAGGACCGTGGTACCGTTCTCGGAGAAGCGCATATTATAGCGGTAAGCGTTGTCGGCAAGACGATTGCCGAGCTTGTACTGCCAATAATAGGAATAGAGACCGCAGGTGATGTAACTCAGGATAATGTATGCGATCAGACCGGAAGTGCTCTCGCCGTCTCCCTCACATGCCGTATTCACATCCTGTGCCATGGTGTAAATGAAATAGAAACCATAGATGCCGCATGTCACGAACGTCAGGATGATCCACATCAAAAGGCTTCGGTCCGTCTTAAGCCGCGGCCCGCGGGGCGCGCTGTTACCGGTGAAGCTGCTGCGGATATCGTTGAACGCATTCCCCAACTGCTGCTCCGCACCGCTGAGCGACTGATTTACATTGTTGACTGCACGATTCACATTCTGTCCGAAGGAATTCGTGTTCGTCGCGATCACACTCCCGCAACCGGGACAGATTTTTGTTCCGTCAGGAACCTCCATACCACAATACCGACACTGCATAAAGCATAGCCCTCCTCGTATAATCTGGATCGGACCATTGTATTCATCCCCAAATGTGTCCGACACCGTAAATACACTTTAACATCATACGCAGGAAAAATCAATAAAAATTCCTTTGATTTTGCAGGAAATTTTCCGCGGGAAAGGCTTATTTTCCGTAGGAGAAGCTGTGCAACACGCCGGTATCGTCGAGGTAGATGACCTTCTTTGCAGTTCGGTCCATTCCGACGTACTTCCCGTTCCACAGCGCTTCATAGCGGGCGTCCTTCGCGTCGCACGCAAAATCCGCAAGACTCAGGTCTCCTTCGCCGAACATGGTGTATGACTTCGGGTCGAAGAAATCCCGTTTCGCGCGCTCGTCCTCCGTAAAGAGGAAGTAGGCAAGCGTCGGATACCGGTCCGTGGTGAGCGACCACGTCGCGTCGCAGAAATACCCGACGCCGTCCAGCTGAAGATGGGTCCACGCGTGGTTCTCCGAGCACATGCCGGTGACCTCGTCTGCCGGGATACCGCTCTGGTTCAGGAGATAATTGTACAGTCCCGCTATCTCCCAGCAGATCCCCGTCCGGTCGCGGAACGCGCGGTAGATCGATCCCTTCATCGTCCACTCGGGATCCTCGATATGAGCGTACATGTCGTAGTCATAGGTACAGTATTCCGAGACAAACTCATAGAGGGCAAGCGCCTTCTCGAAATCCGTGTAATCATCCGCGTAGGAGTCATCCAGAATGCTGCAGATCATCTGCTCAAACTCGTGCAGCCCCTCCGCCGCCTGCTCCTTCGGAACCGTGTACGTAATCCGTCCGCGCCCGTTCTTGTATTGATCCTTATCGCGGTAATCATAGGATGTCTTGACGCATCCCGAGCTCGCCGGATAATACCAGCTGACAAAAAAGCCGATGGAGAAATTGTAGTTCACCCGTTCTCCGCACTCGAACCATTCCTCCCCTGCGCGTATCGCATCCACTAGATTGAGAAGCGACTTCTTCTGGGCTTCCCCGTACTTCTTCGTAGCGGTATCCGTGAAAACGTGGGGTTCAAACGTCGAATGGCCTCTCTCATGGCCGCGGATGTTCTCGATCGTCAACACGCTGCCGTCCTCCCGCTTGGGGAACTCCGCAGGATTGTCCGCAACTCCGCGGGCGAGCATGTTCGCAAAATCAATCTGCTGCAGGATCTCGATATCCTCATCCTTCGCCATGTTCTGCAGGGTGCTCGGAGTGTAAGAGATCCCGTACGCTTCCGCATACTCTTTCCAAAGCTTCCTGAGGCACTCCGACGGAGTTTCCGCCGTGAGGTCGTAACATCCGTGCAGCGTCTCCGGCGTACCGTCGTTCATATCCCACAAGACAAGTTTCACGGTTCCGTTCCCGTCGAAAGCGGTAATGACGACAAGATGGCCTCGGAGCATACCCGCCACGTTGAAGCTCTCGCAGGAGGGGATATCCATGCTGAACAGTTCCGCCAGCACTTTCTTTTCGGCAATGTCGTAGACGCGGCATCCCTTCGGGACCGCGCTCATGTCGCTTCCGCTCTCCATTCCGCGGATGAACCCGCTAACGCACATTTTCTCTTCGTCGTAAGAGTCGATGCGTTCAAAGCGGTAATACTGCGGAAGCGTGATCCAGTGGCCGTCCTCCGCAAAACGCTTCAGAAACCAGGTCTCCTCCGAGGAATGGCGCAGCATATTGCCCGCCGTATCGTAGTGCCTGCTCACTCCGCCTCCGGTCACGTTGATCACCCGCTCCTCCACGGGAGCCACGGTGCCCGCCTTGTCAAGGCATAGGATGATATCGGACATATCCTCGTCGGTATCCGTTGCGCGGAAATACGTTTTTCCGTCGCTGCTTCCAAGGTTCTGGTACACATTTCGGCCTGCTCCCACCTCGTACTCGGCGGCATTTTCCCCGTTAAGGTCGGTACAGCGGATGATCCCGCGGTCGATGTCACGCATCCAGATACGCCCATCCTGCGTCACGTCGAAAACGCCGGGAAGCTGCGTTCCCGCCGGAGTGTAAGACTTCGTCTCCTTCAGGGTTTTGTCATACACATGGATGGCACCGGTGTAGCTGTCCTCCAAAACCACGGTCCCGTCCGCAAGCACCGCAGAGGACCGCACCGGAAAATCCGGCGTAAAGGCCGCTGCCATGCCTGACTCCGCCGGCCGCAGGAGCACCAGTTTTCCCCACTCCGGACCGGGGGTGTCGGCTTCACTGCCCCAAAGCTGCAGAAGCACATACTCTCCCGCAATCGCCGTGCTCATGACCGACAGGTCTTCGGTCAGTTCCGCAACGGGCACGCGGTACACCCTGCGCTCCCCTTCCTTCTCATAGGATTCCCACGGTTCCGGCGTCGGCGTCGCAGTCGGTGTAACGGTCGCGGTTGCGGAAACATGTTCCGATCCGTTGTTCGCGGAATTCTTTCCGCAGCCCGCAAAAAGGCACAACAAAAAGGCCAGCACGAGGATGCCGACCTCCTGTTTGATCAATCTCTTATTCTTCTGTCGCATACTCTTCCTTCCGTATTCGCGCCCCACACGCGAATCTCCTTCCACAGTGGATAATATCGGTTTTCGATTTCCCCGATCCCCACGATTTATTACGCGCAAATAAGATACCATAACGAAGGTATTTTTACAAGGTTTTACAGTTCTGTTTTCGAAGATCCGGCGTCAGTCTTTCGCCGTTTTACAGTCAAAGACCTTAAGGTTTCCGTCGCAGTCAAGATAGTAGATGCACCCGGCGTCGTGGTCGAGCGCCAGGTAAATGCCTTCCCACAGATCCTCAAAACGCTTGTCCGTTGCCTCAAAGGAGTATTTTTTGCGGCTGTTCTCTGCCCCTGCCACATCGAACTTGGCCGAGTCAAAGCCGTCGCGCTTCTCACGCAGTTCGTCCGTGAAGAGGAAGTAGGCAAGCGAAGGCTCGCGCACGCTGGTCTCGCCCCAGGTCGGGTCAACAAGATAGCCCTTGCCGTCGATGGTGACATAGACCCACGCGTGGGAATCCTGTCCCCAGGTAAGGCTCGGTCCGCCGGACTCCTCCACATTCACGCCGCATTGCAGCAGAAGGTACTGGTACAGGCAGGCAAACTCGTTACAGATGCCGCGCTTCTCAATGAGTGCCCGGTATCCGCCCTGCTTATCCATCCACTCCGTGCAGTGCTCTAACATCTCATAGTCGTAGGTGCAGTATTCCGTGAGGAACTCGTACAGCGCCACCGCCTTCTCGAGATCGGTGTAATCATCCCCGACGGCGTTGTTGACGATATCTGTGATCATCTTCTCGAACTCCCGCTCTTTCTCAAGGAATTCCTCCTTGGGAATCTTGTAGAGGATCTGCGCTTTCCCGTCCTTATACACGCCCGCCGTTGTGAACTCCGGCCCAACCGGGAAGAAGAAATGCCCCAGTCTTCCGACACACCACCACATGGCACTCTCGTCGGGGCACTCGAACCAGTCCTCGCCCGCCCGGAGCGCGTCCACATAATTAAACACTGCCTGACGGCGCGCTTCACCGTGCTCCTGCACATAAAATTCGGAAAATACGTGCGGGTTGAATTCGTAGTGCCCGTTCACGTTGTTTCTCATATTTTCCGGATGAATCTTCGCTGTATCTGCGAATATCTCCGGCTGTGTTCTGCGCGCAAGCGCGAATTTGCATGCAAAATCAATCTCGTAGATGATCTCGGAAAATGCGTCATACGAGCCGTCGTCCTCCAACGGATCCGGAGTGATCTCGATGCCTTCCTGCGCCAGTTCCTCAATCATCCCCTTCAGACAGGCGATCGGCTCTTCCTTCGTAAAATCACAGAACCCCGTGATCGGAGCCGTCTTCTCGGGAACCCAGAGAAGCATCTCCCCGCTGTCATCCGGCTTCTGCGCGTAAAGGATCACCGCGCTGTCGCCGATGAGGCCGTCTCCGCGTATCAACAGTTTCTCCGGGAAATCGCTCTCCGAAATCGCTTCCGAGACCGTCTTGTCCGTCAGGTTATACAGTCGAAACTCCCGGATTTCCGTGTTTTCATCGGGATAGACCATTCCCCGGCCGCAAATGCCCGTTTTGTTCCGGCATTCCATCGTCTCACGCAGACGGTTCTTCGGAAATGCAATACCGTTTCTCGGCTCGCCCGACGCATGCATAAACCAGACCGCCGGCAAGGAGGAATCATCCATCTCTTCCCATCCGTACGGAACTCCCGGAACAGCCGCCGTGTTCAATCCTGTCGGCTCCCCGCCCTGCTTCGCCTCTCCGCCTGTTTTCGGAAAATAAAAATATTCGCTCTGACGTTCTTCGTTCATGGCAGAGAAACACCATGCTTCGTCAGTTTCGCCGAGGAAGCGACCCAGATACCAGGACTTGTCATATGCGCAAGCGGAAACTTCCGTCATTGTGTTATCGTAAAAATGTACCTTCTTCTGCTCCCAGTCCTCCATCAAAAAGGATCCGTCCGGGAACAACACCGAGATTCCTACGGAATACTCAGGCTCCATACGGCACACCTCTTTACTCACAAGCGGCCTTGACAGAACATAGCTTTGTTTTACGGGATAATCCCCCGACTCATCCGGCGCGGCGAGTCCTTCCGTGACGGAAAAAAGAGCGTAATCCCCGGTAACCTGAAGGCACATGCAGCTTGTGCCGGGATTCGGAGTAACGATCGGCAGACGGTACACATTTTCCGCCCCTGCGGTCTCATACGCCTGCTTCACAAATGCGACGGTCGGTGTCGGCGACGGCGTCGATGTTGCCGTAGCAGCCGGTGTCACTGTCGAAGTCACCGCTGCACTGTTTTTCTTCGTGTCCTTGCCGCATGCGGTGAGTGCGGCTGCACACAGTAATAAGAGCAGCAGGGCTATCGCCTGCGCTCCCCGTTTGATATTCGGATTCTTCATAACACAAAACTCCCCCTAAAAAGAAAATCAAAAAGAAACCTTGACCGATTATAGCGATGGACCCCTCTTCTGTCAACACCCGTTTTTGCAGATTTTTTTTCGCATGAAAAACGGAGGGAAAGATACTCCCTCCGTCGTGTTGGTTCTCCTGTAAGGCTGTGAAAACTACAGTGCCGCAATGATCGGTTCGATATACGAAATATCGGTCCAATCCCCCCTTTCATCCTCCTTAACTTCCATCAGTCCCTTCTCCCAGGGTTCATACTCCTCAGGATTCTTCTTGGCCACAACCTTCCGTAAAAGCCTGCACAGAGTTCTGTCTTTAAACGTCATCTCCCTCATGGAAAATGTCCCACGGCAATAAAAGCAGGGGATGCCTTCAAGCGCATCCTTGAAATTGTATTTTACGATTGCATCATAGGCCTTTTGTTCGAACGGAGATGCGCCGCAACAGAACACGATGATCTTCTTCCCCGCAAGCCTTCCGATGTTTTTCTTCAGAAAGGAAAGTCCGGCGATGCCCGAAGCGTAAATCCCGCCTCCCAGCAGAACGGTGTCGAACTCCGCCAGTTTTTTCACATCCGCCTTATCCGTTTCCACGCAGGAAAAGCCCGTGCGCTCCGAAAGCCACCCGGCATACTTCTTCGTGGCGCCGTACTTTGACTTATACAGAATGATACCACTCATTTTTACGATCCTCCTACTGTTCCAGTTCGCGCAGATTCTTTTCAATGTTCGTGATGGTCTTAATTGTTGTCAGAACATCTTCCTCAGGAATTCCGCAAAACATTTTCGCCATGATGGCTTTGCTCATCTCATCATTTTTCGCACAGAAATCCCTGCAATGCTCCGTGAGCGCGATGCGCTGTTTCCGCTTATCAGCCGCATCCGACTCGAACCGGATGAAGTCCTTTTTCTCCAGTTTCAGAAGGATTTGCTTTACGTTCTGATGCGAACTGCCGAGAATGTCGGACAGTTCCTTAAGAGTCGGCGCCTCTTTGCACATATTGATACAGATGATGGCAAAAAACTGCTTCCAGCTGATCTCCTGCATCGTATTGTCGGCGACTGCCTGAAACCGGTTCTCAAAAGCGCTCAGCAGACCGAGCAGATAATAACTTGACGGAATGCCCGTAAAATCAATCTTTCCGCCCTGTACAACTTCTTCAATGATCATGGAATTATCTCCTCCAAAAAGGTAATGTATTACCGTTTTTTCATATATGTAACATATTACCTTCCTTTTGTCAATAGTTTTCTGCGCAAAAAAAGAGACCTCGCAGATGAGGTCTCCTCGTGTTGAATATTGTTGATTTCGCTTGAGGAATCCGAGCTGTCACTCCCACTTCTTCCACACATCCGGCTGATAGCCGAGGGTGGACTGCTTTCCGTTTCTGACAACGGGTGTTCTGAGCACCTGTTGATTCTCAAGGATTTTCCCGAGTTTGTCCTCATCGGAAAGGTACTTAATCAGCGTCAAAGTGTCCTTGTCTTTGGCATTCGGGTCGAGCATGCTCTCAACTCCGCCGTTCGCATGAGCAACGGCAAGAAGCTCGCCCTTGCTCATGCCCTTCTCCTTCATGTCGATGAACTGATATTTGATGCCGCGCTCCTTGAAAAACCGCTCTGCTTTCCTGGTATCATTACACTTCTTCGTGCCGAATATCTGTATGTTCATAACGCCTCCATCACCCAGGCAAACGCCCTGGCCGTCCGTACATCCGGCTCCTGAAAATGATTCCCCTGATTCCACTCCAGTGTGCAGACAACACCTTGGTCTGTCAGCATTCCGTGTATCTCCCGGATCCGCTCACCGACAGTGGCCATGACCTGGTTTCGAGTTTTCTCTTCCCGGTCGCCGAGACTTAAGTAAACCACCCGGCTTTTCATCCCATGCATCCGCATAAACTGCATTAAGCCCGGAAACCATGCCGACGGCGACGCCGCGGCAACCCCCTGAAACACATCGGTCCGGCACGCCGCCCACAGGGCAAAAAGGCCGGCAAGCGAGTACCCGCCGATGACGTAGGCCTTGCTGCTGTCTCCGCACAAGGGGAGAATTTTCCGAAAGAACTCCTCCGCTCCGTCCCCGAAATCTTCCTTCCCGAAGACGGCCGGTGCTCTCCATGGCGATAAATCCCGATTCCAGTCGTCGACTTTGACAGTGATAAGTCTGAACTCCTTGTCCGTGTATTGCCGGATCAGGTTGTATTCAGTCTCTATGCCCTCGGAATCGTGGTCTCCGATTGGTTCGATCAGGACAATCGATGCCGATTCCGGGCCGTACTCGTATGTTTCCATGATTTCCTCTGATCTGTCACTCACAGGTGTATCCCGGCACCTTATAAAGCACCTCTTTGTCAGCAACAATCTGTGCATCCCAGACTTCCTTCTTCCAATCTTCCTGCTGCACCTCTTTGATCGCTACGGAAACGCTCTCAAGTCCGCACCCAAGCGTCTGCGCGATGTCCTCTGCAATCTTCTCTGCACAAAGTTTCTTCTGCTCCTCGGTTCTCCCCGGATAGCATTTGATCTCTACATGCGGCATGCTGTCACCTCCTTTGTCGAATTCAGTATATCACGAAAACCCTTGTTTTGGAAAGGGAACTCGGAAAATGTAAAGAGAGCCGATCCTGCGACCGGCTCCCCAGTTCATTTCTGTTTCGTTTTCTTATA
>Ga0310696_10005511_pt1 | contig 15256 bp, 10 predicted proteins | sample AusTroGonzalo_MG_4_FD_203885 | JGI IMG/M metagenome (GOLD analysis project Ga0310696, IMG submission 203885) | Bovine rumen microbial communities from tropical cattle in Woodstock, Queensland, Australia - Gonzalo_02 (v2) (version 2) | ecosystem: Host-associated > Mammals > Digestive system >...
TCTTTGTGGTGTGCGACGGCTCCAATACAACCCAGGTGGGTGCCATAGCCGACAATATAGCAGAAAAGATGAAGGAAGAGGGCCACACCCTCTACCGCAGTCAGGGAGAAGGAAACAACTTCTGGATTATCCAGGACTACGGCCACATCGTGGTGCACATCTTCCTCAAAGAATACCGGGATTTCTACCGCCTGGAAGACCTCTGGGCCGATGTACCCCGTAAAGAATACAAGGAGCGCAAGGCTCCTGCCAAAAAGACCCAAGAATAAGAATGGCGAACGAAAAGAACCAAGACCCCAAGGGCGGTCGTAAAATATTCTCTGTCCGATTCAACCTTTCCTGGTTGTATTTCCTGCTGCTGGTGGGCATCGGGTATCTCCTGATGAACAACCAGCGCAGTGCCGCACCGGAAAAGATTGAATGGGCCGAGGTACAGACCATGATCAGGGAAGGAGACGTAGCAGAAATCTCCTTCGTCAGAAACGATTTCAAGGGAGAGATCAAGATCCGACCCGAGAAGCTGGGCAAATATGCCGAAAAATTCCGTGGAGGCGCCGTTCCCAAGCGCGCTCCGCAGTTCTATTTCCTGGTTTCCAGCAAGTTTGACCCCGAGCAGAGCTTTGGCCAGCTCAACGCCGAACTCCCCAAGGAAAGCCAGTTTAAAGTGATTATCCGCAACGAGGAGCATCTCTGGATGGAAATCTTCCAGATGGCTTTCCCGCTGCTTCTGTTCATCCTCTTCTGGGTTTGGATGTTCCGGGGCATGAACCGCGGAGCCGGCGGACCCGGAGCCCCCGGTGGCTTCAATCCTTTCAATACCGGCAAGTCTACCGCCCGTGAAACGGAGAAGGGAGAAGTCAATGTTACCTTCAAGGATGTGGCCGGCCTGTATGGCGCCAAGGAAGAGGTGATGGAAATTGTGGATTTCCTCAAGAATCCCCAGAAATATACCGCTCTTGGCGGTAAAATCCCCAAGGGAGCCCTCCTGGTGGGCCCTCCCGGAACCGGTAAGACCCTCCTGGCCAAGGCCGTGGCAGGGGAGGCCAACGTGCCTTTCTTCTCCATCAGCGGTTCCGACTTTGTGGAAATGTTCGTGGGCGTGGGTGCTTCCCGAGTCCGTGACCTCTTCCGCCAGGCCAAGGAGAAAGCCCCTTGCATTGTTTTCATCGATGAGATTGACGCCGTGGGCCGCGCCCGTGCCAAGAACGGAGGCTTCTCTTCCAATGACGAGCGCGAGAATACGCTGAACCAGCTCCTTACGGAAATGGACGGCTTTGGCACCAACAGCGGTGTCATTGTGCTGGCCGCTACCAACCGTGCCGATATCCTGGACCAGGCCCTCATGCGTGCCGGCCGTTTTGACCGCCAGATTCATGTGGAACTGCCCGAGCTCAAGGAGCGCGAAGAAATCTTCAAGGTGCACCTGAGAGACATCAAGGTAGACGATGATTTTGATATCGAGTTCATGGCCAAGCATACGCCCGGTTTCTCCGGTGCCGATATTGCCAACGTTTGCAACGAGGCAGCCCTTACCGCCGCCCGCCGCAATCATGAGAAAGTGCAGCAGCAAGACTTCCTGGACGCTGTAGACCGCATTATAGGCGGTTTGGAGCGCAAGTCCAACACCATCATGACGCCCGCCGAAAAGCGTACCACCGCTTATCACGAGGCCGGTCACGCCCTGGTGGGCTGGCTGCTCCCGTACGCAGATCCTGTGTTCAAGGTAAGTATCATCCCCAGAGGCAAAGCCCTGGGCCTTACCTGGAGCCTGCCGGAAGAGCGTAAGAACTGGTCCAAGAGCGTAATGCTGGACAAGATGAGCATGCTCCTGGGCGGCCGCGTGGCAGAGGAAATCATTAACGGAGAGCCTTCTTCGGGCGCTCTCAATGACCTCGAGCGCATGACCGGAATGGCCTACGGCATGGTTCAGTACATGGGTATGAGCGAGAAGGTGGGTACGCTCTCCTTCTATGACTCCTCAGGCTCAAAGGGATACAACCTGGTAAAGCCGTATTCCGAGAAAACGGCCGAGCTTATGGACCAGGAGGTTAAGGACATTGTGGAAGGCGTACGCCAGCGCACCCGCAAGATTATTGAAGACCATAAAGAGGAATTTATGCAGCTGGGAGCCCTCCTTTTGGAAAAAGAAGTTATCTTTGCAGAAGATATTGAAAAGATTCTCGGTCCCAAGGTTAAGCCCGCGGTAGAGGATCAGTTCCAACCGGAAACCCCTCAAGCATGAACGGAACGGTAAAACGCACCATATTTGGAGTCCTTTTCCTGGCAGTGATGCTGGGAGGACTCCTTTTCTATGAATTCCTGTATATGATTCTCTTTGCTTTCATCACCTTCGTGATGCTCAAGGAGTTTTACCATATGACCATGGGAAATGCTTACAAGCAGTCTCAGAGAAGTGCTGTTATTATGGGAGTCATCTTCTTCCTGTCCACCAACAGTTACTTCTTCAGCAGTTTCAGCCTGACCTCTCTGGTGGGTCTGGGCCTGTTCATGCTCTTCCTTCTCATGGCCGAATCCATCTTCCTCTATAAAGAGAACAGTGATTTCCTCAAAACCGGTTACCTGTATGCGGGTCTGCTATATATCGGCCTGCCGCTGGCTCTTTCCAATGCCGTGGTCTGCCGCAACGGAGAATTCAGCGGCCTGCTGATGGTGGCTTTCTTCTGCATCATCTGGGCTTCAGACGTAGGAGCTTACTGCTTTGGCATGCTCTTCGGCCAGAAGTCCTGGAGCAAGAAGATGTGCCCGGCCATTTCTCCCAAGAAATCCTGGGCCGGCTTCTGGGGCGGTATGCTCATGGCCATGGTGGCCGGTGCCATCCTGAACTGGACCGGACTCTTTGCTTTCCCCATCTGGCACTGCCTCATTGTTTCGGCCCTGATGCATTGCACGGGTGTATTGGGAGATTTGTTTGAATCCCTCTGGAAACGTTCTACCGGTGTTAAGGACTCCGGCAATATCATTCCCGGCCACGGAGGCCTCATGGACCGCTTTGACAGCGCCTTGTTCGCCATCCCCACGGGATATATCTATTTACTAATATTTAGCCTCATATAGCCTATGAAATGGGTACGCATAGATAGGGACTCTTACGGAACCATCGCTACCAGCTGGATCATTTGCGCCCTGCTGATCCTCCTGGTTTCGCAACTGATTCACATCTGGTGGATCAGCCTCCCCATCTGCATTTTCCTCTTTATCTTTATGGCCTTCATCACCTGGTTCTTCCGCGTACCGGATCGTGTAACCCCCGATGAAGAAAACCGTCGTCTGGTTACCTCTGTGGCAGACGGGAAGGTGGTCATTGTAGATAAGGTGTACGAGAAGGAATTCCTCCAGAAAGAATGCATCCAGATTTCCGTGTACATGGATTTCTTTGACGTTCACTGCAACTTCTGGCCCATCAGCGGAGAAATTACCTATTATAAGTATCATCCCGGCAAATACCTGCTGGCCTTCCATCCCAAGTCTTCCGAGCTCAACGAACACGCTTCTTCGGCCATGAAGAACGAATACGGCGAAATCCTGTTCAAGCAGATTGCCGGCACTTTTGCCCGCCGCATTGTCTGCTACTCACAGGAAGGCCATCAGGAGTATCGCGGAGACCAGTGCGGAGTAATTAAATTCGGCTCCCGCATAGACTTGTTTGTCCCGCTGGAAGCCGATGTAAAAGTAAAGGTAGGAGATAAAGTTCGCGCCGTTGAAAGCGTTCTCGCTATTTTGCCTGATCAGTCTTAATCAGTTCTACCAAACGATCTACAGCCTCGTCTTCGGGTATATGCCTGAGGACGGGTTCTTTTTTACGGTAGAGGGTCACCTTGCCAAAGCCTTCTCCCACATAACCGTAGTCGGCGTCGGCCATTTCTCCGGGGCCGTTCACAATGCAGCCCATCACGGCAATCACCACGTCCTTGAACTCACCGGTAGCCGCCTTGACACGGTTGAACGTCTCTTCCAGGTTGTAGAGCGTACGGCCGCAACCGGGGCAGGCAATGTACTCGGGCTTGTAGAACTTGCGGCGGCATGCCTGCAGAATCTCGTCCTTGAGGTAATCGTCTTCCAGGGGAATATCATCCACCTCATGGTTCAGAAGGGGAGCGCCCCAATCACAGGCAGCTTTGAGGATAGTCTCTTCTCGGGCCGATAGGGAAGGAGCCGCGGCACCTGAGTACCGATGGGCCAAGTACTGGGCCACGGGAAGCTCATTGGCGGGGTCTTCGGTAAGGGAGACACGGATGGTGTTTCCAATGCCTTCAGAAAGGAGCGTGGAGATGGCTACGCAGCTCTTGATGCGGCCGCTGTCACCGTTTCCGGCCTCGGTCACGCCCACGTGCAGGGGGAAGACAACGCCCTTTTCCTGCATCAGGCGGGCCAGTTGGCGGTAGGCGTTAACCATGACTACCGTATTGGAGGCCTTGAGGGAGACTACCACGTTATAGAACTGAGCGTCGATACACATCTCTACCCATTCCATGGCAGCCAGGGCCATGGCCTCGGGCGTATTGCCGTATTTCTCTACGATATACTTGCCCAGGGAGCCGTGGTTAAGGCCAATGCGGATGGCGCGGTTATACTGCTTGCAAAGGCCCAGGAACTGGCCAAAGAGGGCACGGGCCTTCTCGTGGTCCGGGTGGAAGTTACCGGGGTTGATACGGATTTTCTCCACCACGGGAACCACCGCCATAGCAATCTCCGAAGAGAAGTGGATATCGGCCACCAGGGGCGTTTGAATGCCTTCTTCACGCAGACGGCGGCGAATCTCGGCCAGATGCTGGACATCGGCCATGGCGGGCACGGTAATGCGGATCAGCTGGGCCCCGGCTGCGGCCAGGCGCCGGCACTGGGCCACCGTGGCCTCAATGTCCGAAGTATGGGTGTTGCACATGGTCTGGACCACAATGGGGTGGCCGCTTCCAATATAAACGGAATCGCCTACACAGACGGTCCGGGTTTGCAAAACAGGTTTCATAGTTACTGGTTATTCTGATCGGCCACCATCTTACGGGCCAGCTTCTTAAGCTGTCCGCGCGTGTGACCGTAACGAGGGGTCAATTGATAATAAACACCAAAGGTAACCGCTGCATCCAGAGGGTAAGCAAAGCGGTAATAGTAAGGACTGGCATAGTCCGGCTGCCAGAACGAATTCCAGCCCCATTTGCCGTTGACCATGAGATGGAATTCGAAGGGATTAAACATGAGGCCCATTCCCAGGCCGCCTTGCACGCCATAGGTGTAGCGGCGGTCATAGTCGCGGAACTCATGCACATACTGTTCGTAGGTCTCTATGCCCACAAAGGGATCGTCCAACACACGGTTAATCTTCCAGCGGTAGCCGCCGTAAAGGCCCAGTTTGGCTATGATTTTAAAATGGGAGCCGATATCCAGATGGAAATGGGAAAGGAAGAAGACCTCCGGAACCGTAATCATGGCCTTGTAGGCACCTGACTCCGTGAAGCGGGAACCGGTTTCCTTGTTGAGCTTGAACTCGTATCCCTCATAGTTCATCTGGGCGCCAAACTCCATACCCATATTGGGGAAGAGCCCAAACATGGTAAAGTGGCGAACCACGGAGAAGCCGTACATGGGATACTGGGGCTGCCAGCGCACCAGGCGGTCCGGATTAAAGTATCCGTACTGCACCGAGGCGCCGCCAAACACGCCAATCATCCAATAGTCGTTGGGGGCGGCAATGTTCACCTTTACGCTGTCCAGGTAAGAGGTGGTTACGGTATCCGGCAGGGAGAAGAATTCCTCTTCCAGATTCACCTGAGCCCGGGAAAACCAGCCAAAGCACAGCAGGGCTAATATTAGGGCTATCGTACGCTTCATTGGAACATCTCCTTTATATCAATTTTCCAGACCATTTCGGCCCTTTCCAGCACCTTGATGAGGAATTGGTCATTGGGCTTGAAGAAACGCACTTTCTCGGGCTGTTTCTTCTCCAGAAGGATACCGGTATCCACCAGGGAATTGCGGTTCTTGTCTTCCGTGATACGGATGCAGTAAGAGCCCTGTTTGAGGTAGGGGAATACCACGGGACCGTCTTTCTCCACAATGAAGCTTCGGATTACCTTATCCCGCTTTTCGCTAAGCAAATCAATGATATACTTGTTGCGGACATGGCTCAGTTCCAAGGTAATGTTACTCAGTTTCTCATCCGTAGGAAGAGTTACCTTTAGCTCGGTGCTGTCGTTGTAGAAGCCGTTGATATCCCGGAACTTGCGGTGGGGGATTTTGAGGAAATAGTCGTATCCCACCTGCATGGGCTCCGTAGGGAAGATGCTGTAATGGCGGAGATTGGTGCTGTCTTTTACCACCCTGACCGTTCCCTTGGCTTCCTGCTGACGGGGATTCACGCTACGGAAACGCAGGGAATCCCAGGCCTCTTCGATGAGCGGGAACTTGAACTCCACGTCAAAGCCGTACTGCTCCACGGTGGTGGGATCCACTTTGGCTACCATAACGGCTATGGTGTCGTCGTGCGGGCGGTTGCGGGTATTCTGCGCCTTTTTCTGCATTTCGGCCCTTTGCTCCTTGGTATAGGTGAGCTTGATGAGCTCATCCGTGGGTTTGAGCTTGCCGGTGGTGTCGGTCTTGTCGTATTTTATCACCAGCTGGAGGGTGTCGGGCATCTTGCGCTGGTCGTTCACCCAAATCTCAAGGGAGTCTTTCTGCAGGTTGAACTGGGAAATGAGTTTCTCACGGGCCAAACCTCTGATACGCATATCGCGGATTTTGGCATCGGGGGCCATAAACGTGAGGTATGCGGTGCGAGGCCCCACTCTTTCCTTCTTCACAATCATCTGCTTAGAAGGACGCTCCCGAAAGAGATTGAGCTCTATTTCCGCATGGCGGGCCAGGCACAGGGCCGTATCCTTCATATCGAACTTCTTGAACTCGTACAGGCTGTCGTTAAATACGATGGTGGGCCTGAGCAGGCTGTCCAGGAAGGCTACTTTCTCGTTATTGTCCGGATCGTACTTATTGTTGTTGTTGCCGTCCATGATGGCGTACACGCGGTACAGGGTATCCTGGATGTTGCGAATGGAGAAGAATCCCCAGTCATCGGTCTTTGCCGCTGCAACAGGCCGTTTCAGGAAGACGGCCGAATCGGAATGGTCCTTATACAGGAGCACGGTGGCGCCCTTGACGGGCATCAGCGTATTGCAATCCTGCACCAGACCCGTTACGCACATGGAATCGATGTGGGGACCGGTGGAGAACACCAGCGTATAGCCGGGGAAAAGGTTGCCCTCGTTGTTGTCCGCTATGGCACCCGTGAGATCCAGGGTATAAGTGGTATTGCTGTCCAGGTCGCTTTCGAAAGAAACGTCCAAAGACTTTCCATGAATGGCCGACTTGGGCTTTTTCTCCAAGGGAGGGGAGAGGAAGATGCCGTTGGCATCCTTGATCTTCACGTACTCGTTAAAAGTAAAACGGAGCTTGGTCTTGCTCTTGGAAGGGGACACATTGACGGTAGCCGGGAGCGGAGCCACTTTTTTGAGCACCGGGGGAATGGTGTCCTTGGGGCCTCCGGAAGGGGGCGTAGTGGTATTGGCGCAGCCTGAGGGGAACATCAGGGCGCCCAGGATAAGCGTAGCCGGAATGAGCGGCAGGAACTTTTTCAGCGGATGTTGGCTCATAGGTCGGTTCGGCTTACGTTTTCTATTCCTTCAATGGCGGAAAGCTTCTTAATCATCTTGTCCAGGATGTCCTTGGAGTTCACATAGAGGTCGATATAGCCTTCAAAGAGGCCGCCCTCGGCCGACAGGTTGAGCCGGCGCATATTCACTCCCATAACCAGCGACACGCGGCGGGTAATCTCGTTGAGCATACCCACACGGTCCAGACCCCTGAGGGAGATACGCACCAGGAAGGAGGTGTCTTCGGCCTGTTCCAGCCACTTGGGAACAACCACCCAATCTCCGTGACGGGCGGCAATGCGGTCTGCCACCGGGCACGTCTTCTTATGCACGGTAATGGTTCCGTCCGGAGCCTTGATACCAACCACAGGGTCACCGGGGATGGGGTTACAGCACGTAGCAATGGCAAAATGAGGCGCATTGGGATCCGTGGAGCCAATGATATAGGTTTCCTGCGAACCGCCCTGCTTGTGATCCTCTCTGGCAGAGCCGGAACTGAACATCTTCCGGATCCAGGAAACCCGGCCGGAAGAAGAACGCTTGATCACATCGCCCAGGTTGTCCAGACTGATCTGGCCAATGCCAATACCGTAGAAGAGTTCTTCGCGCGTTTCCACGTTGTAGGCGGCTTCCAGGCGCTGGAGGGTGGCTTCATCGCACTCGAATCCCAGGTCCTGAACAGCCATTTCCAAAGTGCTTCGGCCATATTCCACCGTCTGCTTGCGCTGGGTCTTGAAGTAATCCGTAACCACGGTGCGCGCGCGGTGGGTGCGGAGGAACTTGAGCCATTCGGGCTGAGGTTTTCCGTCTTCGGCCGTAATAATCTCCACCTTGTCACCGGTCTTGAGCTCCTGGCTCAGGGTTACCAGTTTCTGGTTGACCTTGGCGGCAATGGCCTTGTTACCGATCTCCGTGTGGATGGCGTAGGCAAAGTCCAGGGCCGTGGAGCCCTTGGGCAGGCTGCGCTGTTCTCCACGGGGCGTAAAGATGTAAACATCAGTGGAAATAAGGTCGTTGTGGATGATATCCAGGAGTTCCAGGGCGTTCACGTCCGGATTTACCAGAATGCCCTTGATGCGGTCCAGCCAGGCATCCATCTCGTAATCTCCTTCACCCATGATGCCGTGCTGCTTGTAGCTCCAGTGGGCGGCAATACCTTTCTCGGCGATGTCGTCCATACGGCGGGTACGGATCTGGACCTCTACCCAGGTACCGGCGTTGCTCAGAAGGGTGCAGTGCAGGGCCTCATAGCCATTGGACTTGGGATGCTTGACCCAGTCCCTCAGGCGCTCGGGCATATACCGGTAGATGCCGGTAATGATGGAGAAGATGCGGTAACACTGGTCACGCTCGCTTTCTCCGGAATTGGGCTGGGGATCAAAGATGATACGGATGGCAAAGAGGTCATAGACTTCTTCAAAGCTCACCCCCTTGGTCTGCATCTTCTGCCAGGCCGAATAAGGGGTTTTGACGCGCTTCTTGATATCAAAATGGAAGCCAGCCTTCTCCAGGGCCGATTCAATGGGCACCACGAATTCGTTCATCTCGTTGCCCTTCTCGGCTATTCCGCGGTCGATACGGGCCTTGATATCGGCATAGGCCTCGGGCTCCTTGTACCGCAGCCAGATGTTCTCCAGCTCGGATTTGATGCTGTAAAGACCCAGGCGGTGAGCCAGCGGAATAAAGATGAACATGGTCTCGGAGAGAATCTTGTCCCGCTTATGTTCCGGCATATGCTCAATGGTGCGGCAGTTGTGCAGGCGGTCGGCCAGCTTGATGAGCACCACGCGTACATCGTCATTGAGGGTAAGGAGGATGCGCTTGAAGTTTTCGGCCTGCAGGCTCTGCTGGGAAATGTCCGTGCCGTGCGTCTTCTGCTCTGTATCCAGGACGTTCTTAATCTTGGTAAGACCGTCTACCAGGGAGGCAATCTTGTCTCCAAAGTGGTCTCGGATATCTTCTACGGTATAGTCCGTGTCCTCCACCACATCGTGCAGGAGGGCGGCCGAGATGGACTTGTAGCCCAGGCCGATGTCGTCAACCACAATCTGCGCCACGGCAATAGGGTGCAGCATATACGGCTCGCCGCTGCGGCGCCGCACGTTGCGGTGGGCGTCGTTGGCAAATTCAAAGGCCTTGCGCACCACTTCCAGTTCTTCCCGGTTGGCGCAACGCTTCTGGGCCGATGCCTTGAGCACCTCCCAATCGCGGGCAATTACCTCGTAATCTTTTTCTCCAAATTCGGAAAAGCTCATAAACTCATCTTATTTTGGTGAAGCCGTCCTTTGCGTTCTTGAACGGCCTGTTTATTCATTTCGTCCAGGTTGGCTATGGTAAGGCTATGCTGATCCACATTCTGGAAAGCATAGGAAAGTTCTGCTCCGTAAAGGATGATGGCCCATCCCATATTCAGCCAGATCATAAAGAGGGGAATGGCCGCCAAAGCACCGTACACGGCACTGGTCTTGGCCACCATCACCTGCGTTTCCAAGTACAGGTACTGGACACCCACAAACAGAAGGCCCGATATGAGAGCCGCCTTGAAGGCATGCTTGCTACGTACGTGTGTACCGGGAATAAACTTGAACATGATGTGCAGAATGAGCACAACCACTCCCGCAAACAGGGCCCAGGACAGGAAATTCTTCAGATGATCGGAGAAGAAGAGCTTGCTGGGGAACAGCAAATCCAGTACGTGGGAGTAAACCACCGATCCCGAGAAGAAGATAATCACCACAAACGGCGCCAGGATGGTTATTCCCAACACGATGCCCATCATCTTGAAGAAACTGGGCTCGCGCTCCACCTTCCACACATTGTTGAACACCTGCCTTACCGTAATCATCAGGGACAGGACAATCCAGACAAAGGAGGCCATGGAGATAAAGCCGAAGAGGCCGCTCTCGGCCGTGGTTACGATATTATCGGCCGCCACCATCAGTTTGTCCACAATGGCGGTATCCCGCAGGTTGTCCACCAGAACATCCTGGAACTTTTCCCTCATGCCCAGACCATCCGTGAGGTAGAAACCAATGGCAATGGCCGGAACCACCGACATCATGCTGCGGTATGCCAGGGCCGTTACCTGATAGCCAATTTTCTGGGCCGAAAAAGTATTCATCATCAGAAGAACCGTCTTGGCATCTCTCACCAGCCGGGCCTTCCAACGGGAGAAGTCTTCCTCGTTGAGCAGGAAGACATCATGGGTCACAAAACGCCAGATGCGGGTAATCCAAATGGAAACCCACCGGACAAACACATCAATCTTATGACCTATCTCCTTAAACATCAGAACAAGGTTAACTCCGTATCGTTCTTTTCTTCCCGGGGAGCGGGAGTTCCTCCGATCATTTGCAGGAAGGCTTCTTCATCAATGACCTGAACACCCAGGTCCGCAGCCTTCTTAAGCTTCTCAGGGCCGGGTTTGGTGCCGGCCAGGAGATAATCCGTCTTGCCGCTTACGGAAGAGCTGTTCTTGCCTCCGTGGGCCTCGATGAGGGCTTTCATCTCCTCGCGGGAGATGCTGAAATTGCCGCTGATTACTATGCTCTTGCCATCCAGGGCGTCCGACTGCTTGCCGGCGCCTTCTTCCACCTGCATCTGCAGACCGGCGGCCCGCAAAGCTTCCACCTCCTGGCAGTTCTTGATATCCAGGAAGTAATGGAAAATGCTGTCTGCAATCACTTCTCCCACCTCCGGAACTTCCAGCAATTCTTCTTTGCCGGCCTGGGCAATGGCATCGATGGAACCAAAGTGACGGGCTACATCCCTTGCCGTGGTTTCTCCCACAAAGCGGATGCCTATAGCAAAAAGAACGCGCTCGAACGGAACCTTCAGGGATGCCTTTACGGAATCCAGGAAGCGGGCCGCCGCGCGCTCTTTCCAGCCTTCCAGCATGACCAGCTGTTCTGCCTTTAGGGCATACAGATGGGAAGGTAGGGTTACCAGATTCAGGTTGTACAGCTGTTCAATGGTAGCTTCTCCGCAGAGGATATTCATGGCCTTGCGGCTCACGAAATGCTCCAATCGGCCCTTAATCTGGGTAGGACAGCCCTGTCGGTTGGGACAGAACCACTTGGCCTCTCCTTCTTCCCTTACCAGGGGAGTTCCGCAGTCCGGACAGACCGTAGGGAAGGACGGGATGCGGGCACCGGGCTGGCGCTTGGATTCCTCTACGCCGGTAATCTTGGGGATAATTTCCCCGCCTTTCTCCACATACACCCAGTCTCCCTCGTGGATATCCAGGGAACGGATCTGGTCTTCGTTGACCAGCGTGGCGCGTTTGACCATGGTGCCGCTCAGGAGAACGGGCTCCAGATTGGCCACCGGGGTAACGGCACCGGTGCGGCCCACCTGGTAGTCAATGCTCAGGATGGGCGTGCAGGCTTGTTCGGCCTTGAACTTATAGGCAACGGCCCAGCGGGGACTCTTGGCGGTGTAGCCCAGGTCCTGCTGGCAGTCCATTTGGTTGATCTTGATAACGATGCCGTCCGTGGCAAAGGGAAGCTCCTTTCGGGCGGTATTCCAGTGTTCGATAAAAGCCTCGATCTCCCCGATATTGGCGCAGATGCGTCTATGGGCCGATACAGGGAGTCCCCAACTCTCCGCCGCTTTCAGGGCTTCATCGTGGGTAGGGTAGTCCACCTGACCGGTGGGGATGTGATAGAGGGTGCAGAAGAGGCCTCTTCGGCCCACTTCTTCGGGGTCCTGGAGCTTGAGCGAACCGCTGGCGGCATTGCGGGGATTGGCAAAGAGGGGTTCCTCCAGGGCTTCCCGCTCCTCATTGAGGCGGTCAAACGACTCGTAGGGCATGAGCACCTCACCGCGGATTTCGAACTCCTGGGGCCAGCCGGTTCCCTTGAGCTTTTTGGGGATGCTGGCAATCTGGAGGGCATTGCGGGTTACATCGTCTCCCTGTACACCGTCTCCACGGGTCAGAGCCCTGAAAAGGACACCGTTCTTATAGGTGAGGCAGATGGCCGTACCGTCGAATTTCAGCTCGCAGCAGTACGTGAAAGGCTTATCCAGCGACTTGGCAGCCCTTTCTGCAAACTCTTCCACTTCTTCAATGGAATACGTGTTGGAAAGGGACAGCATGGGATATTTGTGCGGGTATTTGGCGAATCCTCCTTCGGCCTTTTCCTCCAGATCCGAGCCTACGCGGCGGGTGGGGGAGTCGGCTGTGGCAAGCTGCGGATATTGGACCTCGAGGTCTTCCAGCTCGTGCATGAGCTGGTCGTACTCGTAGTCGCTCATAGTGGGGGCGTTCTCTACGTAGTACTTGCGGCTGTTCTCCCAGAGAATAGCCTTAAGTTGCTCGATTCTATGTTTAGCCTCAGAATAGTCCATGCCTTATGCGTGCACGCATATACGTGCATAAAGTACAAATATAGCAATATTCCCTTACTTTTCCAAAGAAGAGGCAACTTGGAAGGCGGATTCCCCAAACACTTGGGGATGAATAGGAATAATCAAGAAAAATGCGTAAATTTGTACGATTTAAGCAACCGGAAAAAGTTACTTTTAAAACAATAAAAACCAAAATGAAAGATTCCATTATCATCCTCTGTGGTGGCGGCCCGGCCCCGGGTATGAACACCGTCGTTATGTCTGTTGCCAAGACTTTCCTGTCCAACGGTTACCGTGTAATCGGCCTTCATGGTGGTTACAGCGGCCTTTTCTCCAAGGCTCCCCGCACCGAAGACATCGACTTCTTCAAGGCAGACGCTTATTTCAACCGTGGCGGTTCCTACCTGCAGATGAGCCGTTTCAAACCCACCGACAAGGATTTTGAGGAAAACTTCAACCTGAGCCTCTTCCAGGACAACAACATCAAGCTCCTGGTTACCGTTGGCGGTGACGATACCGCTTCTACGGCCAACCGCATTGCCAAATTCCTGGAGGCCAAGCAGTATCCCATCCACAACATCCACGTCCCCAAGACCATCGACAACGACCTCCCGCTGCCCAACAACACTCCTACCTTTGGCTTCAACAGCGCCAAGGACGAGGGTGCCCACCTGGCCCGCACCGTCTATGAAGACGCTCGCACCAGCGGCAACTGGCTCATCATCAGCGCCATGGGTCGTAGCGCCGGTCACCTGGCCCTGGGTATCGGTGAGGCCACTCACTGCCCCATGACCATCATCCCCGAGATGTTCAACAAGACCACCATCACCCTGGATAAGATTGTGAACCTGGCTCTCTCCGCCATTCTCAAGCGCAACATCCTGGGCATTCCTTACGGCACCGTAGTAGTGGCCGAGGGCGTCTTCCACGATTTGGATCCCCAGGAAATCAAGAACGCCGGCGTATCCATGACCTACGACGAGCACGGTCACCCCGAGCTGGGTAAGATCTCCAAGGCTGTTCTGTTCAACGACATCCTCGAGAAGAAGTTCAAGGAGATTGGCCTCAAGGTCAAGACCCGTCCCGTGGAGATTGGCTACGACGTCCGCTGCCAGGACCCCATCGCCTTCGACCTCACTTACTGCTCCGAGCTGGCCATGGGTGCCTACGAGCTGTTCAAGAAGGGTGAAACCGGTTGCATGGTATATGTAGACGCCTTTGGTGAGTCTCACCCCCTGTACCTCAAGGACCTCCAGAACGCCGAGGGTAAGATTCCTCCGCGCCGCGTGGCCATTGAGGGCGGTACCGCTCAGAACTACTTCAACCACATCTGCCACTTCGTTACTCCCGCAGACTACGAAGCCGCCAAGAAGTATGTGGCCAATCCTGAGGCATACGACTTCAAGAAAATCCTGAACTGGTAATTGCTACCATGTACAAAGGACTCAAATATGGGCTGATCCTTCTGGCAACCTGTGCATTGTTCGCAGGTTGCCGGAGGGCATCCCTTATTCCGGAAGGGGAACCGCACCCCGGTGAACGAGTTTACACCGGCTGCATTCCCGAACATCCGGACGAGATTGTCCGCCTGTACATAGACCTCCCCAATGCTCAGGAGCCCTCGGACATCCGCAAAGATCTCTGGACCCACAACGTCACCCTGCACATCGATGCCACGGTAAACGGCGTCACCTCCACTGTATACAAGTCTCAGGGTGTTAAAATCAAAGGACACGGCAACTCCACCTGGAAGTCCTATCCCAAGAAACCTTATACTGTAAAGCTTCCCGTACAGGCCAACTTCATCGGCACGGGAAAAACCAAACGCTGGGTGCTTCTGGCCAACTGGATGGACCGCACCTGCATCAGAAACGACGTAGCCTTTGAAGCCGCCCGCCAGACCAGTCTCGCCTGGGTTTCTTCCGGCACTTACGTAGAACTGTATCTCAACGGAGAGTATAACGGACTGTACTTCCTGTGTGAAAAGATTCACGCGGAAGGCTCCAACTTCACCTGCGACTTCCTGTATTCCTACGACATCAGCGACCGCACCGAGCATGATTTTGATACCCAGCACGGTCACTGGAAGAACGCCACCCAGGAGGGAGAAATCCCCGTCGAGCTCAAGTTCCCGGACCGGGACAACTACAAACCCGCCGAGTTCGCCCAGATTCTGGACCGGGCCAAAAAGGCGCTCTATGCCGTTGAAGACGTAATCATGAGGGGAGAACTCCCCAGCTCCGTAC
>Ga0310696_10005513_pt1 | contig 15254 bp, 15 predicted proteins | sample AusTroGonzalo_MG_4_FD_203885 | JGI IMG/M metagenome (GOLD analysis project Ga0310696, IMG submission 203885) | Bovine rumen microbial communities from tropical cattle in Woodstock, Queensland, Australia - Gonzalo_02 (v2) (version 2) | ecosystem: Host-associated > Mammals > Digestive system >...
TGGCGCAATTGTTTTGTTATTAGGTAAATTTATGGAAGCCAGTCCAGGAACATTATTAGGCGGAATGGCAATAATGTTATCTTTAGCTGTATCTGTATTGGCTATAGCATTGGCATTACAAATGATATCTAATATAGGTTTAGTTGGTTTGGCCGAATCCATTGGAGCACTTGTTGTAGTATTAACTGTGCTTACTGGATTTGTAGGAATATTGGGAGCTTTGGCTATGTCTGGTATTGGAGTAGCAGGCGCTGCTATGTTACTTGCAATATCTGCAGCTTGCTTAATTTTAGCAGCAGCTTTGTGGTTAATTGCCGATGCTATTAATAGATCTGCTGATGCTATTATAAAATTAATGAATGAAGCCTCTCCAGAAAAGAATAAAAATCTTAAAGAACTCGGTAAATCTTTAATGGTTCTTGCTGCTGGTACAATAGCTAATGGTTTGGCTGATTTTGGAGCTGCTTTATTAGGAGTTGGTTCCTCGTTAGCTAATTTTGTATCCAGTATTGTTAATTTAGGATCTAGTTTAGTAGATGCTATTAGCACAATAGTTGATGCATTTAGTAGTTGGCTTTCCAGTAAAAAAGAAAAACGAGAAACGGCACTTCTTGAAAGAAAAGCTGCGGCTACTGAAAAATATGCAAATGCCTGTAAATTATTAGACGAAATAAACGCGGATAGTATATCTGATAAAATAGAAACTATATCAGATGCTATAAAAGATGCTAGTTTAGCAAATGGAATCTTTGATAAGACAGGCGAGTCTTTGATTAAAGAATATATAAATAATCTATATGAATTAAAATCATTATTAGAAGACATGCCTGATCCTGTTATAACTCCAATTTTGGATTTGACTGAGTTTAATAAAGGAATGGCAGAAATTCAAAATGGTAATTATAATATTAGAGCTTCTTTGTATAATAACTATACTCCAGTAGCAAGTATGCCGTCCATAACAGCAATACGTAATGATAATGCAAGGAGAGATGGCGGTAATATTGCTGAAGCAAAAGGTATAGGTACAAAAGCTAATGCCGTTACTATAAATCAAGAGTTTATGCTTACAGATGCAATGGCCTATTCTTATGATACGCAAAGAGCGACTGCGAATGCCATAGCAGCAAGCACAAAATCTACATTTTAAAAATTGGGGGTATGGTATCTTATTAGAAACTATGCCCCCTACAAAATATTAAGAAATCAAAATGGAGGAGTGTCATGATTAACGAAATAAAAGTGGTAAATAGTTATGGCGAAGAACTCACCATGGCACTTATAGAGCCACAATTTTCTGGGTATGCCATAACTGAAATTAGTGGAATAGGACCCACAGATGTTGATATTAAGCAAACACAATTTGTATCCGGTAGAAAATACAAATATAACGCCGGATTTCATAAATATAGAGAAATAACATTAAATATTATTTATTATGAAGATAATATTTACAGACTTCGGGTTGAAGAATTACGAAATAATTTATATAAATATTTTGCAACAAATGATAAAATAAAATTATATTTTGAAAAAGACAATACACAGTATGCAATTGAAGGATATGTATCTAAACATGAACCAACTTTTTGGTCAGATGCTTGCGGAGTAAAAATAATGGTTTTGTGTCCAGATCCATGGTTTAGAAAAATTGATACTGATTATATAGACGATACAACTTCTATATTTGATAATATAGACAATAGTAATAAAATAGATATTATTTATAATGGTGATATATCAAGTGGATTAAAATTATATATGCCAATCGCTAATGATAGCTATATAAATAATTTTCATGGTCAGATAATAATTGAAACAAAACATATAATTACTAATGAAATTAGACAAATGTTTTTAAATATTTCAGAAAGTTATAATTATAATGGAATAAATTATAGATTATGTGTAGATTTATTATCTGATAATATAAATGTATATATCTATGATTCTCAAGGAAATAAAATTGGATGCAATGGGTGGATAGATTCTAGTAGTATATCTAAACGTCAGGAAATTCCAGAAATTCTTCCAAATCAAAATCAAATAAAAGTTTATAATGAAGGAAATGAATTAAAATTTAAAATAGAATACAACACACTATATAGGGGGTTGTAAAAATGAATATATATGTAGCAGAATTCAAACCGATTGAAAGCTTTGACTATGTTATAGGCTACGGTGAATTAGAGAATTGGTGGGACAATCCTCTTCGAGATATCACGTGGCCTATAAAAAAAGGTTCAATAATAAAAGTTGAAGATAATGGAAATCCTAAAAAACCCGATTGTTATTTAATTATAAGATTAGACGTTAATACTCTTCGTAGAAGAAGATTAACAATTCCTATAGACAAGTCTACTGGATATATCGATTTAACATATAAAGATAGTTTGTCTGCTTTAATACCATATAATCCGTATAATAATTTTGCAACGGATATTCCATATACATTGGTTACAAAAGGTATTATAACTGATTATATATCTTTTCAATGGAAAGATGAATATTCAGATGCTGGATCTTTTACTTTAACTATTCCTGCTTCTGAGGAAACTCGAGATTTATTAAAAGAAGACAGATTATTATTAATAGGTGATTCAAATCATGCAATGATAATTGAAAGCGTCATTTTTAATAATAATTTGAAAACTGATGGATATATAATGGAAGTAACTGGAAAATCGCTGGAATCAATATTAAATAGACGTGTAGCTTTTCCAGGGCAAAGTCTTAATACAAATGTATATAAAGGTGAAAATGGTATGTGCAAGGCCATATATGATCTTGTTGACCATTTCTTTATACACCCAGAAGAAATTGCAATAGAATCTTCTGATGGACAAAAATATTTTTATTATCCAGAAAGAAGAGTTCCATTTATTGTTTTACCAAAAGAAGAAGACCGTTATACAGATGTTTATATAAAAAGACCTTTTAAAGCATCTGTTAATAAAGTTGTTTCTAAAAGCAATCTTCTTGAGATAATTAGTGGATTATGCAAAGCCGAACAACTTGGATTCAAAATAGAAATCGTACCTATATTAGAAGATTCTACCATATTATTATGGCAATTTACTTTATATACTGGAAAAGATAAAAGTTATTCAAGAAGTAATAAAAACGATCCTTTGCTTTTATTTTCACCAGTATTAAAAAATGTAGATTCCGTTGCCACGACAAATGATAATAGTAATTATAGAAATGTTATATTTTGTGGAGTAGAAAAAAGTAGTGATGGCTATATTAATTTAACCACAAATGGTTCAGAGGCAAATTATTATAACCAAAAAACTGGTATTGATATAGTCGATAAATTTAATTCTGGAGCAACCTCGTTAATAACGGGTGTTAAAAACAAATTAGTTACAATGTTGGAATCGTCTGAAGTATGCTATACGGGTATATTGTTTTTAGCATTAGCTGCTTCTAGAAGAGACAAAGATTATCAATATACTGTAGATAAAATTAAAATTGATAGATCAGGATATGGAGATAGATATTATTTATATTTAAGAGCAGACTCTGTCGATCGTATTTTGACTGAAATTTTAACAGATAATAATGATACATTTTACTTCAAAATTATATTGGATAAACCTTCAGATATTGAAGTAACCGGTCGTTGGGGAGAGGGAACTGTAGTTAAATGTAAAGTAGTTAGAGATAAAAAAATAACACATAATGGTGTTGATTACTATTATGCTGCTATATATGATTTTTATAATCTAGATAGTAAAGTCGGATTTTATGTTGGTTATCCATATAGTACTGTTGGAAATCAGAATTTATATGAATTTGATGATGGCTGGGTACAAGATTCTGGACCGTATGGACTTATTGAAGAGTTAAATGATGATTCTATAAGAATCTATACAGAACTTAATAGTGCTTGGGGAGGGCGTTATTTAATATTATGTGATTCTAGAGGTGAATTTCTAACAACTACTAGTTTAGATTCAAAAATATCATGCCCAATAAATAAAAACATTCCTCCAAATTGGGATACAACAACAAATACTAAAAGATATCTCGCTATACCAATAGAAAGATTACAAGATACCAATAATGAAATATTGAAATATCCTACCGAGTATGTTTCTAAGAGTGACGCAGAAAAAATTTATATATATTATAAACCAATAAGTGGGAATGATGATACATATAGTAATAAGTTAAAATCATTTAAGTTGTCTGATGTTAATGAAGCAGTTTCAGAAGGTAGAATGGATTTTAAAAGCTCAACGGCAGAAGGTTGGTTAACCACACCAATATTAAGACAAGCAATAAATGATCTTAACGATACAAATTTTGAAAAAAAAATTCAAGGACGAAGAATCTTAGATATATTTAAGAAATCAGCTTTGCAGGCTTGGTTTAAAACTTTTGATAAATACACATCTACAAACTCACAAAAAAGATGGCTATGTCAAGTTTATGAATATTCTAATGAAAATTCCGGAATAGATAGACGAGAAGTATTTGTTGAAGAAGATAATTCTGATTCTGATGAATGGAATATCTCGGCGATAAACCAATTTCAATCTAGTACGGCTACAATATCTGTTGATCAAGAAGAAGATGAAGAAAGCGATGAAAAAATAAATGAAAGATTAATGGAATCTGCTAGAAAAAGAAGCGGAGATTATAGAAAAATAAAAAATATCGATGCTTTAATGGAAACGGAATCTTATGAGTATCTTTCTGAAAATCAAAATGGTTATATGCTTGGTGACATAGTTCAAGTAGATGATGGTTGGGATAATTTGGATAAATTTATTATATCTTCTGCTACAATATCTAATGATACTAGTAGTGGGTTAAAGAAAGTCCCAAAATTTGAAAGATATGAAGATATTCCAAAAGAATATGCTAAATTAGATTATTTGCAAGTAGCAAATATGATTTTACCCGCGAAATTTAATAGAAAATTTGGAGGTGAAGAAAATGCTTCCGAATTATCTTTAAAATCCAATTTCTATTTTGGTATAACTAATGATAATTATCAAGGAGCCTTGCGTTTAAATAATATATCAAATATATTTAGTGAAAGTGTTGGCGTTATAACGGATATAGAATGCGAATTACAATATGTTCAACGAGCAAAAAAAAGCGAAGAAGAAAATCCTCCTGATTTATCTCCGAATTTTGCTCTTATATCAGCTATTGGTTCACAAAAAAGAAATGTTGATGCAAATGGTAATGAGACAAGATATGCTGGTATAAATTTACCATTTGCGTTATTATCTACTACATACAAATCACCATTTTATTTTATGACCGAATATAATGCTAATGATTATCCAATTGAAAATAGCAATAATAGATATTTTTATATGTATATTGATAATAGAAGTGAAAATGTAGATAACGATTTAATATATAATAGCGGTGTAGGTTATAAAAACAAATGTCTAATTGATTGGGATAATGTTAATAAAACATATTTTAAACCAGAAGTTACGACTGGAATAATAGATAAAGATGAAAATGAACAAAACTATTATTCATTTAATTTAGGAGATAGGTTATCAGATGGAATATTATATGAGTATTTTATATTTGATTTTATGGACATTTCTGATTCTGTGGACCTAGACCCAATTGTTTATAGAGTAAATGATGCACATGATAAGAACACTTTTATTATAAATAAAATAGTAGAAGATAATCCAGACGATTTAACAATTTTTAAACCGTCATCTGAACCAGACTATGATACTGCACAAGAAAATTATCCATATGGTTTATTAATTTATACAATCTATAATGAAGAAAGTATAGATTGCAAAATGTTTAAAGATGATTGGGGAGAATTACCATTAATAAAGGATTTATTAGATTTTGAAAATTATGATTATGATGATCTTAGTTTAAATCACATCGAAATTTATTTATTTTTGGATTCTAGAGTATTAAAGTATCATAAGTTTGAATTTGATCATGGAGATTTTTATTATTATGATTATAGACCAGAACAGCAAATAGAAGAATTTGTTGAATTCATTAGACCAGATTCGAGTTTAAAATATGATGTAGGAACATATGAATTGTCTGCATATAGTGGTGCCGGTTTTGGTTATGCTAACATATATTTTAAAGGAGATAATGAAGATGATCTTCCAGAGGAATTAAAAGGATATAAATATTTATTAAAATATTATATGGAAGATACTACTATTAATGGCGTTACATATAAAGCAGGAACTGGCGTGTTTGTTGTAACAGGTGACGAACCATATGATCCAAATGAATCATATCATGAATATATAATATATAATATAAAAGTTGATGGAAAAGATCAAACAGAAACCGGTGTGGTATATGAAGAACCTAATAAATCAGTAGATGTCAATAAAGAATATGAATATAATAAAACAATATATATTTCAAAGACTTTTTGTAAAGAAGATAGTTTATTATCTAAAAAACAAATGTGCCCAGGATATTATCCAGATAATTTTAATTCAATGATGTATAAATATGGGGATAATATTAATACATTTTTTATAAATTCGCAAGTAGCTCTTAGAAAAACCAGTGAAAATGAAGAAAATTATACAATACTGGATTTCAACGACCCAACCAAAAATAACATTTTAACAGATGCATTAGGTCCTAATTTAAAAAAAAGTACTATTTTTATAGACGAAACATGTTGGGGTCAAGATAATTACAGATTACCAAAATATGCAGAAACTGATGATTCACAATATATTAATGCTTATCAAGATCTTTTATATGAAAACCATATAGTTATTGGTGGATGTGGAGTTTATGTTTATTGGGATAAGGATCCTGTTCATGGTTATACTATAAAATTTTATAATTATGATCAAACAGAAAATGACAATCCCGGAAATAATAACCCATATGCCCCATTAGCAGATTGTTGTCCAAAAGCTTGCGACACAAATAATGGAGTAAGAATTTATGGTAGTATAAAAATATTTGAAACTGTTTGTTCTGCTAGACAAATATGGTTTGAAAACGTTAATAATAAAGAAATATATGTTCCGTCTAATGATAATAGTATAGAACCTTTATGTACAAAAGAAAAAGATTTCAAAGCTTATTATCCAGATCTATCTACTCGTAAACTTGTTCATGAGTATGTACCAGTTAGATATACAGAAGGCGGAAATGATTTGCCAAAAGAAGAAGAATATGGTTTGTATGATATTGTAGATAAAATATTTATTCCAATAAATTGGGGTAATAACGATGCAGCAACGTTTATTGAATCAGGAGGCGAAATAAAAAATGAGTAATAAACTTTACAACATTCTTAAATGGCTTGTGCTTATTGCATTACCAGCATTAAGTACTTTTCTTTGTGCAATGTCTAGTTATTGGGGATTCGATGCAGTTAAAGTAATCGGATCTATTGCTGCTTTAGAGACCTTTTTAGGCTCATTAATTGGTGTTAGTACTTATCAATATAATAAAAATCAAAATAAAAATACCAAGGAGGAAAATGAAAATGGCGATGAGTGAAATTGTTCTTAAAGGTGGAATGTCTGAGGATGGTCTGAAGGTTGTCGTTAAGGATGGGTATGACAGATTTCTGTTTTCCGTCGTTGATGATGGCGCTGGTCATGTGACTATTCAGGATGCAAATGGCAATAACATCGGTGACGGTGGCTATATCAAACCTGATGGTGGTATCCCGGCCACCGATCTTGCAGAGGCCGTTCAGACATCTCTCGGGAAGGCTGATACTGCTTATCAGAAGCCTGCTGATGGTATCCCGTCTACTGATCTCGAAAAAACCTATCTTGAAATGGGTACCAAACCGTCTGAGCCTGCTTCTACTGGCAAAGTTTGGGCAAAGACCTATGATCAGGCTACCGATACCTTTGGTTGGACGGAGGTCGATGCTACCACCTGATATTTTTAAAATAAAAGGAGGTGATAGATATTGTCTATATATAGTAGAACTGGTACCACAAATGATTTTGTATTTTTAAAAGGTACGGGAACTGATAGCATCGTTCAGAAAGTAACTAATGATGGTGTGCATACACAAAGCACTGTCGCTGGGGCATATTCTGTTGCTTTTGGGGATCGTAATGAAATCGCATCGGGGGCGTCAGAATCTGGCGCCTTCGGTGGAGATATTCATATTTTTGGTGCTAATACGTATGGTTTTGGATATCATGTATGGGCTCATGATAATCAAAATTTATTAGGTGGATACGATATTGGTAGTAACGCTAAAGAAAGTCTAATCTTTGGCAATAATATAGGTATCGATTGTACTCATAATCCTTCAACCCATGTTTGGACAGCAAATAATACCAGCGATTCAAATAAATCTAGATATTTGGCGGTATTCGGAAAAAATCATATAATTTCAAGCGATTGCCAATCCGATTTATTTTATGGATCGAATTTAACAATACCGCAATATGTATACAGGTCACTTATTGGTGGCTATGGGACCATTGTGCATGGGGCACTAGAAAATAGTTTTATTGTTGGTGAGTCACATCATTTAGGTTCAAATGGATCAGACTGGGTTAATGTTCTTGGATATAATAATAAAATAGGATTGGTAGATCCAATCGGGGATACTGATGCTTATTCTGGTGGAAATTTAGACGTTAATGTTTTTGGTTATCAAAATAGAATCGGCGCGTATTTAACAGATTCTACCATTATTGGATATTATAACAAAATAGCAGGCGGCTCTTCTTCAGAATCTGCAGAATCTGTTTATGCGATAGGTTATAGTAATACAAATAAGCCATCAAATACTGTTTATCAAAGAGTATTTATGATAGGCGCTTATTTACGAGCAAAAGCTTCTGATAGAGTTATTGTTGGTAGATATAATGATGGAAATAATCTAAATAATGCATATTTTGAAGTTGGTACAGGAACGGCAGAAAATAACAGAAGGAGTTCTTTTGCAGTTGCATACAATAACAATAATGGACACCATATTTATATCGGATCCACAACATTAAAAGAAAGTGAATTAACCGATATAAAAAATTATAAAACATATGTAGATACAAAATTAAATGCTACAGTTACGCAATTATTAGATGGTACATATTCTCTTACATTTGGTTCTGGAGAGTGATTTTATATGCCAGAAACATTTAATAGAATGATTACGCATTTATATGATGCTCAAGATGGTACTAATAAAGAAATAACAAAATATAATAATTCTACGATTTCTAGAATAGTACATGATGGTATAATTTACGATTTTGGAAAATTATATCAAAATAAAACTATACTAGGAAATTCAACGATTGAATCTTTAAAACAACCTATAAAAACTTTAAGATTTATAGGAGCAAATACTACTGCTGCAGATATAAGTGTTCAACCTCAAATTGAAATATATGGTTTGAATCTTTTATATTTTCATAGTGATCTTGAAATAACAATAAATAGTTATTCGAATAGTTTAGGATCAGATGTGGTATCTAAATTTAAAAATTTATTAAAAAATATAAAAGCTTCTGGTGGAACAATATATTATGAAATAAAAGCAGACAAAGAAACTCCTCAAGGACAAACTGCTCCAGTTGGACAAATCCGATTAAGAACATCTAATTCTAATGTTATAAATTTAACAAGTGGGTATACCTATGATTTAAATTTAAAAACATATGAGGAAATAGATTCTATAACATCTGCAATTATTTACGGTGTTAATACTGGAGAATCAACAACATTTTCGGATGCTATATTGAAGATATCAGATTCTAATGATGGAGTATATGAAGAATATATAGGAAGACAAATAATAAAAGCAGAAACACTAAACATATGCGATGAAACTAAAATAATTCAAGGTTATGCATTAAATGGTTCTGATGGAACTATATATTCTAGTAATAGATATGTTTCTGATTATATTCCGATAAGTGGAAGTTATGTATCAATGAATATAGGGGCGTCTTATGCATTTTATGATGCAAATAAGAATTATATTAGCGGCGATACTAAATCGTTATCTATTTTTAGAGCATATGCAATACCAGCAAATGCAAAATATATAAGAGTAGATAATTTAAATTCTGCAATTGATCCATGGATGATGGTATTAGGTCAATATACAGTTAGTACATTGCCAAGTTATGAAACATATAAAAAATATAGTTCACTTAGAACCATTGATAATGGCGGACCAGTTAGTGATATGCTTGAAATATTTAGTAATAATACTGGAACTTATACTAAACATATAGCAGATGATGGAACAATTTTAGATAATCCAGTAGTTACGCAATTAACACAAGCAGAAGTTCATAGTATTGTTGGTAATTGTGTTTTTACGTATTTTAAAAATACTACGATATTAGCTTTTGATGATAATTATACAAAACAGAACGTTCAAATCGATTACTGGTATCAAAGATAATTTGAAATGGGGCTTGAAAAACAGCCCCTTTTCTTTTTGCGCATATATAACAGCTTTGTTAATGGAGACTCAAAATATGCAATTAACTAAAATAAAAAGGAGGAATTAGCAAATGCCCGAATCTAGTGAAAAAATTCTTAAGCAAATCGAAAAGAAACTCAAGAACCTTGACCCCGGAACCCCTGAATTCACCGCAACCCTTAAGAACTACAATGACTTACTCAGCACGCTCGAAATCACCCGAAACAATGATGCAAAACTGAGTCTCGAACAGCAAAAACTCGAATGGGAAAAAACCAAAGAACAACTCGAACTGAATGCTCGTCAAACCGATCGCGAACATCAAAGTGAAGAAAAAGCTCTCGATCGTAGTATCGAGGAAAGAAGAATCGCACTCAACCTTAAAGCCGAAAGATTTAAGGCTAAAAATCAACTTGCTAGCTCACTCGGAGCAGCATCACTCACGGCTGGTGCCACCGTACTTGGCATCTATATCGCAAATTCCGCTGCTCGTAAGCGGACGAGAGAAGTCCTCTTCTATGAGGAAACCGGAACTATCTCCAGTAATGGAGGTAAAAACACTCTCAGCAATACGCTGAAGCCCATTAAAGGCTAAAATTGGGGGAGCTTGAAATACAGCTCCCTCTCTTTTTCAATACTGCGCGAATAATACACGTTTTTTAATGGAGAGTCTATAAGACAAACGATAACAAAAATCAAAAAAGACCGATTAATAAAAAGGTTTGTCTTATAGATTTATTAATATACAATAATATAAAAGGCAATCTTATGATTTATATATACTTTTTTGTAATTGATTAATAAATGTTTTATCGGCTCTCTTTTATTTTTATTGTATATTAACAAAAATATATTAAAAGAAAGGAATTTTATGAAAAACAACAAGATTTTGAAACCGGCCATCTTAATTTTTCTTGTTTCTTTAATTGGTTGTTTTAGTGGAAAGGTTTTGTACGATTTAATTAATAAACCAGATGGTTATTTATATTTAGATAAAGATACAAAATCAGTATATGCACAGTTAAAAAAGAATCCAGATGAGATACCGAACGGCTCAAAATTAATATTTTTATTTAAAATTTGATTTTGCGCAAATAAAACAATGCATATAATGGAAAGATCCTAAAATAAAACAATCTAAAGAAAGGAAACTAAAATGAAAAACCTTGATGAAAAGAAAAGAAGACTCGGAGAAGTAGAGTTTGAAATCAGACGTTTCGAACGGATTCTCCATGATCTTCACAAAGAAGACTTCGAGGAAAAAACTGAAAAGGAAATTACTTTCTATAACGAACACAACAATGAGATCTACGCCCTCATCCTCGAGAAAGAGGAACTTATTAAGGAATTGGAGTAAAACCCAGTTCCTTATTTTTTTAAAAATATCAATAAAAGAAAGGAGATGATAAATTGAAATCTAATGCTACAAAAATATTATGTTGTTTTGCAATATTTGGTGTTATCGGAACCGCAGTATCAACATATTTTGCAACAAAAAAATCAGTTAAAAAAATAGATGGCGAGGGACACGATCTTGAAAATAAGCAAAAAGTAAAATTAGTTGCAAAATATTATATTCCATCAGTAGTTATTGCATCTGGTGCCATTGGGTGCATAATTTGTTCCGAAAAGATAAATGCACGATCTATTGCAGCAGCATCCGCAACAATCGCGTTACTAAAAAAGTCATATGATAAATATGGGAAAGCTGTTGAAAAAGCTTTTGGAATTGATGGAGTTAATATTGTTAGAAACGAATTAGTTAAAATGGGAGAAAATAAAACAGAACCAATTCCAAGCGAAGATAGAGATGTCTATTGGATTGGATATGGTTATGATGATTATTTTCTTTCGACGCCGGAGGAAATTGAATTAGCAGAAGCCGAATTAAATAAGCGTTTACATAAAGGAATGGCTGTATCTGTTGCAGATTTTATGGATATGTTAAATCTATCTCCATCGTCAGAGTCAATTGCAATGGGATGGAGTAGATTAGAGCTCGCTAGAGAAGATGATGAATGGATAGATTTGATATTAAATACAATCGACAGTGATGGTGATCACCCTGCTCAAGAAATAGAATTTTCATCGCATCCAACAACTGAATTTGAAGAGCATAGCAAGTGGTTTAGAGAAGGTATTCCAGTTGATAGGACGATGCCTTTTGATGACGAACCACCATTTGACCTTGTTTAATACACTTATGTGTGTTAAAATAAAATTTATAAAAAAGAAAGGAACCAAACAAAATGACCAAAGAAGAACGCATGTCCCTCGAAGCAAACACTAAAGCTCTCAACAATCTCGTGGAGCGTATGGAAAGGATTTGTCGTCAGATTCAGATCTTGAACATTCTCAAGGCAAAAGAACTTAGCCTTGATGTTAACGACATGATCATCGAAAATGACAAATTCGAAAAGAACATCAAACGTCATGGTTATGAAAAAAAGATCGGACATTATAAGCAAAAAGAAGAAAATAAGGATAAGGAGGAAACCGAAAATGCGTAAATATTTTGGAGAAACTAAACTCGGAATTGTATCGTCGATCCTTTATATTGCCGGTTGTGTAATTGCGGCAATTGGGACTATAGGAAACTCGATGGACAATAAGGCTCTTGTTAAAGAAGAAGCTGTTCACGCAGCCTCAAATATCACTGAGTAAAGGAGAAAAAACATGCCAAAGATGACTGGAATTTTTAGTCATCTTTTCACAAAGCAACAGCCTGCCCTAATGTTGGGGGCAGGCATTGCTGGCATGGTTACTACAACTATTTTAGCTGTACGTGGTCATGTTAAAGCAGTGAGAAAGATGAATGAACTTGAGTACGAAGAAGTTTATTATACAAATAAAAAAGGAAAAGCAAAAGTTAGAAAAATAAATTGGGTAAAGAAAAATTATAAATGTTATATTCCGGCAGCACTTGTTGGATCATTAAGTCTCGGATGTTTATTTGGATCTTATAAAATTAATAATAAGAGAAATGCCGCACTAGCGAGTTCTCTTGCATTATCTGAGGCGGCTATGACTGAATACCAAAAAGCTGTTGCTGATACAATTGGCGAAACTGCCGAAAGAGAAATAAGAAATAATTTTCATAAAAAAGAGATTGCCACTTTAGAGGCTCAAAAACCTATACAGGAGGCGAGTGAATATTTAAGAGATGGTAAAACTGTAAAATGCTATGAATCGTCGACTCAGCAAAGTTTTTGGAGCTCTAAAGAAGATATTAAGAAAGTTATTAATGAATTAAATCAAGAGCGTCTTACTGGGATTGGAACAGAAATTACATTAAATGATTTTTATAGTAGATTAGGATTGCTTGAAACCAGCGTTGGCAATGCCTTAGGATGGGATGTTCAAAACCCAGTTGATGTTGATTTTTCGACTATTGAGGTCGATGGGATTCCTTGTCTTTATATTCGTCCTCTGAATCTTATTAGTTTGATCTAAAGGAGGGATATATTATGGAACGGGAAAAAGCTAGTAATGTTATAAGCGGAAAAGTTGATATTTCTACTAGAAAAAAAGTTAAAGATGCATTTATAAAAAATGATGGAAAAACAATTAGAGAATATGCATTCTTTGATGTTTTTATTCCTTCATTAAAAAGATTGACATACGATCTTATTAATAAAATTACTGCCATGTCTCTTTTCGGAGATAAAAGTGGTGGAGGAAATGCTTTAGGCAATAGTGGGTATGCTAATCAATATCAGCAAGTTGTCTATAAAGCGAGTGATGTATCATATCGTCCATATAATTCTTCTCCTCAGCCAAAGCCTACCAATGTATATGCACCAAATGGATTTGATTATGAAAGTTGGGTATTTACAAACAGAGGAGACATTGAAGCGGTTCTTAATCAATTAACCGATATGATAGAAACATATGGTTTTGTTACCATCGTAGATCTTTATGATAGTGTAGGTAAAACTGCACCTTATACTGCTGAAAATTATGGATGGAAGTCAATGAATGGATGTGAACCAACTATCTGTAGTGGTGGTTGGAGACTGAAAATGACTCGTCCAGGACTAATAGATAAACAAATTAGATAATTTTAAAAAATCATCAAAAATTGGCATTTTTCGCGATTTTTCCGTGGAAAACGATGGAAATAAGGGGTTTTTAAGAAAAACTATTGCGTGAGAAAATATATTTCATAAAAAAGTTTCTGAAAATTTTCATCGTTTTTCACATAAATTCTTGAATAATAAGTGCGCGAACGAATCAGCCCATTTTATGAGGAAGAATATCGAATTTTTCTTGAATTTGGTATAAATACTGTTTATGCGATTATGCAACAAAAACAGTCTTCCTTACGATTTGTTAAAAAATAGAAAGGAGACAAGAATTATATGGGAAAAAAGGAAAATAGCTTTCAAGCAGATTTAATTAAAGAAATGGAACAAAGATATGATGGATGTATTATTCTTAAAAATGATGCCAATTATAAACAAGGCATCCCAGATTTAACAGTTTTTTATAAAGAAAGGTATGCTATTCTTGAAAGCAAAAAAGATAGTGGATCTAGATTTAGACCAAACCAAAAGACATATCTAAATCTATTTGATGAATGGTCTTTTGCAAGGAGAATAGAACCCGAAAACAAGGAGGAAGTTTTAAATGAGCTCGATGCTTTTTTCGGGATTCAATGATCATTCTAGATTAAAAGGTTTACATTCATTTTTAAGTCCAAGTAAATATCATTGGCTTAATTATAATGATGAAAAACTTATAGAGTCTTTTTATAAGTTTAAAGCCGCTGAGCGTGGTGTAGAACTTCATGAATTTGCTGAGACTTGTATAAGACTTGGTCAAAAGCTTCCTCATTCTAAAAAGA
>Ga0310696_10005514_pt1 | contig 15253 bp, 13 predicted proteins | sample AusTroGonzalo_MG_4_FD_203885 | JGI IMG/M metagenome (GOLD analysis project Ga0310696, IMG submission 203885) | Bovine rumen microbial communities from tropical cattle in Woodstock, Queensland, Australia - Gonzalo_02 (v2) (version 2) | ecosystem: Host-associated > Mammals > Digestive system >...
TGGTCAAGTCCGTTGTCGACGAGGTCTTCGAGATACGCGATGACGATCTCCGCCGCGAAATCGATCAGTTTTTTGACTTCGTCCTCGTCGCCGTCGATGAGTTCGATCATCATATCCTGCACGCCGACCATCTGCGCCGCCATCGTGAACGGGCCGAAGAATCCGCCGCCGATAAGGATCTCGTCGCCGACGATCTCGCGCATCTTTTTCAGCTGAACGAGCGTGCGCCGGTAATAGTGGTCCTTTTTCATGTCGGCGATGACCGTTTTAACGTCGAATTTATCTATGTCGGAAACTTCCCCGAGCGGCTTTTTCGTGATCTCGGCGGACAGGACATTCATTTCGACCTTGCCGCCCATGACCGCCATCATCGGCCACGCCGCGGCGCATCCGGAAGTCAGAATATCCGTCCCGATCTCCCTGTATGCGTCGACGAGAAGTTTGGCGCCCGCGTCGGGCAGATCGAGCATGCTCGCCATGGTGAGCCCGCTCCGTGCGGCTATCCACATTTGCCCATTCAAAACGGCAAACGGGGTGCGGTCGGTTTTTTCAAACGACAGCGTTTTGATCACTCTTTCTTTACTTGTCATAAAAAGTCTCCTCTGTGAGTCGTATTTTTCCTATTAAGTTGGTAGGCTATTGTAAGTGTATCATATTTTTTGCGAAAATGCAAGGGGGAAAGGTAAAAAAGTTGTTGATGTTACGATAAGCGCCTATCGGCGCCGAGAAGGAACGCATCAGTCGCATACCTTTTTTGCGCGCACGGATAAACCGCGCTTCAAAAAAGGTTGCTTGGTGATGTCAAACCTACCCGAAAAGGCCATAACATGGCTTTTTCGGGTGGTTTGCAGATTACGGGGCTCACTTTTCTGCGAAAAGACGAGCCCGCAAAGGTAGCTCCATGAAAAAAGGACGCCCATGGCGTCCTTTTTTCATGGAGCGGATTACGGGGCTCGGACCCGCCACCTCGACCTTGGCAAGGTCGCGCTCTACCAAATGAGCTAAATCCGCATTCGATTGCGTACCGATATAATATCACAAAAACGTCGGCGTGTCAACCCTTAAAACGAAAAATTTGTTTTTTTCGAAATGTTGTGGGCAAATTCGCGTTTCAACTTGACATCGGCTTTTTGTTTTGGTATATTAGTTTTGTAAAAAACGCAAGAGGTATGACATGATATACAAAACGATTGACCTTCGGGCCGAGTATCCCGAAACAAAGTACGAGGGGTATCTCGACGTTTACTGCTGTGAGACGAAAAACGACCCGCCCGAGCGGAAATATCCCGCGATGATAATCTGCCCCGGCGGCGGGTACGCGTACTGCGCAAAGATCGAGGGCGAGCCGATCATGGCGGCGTTCTTCTCGGCGGGCGTGCAGTGCTTCGTGCTCCGATACGCCGCGGCGAAGAGCGACCCGCCGGCGTACTACCCGACCGAGCATCTGCAGCTTTCCGCGTCGTTCGACTACGTTCGCCGCCACGCCGACGAATTTAAGATCGACAAGAACGCGATCGGGCTCATCGGCTTTTCGGCGGGCGGGCACCTCGCGGGCAGCTTCGGCGCGGGGCTCTGGCACAGCGAAAACTACGCCGACGTGCTCGGCGTCGAAAAAGAAAATCTGCGCCCGAACGCGCTGGCTCTCGGATATTCCGTTTTGTCGCTTCTCGATCCGACAAACGATTGGACGGTGAAAAATCTCCTCGCCGAGCGGCGCTTTGACGAAGCGGAGAGGGCGCGGCTCTCGTTTGAAAACATCGTCGGGGATTTTACGCCGCCGACGTACCTCTGGCACACGTCGAGCGACGACATCGTGCCCGTCAAATGTTCGCTTCGCGCGATGAGGGCGCTCGCCGATCACGGCGTAAGCTTTCAGGCGCGCGTCTACCCCGAGGGCGGGCACGGGCTGTCCCGCGCGACGCGGCTCACGACGGGCGATCTTACAAAGATCCCCCCGCGCTACATCGCCGATTGGATGCGCGACTGCACCGATTGGTTCCTGCGCGTGACGGGATACGAAGAAAATTTGAGATAGGTGATAAAATGAGGATACTTGTGATCGACGGGCAGGGCGGAAACATCGGCCGCCAGCTCGTGAAAATGATAAGCGAAGCGTTCCCCTCTGCCGACCTTCGCGCCGTCGGAACGAACAGCATCGCGACGGCGAACATGCTCAAAGGCGCGAACATCTCCGCCGCGACGGGTGAAAACGCCGCGATCGTCGGATGCAGAAAAGCCGACGTCATCGTCGGCCCCGTCGGGATCGTCGTCGCCGATTCGCTCGGCGGCGAAGTCACGCCGAAAATGGCCGTCGCCGTCGGGCAGAGCGACGCTGTGAAGATCCTCGTCCCGATGAGCAAGTGCGGCAACATCATCGCCGGCGTGCGCGAAACGTCGACGGCGGCGCTCCTCTCCGACGTCATAAAGAAAATCGGCGAGGCGGCGGAAGATCTCTCTTGACTTTTCCTGCGCCGCCTGATATAATATGATCGGTGAGCATGAAGCCGCCGATAGGGCAGAAGCCGTCAAAAAAATAACTATATGGTATCAAGAAGATGCCGTTTTTCCGCACGGAAAACGGCATCGTTTTATTTCGGAGGTAATATGGGAGCAATCACAAACACAAAAAATCTGATCTTAAAACTCACGTACTCGGCGATGTGCATCGCGCTCGCGATGCTGCTGCCTTTTTTGACGTGGCAGGACGTGACGCTCGGCAACATGTTCAGCCTGATGCACATTCCCGTCTTTCTGTGCGGCTTTTTGTGCGGCTGGCAGTGGGGCGCCGTCGTCGGTCTCGTCTCGCCGCTGCTGAGATTCCTGATCTTCACAAAGCCGCCGATGCCGACGGCGCTCGCAATGGCGATCGAGCTTTGCGTTTACGGTCTTATCGCGGGGCTTATGTATAAGCTCCTGCCGAAAAAGAGCCCGTTCATCTACGTTTCGCTTATCATATCGATGATCGTCGGCAGGATCGCCGGCGGCGCCGCGATGTTCGTCATCGCGGGCGTAAAGGGTTCGACTTACACAATGTCGATGTTCTTCACGTCGTATTTCGTCAACGCGATCCCGGGGATCGTACTTCATATCGTGCTCGTCCCGCTGATAATAATAGCTTTGAAAAATTCAAAACTCGTCCCGAGCGAGAAATAAAAAATATCCCGTCCGCTTTCGCGGACGGGGTATTTTTATCTCATTTCGTTTCGGGGAAGTCCTTGTATCCCGCGGGAAAAGTGATCGAAACGGGCGTGCCGGGATCGTTATACGTCAGCACCGCGTCGACGTTTCCCGTCAGCGTCGTCGTCGTTTTGAAGATAATGACCGTTACGTTTGCCGTCACGTCGAGGTCGAAGTTTATCGCGTAGCTCTTGACGTATCCGTCCTTGTTCACGGCGACGCGAACGACAGCGTTATACCCGCGGTACGACGTGATCTCCGCCGCGCCCTCGAGCGAGCTGTTGACCGTTTCGACAGTCATTTCGTTTACGAATTCGCTGAATATCTCCTCGAATTTCTCGTCAGGGATCGGGACGCTTACGGTCCGCAGTCCGTCCTCTCCGTTCTCTATCGTCACGTCGACGAGGAGCATCGCGGGGAGCACCTGCTGGATCGAATTTATCGTTTCGACAGCTTCGCACACGCTGCCGCCGCTCTCGACCTGTTTTTTCGTTCCGACGCCGCCGCTGACCGTGTAGCACCAGTCGCCCTCATAGAAAGATTCGCTTTTTATCGCGCTGCCGAAAACGGTCGCGTCCGTGCCGGAATAGTAGACGGGAGATACGCCTTTCAGCCCCGCCGCCCTGACTTTCGTTTCGATCGGCACGTTTACGTCCGCGCCGGCGATCTTCGTCTTGATCGTCACGTCGAGCGTCGCGTCAAACGAATCGAGCGCGCGCGTTTTTTCGACGGCGCGCGACGTCAGCGAATACGCCGTCACCTGCTCGACGAATTCTTCGACGGCGTTTTTCTTTCCCTCGCCGCACGACGGGACGAAAATCACGGCGCAAAGCGCCATGATGAGCGCCGCCGCTCTTTTTAGTGATCTCATTTTTCTCTCCTTATCGATAATGCTTTGCCGCGGGTCGCCCCGCGGCAATTATTTTTCAGTTCGCGCCGAAGCGGTCGATCTCGACGCCGTCGACGACTTTCTGCGAGTCGCTGAACAGCTTGTCGACCTGCGAGATACGCATATACAGCCCGTCGGAAACCTCGGTGTTTTCGCCGATGAGTTCGCGCGTGCCGTCGGCCTTTATCCTGTATTCGTACGTCGTGACGGTCGGTACGACGCAGCAATACGTCTGATTGATGCGCTTGACCGTGTTGCCGTTTTCGTCGGTGTAGTCGTAGAGCACGTCGTAAACGCTGAACGTGTAGAGCGTCTCGGTATAATCGGCTTCGACCTCGCCGACAAGGTACGTCCAGCTCGAAATGTGGCCGTCCGCGTCGATCTTGTAGTTTTTCGGCTTATACGTCGAGTCGGCGCGGTCCTCTTCCTTTAAGAAGAATTTGCCGACGCTCTCGTCGTAGTACGCGGTGTCGTAAGTCAAGACCGTCTCCGCGCCGGAAAGGCTCGTCGTTTTAAGTCTGACGTTGTAGCAGCGGATGTAGCCGCCGTCGTAAAGCGCCGTGACCTGCTTGCCGTTTTCATACATTCTGTTGCCGTACTTGTCGTAGCGGTTGAAGTTTTCGTTCGTGTCGCGCTCCGTCTTTTTGACGCGGATGATGCGCGACGGCTCGTCGGAAACCTCGCCCACGCTGTCGGTATCTATCGCGAATTCGCGCGTGATCAGGACGTAGAACAGCCGCCTGAAATTCTCGAATTCGCCCTCGAATTTGATCTGCGTGTACGAGCCGGAGCGGTAGATGATCGGCTCGACGTCGAAGGTCAGCGGCTCGCCGTCTTTCATTATCTTTTCGCTTGTGTCGCTCGCCTTTGTGACGTCGACGTGATACGTCAGGTAATTGCCGCCGATCGTGTATCTTATATCCGTGCCGCCGCCGATCAGTTCGAGATAGTCGAGAGACGTGATGTTGTCGAAGAACATTCTCGCGCTGATGAATCTCGCGGGGCGCCACGAAGCGTACTCAAAATCGCTCGTCAAAACGGCGAATATCGTTTCGGTGTACGGCGAATACGCATATCTGCAGTCGCCGCCGAGCTCCGCGTCGTAGAACGTGCTGCCGAAATAGAGTTTGTACGTGCCGCTCTCGAAGTCCGTCGAGTCGGGCGTCACGTTGTCGAGCACGACGGTAAGTCTCGCAAAGCATTTTTCCGTGCCGGCATCAAGTCTGGAGTGGTCGAGGTCGAGCCCGTACTGCTCGTAAACGGCGGGGTCGTGCACTTTTTCGCCGTATGCGACGATCTTTTTCGCCGTGAGGTATTCAAGGCTCGACAATACGTACGACGTCAGCACCGATTCGTCGATGATATATCCTTTCGGCACGTCGAGCGCGTACGTCTGAACGGAGTTCGTCTGCGCCTCTTCGGCTATCGTGTGCAGGCGCACGACGGTGATATATTCGCCGTCCGAAAGACGCTCGATGAGAAAGTCTTTCGGCTGGTAGATGCTCTTCGCGAGATACGGCATGACGACGGTGTTTATCAGCGCTTCGCTGCCCTGCGCCACGAAATCGGACGCGACGTACGTCGTCAGCGAGTAGATGACGTTATATTCCGCCTCCGTCCCGTCGTCGAGGGTGACTTTGTTGCGCCGGCCCTTTGCCATTGCGTAGTACCCGTCGCCCGTCGGCTGTTTTGAGCCGATCAAAATCTTATACGACGTGCCGTCGAGGAACTTAACTTCGACAAACGACGGCGACGACGCTTCGTCAAGCCCGTAGGACTTCAGGTCTTCGTCCGTCGCGCGCTCGTTCACCCTATCCTGAGTTCCGAGCTTCGGCGAATTTGTCACGAGCAGGAGCGAGTGCGTCACGACGGACGCGAGGTTGTTGGCGTTAAGCGAAATATCCTCTTCGCCCTCGATGTAGAACATCGTGCCCGCGCTGCCCGGGTCTTTGGCGATGAGCTTGTAGTGCTCGTTCTCGTTCTTTATCTCGATCGACGAAACTTCCGCGCGCGTGCGGTATTTTTCGATCAGTATTATGTTTTCGTTATACAGTTCCTCGCCGTCGAGAAGCTCGGGGACGTATTTTGTCACCTTGTTCACGGCGGGGCGGACTATCGCAAAATACACGATCAGTCCGATCAGGGCGATGGCGAGAATGATGATGCCCGCCCGCACCTGCTTTTGCAGGAGCGTTTTTTCGCCTTTTTTGAAAAGGTTTTTGAAGTTTTCAAAGAGTTTCATGAATGACGTCTCCTGATCCAGACGATGGTGCCGAGCACAGCCGCGATGACGGGCACGACGACGATCGTCGTCACGGTCCACGCCGTCGCCGCGCTGTCGGTGATCTCGAGCGCCTTGCCGTTTGTGAATTGAATGAAGTTGATGCCTTCAAAAGAGATCATCTCGTCGTAGATCTGCGAGAGGAGCCACGTCATGATCGTCTTGTTCATGCACGTGTTGGCGTAGCTCTGCGAGAGAAATTCGGTCGAGCCGAGGACTATCGCGTATGAGCGCGTCCTGTTGTCGTCGTTGACGTCCCACGTGCTGTAATACATGCCGATGAACGCTTCGTCATATCCGTCGCGGTCGGCGACCGTCGCCGAGGAATACGGATACATCAGCGCGTACGAGCCGTATGCGCCGTTATAGCCGTGGATCGTGTCGGACGCGCCTGAGTTCCTGTCTTTGACGTAGACGTTCGCGGGTGACTCGAACACTGTCGCCACCGTCGTCGAGCGCGAGCCGAACAGCTCGTTTTTCAGCGAGAGCGCCATGCCGTCGGACATTCTCGAGTAGTCCGCCGTTATCTTCGACGCGTCGGAGCTTGCGATCGAGTGGCGCGAGTCGGAAATCGCGCCGCCGTAACCGAGACCGAACTCGGAGAGGAGCTCGTTCAGCGCCGGGAGCTCGGGCGTCGTCGCGCCGACGGAAACGATGATGTTGCCATATCCCGTGCCGAAAAATTCGCGTATCTTCTTGACCTCGTTCACAAGGTCTTTATCGCTCGCCGCGGGGACCTGAAGGTCGAACTTCGGATCGTTTATGAGGAGCAGGCAGTTGTTGTAGTCGCCTGCGCGGGCGATGTCGTAGTAGTCGGAAAAGTCCTCGTCGCCGCTGCGGAGATTGATCTCCTGCACGCGATATCCGGAATTTTCGAGCACTTCGACCCACGTCTTTTCAACGGTGTCGAGCGCCGGCTCGCCGTGGCCCTGAAGATAGAACGCGACGGGCTGGTTTTCGTCCTTGCCGAGCATCTGAGCGAACGCGGAGAGGAATCTCGCCTCGGCGTTGTAGCCGAAGAGGTTGCCGTTTTCATCGTAGGTGAAGAAGGCGTTGATGCCGTATTTCTTGTTGCTCGCGTCGGAAAGCGGCTCGAAGTTTTCGTCCGCCGCCTCGACGACGACGTCGGTTATCGTGATCGTGTCGCCGTACGTGAATTTATAGTGCTCGACAAGTTCGGGGTGAGCCGTCGAGTTGATCGCTTTGAGGTTGATGTTCGGGTAGTCTTTCGCGATCTCCCTTATCGTGTTGTAGACGAGGAGCGTCTGGTAGTTGTACGTCGAGAAGCGGTCTTCGTCCATCATCAGCACGATGTTGAAGTTCGTCGTTTTGCCGTCGCTCTTCGTCAGTCCCTCGAATTCGCGGCGGAACGCGTCGGAAACGCGGTAGTAATTCTGCGCCGAAATGTCGGTATACCAGCCGAACGCCGAGCCGAGCGCCGTTATGATGACGTTTATCACGACGAGCGCCGCGACGACGATAACGGTGATCGCCGTTGCCGACGTTCCGTATTTCAGTTTTTTGTTATCGAAAATCTTTTTCATGTCGGGCCTCCTTTACGACCAGCGGCGTTTCTCGAAAACGCGCACCGTGAGGAACAGGAAGACCGCTATCAGCGAGATGTAGTAGATCAGCGCCGACCAGTCGAAAATTCCGTACATGAAGTACGTGTATCTCGACGTGACCGAGATCGCGGAGAATATCCTGCGGATGAATTCGGAGTTGATGTAGTTGTTTATCGTCTGCGCGAAGACGAACAGGCATATCGCCGCGATGGTTCCGAACGCGGCGAGGAACTGGTTTTCCGTCAGCGACGAGATGAACTCGCCGACGGCGATGAACGCCGCGCCGACGAGGAGTATCGCGATCACGCTGCCGATGTATATCGCCGTGTCGGGCGTGCCGTAGACTTTCAGCGGGATGTAGTAGATTATCGACGAGATGAGGAAGGATCCGCCGAAAAGCGTGTACGCCGCGAGGAATTTCGCCATGACGATCCCGAAAAGCGAGACGGGAGCTGTTAAGATAAGCTGATCGGTCTTCATTTTTCTTTCTTCGGAGAGGAGCTTCATCGTGAGCAGCGGCACCTCGACGATGCAGAGCATGATGACGTAGGTAAAATACTGCGTGTAGTTCGCATTGGCGCCCTGCTGAACGGTCAGCGACATGAATATCCCCGCGGAGACCGCGAAGAATATCGCCACGAACACGTACCCGACGGGGCTCGTGAAGAAATAACGCATTTCTCTTTTATAGATGGCAAGCATTTTTCTTCTCCTTTCAGCCCTCTCCGCCGACAACGGAAAGGAAGATGTTTTCTATCGTCGCGCCGACCTGCTCGAGCGAGAGTATCGGCCACGAATTCTGCGCCAGCATGAAGAACACGGGCTTTCTCACGTCGATGTCGCCCTGACTCTCGACAAGATACGAGCACGTCCCGTCTCCGTAGTCGACGGCGACGCTGACTGCCGACACTCCGTTGATGCGGCGGAGCGCGTTCGATACGCTCGCCTGCGGTCCGTCGACGCGGATCATGATGCGGCGGTTGCCCTTGAGAGCCTCTTCAAGCTCGTCGACGCGCTTGTCCGCGACGATCTTGCCGTCGTTTATGATGATGATCCTGTCGCATATCGATTTGACTTCCGAAAGGATGTGCGTCGATAAAATGACGGTGTGATCTTTCCCGAGCTCTTTGATGAGGTTGCGGATGTCGATTATCTGCTTCGGGTCGAGGCCGTTCGTCGGCTCGTCGAAGATGATGACTTCGGGGTTCGACACGAGCGCGCCCGCTATCCCGACGCGCTGGCGGTAGCCTTTCGACAGATTCTTTATCATTCTGTTCATCACGTCGTCGATCTTGACGACCGCGGCGATCTCATCGATATGCGCCTTTTTGTCGAGCGTGCATTTTTTCAGATCGAAGATGAATTCGAGGTATTCCCTCACCGTCATGTCGAGGTAAAGCGGCGGCACCTCGGGAAGATAGCCGATCTTTTTCTTCACGACCATCGGATGTTCGAGGATATCGTACCCGTCGACGCACGCGCGCCCCGACGTGGAGGAAAGGTACCCCGTCAGAATGCTCATCGTCGTCGTTTTGCCCGCGCCGTTCGGCCCGAGGAACCCGACGATCTCTCCCTTTTCAACGGTGAAGCTGATATCGTTTATCGCGTATCTCTCGCCGTATTTTTTGGTAAGATGCTCTATTTTTATCATTTTTTCGCCCTTTCGGAAAATTTAATGTATCATTCTTATTCTGTGATGCAGAACGCCCGCTTCGACCGTTTTGTAGTCTCCGCCGTATTCGCCGTCGACCGTCCACGAAACGCCGTTTTCAAACTCGAATTTAATATTCGGCACCCGCAGGCGTATGACGCCGCGGTATTCCTTTTTCGGATCGAGCAGGCCGACGACGTCTTCCTGAAGCGCCGCGGCGTTATACGGGAAGCGCACGAGCGTTACTTCGATCAGCCCGTCGGAAAGGAAACCGTCGTCCTTAACGTCGAAAAACTTGATGCCGCCGACCGTTTTCGAGTTCGACACCATGCCGTAGATGAACTCGTCCGTCTCGCGCCGCCCGTCGACCTCGAACGTCATTTTGATCGGGCTAAGCTGCGGCAGGCGCTTCGTCGCCTCCGATATGTAGGCGAGCTTGCCGAGCGACGATTTCATGTCCTGCGGCGTGAGGTACGCGACGTCGGTGAAAGCGCCGAACGCGGCGACGTACGAAAACGCGCGGTCGCCGAGCGTGCCGACGTCGTAAAGATGCTCGTCGCCGTGAACGATCTGGCGGAGCGCCGTCTTGACGTTTTTCGATATGCCGTGGCTGCCCGCGAAGTCGTTGATCGTTCCCATCGGAACGTATCCGAGAAGCGGCGACGCGCCGCTTTTCACAACGCCGTCGAGAAGTTCGTTCAGCGATCCGTCCCCGCCCGTGACGACGACGGCGTCATATTCCGCCGCTCTTTCGGCGACGGTCTTTTTTATGTCGCCGACACCTCGCGACAGGTAGACGGAAACGATCGGAAAGCGCTTCGACAGAATTTCGATCATGTCGTAAGCCCAGTTCTTCGCCGCGCCGTCCCCCGACACGGGATTTATGATAAGCAAAAGCTTCCCGTCCATATCCCGCTCCCAAATAAACAGTGTAACTGTATTATATACCTATTATGTGTTCAAATCAAGTGCAACGGGGCAAAAAACGCCGCCGTCACAAATAATTTACAAATCCGTCACTCTTCGCCCGAGGGTTTTTCCCAGTCGAGCGCGCGCCACACGGCGCGGTTCCATCCGGCAAGGAGTTTTTCGGCTTCCGCCCTCGGCATCTTCGGCTCAAAGCGCCGCTCGATGACGCGCGACGCGGCGATCGCGTCAAGGCTCTTGTAGAATCCGACGTAGTGGCCCGCGAGCATCGCGGCGCCCGCCGCCGTCGCTTCGAGAAGTTTCGGCCGCGCGACGGTAATGCCCGTGATGTCGGCTTGGAACTGCATTAAGAAATTGTTCGCGCACGCGCCGCCGTCGACTTCAAGCTCTTTCGGCGGTGCGCCGACGTCCGCCGCCATCGTGTCGAGGACGTCTTTCGATTGGTACGCGATCGCTTCGAGCGCCGCGCGGACGATGTGGTCCCTGCCCGCGCCGCGCGTCAGTCCGATGATCGTTCCGCGCGCGTACATGTTCCAATACGGCGCGCCCATTCCCGTGAACGCGGGAACGAGATATACGCCGCCGTTATTTTCGACCGCCGTCGCGCATTTTTCGGAGTCTGCCGCCGAGCGGATCAGCCGCATTTCGTCGCGGAGCCACTGAACGACCGCGCCGCCCGTAAAAACACTCCCTTCGAGCGCGTATCCGTGCGAGCCGTGCATCGTCGCCGCCGCAGTCGTGACAAGGCCGTTCTGGCTCATTATCATCTCGTCTCCGGTGCTCGCGAGGAGGAAACAGCCCGTGCCGTACGTGTTTTTCATGCTTCCTTTTTCAAAGCACCCGTGCCCGAACAGCGACGACTGCTGATCGCCCGCCATGCCGGAGATCGGAATCTTTGATCCGTTGTATTCGAAATATCCGAAGTCGTCGCCCGAGGCGAGCACTTCGGGGAGCATCGAGCGCGGCACGCCGAACTCGCGAAGAAGCCGCTCGTCCCAGTCGTGCGTTTTGATGTTGTAAAGCATCGTGCGCGCGGCGTTTGTTTCGTCCGTTTTGTGGCATCTGCCGTCCGTCAGCTTCCAGAGGAGCCACGTGTCGACCGTGCCGAACAGAAGCTCGCCGCGATCGGCCATATCGCGCGCCCCGTCGACGTTTTCGAGTATCCATTTTATCTTCGTCGCGGAAAAGTACGCGTCGGGGACGAGCCCCGTCGTCTTGCGGATGTAATTCGCGAGCTCGGTGCCTTTGATCGACGTGCAGTAGTCGCTCGTGCGGCGGCACTGCCACACGATCGCGTTGTAAACGGGCCGCCCCGTATTCTTGTTCCATACGATCGTCGTCTCGCGCTGATTCGTGATGCCGAGCGCCGCGATCTGCGACGGCTCGACGCCGTTTTGCATCATAACTTCCGTCATGACGCTGTACTGCGAGGCAAATATCTCCATCGGGTCGTGCTCGACCCAGCCCGCTTTCGGGTATATCTGCGTGAATTCCTTTTGCGAAACGCCGCGGATCTCGAGGTCTTTGTCAAAGAGCACCGCGCGGACGCTCGTCGTGCCCGCGTCGAGCGCTATAACGAATTTTTCTTTCATCTCATTCACCTTTGAGCCAAGCCAGAATGTCGCCCGTGACTTCTTCCTTGCACGTGTCGTTGAGTATCTCGTGGCGGCAGCCCTCGTAGAGCTTCATCTTTGTATCAAGACCGTACCCCACCATCGCGTCGTAGACCTTTTTCACGCCCTTGCCCATGTCGCCGACGGGGTCTTTTTCGCCCGAAACGAGCAGATAGCGCTTCGAATTTTCGAGAAGTTCGACCCATTTTTTCGGATCGATCTTTGACAGTCCGACCAAAAGCGCGCGGTAGCCCGCCGTCGTGAACGGGAAGCCGCATTTTTCGTCGGCGATGTATTTCTGCACTTCGTCGTCTTTCGTGTTCAGCCAGTCAAACGGCGTTTTGTACGTTTTTTCCGCTTTCGAATACGGGCCCGTCGTAAGTGCGGCGAGGAGGCGATTGCCCTTTTTCCAGCCGATCGGCACGGGAAGACTCGCGAGCGCAAGTCCCGGACCGACAGCGGGATTAGGCCCCGCCGTGCCCATGAAAATGTACTCGTCGGCGGTGTCGGGGTCATAGCCCGCGATCGTCCGCGCGATGAACGAGCCCATTGAGTGGCCCATCAGCGTCAGTTTCTTCCCGGGATAGCGTTCTTTCATGATCTCCGCCGCATGGATGTTGCAGTCGACAAGGTATTTCCAGCCGCCTCTGTCGGCAAAGTGACCGCGTATCCCCTCGCTGTCGCCGTGGCCGGGATGGTCGATGCCAAAGACGAGATACCCCTCGGCGCTGAGTTTTGTCGCAAATTCATCGTAGCGCATGACGTATTCCGCCATGCCGTGGCAGATCTGAAAGAGCGCGCGCACGTCCCCGTCCGGCTCCCATACGTGCAGGCACACTCTTCCGAGTTTTTCCGAGATCATCTCGCGTTTTACCATGACATTTTCCTCCCGTAGTTCGTATAATATTTTATTTGTATAAATTATACCATATTATAAGGGGATTTACAAGGATTTTTGAACAATTTTCTTCGGCGGGCGCGTGACTGCGCATCAAAAAAGACCGCGTCCGCGGTCTTTTTCATTCAAACAGCACTTTTCTCAGTTTGTCCACATTATCGAGGTAAAACTCGGAGTTGTCGCGCATATAGTTTTCGATCTCCGGCACGAACTGCGACCACCCCGCCGCAGCGAAGTGCGCCCGCGCCTCGCGCGCCATTTCGAGCCCCGTCCTCAGATCGTCGACGACGAGCACGCCGGCGGGCGTGATCCCCGTCTTCTCGCACACGTCGGTGACGGCGAACGGCGACGGCTTGCATTTTTCCGGCGGCAGCTCGCACCCGTAGATGAAGTCGGGCAAAAATCCGAGCCGCTCGGTATAATCGCGCTCGATGACGTCCCTATGCGACTGCGAAGAAACGGCCAAAACGCCGCCCGCCGCCTTGAAATCGGAAAGTATCTCGCCGATCCCCTCGTAAAAATGCGGCACGCGCGTCTTCACGTACTCCTGCCACATCTCGAATTCGAGGTCGAGCTCCTCTTTCGTGAACGACATCACGCGCGTGTAGTAGTCGTAAAGCCCCGGGTAAAAGCACGCGTTCATGAACTCCTCGAGCGTCAGAACGTACTCGCCCGGGCGGAACACTTCGATCGTTTTGACAAAGCACGGGTAGTGGATCTCGGGCGAGCTTTTCACAGCCGTGTCGTCGTGATCGAGCATCAGGCAACTAAATTTCGGTTTCATTTTTCTTCCTTCTCTTTATAAACACGCGGGACTCGCTTCGATATCCCGCACAGAATTTCGTAACTTATCGTGCCGCACGTCCGTGCAACGTCGTCGGCGGTGATCTCGTCGTCTCCCTCGCGGCCGATTATCGTCACGTAGTCGCCGACGGAAAATTTCATATCGGTCGCGTCGATCATGAACGCGTCCATGCAAATATTGCCGACGATTTTTGCACGCATTGCGTGCAAAAGCACCTCGCCTTTGTTCGAGAGAGCTCGCGGCACGCCGTCGGCGTATCCGGCGGCGACGGTGGCGACAGTCATGTCGCGCTCGGCGCGGAACGCGTCGCCGTAGCCGACGTCTTCTCCCTTTTTCACGCGCCGCGCCGAAAGGATCGCCGCGCGAAAAGACAGCGCGGGGCGAAGACCGCTATCTCTTTTCCCGCCGGGCGAAAGACCGTACAGTTTAAGTCCGACGCGCGGCACAAAACCGTCACGCCCAAGCGACGCGCTGCTCGGAAACGAGAAAATAAGATCGCTTCTGCCCGCGAAAACCGACTTGATTTTTTCAAATCGCGTAAGCTGAACGGCGGTAAAACCGTCGTCGCCGTCCCGTGCGGGATGGCTGTAAATCCCCATGATGTCTATATTTTTCAGCTCAAGCGCGGCGGCAATGCCGTGAATGTCGGAAAAGTCGAATCCGTCGCGGCGCATTCCCGTGTCGATACAGAGCACCGCGCGGGCGCGGGTGTTTTTTCGCCGCGCGAGCTCGTCGAGGATCATCGCGTTTTTGATATTCCCGAGCGAGATCACGATCCGCGCGTCGAGCGCCCGCTCAAATTCGGGCGCGTACCCGTCGCCGAGGATCACAACGGGCGATTTAAGTTCAAGGCGCGCCAGCGCCTCCGCTTCGTCGATATTCGATGCGGCAAAAGCGAGCGCGTCGCCGTCGAGCGCGCGCGCCACGCGCGCCGCGCCGTGCCCGTACGCGTCGGCTTTTACGACAGCGACGGCTTTCTTGTTTGCAACCAACAGTTGAAAATTGTGTTTTATCGCGTCAAGATCGATCTCGGCAAAATTTCTCACAAATGCGCCTTCCGTTTTTTTGCCATTCTATGCTCCGGCGGCGACTTTGGTGAAAAATGACGATCTGTTTTTCTTATTATATCACACAAAAACAAAAAAGGCAAGCCGTCTGGCCTGCCTTATCTGATCAAACGATCATAGAGAACCGAATAAAGGGAAACGAAACACAGCGCAAGTCCTGAGAAGGACAAGCATCGGTCTATTAGTATCGGTCAGCTGAACACATTACTGTGCTTACACCCCCGACCTATCAAACTCGTAGTCTACAAGTGACCTTACTGCTTGAAGCAGAGGATATCTAATCTTGAAGCAAGTTTCACGCTTAGATGCTTTCAGCGTTTATCTTAACCGCACACGGCTATCCAGCTATGCCCTTGGCAGGACAACTGGTGCACCGGAGG
>Ga0310696_10005515_pt1 | contig 15249 bp, 12 predicted proteins | sample AusTroGonzalo_MG_4_FD_203885 | JGI IMG/M metagenome (GOLD analysis project Ga0310696, IMG submission 203885) | Bovine rumen microbial communities from tropical cattle in Woodstock, Queensland, Australia - Gonzalo_02 (v2) (version 2) | ecosystem: Host-associated > Mammals > Digestive system >...
ATACAGGCACAGATAGATTCCTTTGCTTCGCTCGGAATGACATCAAACTGTCATTCTGAGGAGGGCGAAGCCCGACGAAAGAATCTACCGGTGATCGGCGGCGAAGGCCGCCATGCGCTCGTCCAGGACGTCGTAAAGGTCGTCCCGCATGCGACTCACGCAGGCACGGACACCGTACTTCAGGCTTCCCGTCGTCGACAGGCAGATACTGCTCACTCCGTAATACATAAGCTCCAGCAGCAGCTCCTCACCCGTCATGTCGCCATATCCCAAGGTGAAGAAGAAACCGTCTCCCACCTTCTGGTCCACGTCACGGTCATACACGATATGGAAGCCGTGGCGGCAGAAAATCTCCTTCATCCTTGCCGCCCTGCGCTCGTACTCGCGGGTATCCTCCACGAAGTCTATCACGCCGTCGCACGAGAGGTTCAGCATCTCGGCATAGGCGTACTGGGTAGTGGCAGTACAGCCGCTGGTAATCATATAAAGGATTGATGCAGTGAGGGTTACACCGAACACTCCGGCATCGTGATACCTCTGCGCGAGAGCGGGATACTGCTTCTCGTAAAGCTTGTCGCCGACACAGCAGAGAGCGATGCGCTGTCCGGCATAGCTGAAAATCTTCGATGCGGAAAGCATCAGGATATAGTTGTCGGTATAGCGCGCGACGGTGGGCACGTAAGGAGCCTCGAAGGGATGGCTGAGGTCCCTGCGGTAATCCATGCAGAAATATGCCAGGTCCTCCATCACCACCACGTCGTACTTCGTAGCCAGGCGTCCGACGGCCGCCAGCTCGCCTTCGTCCAGACAGATCCACGCAGGATTGTTGGGGTTGGAATAGACTATCGCGGCGATGTCCCCTGCGGCAAGCTCGGACTCGAGCCTGGCCTCCAGAGCCTCCGCGCCGCGGTAAGGATAAATGTCGAACTCCTTCCAGGAGATGCCGAGCACCCTGAGCTGCGACTTCTGGATGGGGAAACCGGGGTCGATGAACAGGACCTTGTCCTTGCCGGGAATACGCTGCGTGACTCCGATGAACGAGCCGAACGAAGCCGCGACGGAACCTGTAGTAGGAACGCAGCCCCTGGGGTCTATGTCAATGTCTATGAACGCTTTGACGAAGCGGGAAGCCGCCAGCTTCAGCTCCTTGACACCGGCCGCGGCCGGGTACTGCGAGCCTATGCCGCTGTCGAGGGCGCGCTTCTCAGCCTCGACTCCGTAATGGTTGATGGGAAGTCCGGGCGAGCCCTGGTCCATGCGGATGAACGGGATTCCGGTCTTGTTCTCCAGATACTGCGCCACCAGCAGCACTTCGCCAATGGTCGCGGTGGAGAGGTTGGCCACGCTCTGCGCCTTGCAGGCCTCGGCCACGAGTTCTTCGCTGAAAATCTTCATGATCAGTTATTTCTGATATACTCGGCCACCCAGTCGCCGACCTCGGAAGTGCTGCGGGCGGGAACGCCCTCGCCGGCGAGGTCCTCGGTGACAAACTTGGCGTCGCCCGCCGCCGCCACGGCCTCGCGTATCGCGCGGCCTTCTTCCATCAGCCCGAAAGCATACTCGAACATCATCGCAGCCGAAAGGATGGTGGCGAGCGGATTGGCTATGTTCTTGCCGGCAGCCTGCGGATAAGAGCCGTGGATGGGCTCATAGACTCCGGTATGCTCCCCTATCGAAGCGGATGCGAGCAGGCCCATGGAGCCGGATATCACGCTCGCTTCGTCGGTGAGGATGTCGCCAAAGGTGTTCTCGGTGACGATCACGTCGAAGAATTTCGGCCAGCGGATGAGCTGCATGGCGGCATTGTCCACGAACATATAGTCGGTCCTGACCTCGGGATACTGCGGCTCCATCTCCTGGGCTACCTGGCGCCAGAGACGCGACGACTCGAGGACGTTGGCCTTGTCCACGACGGTCAGATGCTTACGGCGGCGCATCGCATACTCAAAGGCGAGCTTGAGGATGCGCTCTATTTCGTAACGATGGTAAATATTTGTGTCATAGGCGGTATCGCCGCCGTCCAGACGCCCCTTCTCACCGAAATACATTCCGCCCGTGAGCTCGCGGATGCAGAGGAAATCGGCACCGTCCACCAGCTCTTCCTTGAGCGGGCTCTTGTGTACGAGCGGCGCGAAGGTCTCGACCGGACGGAGATTGGCGTAAAGGCCAAGCTGCTTGCGCATGGCCAGCAGGCCCTGCTCCGGCCGCACCTTGGCGGTGGGATCGTTGTCGTATTTCGGGTCGCCTACCGCTCCGTAGAGCACGGCGTCGCTCTCCATGCAGATCCTGTGCGTCTCCTCCGGATAGGCCGAGCCGTATTCGTCGATGGCGCAGGCTCCCGCCTTCGCGAACTTATATTCCACTTCATGTCCGAAACGGGCGCAGATGGCGTCCACCGCCTTCTTTGCCTGCGCCACCACTTCCGGTCCGATGCCGTCACCCGGCACTTCAGCAATCTTGAGTCTCATTATTTCAAATTGGTTAAATCCAGATTCTCTATGATGTTCAGCATCTTGACCGTAGCCTTGATGGCGGCTTCGGTCTGGTCCGAGTCGATGCCCCTGGTCTTGAACTCGTGCCCGTCCATGTCCCAGACAATGGTCGTGGCGACGAGGGCGTCGGTCTTACCGCCGGGCGGGATAGTCACCTGATAATCAGCAAGCAACGGGTGCTTCTTTCCCAGCCTGTCGTAGATCTTCCACAGAGCCTTCATGAAGGCGTTGTACTGTCCGTCTCCGTTGGAGCTCGTCTCGTACTCCGTCCCGTCGATGCTCACCTTGAGCATGGCGGCGGGCTTCATGCCCTTGGTCAGCTGCAGGGAGTAATTGACTATCTGGATGTTGTCGTTGGTCGAGTGACCGCTCTTCAGCACGTCGGCGACGATGAAGGGGAGGTCCTCAGCCGTCATCATCTCCTTCTTGTCACCGAGTTCGACTACACGCTGAGTCACAAGTTTCACCTGCTCCGGCGTAAGGCTGATGCCCAGCTTGTCTAGATTCTCGATGATGTTGGCCTTGCCGCTCATCTTGCCGAGGGCGTACTGGCGCACGCGCCCGAAGCGCTCGGGCAGCAGCTGGTTGGCATAGAGCGAACCCTTGCGGTCGCCGTCGGCGTGCACGCCGCTGGTCTGGGTGAAGACATTCTCCCCTATCACCGGCTCATTGTCCGGGATGCGGATGCCGGAGATGCTCTCCACATACTTGCAGACGTGCGTGAGCTTGCTCTCGTCGATGCGCATCTTGACAGGCATCATGTCGCTGAGCGAAGCCACGACTGCGGCGATGGAAGCGTTGCCGCTGCGCTCGCCGAGACCGTTGACGGTGGTATGGATGCCCTCGAATCCGGCACGGACCGCCGCCATGGAGTTGGCCACGGCGAAGCCGTAGTCGTTGTGGGCGTGGAAGTCGAAATGCAGCTCGGGATAGCGTCTGAGCATCCTCCAGCACATCTCGGAAGTGCTCCACGGGTCCAGTATGCCGAGGGTGTCCGGTAGCATGAAATGCCTGATATCCAGCCCCTTGAGCCCGTCCATAAGCTCGAAGACATACTCCGGCGACTCGATGATGCCGTGGGACCAGTCTTCCAGGTAGATGTTGCACGATATGCCCTTGGAACGGGCGTAGGAAACGACTCCGGCTATGTCCGCGATATGCTCCTGAGTAGTCTTGCGGAGCTGCTTGGTCAGGTGCTTGAGCGAGCCTTTTGCAAGGATGTTGATGACCTTGCCGCCGCCTGCGGCTATCCAGTCGACGGAGGTGCCGCCGTCCACGAAGCCCAGGACTTCCACGCGGTCAAGATAACCCTTGGAAGCCGCCCACCCGCAGATGCGCGCGAAGGCTTCCGACTCTCCCTTGGAGACACGGGCGGACGCGACTTCGATGCGGTCTACCTTGAGCTCCTCCAGGAGCAGCTGGGCTATGGCAAGCTTCTCACTGCTGTTGAACGATACACCGGCAGTCTGCTCGCCGTCGCGAAGGGTGGTGTCGAGGATCTCTAGCATTTCGATCTTTCGTATTCTTCTATCTTTGACTTGTTTGCGAGCATGAAGTCGATGTCGTCCAGGGCATTCTCCAGACAGAACTTCTTGTAAGGCATGATGTCGAAGCTCTCGCTGCGGCCCGTGGCGAGGTTGGTCACGGTCTGGGCGGGCAGGTCGACGCGCACCTTGACCGACGGGTCGGCCGCGATGCTGGCCTGGAGCTCGTCCACGAACGCGGCCGAAGCCTGAACCGGCAGGACGAAATTGTTCAGCTCGTTGTTCTTGTGGATGTCGGCGAAGGACTTGGCTATTACCACGCGGAAGCCGTAGCCGGCTATCGCCCACGCGGCGTGCTCGCGGCTCGAGCCCGAGCCGAAGTTCTCGCCCGCCACGAGTATGCATCCGCCGAAGCGCGGATCGTTCAGCACGAAGCCCGCCTTGGGCTTGCCTTCCCTGTCGTAACGCCAGTCACAGAAGAGATTGTCGCCGAAGAACTTCTCCTCGCGGGTCGTGGCCTTGAGGAAGCGGGCGGGGATTATCTGGTCGGTGTCAACATTATCCACCGGCAGGGGCACGCAGGTGCTCTCTATGATATCGAACTTCTGTTTCATAGGAATTCTCTAGGGTCGGTTACTACTCCCGTCACGGCGGCCGCGGCGGCGGTCAGCGGGCTCGCCAGCATGGTGCGCGAGCCCGGCCCCTGGCGGCCTTCGAAATTGCGGTTGCTGGTGGAGACGGCATACTTGCCGGCGGGAATCTTGTCGTCGTTCATGGCCAGGCAGGCCGAGCATCCGGGCTGACGGATCTCGAAACCGGCTGCCTCCAGCACCTTGTCGAGACCTTCGGCCTCGATCTGGTGCTTGACCATCCAGGAGCCCGGGACCAGCCATGCAGTCACTCCCGGAGCTTTCTGACGACCCGCGGCAATCGATGCGAAAGCGCGGAAATCCTCTATGCGGCCGTTGGTGCAGGCACCCAGGAACACATAGTCGACCTTGTGGCCGAGGAGGCACTCCCCTGCCTTCAAGTCCATATATTCCAGGGACTTGCGTGCAGCATCCGCAGGGATGCAGCCGTCGATGGGCATGCCCATTCCTGGGTTGGTGCCATAGGTGATCATGGGCTTGATGTCGGCGGCGTCGAAGACGACCTCGCGGTCGAAGACTGCGTCGTCGCCGCTCTTGAGCGTACGCCAGTATGCCACGGCCTTGTCCCACTCTTCTCCCTTAGGGGCGTACTCGCGGCCCTTGAGATACTCGAACGTAGTCTCGTCAGGGGCGATGAAACCGCCGCGCGCGCCCATCTCGATAGAGAGGTTGGAGAGCGTGAGACGGCCCTCCATGGAGAGCGAACGGACGGTGGAGCCGCGATACTCGATGAAATATCCGGTGGCGCCGCTCGTGGTGAGCTTCATCATGAGGTAGAGCGCAAGGTCCTTGGCGGTGACGCCCGGACCGAGCTCTCCCTCCACGCGTATGCTCATGGACTTGGGCTTCTTCTGCAATATGCACTGCGAAGCCAGGACCATCTCCACTTCTGACGTACCGATGCCGAATGCGACTGCACCCATCGCACCGTGCGTCGATGTATGCGAGTCGCCGCAGACTATGGTCATCCCGGGGAGGGAAAGACCCTTCTCGGGCCCTACGACGTGGATGATGCCGTTGTCCGGGCTCATCATCCCGTAATATGTCAGGCCGAACTCGCGGGCGTTACGCTCGAGAGTGTCGACCTGGGTCTTGGAAAGCGGCTCGGTGATGGGCTTGTCCTGGTCGTGCGTGGGAGTGTTGTGGTCCGGCATGCAGAAGATGCGCTCCGGACGCAGGCACTTGATCCCGCGGGCGCGCAGGCCGTCGAAAGCCTGCGGCGAAGTCACCTCATGGCAGTACAGACGGTCGATATAGACCTGGTCGGGACCGCCTTCGGGCTTGTCCACGATATGGGCATCCCATATCTTGTCGAAAAGGGTATTCATCAAAAAAACTATTTGTTGTTCTCGGGACGGAGGGAACGGACGGTGACGGCGGTGCGCCACATCTCGCTCTCACGCAGGGCCTTGAGCTCTTTCTCGAGCCCCTCGCGATAGTCGGGCTTGCTGTTGGCGTCGATGGAGATCTGCGCCTCGTGACCGCATTTGACGCTGTCATAGAGTTTCTGCATCACGGGCTTGATGGCATCGTGGAAGGGGCCCTTCCAGTCCAGGGCGCCGCGCTGGGCGGTGGTGGAGCAGTTGGCGTACATCCAGTCCATGCCCTTGGCCGCGAAGAGCGGCATCAGGGACTGGGTGAGCTCCTCGACGGTCTCGTTGAAGGCCTCGCTCGGCGAATGGCCGTTCTCGCGAAGCACCTCATACTGAGCAGAAAGCAGGCCCTGGATGGCACCCATCAGAGAGCCGCGCTCGCCGGTGAGGTCGGAAGTGGCTTCACGCTGGAAGGTGGTCTCGAAGAGATAGCCCGAACCGATGCCGATGCCGAGTGCGATGGCGTCGTTAAGGGCGTGTCCGGAGACATCCTGATACACGGCGTAGGAGGAGTTGATGCCGCGGCCCTCGAGATAGAGGGAACGCACGGTGGCTCCGGAGCCCTTCGGGGCTACCATGATCACGTCGATGTCGGCCGGGGGTACGCAGCCCGTGCGGTCGTTCCAGGTGATGGCGAAGCCGTGGGAGAAATAGAGGGTCTTGCCGGGAGTAAGGAAGGGCTTGATACGGGGCCAGACGGACATCACGGCCGCGTCGGAAAGCAGGCACATGACGATGTCGCCGCGCTCGCAGGCCTCCTCGATGCCGAAAAGGGTCTCGCCGGGCACCCAGCCGTCAGCTATGGCCTTCTCGAAGGTCTTGCCGGGACGCTGTCCGACGATGACCTTGAATCCGTTGTCCCTGAGGTTGAGGGACTGTCCGGGGCCCTGCACGCCATATCCGATCACGGCTATGGTCCTGCCGGCCAGGGTTTCACGAGCCATTTCGAGGGTAAACTCTTCGCGGGTCACGACATTCTCTTCGACACCGCCAAAATTCATCTTTGCCATAATTATTACTGTTGTTTATTGTTGTTTTCTCTTTCCTTGAGGAAGCGGCCGACGGATACTATCTCCCTGAAGGAGCGTTCGTTGTCCTCCTGGTAGAAGGCACGGACCACGTCCACGCGCTTTTCCATCTGCAGCACTACCGCCCGGGCGTTCTTCTCGGTGGTACGCGCAAGGATCTTGAACTTGTGGATGCCGTCTATCTTGGACGGGTACACAAGCAGTTTCTCTATATTGATGCTCCGGCGGGTGAAGATGCCCGCGACGGAACTGAGCAGACCGACCTGGTTCTCGGTATAGGCCGTTATCTCATACAGTTTCTCACTTTCCATAGACGAACCAGTCTTTATTGTTCAACATTATCTCTCCCACGCTCTTTCCCGGGGGGATCATCGGGAAGACATTGTCCTCTTCGGCGACATGCACGTTCAGGATGAAGGGACGGTCGTCCGCGAGCATCTGCTCGATGGCGGCGGGCATCTGCGCACGGTCCTCCAGGGTGACGCAGGTGATGCCATAAGCCGACGCAAGCTTCTCGAAATCAGGGTTCAGCATCCTGGTGAAGGAATACCTCCCGTCGAAGAAGAGCGACTGCCACTGGCGGACGTTGCCCAGCCAGTTGTTGTTCAGGAGGATGATCTTCACGCCGATGCCCTCCTGCATGATGGTGCCGAACTCCTGGACGGTCATCTGGATGCCGCCGTCGCCGACGAAGAGGCATACGGGACGCTCCGGGGCCGCAACCTTGGCGCCGATGGCGGCGGGAAGGCCGAAGCCCATCGTGCCGAGTCCGCCGGAAGTGATCATGCTGCGGGACTGCTTGAAACGCGAATAGCGCGAAGCGAAGAGCTGGTTCTGGCCCACGTCGGTGACGACCACGGCCTTGCCTCCGCAGGCTTCCGCCACGGCGGCTATCACCTCTCCGGGCTTTATAAGGCCCTCCGAAGGATGGATTTCAGGGTCGATGACCATCTTCTTTTCGACAGCTTCACAGGTAGCCTTCTCGCCGTCCCAGTCGCGCTGTACTCCGGCGGAGATGCGGCGGGTCAGCTCGGAGAGCACCTCGCGGGCGTCGCCGAGGATGCCGAGATCCACCGGGATGTTCTTGCCTATCTCGGAAGCGTCGATGTCGATATGTATGACCTTGGCCTGCCTGGCATAAGTGGATACCGTGCCTGTCACGCGGTCGTCGAATCTCATACCGACCGCGATGAGCAGGTCGCACTCCTGCGTGAGGACGTTCGAGGCCAGGCTGCCGTGCATGCCGAGCATGCCGGTATAGTGCGGGCTGTCGGAGTCCAGTGCGCTGAGTCCCAGCATGGTGGAGCCGGCGGGGATGTTGCCTTTATCCAGGAAAGCGGCGAGCTCCTTCTCGGCTCCGGAGAGGATGATGCCGTGGCCATAGACCACGAAAGGCTTGCGGGCTGCATCGATCATGGCCGCAGCCTCGGCCAGTGAACTGCCGCTCGGCTCGGGCACAGGGACGTAACTGCGTATGAACGAGCAGCTCTTGCGCACATACTCGGCCAGACCTATCTGAGCGTCCTTGGTGAAGTCGAGGACGACGGGGCCGGGACGGCCGCTGGCTGCGATATAGTACGCGCGGGCGACGGCCCAGGCGATGTCCTTGGGGCGGCGTATCTGATAGGCCCATTTGGAAATGGGGGTGGTCATGCCGATGAGGTCGGTCTCCTGGAAGGCGTCGGTGCCGAGCGCCGCGGAGGCCACCTGTCCGGCGATGACCACGACGGGCGTGGAGTCGATCATGGCGTCGGCGACGCCTGTGATGACGTTGGTCGCACCGGGACCCGAAGTCACGATGACCGTGCCGGGGAAATTCTTGACACGGGCATAGCCCTGGGCCGCGTGTATGGCGCCCTGCTCGTGACGCACGAGTATGTGACGGAGCCTGTCGGTATAGTCGTACAGGGCGTCGTATACGGGCATGATGGAGCCGCCGGGATACCCGAAGATGGTATCCACTCCCTGGTTGATGAGGGATTCGAGAAGGATCTGCGATCCTTTCAGCATCCAGCCGTTAGGTGTATCTGTCATGTTCGTCTGTTTTAATCGTCTTCGATGATGCGTATGGCACCCTTGTCGGCGCTGCTGACCATGGATGCATAGGCCTTGAGGCTCTTCGAGACTTCGCGCACGCGGTGCGGCGGCCTGAAGGCCTTGCGGCCCTTGGCCAGCTCCTCGGCGCGCCTGCGCCCGAGCTCCTCATCTGACAGCAGCACATTGATGCTTCGCGAGGGAATGTCGATCTCTATGATGTCGCCGTCCCTGACGAGGGCGATGTCTCCGCCGGCAGCAGCCTCGGGAGAGATGTGGCCTATGCTGAGGCCGGAAGTACCGCCGCTGAAGCGGCCGTCAGTGATGAGGGCGCATTCCTTGCCGAGGTGCATCGACTTGATATAGGAAGTGGGGTAAAGCATCTCCTGCATTCCTGGGCCGCCCTTGGGACCCTCGAAATTGATGACCACGACGTCGCCGCTCTTCACCGCTCCGCCGAGTATGCCGTCGCACGCAGCTTCCTGGGAGTCAAATACTTTGGCAGGGCCCGAGAAATGCCAGATGGACTCGTCCACGCCGGCGGTCTTGATGACGCAGCCGTCCTTCGCTATGTTGCCGAAGAGCACGCCGAGGCCGCCGTCCTTGCTGTAGGCATGGGCGATGTCCCTGATACAGCCGTTCTCGCGGTCGGTGTCGAGCGTGTCGTGATAGAACTCCTGGGACGCCAATTTGGTAGTCCTGCGGCAGGCAGGGGCGGAAGCATAGAGCTTGAAAGCTTCGGAGCTGCGGTCCTCGGAAAGGATGTCGTAGCGGGCTACGGCTTCGCCGAGAGTCATCCCGTCCACGCGGCCGGCGGAGGCGTCCACGAGCCCGGCCTTGGCCAGCTCGGACATGATGCCGAGCACGCCGCCGGCCCGGCCGACGTCCTGGATGTGATATTTCTGAGTATTGGGGGCTACCTTGCAGATGCAGGGGACCCTGCGGGAGAGCGCATCTATGTCGCTCATAGTGAAGTCGGTACCAGCCTCGCGGGCTACTGCCAGAAGGTGCAGGACAGTATTGGTCGAGCCGCCCATGGCGATGTCCAGCGACATGGCGTTGAGGAAGGCCGTGCGGGTGGCGATGCTGCGCGGAAGCACGGAATCATCGTCGTCGTTGTAGTATTTGTATGCGTTCTCGACGATCTGGCGTGCAGCCTTCAGGAGAAGCTCCTTGCGCAGGGCGTGGGTGGCCAGGACGGTGCCGTTGCCGGGCAGGGCCAGGCCGATAGCCTCGGTGAGGCAGTTCATGGAGTTGGCCGTGAACATGCCCGAGCAGCTGCCGCAGGTGGGGCAGGCGCAGTCCTCGATGGCCGCCACTTCGGCGTCGCCGACGGTCGGGTCGGCGGACTTAACCATGGCGTCGATCAGGTCCAGGCGGGCGCTGCCGAGCACTCCGGCCTCCATAGGGCCGCCGGAGACGAAGATCGTGGGGATATTGAGCCGCATGGCGGCAATGAGCATTCCGGGGGTGATCTTGTCGCAGTTGCTGATGCAGACGAGGGCGTCGGCCTTGTGGGCGTTCACCATATATTCCACGCCGTCGGCTATGATGTCGCGCGAAGGCAGCGAGTAGAGCATGCCGTCGTGGCCCATGGCAATGCCGTCGTCCACGGCGACAGTGTCGAACTCCGCTGCAAAGCAGCCGAGACGCTCGATCTCGGCCTTTACGATCTGGCCTGCCTCGTGCAGATGCACGTGGCCCGGAACGAACTGTGTAAAGGAATTGGCTATGGCGATAACGGGCTTGCCGAACTGCTCCTTCTTCATGCCGTTCGCAAGCCAGAGGGACCTGGCGCCGGCCATCCGGCGTCCCTCGAATGTGACACTGCTCCTGAGTTTCATAATATACTACTAACTAAGTTTTGCAAGATAAATAAATTATTTTAAAAATGAAAGAAAAGCGGGGAAAAAGCGACATGCCTGAGCTTTAACACGTTTTATGTTTGGATTTATTCAAGAAAAAAGATACATTTGGAAAATTGTTGGTTAGTAAGTCCTATGAGAATCACCGTCATCGGCGCAGGCAACATGGGCGGTTCGGCCGCCCTCGGCTTTGCCGGATGCGGGGCCGTACCGGCCTCGTGCATCACCGTCACAGCGCGCCACGAAACAAGTCTCGAACGGTTCAAACCGGTCGGTATCAGCACCTCCACCGACAACTGCGCCGCAGTGCGCGACGCGGACATCGTCTTCTATGCCGTCAAGCCATGGCAGATGGAAGCCGTCCTCAAGGAGACCGCCGGAGCGCTCGACTACGGGCGCCAGCTCATCGTATCCATAGCCCCCGGCATACGTCCGGACCAGCTCAAGGAATGGCTCTGCAAGGACGGGCAGGTCCCGTCCATCGCCTACGCCATACCCAATACAGCCATAGAGATAGGCGAGAGCATGACCTATATCTCCGCCGTCACTGCCACTAATGAGCAGGCCGCCCTGCTGAAGGATCTGTTCGACAAAGTAGGAAAGACACTGATAGTGCCCCTGGACCAGATGCTTTCGGGCACTTCCCTGGCCTCGTGCGGCATAGCATACGCCATGCGTTACATCAGCGCATCGGCAGAAGGCGGCCGGCGGCTGGGCCTGGACCCCGACGGGATAGGCGGAGCCGTCTGCCAGACCGTGAAGGGAGCCGCCGCCCTGGTCGATGCCAAGGGCTTCGACCCGGAGCGTGAGATCGACCGGGTCACTACACCCAACGGCCTTACTATCAGGGGATTGAACGCCATGGAAGAAGCCGGCTTCAGCGACTCCGTCATTAAGGGTCTGGGCGTCATCAAGAACCCGCCGAAGCGCCGCATCGTGGTCAAGGTCGGCAGCAACGTCCTCACACGTGCAGACGGCTCCCTGGACACCACGAGGGTGTCGTCGATCGTGGACCAGCTCGTCGCCCTGCGCGAAGCCGGATACGAGACCGTGCTGGTGACGAGCGGCGCCGTCGCCTGCGGCCGCTCGCTCATCCGCGAGGACCGCAAGCTCACCGACGTCCAGCAGCGCCAGCTCTACTCCGCCATAGGCCAGGTCCGCCTGATGGACCTCTATTACAAGCTTTTCCAGGGCTACGGCATCACTGTGGGCCAGGTACTTACGATGAAGAAGAACTTCGACGAAGGCCAGGAATACAACAACCAGAAGAGCTGCATGGAGGTCATGCTCCAGAGCCACGTCCTCCCCATCGTCAACGAGAACGACACCGTGAGCATCACCGAGCTGATGTTCACCGACAACGACGAGCTCTCGGGCCTCGTGGCCGGAATGGTCGGAGCCGAGTCGCTCGTCATTCTGACAAATGTGGACGGTGTATATGACGGATCCCCTGACGATCCCGCTTCAAAGGTCATCCCCCGCATCCTCCCGGGCGACGAAGTCGAGAGCCACATCAGCGCCAGGAAAAGCTCTTCCGGCCGCGGCGGCATGAGCTCCAAGTGCAACGTAGCCATGCAGCTCGCCGCCGCGGGCATACGCGTCATCATCGCCAACGGCAAGCGTGAAGGCGTCCTCGTGGACGTCCTGACCGCTCCCGAGCGCACCGTACACACCGAATTTGTCCCCGCAAAGGACTGATAATGAAGAAGTAAGCCATGAACGACATTTTCCGGATCACCAAGGATGCGTCCCGGTCCCTCCTGGACATGGACGCCGAGAAATGCAACTCAATACTCCTGGCCGTAGCAGACGCCATCGTAGCCGGGAGCGACTCCCTGCTGGCAGCCAACGCCGAGGACCTTGCGGCCATGGACAAGACCAATCCCCTCTATGACCGCCTGATGCTTACGCGCGAGCGTCTGGAAGGCATAGCCTCCGACATGCGCAAGGTAGCGTCGCTCCCCTCTCCCCTCGGCCGCACGCTGGTGGAGAGGACCCTGCCCAATGGATTGCAGCTCAAGAAGATAAGTGTACCTTTCGGAGTCATTGGCGTCATCTATGAAGCCCGTCCCAATGTCACCTTCGACGTTTTCTCGCTCTGCTTCAAGAGCGGCAGCGCCTGCCTGCTCAAGGGCGGCCGCGACGCCGACAGGTCCAACCGCGCGGCCGTCGCGCTCATCAAGCGCGTCGTGGCCGCCGCCGGCGCCGACCCTGATGTCGTCAATCTTATGCCCGCCACTCACGAGGCCGCCCGGGAGCTGCTGGAGGCGGTCGGATACGTGGACCTCGTCATCCCGCGCGGCGGACGCCGCCTGATCGATTTCGTCAGGCAGAACGCCAAAGTACCCTGCATCGAGACCGGAGCAGGAGTGGTGAACACATATTTCGACGCAGCCGGCGACCTCGCAAAGGGCGTCAGGATAGTGACCAACGCCAAGACCCGCCGCGTCAGCGTCTGCAACGCCCTCGACTGCCTCATCGTGCATTCTTCGAGGCTGCACGATCTCCCCGCTCTCCTGGCGAAGATGTCCGACCGCGTCACTTTATACGCCGATCCCCGTGCATTCAAGGCACTTGAAGGCAGTTATCCGGCTGAGCGGCTCTGTGACGCCGGTCCGGAAGCCTTCGGTACCGAATACATGGACTACAAGATGGCCGTCAAGACCGTGGACAGCCTCCAGGAAGCCCTGGAGCATATCAGGCGCTACGGCTCGGGGCACAGCGAGTCCATAGTCACCGAAGACGCCGCTGCGGCAGCGGCTTTCCAGCGCGACGTGGACGCGGCGTGCGTGTATGTCAATGCCCCTACGAGCTTCACCGACGGCGCGCAGTTCGGCCTCGGAGCAGAGATCGGCATCAGCACCCAGAAGCTGGGCGCGCGCGGCCCCATGGGCCTCGAGGAGATCACTTCGTACAAGTGGCTCATTGTAGGAAACGGACAGACAAGGCCATGAAAATCAAGGATATAATCGCTGCGCGGACCAGGCCTTTCGCTTCGCTGGAGATAGTCCCGCCGCTCAAGGGAGTCACAAAGGCCGAGCTCCTGGACTCCATACGTCCGTTCATGGAGTTCAAGCCCCCTTATATCAATGTCACCTGCCATCGCGACGAGATAGAGTTCCGTCCGGGGCCGGACGGGACTTTCACCCGCCATGCTGTGCGCCGCCGCCTCAGCGAGACGGCCGTCTGCGCATCCATCCAGGCAGCGTTCGACGTCGAGGTCGTCCCGCACCTCATCTGCGGCGGCGCCACCGCCGAGCAGATCAGCAACACATTGAGTGACTTCAAGTTCCTTGGCATCGAGAACATCATGGCCCTGCGCGGCGACAGCCTCCTGGGCGAGAAGCGCTTCACGCCCGAGCCGGGCGGCTACCGCTATGCCAGCGAGCTCGTCACCGCCATCCGAGACTTCGGCCGGAAGAACGGCACTGAGTTCTGCATAGGCGTCGGCGGCTATCCCGAGAAGCATTTCGAGGCTCCGAACATGGAGTGCGACATAGCCAATCTCAAGCACAAGGTCGAGGCCGGGGCCGATTTCATCATCACCCAGATGTTCTTCGACAACGCTCACTTCTACGAGTTCCGCGACCGCTGCCGCTTCGCCGGCATCACCGTCCCCATCATACCGGGCCTCAAGCCCCTTTCCAGCGCCAGGCAGCTGGAGTCGATACCCGACCTGTTCGCACTGGACATTCCGCAGCCGCTCGTGAGCGAGCTGCGGGCCCACGCCGACGACAAGGCCGCCTGCTACAGGATAGGCCTGGAGTGGTGCGCCGGGCAGTGCGCCGACCTGCTGCGCAATGACGTCCCGGCCATCCATTTCTACACGATGGGCCGGCCTGACAATACAGTGGAGATACTGAAACGGTTCTTCTGATGGGCATCTTCGAGGACATACGCGAGCGCATCCTGGTGCTGGACGGCGCCATGGGCACACTGCTGCAGCAGGGCATGGGTGAGGAGGAAGCGCTCCGCGCCTATGTTGAAGCCGGAGTTGATATCATCACTACCAACAGCTTTACTGCCAATAGGATATCGCTCGCTGACGAAGGCAAGGCTGGCATGGCCGCAGGCCTCGCGTACGAGGCTGCGGTCCGGGCCCGCCGCATAGCCGACGCCGCCGGGCGCAAGGTCTATGTCGCCGGCAGCATCGGCCCTACCGGCAAGTCGCTCACGCTTGCGTCCGACGCCGACGACCCCGCCTGGCGCCAGTACGGATTCGACGATTTCGTGGAAGCGTACCGCGAGCAGATCGATGCCCTGGTGCGCGGCGGCGCCGACCTTATCATCCTCGAGACCTGCTTCGACGCCCTTAACGCCAAG
>Ga0310696_10005516_pt1 | contig 15247 bp, 15 predicted proteins | sample AusTroGonzalo_MG_4_FD_203885 | JGI IMG/M metagenome (GOLD analysis project Ga0310696, IMG submission 203885) | Bovine rumen microbial communities from tropical cattle in Woodstock, Queensland, Australia - Gonzalo_02 (v2) (version 2) | ecosystem: Host-associated > Mammals > Digestive system >...
CCACGCTGACGAACTATGATGTTACCTGCTTTTGCATACTGTCCACCCCAAATCTTAACGCCCAGACGCTTGCTGGCAGACTCACGGCCGTTCTTAGAACTACCTACACCTTTTTTATGTGCCATATCTTTCTAATTTTTAGGGTTATGCTACTACTTCCTTAACCAGAAGCTCTGTGAACTGCTGGCGGTGACCGTTCAGCTTACGGTAACCTTTTCTTCTTCTCTTGTGGAAAACCAGAACCTTGTCACCCTTTACGAGTGCGGTCTTGACCTCACATACTACCTTTGCGCCCTTAACGGTAGGAGCACCCACGGTGACCTTTCCGTCCTTGTCGGCGAGAAGGATCTTCTCGAACTCAATGCTTGCACCGGCCTCAACGTCCTGAATGTGGTGCACGAACAGCTTCATTCCCTCTTCAATCTTGAACTGCTGTCCCTGAATTTCAGCAATAACGTACATTAAATCTTGCTTTTATTCGTTTCTCCGTGAGGTGGACCGCCCACTGTGGCAGACACTTCTCAAACCTCTGCGGCACTAATCGGGCGCAAAATTAGTATTTTCTACTATCTCCACAAAATAATTTATATATTTTTTAGTGAGGACTAAAAAGCACACAGAGGGGACTGTCCCTAATGTGTGCTTTAGCGGAGTTTGTGGGACTCGAAGTGGCGGCGGATTTGGAGGAAGTAGAATGCTACTCCGAAGGCGTTGATTATCCAGGCAGTCCAGAAGGCGCTGTGATAGCCCCAGAATTCACTGAAAAGGCCGCCTATGAGTACGCCCAGACCTACACCTGCATCCCATGAGGTGAGGATTGAGGAGTTGGCGGTGCCACGCTGTGAATGCTCTGCCAGATTGATGAACATGGTCTGGAAGGCGGGATACATGTGGCCATTGCCTAGACCGATGATCAGGGCGGCGCCGTAATAGCCGATTGGATTGTGTACGGCTGCAAAGAGTAGGTAGCCGAAAATTGACACGCACATGCCCATGGTGGCGTTGCGCGACACTTTACCGTCACGCAGATGACGTGCTCCGGTAAGGCGGGAGAGTATGAGTCCGATGGCGCAGAGTCCGAAGAAAAGTCCCGTTCCACCGGTGATTCCAAGCTCCTCCTTGCCGTAAATTGCAACATATGTGGAGAGCACTCCGTAGCTGAAAGCAAAGCTGGCTATTCCGATGGCCTCACGCCAGCCTTCAAGCAGGAAGAAGCGGTCCAGTGAGAGCACTTTCTTTTCAGGAACGAAATCACGTTTGGGCAAACGTATGGATATTTCAAGCAGCAGACCAATGAGTGATGCGGCAAGTGACACCCAGAACAGAGCCTTGTAACTGCCGTTGAAAGCGCCCAAAAGGACTATTGCAAGGGCAGGACCCAGAGCCATAGCCAGGTTGTTGCTCAATCCGTAGTAGCCTATGGCCTCGCCACGGCGTGATGACGGTACAACATCAATTGCTACTGTACTGGCGGCAACGGTGGTGGCTCCGAACGGAGCACCGTGCAGGGTGCGGAATATGGCGAATGCCGCAAGCGATCCGGCCACTATGTAACCCACAAAAATGCTGAAGAACAATGCCCCGCAAATAACAAGTACCGTCTTACGCGGAAAGCTATCAACCAGATATCCGCTGAACGGACGTATCACCAAAGCCATGATTGTGTAGCCTGTAAGCACCAATCCTATGGTGTCCTTGGTGGCTCCGAATGTCTCACTGAGATATAGAGGCAGCAGCGGAACAATGAGCATAAAAGAGAAATGGACCAGAAAATTCACGGTCCATATCTTTATGTAATTTGCGTTCCAGAGTCTGTCCTGAGTCATTTTGTACCGCAGATATCCTGCATCAGGTGTGCAGTTTCAAGAGCGTCTTTAGAATAGTAGGTGGCACCTATGGCCGATGCAATATCGGGTGTCATAACAGCTCCGCCAACGATGATGGGGCAGGTGATGCCGTTTGCACGCAGGAACTCTATGGTTTCCTTCATGGAATCAACCGTGGTGGTCATAAGGGCGCTTAGACCGACGGCGTTGGGATGCTCGTTCTGTGCAGCCTCAAGCACCGTCTCTTTAGGTACATCCTTGCCCAAGTCTGTTACGCTGAAACCGTGGCTTTGTACAACAACCTTGACGATGTTCTTACCTATGTCATGGACATCACCCTTAACGGTAGCTATAACAAGATGACCTTTGGCCGGTTCATCGTCACCCTTGGTGCTGAACTGCTCGGATATGACGGCAAATGCCAGCTTGGCGGCTTCGGCAGAGCGGATAAGCTGCGGCATGAATACCTCGTTACGGGCAAATTTGGCACCCACATCACCCAGAGCGGGGATTAGTATCTCGTTTATGATTCGGTCCTTACCTACATCGGGTAACTCGCGCTCCAAGCACTCTTTGACGCGGTCTTTGAGACCAAGTGATACGGCGTTGAAGAGATTATCGACGGTTTGCTCCTCGGATGCCTGGGTGTTGAAGTAGATGAATCCTGCGCAACCGGGATCGTTTCCGGTGAGTGCCATTGATGCACGCACGGTTGCCACGGTCTCGCGGTCCAGCGGGTTCATGATAGGCATGTCAAGGCCTCCCATGAATGCCATAGCCAGGAAGTTGCGGTTAAGCGTTCCGCGCTCCGGCAGTCCGAATGATACGTTTGACAGGCCTATTGTGGTGAGCACTCCCAGCTTCTTGAGGGCAGAGAGTGTATCTATTGTAATCTTGCCGTATTGCGGATTGGATGAGATGGCCATAACAAGACCGTCAAAGACTAATAGACGGCGGTCAATGCCCATGCTCTCGGCACGCTCAATTATGCGGTTGGCTATCTCTATTCGTCCCTCACAGCTTTCCGGTACGCCACGTTCATCGAGCGGCAGTGTAACGGATGGCGCCTGATAGCATGCAATTATGGGCAACAGGCGCGACATGGACTCCTCGGCTCCGTTCACGGAGTTGATCATAGGCACACCGTTATAGAGACGTATGGCAGCTGCTATTGCCTCAGGATTGGATGAGTCAAGCTGGAGCGGCAGGTCACATACCTCCTGAACCTTGCGTACTGCCTGGCAGAGCAGGGCTTTTTCATCGGAGTTGGGAACACCGCAGTTAAGGTCCAGAAAATCAGCGCCGGCATCCTTCTGGGCAAGTGCCTCGTGCTGCAGGTACTCGAAATTACCTTCTGCAAGCGCTGCCTTGAGCTTTTTCTTTCCGGTGGGGTTGAGTCGCTCACCGCAGATAAGGCCCTTGTCAAGCTTGAGCAGTATGGTTGATGAACAGATATATGTGCCGTCGGGCTTTGAAATCTCAGGTGCAGGTTGTCCCTTGTATATTGAAATGGCCTTGATGGTTGAAGGTGATGAACCGCAGCAGCCACCCAGGATGGAGGCTCCGGCTTCAATCAGCTTCTTTCCTATATCAACGAAATCCTGATCCGTCCAGTTATAGACAACCTCTCCGTCACGCATCTCGGGCAAACCCTTGTTGGGCTGGGCCAGGATAGGGCAGTTGGCAAAGGGTTTCATGCGGCGTACCACATCAACTACGCCTGCAGGGTTGTTGGAGCAGTTTACGCCAAGTACATCTACACCGAGCGATGAGAGTGTCAGGGCCACGATTTCAGGCGTAGAGCCTGTGAGTGTTCGTGCCTGCTCATCGAATGTCATGGTGGCGAATATGGGCTTATTGCAGACATCACGTATGGCCAGAATCGCGGCGCGCAATTCATACAGGTCACTGAATGTCTCCAGCAGATAGCCGTCAACCCGGTCAGCAGTGTGTTCTGCCACCTGGCGGTAGTTGTCATAGGCTTGCTCAAAGGTAAACTGGCCTACAGGCTCCATAAGCTGGCCCGATGTGGAGACATCAAACATCACCTGTGCCCGGTTGCCTACGGCGGTACGGGCGTTGTTGATGGCGGCATCGGCTATCTCCTGCCAGGTATATTCTTTTGACTGCCATTTGACGGGGTTGAGCTCGAAAGAGTTGCAGGTAATGTACTGTGCTCCGGCTTCCAGGTAGTCACGATGCATCTGCTGCACACGGGCAGGGTTGGTCAGGTTAAGGACTGCTACACCCTGATGCTTGTGTTCAGGATCGTGCGCATCGGCAAGCACGGTACCTTGTGCACCGTCAAATATCTGTATTTTGTCTATTGTCATTCTGTTTTCAAGGTTATTTGAAGAATCCGCTGGCAACATAGCCTATGTTGTCCATGAGTTTGCTTATGAATTCGCTCTTGTTCATGGAGTAGATATGTATGCCATCCACATCGTTGGCGATAAGGTCAAGAATCTGGTAGCTGGTAAATATAAGGCCTATTTCCTCAATAGCGGCCTTGTCATTCTTGTAGCGGTCAAAATAGTTGCGCAGCTTGAGCGGTACGTTACAGCCGGTAATCTGAATCATACGGTCCAACTGGGCGTAGTTGGTTACGGGCATGATGCCCGGGATGATAGGTACGGTGATACCTGCCTTGCGGGCCTTGAGAAGGAAGTGGTAGAACACTTCGTTGTCAAAGAAGAGCTGGCTGTCAAAGAACTCCATTCCGGCATCCTGCTTTACTTTCATAAACTCAATGTCGGTAGCGATGTTTGATGCCTCGGGATGCTTCTCTGGGTAGCAGGCACCGGCCAGTCCGAACTGTCCGTTGTACTTGCTCTTTATGTACGATGCCAGGTCGCTGGCATGTTTGAAGTCAGAGAATATGGGGCTGTCAGTATCCTTGGGGATATCACCACGCAGGGTTAGGATATTCTGAACTCCGTATTTTTTGAGCTCGTCGCAAACGCTGTCAACTTTTTCATGTGTTGAAGCTACGCAGGTGAGGTGGGCCAGTGGCTCTGCTCCTGTGTTCTCCTTTATGGTGCGGGCTATCATTGCGGTGTTGGACAGGGTGTTACCCAGTGCACCGTATGTAACACTGATATAGTCGGGCTTATAAACACTTAACTGCTTGATGGTCTTGTCAATCAGGGTAAATGTCTCTTCTTCTCTCTTGGGAGGGAAAATCTCGAATGACAAGGTTTTTTTCTTGGCAAGAATCTCTGAAATCTTCATTGCTTATCGGATTAGGATTATTTGTTCAAATAACGTTCTGCTTCAATTGCAGCCTTGCAACCGCTTGCAGCGGCGCAGATGGCCTGACGGTAGGTGGGATCGGCAACATCGCCTGCTGCGAACACACCGGGTATTTTTGTCTTGGGCGTGCCCTCTATCGTCTTTATGTAGCCGTTCTCATCGGTCTCGATCCATGGCTTGAATACATCGGAATTGGGCTTGTGGCCGATAGCCAGGAAGAATCCGTCAATGGGGCGCTCGTAATGCTCTTCGGTAGGCAGACCAAGATCCTTGACCAACTTGACACCTTGAACTTTATTCTCTCCGGTAAGTCCTTCGGCGTTGTGGCTGAACAGGACCTCGATTTTGGGATTGTCAAGCACACGTTTCTGCATGATATCGCTGGCACGCAGGTAGGTCTTGCGGACTATCAGATATACTTTCTCGGCAAGAGTTGAAAGGTAAGCTGCCTCCTCGCAGGCGGTATCGCCGCCACCGACAACCGCAACGACCTTCTTGCGGAAAAAGAATCCGTCACAGGTGGCGCAGGCGCTTACTCCGCGTCCGGCATATTTTTTCTCATCCTCCAGTCCCAGATACTTTGCTGTGGCACCGGTTGATATGATTACGGTGTCGGCCTGGAGTTGTGTGCCGTCATCAATGGTGACGGTGTAGGGGGCCGATCCGAAATCAACCTTAGTAATAATACCCATACGGATATCGGCACCGAATCGGGTAGCCTGGGCACGCATATCCTCCATCATATCGTAACCGCTTACACCCTGGGGATAGCCGGGGAAATTTTCAACAACTGTAGTGGTTATGAGTTGTCCGCCTGACTGCGGGCCTTCATAAAGCACAGGGCTCAGGTTGGCGCGTGAAGCGTAGATTGCTGCGGTGAATCCGGCTGGTCCGGAACCGATGATTAGGCACTTTACTCTTTCCATATATCGTGTTTGTTTTTATCTCAGATCAACAATCTCGGCATCCTTGTAATCTTTGACAGGGCAGGTGAATGTGGCCTTGTCAAACTTCTGTCCCGGCTTGTATTCCGTAACCTTGGCCGATGCCGTAATATTGCCAAGTTCCCGGTCGAATTCTACCTGTATGGTCTTGATTGTGTATGCGCTGGGGTCAACTGTAACGGTGACCTTGCTGATACCCTCTACGCTGTGTTCCGGGTTCGATGCGGTGAGGGTAAATGTGTCCGTGCCATTACCGTTTACGCTGAATCCCTGATGCTTTTTAAGAAGCCCGATGATGTCAAAACGGATCTTTTCATCAGGTGTAGGTTCTGTAATGTATATCTCCTCAATGCCGTCACCGAAATCGTTGCCGCGCCACATTGTCTTGCCGTCAAACCACATCATGTTATCATCTTCCATTGCATAAAAGCTGCCGTCAGGTGAAAGTTTTATTTCCATGTCAATGCGGTCTGTAGAGCCTTCGTTCCTAACCTGTGCATCCAGTTTTATGCTGATACCGCCGTCTTTTTCAAGCTTGGTGACGGTTTTCTGCAACAACTTTTCCGCACTGCCTTGCGCGCACAAAGGTAGGGCCGTAATCAATGACAATATGGTGAGGATGTATTTACGCATCGTTACTGGATATTGTAGGTTTCAAGTATGCGGTCAAGCTGAACTTCATCAGTTACCAGTACGGGACGCGGCTTGCTGCCGTCGGCCTTGCCAACGATACCGGTGGCTTCCAACTGGTCCATAAGGCGGCCGGCGCGGTTGTATCCTATTGCAAACTTGCGCTGAATGAGTGATGTGGAGCCTGATTGGTTGACCACAACCAGGCGGGCTGCCTCGGCGAACATGGGATCAAACTTGCCCATTTCCACTCCGCCTTCAATAGGTCCGCCTTCATTCTCATCAACATATTCGGGCAGAGGATAAGCCTCGGTGTAACCCTGCTGGCGGCTTATGTACTGGCAGATGGCGTTGACCTCGGGGGTATCCACAAATGCGCACTGTACACGTACCGGATCGCTGCCCGACAGGAACAGAAGGTCGCCACGGCCTATGAGCTGGTTGGCACCCGGACGATCAAGGATGGTGCGTGAGTCTATCATCGAACTTACGCGGAACGCCATACGTGCCGGGAAGTTGGCCTTGATGGTGCCGGTAATGATGTTCGTGGTAGGACGCTGCGTGGCAATAATCATGTGCATACCCACGGCACGTGCCTTCTGGGCAATACGTGCTATAGGCATCTCTATATCCTTGCCTGCAGTCATAATCAAGTCACCGAACTCATCAATTACAACAACGATGTAGGGTAGGTAGCGATGTCCTTTTTCGGGATTGAGCTTGCGGTCCTTGAACAGGTTGTTGTATTCTATTACCGAACGTACATTCGCATTTTTGAGTGACTCATATCGGTTGTCCATCTCTATACAGAGTGACTTGAGCGTATGGATTACCTTGGTAGTATCCGTTATGATGGCTTCGTTATCGGCTACATCGGGCATCTTGGCCAAGAAGTGTTTGATTATGGGCGTATAGATGCTGAACTCCACCATTTTGGGATCGACCATGACAAGCTTAAGTTCGGCAGGATGTTTCTTATAGAGCAGTGAGGTGATGACGCAGTTCAGACCTACGGATTTACCCTGACCGGTGGCACCGGCTACAAGCAGGTGAGGCATCTTGGCCAGGTCAAACATGAACACCTCATTGGTTATGGTACGTCCAAGTGCCACGGGAAGCTCCATTTTGCTCTCAGCGAATTTCTTGCTGTTGAGGATGGACTCCATGGATACCATTACAGGTTTTGCGTTAGGCACCTCAATGCCGATGGTTCCCTTGCCGGGGATAGGTGCAATGATACGTATGCCCAGGGCTGCAAGGCTCAGGGCTATATCAGCCTCAAGGTTACGTATCTTGGAAATGCGTACGCCAGCGGCAGGAGTAATCTCGTACAGTGTAATGGTGGGACCTACGGTTGCGTTGATGGTCTCTATCTCTATGCCGAAGTCCAGCAAGACCTTGATGATACGGTTCTTGTTGGCCTCCTGTTCCCTTTCGTCAATGGCGGGAGCATCATTGTCATAATGCTTGAGCAGGTCCAGGGTGGGGAACTTGTAGTGTGAAAGGTCAAGACGCGGGTCATAGGGTTCCTGTATCTTGCCCTCGGCTTTTTCAACCTCTTCGCCCGCGGTAATGGTCATCTTTACGTCTGAAACGTCATCGGAATCCTTTTCCTTCCTTTCGGGTCTGGTTTTGGGTTCTCTGCGAGGCGTCTCGATTGCGGGTTCCTCATCAGTGAGGTCAATCGGTTCGGGCCCGTCATTGTCATCATCGGCAGTTTGGTAAATGTCTTCGGGATAGTCATCTGCAGATTCATCAACACCGGGGATCTCATCAACATCATCAGTCTTTTCCTTGCGGTGTACTCCGCGTTTGAGGCCTTCAGCACTATCACGGATAACCTGGATTGTGCGACGGGTCAGATATACGCAGTAGATGAGCATTGTGAGCAGAAGTACCAGTATCAGACCCGGAATTCCGATATAACCTTTCAGCAGGTTGGTCAGATTCATTCCATGGCTGCCGCCGGGGATGATGAAAGAGTTCTGCATCATTGGTGAGAGTACCAGCTGCAGGAATAAGGAGCACCATACCATAAGGAATGTGCAGCTTATGAACCAGCGGAACAGCTTTACATGGGTTATACGCATCATATTCAGACCGCACACTGTCAGGAATACGGGAATGAGTATGGATGAGAAGCCGAACCAACCGTTGACGATTGCTTCCGACATGCGGGCTCCCAGTAGTCCGGTGCTGTTCTCAATATCCTGTGTGCCACTCAAGACTGCACTTTGGTCAGTGCCGCCGGTAAACAGGAAAGATATATATGCAATGACAAAGAAAATGGCAATGATAGCCAATATTGCGCCGCTCACAAACAGGAACGTCTCATTGCGGAACGTATCGGATATGCTGCTCAGATTGAACTTGAGTTCCGGTCTCTGTGTCCCCGTACGGGGTTTAGTATCATTCTTTTTGAGTCCCATGCTACTACTTGCAGTTATAGGTCACAAAGTTAATAATAAAAGAGCAAAAAGGGCGGGTTATAGCGGAAAAAGGAGTAATTTCGCAGCCGAAGACGTGAGTTTATGAAATCATCAGTGGCTTTTGACAAGAATACGGTCGAGTTCGTGACTGTTGCCGCAGAGTATTGCGCCTATTTGGAACAGCTATATGACAAGGAGCCCGAAAAGGTTATAGACGTGCTCTGTAAGCTACTTCCGCTGGTTTATCTCAAGGCAACCATGCTTCCCGCGACAGAACCCGAGGGGTTGTATATGGAGGAGTACGTCACAGAGGCCGATTATGAGGAAATACGCATTCAACTTGCTCAAAAGCTCGGTGAAAACGATGATTACCTGGAGGTGTTCGTGGAGGATATGAAATACAGCGACACTCCGGTGCGCAAGTGTATATCGGAGGATCTTGCCGATATCTATCAGGCACTCCGCAATTTTGTCCAGTCCTATCGAAGTGGTCTGGATGAGGTTATGACAGAGGCTGTGGCTGTATGTGCCGATGGATTCCGGACATACTGGGGACAGACTCTTGTCAACACTCTGCGTGCAGTACATAATGTCAGGTTTAATCCTGACTCAATTACTGATGAACAATTCTATGATTGAACTGCCCAACAAGATAGAAAAGTCAGACTTGGCCGATAAACCCAGAGTGGTGTTTGATGGCATAATTGAGGAGATTGATACTGAGGAGAAGGCGCAAAAGGCCATTGAAATACTCTCAAAGGAGAAAGTTGTAGGTTTTGATACAGAAACCAGACCTTCGTTCATAAAAGGTGTGAAGCACAAGATAGCATTACTTCAGCTTTCCACCGATAAAATGGGGTATCTTTTCAGACTTAACAAGATAGATATACCTGATTGCCTGGCTGAATTCCTTTCGGACCCGAAAATAAAGAAAGTAGGGATATCCATAAAGGATGATTTCCATTCGATGGCAAGCCGTAGGCAATTTGTGCCGGCCGGATTCATTGAACTCCAGGATTTATGCGGTGAAATGGGCATTGAGGAGAAAGGGTTGCAGAAGTTGTATGGCTTGTTGTTTCAGGAACGCATTTCCAAGAACCAGCAGCTTAGCAATTGGGAAATAGACAGTCTGACCGAAAGTCAACGCCAGTATGCAACCATTGATGCTTGGGCTTGTCTTAAGATTTATCACTATATTTCGGAGCTCAAACGGACCGGTGAGTACAGAGTAATAAGGAAATATGCAGAAGAGTGTAATACTGAAGAGAGGTAAGGAGGAGTCGCTTTTGCGTTTCCATCCCTGGATTTTTTCGGGTGCCATTGCAGATATCAAAGGTGCTCCCGATGAGGGTGACATTGTGGATGTCTACACTCATGAGGGTAAATGGATTGCAGTAGGCCATATCCAAGTGGGAAGCATTGCAGTTCGTGTGCTCTCTTTCAAACATGAGAATATAGATGCGGATTTCTGGTTCCGTCGTCTCTCTGTGGCTTTTGATATGCGCCGTTCGTTGGGACTGACCGATCGTGAGGATCACAATATATACCGTCTTGTACATGGAGAGGGGGATAATCTGCCTGGCTTGGTTATAGACATTTATGGACATACAGCCGTGGTGCAGGCTCATTCGGTAGGAATGCACTGCAATCGCATGGATATTGCCGAGGCTCTGATGCGGGTTATGGGTGACCGAATCAAGGGCATATATTATAAGTCTGAGACAACACTTCCTTTCAAAGCCGATATTGACCGCGGTAACGGATATATCATAGGCGGTCCAACTGATGATACACCTCTGGAATACGGCATGAAGATGCCTGTAGACTGGATAAGCGGACAGAAAACAGGTCTGTTTATTGACCAGCGTGAGAATCGTGCATTACTGGAGCGCTATTCAAAGGGACGTTCGGTACTCAATATGTTCTGCTATACAGGCGGATTCTCCCTTGCAGCCTTGAGAGGTGGTGCAAAACTGGTACATTCCGTTGACAGTTCGGCCCGTGCCATTGAGCTTACGGCGGGTGGAGTTGAGGATAATTTTCCTGGCGATACCCGGCATGCGGCTTTTGCTGAGGATGCATTCAAGTATCTGGAGCGCATGGATCCCATATATGACCTTATTATTTTGGATCCGCCTGCATTTGCAAAGCATAAGGATGCTCTAAAACATGCTCTCATAGGTTATCGCCGTCTTAATCAGAAGGCAATGGAAAAAATCCGGCCAGGTGGCATCCTTTTCACTTTCTCATGCTCTCAGGTGGTTACTAAAGATCAGTTCCGCACAGCTGTGTTTACTGCAGCTGCCCAGGCGGGTCGCAGTGTGAAGATTCTTTATCAGCTTCATCAGCCCGCCGATCATCCGATTAACATCTTTCACCCCGAGGGAGAATACCTGAAAGGACTTGTTCTCTCAGTAGAGTAGTGTGAAAATTTGTTAAATGTAGAGTTTTTTATTCTGAATAAGAGTTGTATATAAATTAAAGACATATCTTTGTGATGTGTTTTTCATGGTATTAGATTTAATTTGAAAACGAGTTGTCGGGATGACAACTCGTTTTCTGCGTTTGGAGGCACAGCCTCCAAACACAGAAACGAGTAGATACCTTTAATGCTTTTTCTTCTTATATTTGCATCTGTATGGGAGAGAATAGGAAGATAGAGATGATTGTAGGCGAGATACTGAACCGGAAACCGTCGGATCTTGCACTCATTGCTTTGCTAAAGGAAAAAGACGGCAAGGGTGAGGGATTGCGCTGTCTGCCTGTTCTGGTGGGTCCTCTTGAGGCTCAGGCTATAATCGTGAGCCTGTTCAATCACAAGGTTTCCCATCCCGGCATTTACGATCTGTATATCAAGACTCTTAAGCAGTTCGACGGTCATTTGACCGAGGTGGATATCTACAGGATAAATGGCGGAATTTTCTATTCACTCCTTTTCTTTGAGCGTGACGGTAATACTTCGTACATAGAATGCCGGACATCTGATTCATTGGCAATAGCGGTGCGCAGCAACATCCCTATATATATTGAAGAGGATCTGCTGGAACGCAATTGTGTGCGTCTGCAGCCTGACGGCGCATATTCACTGCCCATTACTACGGCCAGTACAAAGGTCCTTAAGGAGGCTATGGAGCAGGCTATCGCTACAGAGAACTATGAATTTGCCGCCCGTCTGCGGGATGAGATAAACAGCCGCGGACAGGATGATGCAGACCTTATCTGATTTATTATGTGGCTATTTTATACTCCCGATATAAATGATGACATGGAGCTTCCTCAGGAGGAGGCCGGTCATTGCATTCGCGTTCTGCGTATGAAAGAGGGTGACCGTCTGCGCCTTACTGACGGAAAGGGCTTTTTTTACGATGCCGTGATAAGCGCGGTATCGGGCAAGCGTTGTATGGTGCATATCGAGAGCAGGGAAGAACAGGCTCCGTTGTGGAACGGACATTTGCACATAGCTATGGCTCCTACCAAACTGATGGAGCGCAACGAGTGGTTCGTGGAGAAGGCGGTTGAGATAGGTGTCGATGAGGTGACGTTCTTAAAGACCGATCATTCCGAGCGTGACGTGATAAAATTGGAGCGTATAGAGAAAATTGCCGTATCAGCCATGAAGCAGTCACAGAAAGCCAAACTTCCGATATTGAATGGCATGACATCTTTCAAAAGTTTTTTGGAGCGCGGTTTTGAAGGAGATAAATACATCGCTCATTGCGAACAGGGTAACAAGGTGGATCTTAAGGATGCTGTTGTTCCCGGACATGATGCGTTGGTGCTGATAGGGCCGGAGGGTGATTTCAGTCCGACAGAGATAGAGATGGCACTTAAGGCCGGTTTCAAACCGGTATCTTTGGGACCGTCACGTTTGCGTACCGAGACTGCGGCACTCGTGGCTGTGCATATAATGAACCTGGCGGGACAAAAATAGGGAATGAGATACTTCGTATATATTGAATTTGACGGTGGCGCATATAGCGGATGGCAGATTCAGCCGCATTCGCCGTCGGTGCAACAGACTCTTGAGGAGGCTCTGGCTCTGTTCCTGCGTCAGAATATAAGTGTGACGGGTGCAGGACGAACCGATGCCGGCGTACATGCCACGGAGATGGTGGCCCATTTTGACCTGGATGAACCTCAGGACTGTGTCTGGATGCAAAGCAAACTGAACGGAATACTGCCTCAGGATATAGCCATACACCGGATCGTTCCGGTCAGGGCTGATGCGCATGCACGCTTTGATGCGCAGTCCAGGACATACAAGTATTACGTAACTCTCAATAAGAGTGCATTTCATCGGGATTATTCATGGTTCCTGCCAAACGAACCTGACTTTGAGTTAATGAATGAGGCGGCTGAGATCCTTTTGCAGACGGTTGACTTTACAAGTTTCAGCAAGCTACATACTGATACAAAAACCAATGATTGCCGCGTTACGGAAGCGCAGTGGACTGCGTTGGAAGACGGTCGCTGGGTGTTCACCATAACTGCAGACCGCTTTCTGCGTAATATGGTGCGTGCTATAGTGGGTACTCTTATGGAAGTGGGACGCCATAAGCTTACTATTGACGGGTTCAGGCAGATTATAGAGAGTAAGGACCGCTGTAGCGCAGGAGATTCGGCGCCGGCGCAGGGACTGTTCCTGCATAAGATTGTTTATCCCGATAACCTTTTTCAGATATGAAAAGAATACTGACCATACTGATTGCAAGCATGTTGGTTCTTGGCGGTACGACCAAGGCTGAAGATTTGCGTTCTTTGTTTATCAATATGCCGGATTCCATGATGCCGACACTCACCAGGAGTGACCGAATGGATTTTCTGGATTATATGGACAGCGGGATGAAGGCCCGTGTAAAGAACAAATTAGGAGGTGAGAGCGAGATGACTGCGTTGTCAGACCGTTCTCTCACGGTCCAGACATCGCAGTCGGGAAAGTTGGAGATGGTTCTGTTCCCTTATGGAAAGGGGGCTAACCTGATTTGCATTATCAAAACGGTAACGGCCCGTTTTGATGATTCGCGACTTTCATTTTATAATGAGGATTGGACTCCCGTAGACAGTAAGAGTCTGATTGAATATCCGCAGCTGGATGATTATTTGACAAAGGAATCTCTCAAGAATGATTCTTTGGACGTTTTCAAAAAACAATCAATGTTGAGGCTCCAATCAGTAACTGCCGTAGACAACGGATTAGAGTTCCGTTATACATCACTCGATTATATCGGTGAAGATGCTGACCGATTCAGTTCCTGGTTCAAACCGGAACCTCTACGCTATATCTGGACAGGCAAAAAGTTTCAGCGCAAATAAAAAAAGAAAGCCGATGCATCTGCACCGGCTTTCTTTTTTTATCTTGACAATTACTTGCCTCCGCGGCTCTTTGCGTAGCGGCTCATGAACTTGTCCACACGTCCTGCGGTATCGACCAGCTTTGACTTACCGGTAAAGAACGGGTGTGAAGTGTTAGAGATTTCAATCTTGATCAGGGGATATGTCTGACCTTCGAATTCGATTGTCTCCTTAGTTGCGCAAGTTGAGCGTGACAGGAAGCAATCACCGTTTGACATGTCCTTGAATACTACAGGACGATAGTTCTCGGGATGAATACCTTTTTTCATAACTTATTTTGTTTTTAATTTCTCCATTTAGCGCCCGCCGGAATATAGGCGAAACATGATTATGGGGGTTTCAGCGCGCAAAGGTATGATTATTTGTTGTAATGGCAAAATGTTTGCGGGAGTTTTTACGTGACATATACAAGCGGGCAATATAAATGCTAACTTAGCGGATATTGAATGTCTTATGTCGGGAATAAGGGAGAGCATATATTCAAACCTTCTGTATGAGGACCGTTGGATGATGATGACTGACGGTCTGGTCAATACCCTGAAGGTTTCCTTGTGGTCAATCCTGCTTGCAACCTTGATGGGCGCACTCCTCTGTGCCATAAGAATGAGATCCCGGAGCTGGGCCAGGACTATGGTAAGATGGTATGTGGAGCTGATGCGTGCCATTCCGTTGCTGGTGTTGCTGTTACTTTTGTTCTATGTGGTTATGGCTGACGTGTCACTGTCACCCTTATGGATAGCCATTGTATGTTTTACTCTCTATTTCAGCGCTTATTTCTGTGAGATTTTCCGTTCAGGCATAGAGGGTGTGAACC
>Ga0310696_10005517_pt1 | contig 15247 bp, 19 predicted proteins | sample AusTroGonzalo_MG_4_FD_203885 | JGI IMG/M metagenome (GOLD analysis project Ga0310696, IMG submission 203885) | Bovine rumen microbial communities from tropical cattle in Woodstock, Queensland, Australia - Gonzalo_02 (v2) (version 2) | ecosystem: Host-associated > Mammals > Digestive system >...
GAAGCTTCCACTCGAGCGAGCTGAACATCCTCCGGTTTCCGTCCGCGTCGCTAACCATCGCGAAGAAGCATCCGGCGGCGGAGACGATGCACACGATTGCTGCCGATGTGGCATGGCCGGATAAGATCGTCATCGCCGCGGCCGTGGAAAGGATGCAGCTGAGTATCTGCGTGCCCTGCGCGACGAACCTCCAGAATCCGCTCCTCTGCCCTGTGTAGAACTGGAGTTTGCGCGTCTCGTATCTGATGTCGAAATTTGTCATTTTCGCTCCTGTCACTTTGAAGGCTTCGGCGGCGTCGGGCCGGGTGCCGGCCTCGTCGTCGGGTAGCCCATCCGCCCGCCTTTGCTGCTTGAAGTGTTGCCTGCCATGGCCATAGTTTACCACACGCCCGCGCACTCCGTCAAATCCGCAGCCGTTTCCCGCCCCTTGCGCCCAGCCACGCGGTGTGGTACAATATCCGCCGAAACGACAAGGAAAACGACAGATGAGCATATCGTACACATACTGGCCAGCCGAGGAAGGCGGATACATCGGCTACTGGAACGACTACCCCGACTACTGGACGGAGGGGGATTCGCTCGACGAGCTACAGTATATGTTGCGCGACCTTCGCGAGGGAATCAACGTCATGGTTGCCGAGGGCGAGATTCCGGCGTCCTCCCGCCAGTCTGGCGTGATGGAGCTGGCATGAAACGCCGCGACCTTCTCGCGCGTCTTCGCGACGAGGGATGCGTCCTCGTGCGCACGGTGGGGAAGCACGACTTCTACCGCAACGTGATCACGGGCGCATCCCAGCCCGTCCCGCGCCATCGCGAGATCAAGGAGATGACGGCGCAGGCCATCATCAAGCGCCTTTCCGCGCCCACTCCGCCGGAGGCATAGACCGTGTGTGTGGTTCTGTGTGCGTTTTTCGGCTGTTTTCATTCGGCAAAACGCCCATTTTATTGGGGTTTCGATCTGCCACACCCTGAATTTGTCGGGGCGAAATCCCACGGTCATGAAAATGTTTCCAAATACTAACAAACGGCCGAAATTTATGTGTGCGTTTTTGTGTGCGGTGCCTTTTTTCGCATGTGTGGCGAATGTGCCGCAAGTGCCTGATTTTATTGGACTTGACGCAACATGGCGCGTTTGGTCTCTGATTCAAGTCCCGCCGGGTCCACCAATCACGAAACCCCTGCAAACATTGAGTCAAATGAAGTTTTCGCCCCTTTCGGGCTGTGTGCGAATTGTGAGCGGTCAAAAGGAGAGACCATGCACCTGTACAAACGAGGAAAACGCTGGTGGATCGAATACATCATCGGCGGCGTGAAACACCGTGAGAGCACCGGCGCCACGAAGAAGAGCGAGGCCGAGACCTGGATGCGCAACATCCAGACCGCTCGCAAAATGCCGTCATTCGAACATGCGGTCGAGGTCCTCAAGATCCTTTTCGCGAAGGCGTGCGACGGCGTAATCCCGCTTTCGGACGCCTGGAGCCAATACGAGCGACTGGCCAAGGCCGTCGGCAAGCTCGCCGTCTCGGCCCACACGATCCGGACGCGCAAGGCGCTCATGGCGTCCTTCGTCGAATGGGCCGGGAAGCACGCCGGCGCCGTCCAGACGATCGAGGCCGTGAACGGAGCCGTGGCGGCGAAGTTCGCCCAGCACCTCGCCGACATCGGGAACTCGACCAAGACCCGCCGGAACAAGATCACCGAGCTCTCGACCATGTGGGGAATCCTCGAGAAGCTGTCGCCGGCAGTCCGGAACCCGTGGCAACACCTCGCGCCGATCGTGACGGACGGGAAGCGGATCCCGCCCTTCTCGCTCGAGCAGGAGGAGGCCGTGCTCAAGGCCGCGAAGCAAGTCGGGAAGGACTGGTGGCCGGCGTGCGTGATTGCCCGGCACACGGGCCTGCGCTACGGAGACGTCGCGCACCTCATGTGGGACGAGATCGACCTGGACGCCGGCGTGATACGCCACCGCCCCAGAAAGACGAAGAAGTACAAGATCGTGGTGACGCTCCCCATCATCGCGCCCATGCGCGAAGCGATCGAGAGCCTGAAGCGGCGAGGGCCGTACCTCTTCCCGCTGCACGCCCACCTCTACGGCGACCGCGGCAGGAAGTCCCGCGAGGCTCTTTCGTTCGGCGAGGTCCTGGACGCCGCCGGGCTCGACCGCAACGAGTTCACGTTCCATTCCTGGCGCCACACGGCCGCCACGCGCCTCGCCGAGACCGGAGCGGACAAGGACACGCGCAAGGCGCTCCTCGGCCACACGACCGACGAGAACGCCGAGCGCTATGACCACGCCGACCACCTCGCCGAGCTCACGGCAGCCGTCGAGGCCGCGGCGAAGTAAGGGCCGGCGCGGAGGTGTGTGTCCGGCCGGGCCAGCCCGCATGTTTCGGCCTCTGGCGCCATGGGGCGTGCGCGTCAATGAGGGCGCGGCGGATCACGCCCCGGGCCATTGCGGCCTGCGCCGTGGATCGCGGCCGCAAATCGTCAGCAAGTCATGGAGAGTATTCGCATGTGCCCTCGGTGCAGTTGCCGTCGGCGTCGCACGTGATACCCGTCTGTGACCTTAATGGTCGTGCCGTCGGAGATTACCGTCGACTTGCTCGCATCGCCGCCCTTCGATTTAAAGTAGTTGACGACCTTGCTGACGATTGCGCCGGTCAGGTCCGAGCTTCCCCCCGTGCAGGCCGTCGCGTACGCCTTCGCGACGGCCTGCGCCAAATTCGCCGAGCCGTCGAAGATCGTCTTCGTGAGCACGACCGCGTTCGTGGAGAGGTCGCGGTCGTATGTATCGAGCGAGACGTCCAGGACGCCGTTCGTGCCGACCGAGACCTTGAAGCCGCTGAACTGCTCCTTGGCCCAGAGCGGCGACCGTGCGGTCACCTCCCAGCCGCCGCCGGCCATCTGGTAGCCGGTGGTCGCGAGCTGTTCCACGCCGTTCACGGTCACGACCTGCTGGATCGGCAGGGCCGTCTCTGGATTTTTCGTCCAGGTCACTCTCGTCTGGCACCCGATGAACACGAGTGCGACGCAGCCGGTGATTGCGAAGAGCGCGAGCGCGCTGATCGCCTTGATGATTCTCTGTTTCATGGTTTTCTCCTTTTGGGGGTTGTAAGAACTACGCGGACGGCGTCAACCATTAGAAAAGTTAGCCTTTCCCCGCCCGCGTTCCGGCCACCCGGCCGAAATCAGATCGGCGCACCATCGTCCTCGTCCTCCGGGTTGTGCGCATCTTCGGACCAATGTGAGCCGCCGAACCAGCGGATGGCGCCCCACTCGACGTGCGAGACGAAGGATCCGATGCCGAAATGCCGCAGCAGGTGGTAGTAGCAGTCGTCCGCCACCTCGCGCGTGATCGTGGACGGGTCGACCTCCACGCCATCGAGCGTCTCGACCGCGATCCAGGGAATGCCCGTATAGAGCGAGTCGTGAATGCGCGCAGCCGCGCCGAACGCCGGCAACAGGCAGCCGCCGTAGATCCAATCGTGCAACAGGGCCGCGTAGAGGCGCGGAGACTCGAGCGGATGGCCGCAGACGCGCCACAGGAACCGCGGGATCGAGGCGCCGTCCGTCGACGTCCCTGCCGGCACGACGAAGCGGTAGCCGCACACCTCGACCATCCAGTCCTCCTGGAGGACGGAGTCCTTCTCGCCGAGCGTGGTGATCGCGTGGCGGATGACCGGCGCGCAGCAGTTGGCCCACTTCGTCTTCATGTCGCCCCCGACCTCCAGAAGCACAACACCTTGAGCGCGCTGTCGCTGCCGCACAGGAGCGCCAACAGGAGCAGCAGGCCGATGCCGGCGAGGATGAGTCCTTGCCGCTTGACGCGCATGCCAGTCTTGCACTGGCAGTCCACAACTGCGATCATCGCGCTGACCATCGCGTCGTTCAATGCTTGCGGAGTCTTTGCTGACTTGAGCTGTGCCTTTACCATATCACGCGTTACCTCGTCCATTATTGCGCCTCCAGTTTTTCGTCGATTTTGTCGATGATGGCCTGATAGATTGCCTTCGTGGTCGGCAGCACGGCCTTGTCGCGCTGCTCAATAAGCCAATCGCGCAGCCGATCGAGCCGGGCCGCACGGGCCTCTGCGCTCGTGGCGCGTTCCAGCAGCTCCGCGATGCGGCCCTGGAGCGGATTGTTCTGCACGGCGCCCTGGACCTGCTGCAGGACGTTCGTCACGACCGCGGGACCCTTGGTGTCGGGCTTGCCGTCGCGATACCACGTCGTGATCACGGAGCCGGGGATGGTCGTCGTGTCGCGGGAGACGCAGATGCGCCGATTCTTGAAGAACTGCTTCTGCGACTTCGTGAAGACCGTGGCGGTCGTGCCGGTCGACGCCCGGCTCGGCGCCGCGTTCGTGAGACCGGCGGCCCTGCGCGCGGCCATGTAGGCGTTCCGCGCCGCGACGTACTCGGCGCGCAGCCGCTCCAGCTCGTTCGTGTCCGCGCAGGCGGCGAATGCGGCCAGCGCCGCGAAGATCGTGATGGCTCGTTTCATAGGCCCTCCGTTGGGTTGCCCTTGTTGAATCCTTGGTCGAAGTAAAGCACCTCGCCCGTGACGTTGTTGGTGACGAAGCCGGTGTGCGGCGTCTGGCCGCCCACGGTGAGCGTGAGGTCGCCCCAGTCGAATCCGTACGGACCGCCGAGCGTGTCGTTCGGCAGGTCGAGGCAGGATCCTCCCTGCGCCCACGACGGGCGAGTGACCGTCCCCTTGCGGCACCCGTACCACGTCCGCCCGTTCACCGTGACGTTCGTCTTCGCGCTCCAGTCCGTCCACTCGAACTTGTTCGTCGAGCACTGGCCGAACGTCTGGTACACGACGAAGCGGTTCGGAGGTAGTGCGACGTCCCAGTTGCACCACACCAACTGCGTGTCGGTCACGCCGTCCGTCGCCGTCTGGACGACGTAGAACGTGATGTTCGTGCGCGTTGTCTCCGGACGCACGACGAACGCGAGCGCGAGGGCGTTCGTGGACGCCGCGGACGCGGCCTCGTCGAGCCGCCGCACCTGGTTCGTCATGGAGTCGTGCGCGGCCTCCGCAAGCGCTGCGGCCTCGTCTGCGGTCGCAGTCGCAGCCGCAACGTCCGCCGCGCTGCCGACCTTCTCCTGGTCGTTGAAGATCTCGCCGGTCGGCTCGTGGCGCATCACCACGTCGCGCTTCCAGGCGTTGTTCGTGACCACGGAGGAGTTGTAGACTACGGATGATGAACGATCTTGCGCGAAACATATACATGACAGGAGCGTCATGTAAAGGAAAAGCCGAATTCTTTTATACGTCATTCGTCCACCTCCAGTCTCACCCGCCAGCGCGTCGTCTCGCCGACCCAGAAGCCGATGAACTGCACCGTGTTTGTGACAGGGGCCGAGACCGGCAACCTGTAAATCTCGTTCCACGCCGGGGACGTTCCGCGCTGCACCTCGACCGAGACTGCGCCCGATCCGGTCAGCGCGGCGGGGATGACGGCGTAGCGCAATGACGCCCACTTGCTCGTCATCTGGAAGTCCTCGATCGTCACGCCGTCTCCGTCCACCTCCACGGGCGGAAGGTCGCTGCCGAGATGCCAGCACGCCCACACGGTCGCATTTGACGCAGACACGCCTGGATTGATGAAATACTCCACTGAGTTCGTCCCGCCTTCGTACGTCCGGCCGACGAAGTTCCAGTCGCCGAACGGAAAACCCTGCCAGCGTTCGGAAACGCCGTCACGCACCCACATGGGCTCGTCCGCGTCCGGACCCGTCCACTCTACGGCGAGCGACGTGTAGTCGGTCTCGTTCGTGGCCAATGCCATCGTGGCCTTGACGACATGCAGGCCGGCGTCGGCCGTGAACTTCGGAAGGAGGTTCTTCGTGCCGCCGTGGATCACGGCGACGACGGCGACCAGCACGCACGCCCAGCCGCACCTCCTCAGCGCGCGCAGCTGCTTGCCAGTCTTGCAGAGGAGCCCGGCAACCACGCACGCGCCGAGCGCGCACGAGAAGCCTGCCGCAAGCCACAACACAAGCCGCGCCATCACTCCACCCCCATCAGGACGCCGCCCCTGAACGTGAGCGTCCGGTTACCCCATGTAACCGTTTCAGTTACGCCGCCGGTGACGCCGTTCGGCAGGTCGAGCGTCGTACCGTCCCCGCTCGGCGCGTCCGCCTCTGCCTTTATCCAAAGGAAGTAGCTCGTGTACGAGACCGGGTTCGGAATCGTCGCCCGGACCGTGTAGTAGTGGTCGAACGTCTGACCGCCGTACTCGCGCGACTCGGCATGGTAGACGGGAGACGTCACGTTAGAGTCGGCGAGCTCTGAGAACGACGACCGGCCACCGCCGCCCGACAGCGTCTCGCGGTGCATGACGGTCGGCTTCACGGCACCGAGATCCACGGTGCACACGTAGTCGACGTCTACGACGAGCTGCGAGGCCGAGCGCGACACCCAACGCGCCTCGACGATCGCCAGGACGTCGGAGTCCGTGAACACGACGAGCGGCGCGAACGAGTCGGAGAAGCCGCTGCGGTAGATGACCTCGTTGTTCGCCATGAGGTTCTGGACGACCGTGTCGATCGAGTTCGAGACGGCCTGCGCGGTCTGCTGCGCGATCTCGGCCTTCTGCTCGGCGATCACGACCTTGGCCGCATTGGTGGCCACGTCCTCCACGGACGCGACGCCGGCGACGTTGAGCGCGCCGTTCTGGTCGACCATGAGCACGGTGTTGGTGGCGTCCTGGCCGAACGCTCGCAGCGCGGCACCCGCGATGAATCCGAGCAGAGTGAGCAGGATCAAGATGATGATTCTCGTGCGCGTCATGTTTTAGTTCCCCGCGTTGAGGTTGACGTTCGTGGTTGCGATGTAGCGGAGTGCGCCGTTCTCCATGATCGGCGTCCACCACACTTCGAGGTCGCGGTCCCAGATGCCGCCGAGCGAGTGTTCGCGGATGGCTGCTGTCACGTCCGGGATGTCGTTCGTCAGCGCGACGCGACCCACGAGGTTCGTAGTCACGACCGACGTCCGCGTCGCAGTAAAATCAGTTATCGCTTCACCTTCCCACACGAGTACGGTTGAATCTTCATCACCCTTTGCCACTCCGGAAGAATATTCTCCAGTATAAGGCTCCCAATACCTGCCGTTTCCAAGTCCAGAAGGCTCTATGTGAATCGCGTACTGCGGGCCATAATCGGGGTCTTTGTACACGACACTCCATTGCGAATCAATCGCCACATCCCACACGCACCCGGTCGCGTCCGTCCACCGCGTCGGCGTTCCGTACCCGCCAGCGCGCCACACCGTGCCCGTCGCGGCGAACGCGCCGAGCGCGGCGTCCGTGTAGTTGGTGGACGCCGACACGGCAGGCCAGAGGCTCTGGTGGGATTGGATGGCCGTCATTGCGCGGTTGCTCACCGCCGCGTAGTTGCCGGGAGCAGGCGCCGTCGCCTCGATTGTCGCCACGAGCTGCGCATTGCCGGTCGAGTAGTCCGGAGCCGGTATGGCGTTGGTGGCCGCAGAGATTCGCGCGCCGACGCGCGCCTCGGCCTCCGCGATCCGGTTCGTGACCCAGGGCTGCGACGCCATCGTAGCGGCCAGCGCGGGCGAGCAGGCCATGACGGCCAGCGCGGTGATTGCGAGTAGCTTCTTCATCGTTCGACTCCTTCGTCTGAGAGGTCCATCGTGAGATTCCCGTCCTCGTCGACCGTCGCCGTGAGGAGGTGGTAGAGTCCCGTCGCGGGATTCCGGATGTACGTGTCGCGCGGCACGACGGCAGGCGCGGCGCTCGATCCTGCCGCCGGGCAGTCCACCACGTTCAGCTGACCCGTGCCGAGCCAGCGCGGGTTCTCCTGGGAGTCCATGCCGACCGGCGAATACTGGAGCGCGAGCCCCACGACCGGGAAGACGAACGGCGAGCAGTAGGCGCGCCATGTGCCGTCGGCCTGCTTCGTCGCGTCCGCCCTGTACGTCGGCGGATCGTGCGGCGTGGTGCCGGTCGGTGCCACGCAGAACACGATGCCGAGGCTCTCGATGTCGTCGGGGACTCCGTGCACGATGCAAATCGCGCTCGACAGGACGCCCTGCCAGACAGTGCGGAGCGGGAAGTTCAACCGCCCAGCGTCTACGTGTATGTGGATCTCTGTGGCCATGTCTATGCCTCCTAGTTTCCTTGAATGTCGAGCGATACCTCGTCCGGATCGGACGCGGGGACCACCACGCCGCAGTTCTTCATGAACGCCCAGACCATCCGCTTGAACTGCGACTCGGAGATCGAGAACTGTATGCCGTCGCCCTTCGGCTCGATCTCCATCCCGAGACCGGCCACCGGCTTCGTCGCGCGCGCAATCTCCTCGAGGTCCCGGCGCTTGATGTCCGTGATGTATTCCGGAACGGTCATGACACCCAGGCTCCGTTGTCGAGTTTCGCCTTGATCGCGTCCTCCGTGATCGTGAGCTCGTAGAGGTTCGAGTCCGAAATCTGGGAGTACGTCACGTCCTTCTTCCGCCCCTTGCAGTTCGGCGACCAATGCCACGCGGACCCCCACGTGAACTGGTGGGTCTGCATGTCGATCGACCCCTTCTCCGCCTGCGCCGTGGCCTTGGACACGCCGCCCTTGCGCGTGGTGACGCTGTCCGTGAGCTGGTAGACGTTGTGCGCGCCGTACCAGATGAAGTGCTCGAACAGCGAGACGGTCGACCCGCCGCCCGCAACGCATCCCGATCCGGTGTAGTATCCCATAACTAAAGCTCCTTCCTTGCGCTGATGCGCCACCGCGTGTAGTCCGTGCCGGCGCCGACCTGCTGGACGCCGAGTCCGTGGAAGTCCCCGCCGGCGGTCGGCGGCGACGACGGATGCGTGGACAGCGTCTCGGCCTCCACCTCGATCCTGCCGTTCACGATGTCCGAGGCGCACGGTTGCATGTTCTCCGCGACCACGACCGGGTCGGCGGACAGCGTGAGCGTGAGCGACTGGAGCTCGCCGCCGCCGGAGACGGATCCAAGGAGCGCCTGCGGCCGAGCCCGCGCGAGTATCTGTATGCTCGCGTGGAAGTCGTTGATCGAGTTCGCCCCCTCGTTCGCCACGGCCGACACGGTGACGACCGGGAACGCGCCGATCGCGGTGTCGACCCGGACGGACGTGATCATGTAGCCCGTGACGCCGCTCTGCGCCGCGAACGCCCGGCCGAGGTGGACGTCGAGCGTCATGTCGCCGACGACCATGTAGGAGACGGTCGGGTTGCGCCAGGCGATCGAGTTCTGGTCGCCGCCCTCGAACTTGCCGTAGTGCCGGACGGCGAGGCGCTGCCGGTCGTCCCCGCTGTCCGAGCTCACCGGCACGAGCAGCGCCGAGGCGAGCCCGAAGTAGTCGGTGACGTCGCCGAACGCGCCGACCCACTTCGCGACGAGCAGCGAGTCCGAGTCCTTGAGCCACAGGGACTCGGCCGTCACCTGCGCGCCGTCCAGCAGCCATCCGTCGAACTCGAAGTCGCCGGACGGCGCCGTCACGGAGGGCAGTGTGCCGATCGGCTGGTTCCACATGACGGTCCGCGTCTCCTCCGACCCGCTGCCGATCCCGTAGTCGAACGTGACGGTGTACGTCTTCGGCTGCCACTGCGCGTAGAGCGTGCCGTTCGAGGCGAACGCGGACATGACCACGTGGCCGCCGGCGTCCACGCACTGCGTGCCTCCGGACGCGGCCGTGTAGTAGCCGAGGAACGTGTGGCCGGTCCGCTCCGGGATGTCCACCGGGTCGGCCTCCGACTGGAGCAGGTCGTCGCGGTAGAAGACGTCGTCCACGCCGTTGCAGAACAGCGCGGAGTCGCCGCCCGACCCGTCGCACGGATCGAGCGCCATCTTCCAGGAGACGCGGTTCCACTGCGCGTGGAGCGTGGTGGCGGATGCGGGCGGCGACGACGTGAGCGCGGCGAGCAGGTCGCCGCCGGAGCCGATCATCTGCGTGCCGCCTGACGCGGCCGTGTAGTAGCCGAGGAACGCGAAGCACTCGAGCGCGGGGACGGAGACGGCCGTGACGAATTCCTGCGTGTTCGGCAGGACGAAGCCGCCGGCGCCCGAATCGTACCACACGGCGTCTGCGCCGCCGGTGCCGCCCTCCTTGTCGAGCGTCACCTCGACGACGACGCGCCACTGCGCGTAGAGGACGTCTCCGTCCGCAGGCGTCCAGTCCTCCTCGAACGACCCGTCCGGCGCGACGGCGCGCGTCCCGGTCGGCGAGTCGGTCGTGAAGAGACCGATGAACTGCGCGCTCGCCTTCGTGTATGGCGCGAGCGCCGCGACGGTCTCCGTGAGGCTCTGGTCCGCGTAGAAGCTGCCGGTGTCCGGCGAATAGTAGAACGCTTCGGCGCCGGTCCCGCCGTTCGCCTCCACCGTGACGGCCCAGCGACGGGCGAACACGCCGTACAGCGTGACGCGGAAGTCGTAGGTGTCGTAACTCGGCCGGCGCGTGACGATCTCGGCGATGTCGGATCCGACCGGATAGAACGTGCCCGACCCGTCCGACTTCGTGTTCACGCCGAGCAGCACAAGCGCGTCGCCGTCCGACGACTGCGCGCTCGCGGCGCGCTGTATGCGCACGCTGTCGCCCGGCGAATAGAGGCCGAGACCTGCGCGCACCACGTACCAGTAAGCGAACGTGACGCTCCCGGTCGACGCCTTCGTGGACAGCGATGCGTTGCTGCCGGAGTTGTAGTCCTCGATGTCCGTGACGAGGGCGCGCTTCTTGCCGTTCGCCACCGTGCGCGTGTTCTGGTTGAGGGACGCCTGGAGCGTGAACGACAGTGGGTTCACGGCGATGAACCAGAGATAACCGCACTGCACGGCGTAGGACTTGTCTAGCGCGACGCCCGACCCGAACCAGATGAGGCAGCTCGAGTTGTTGTACGTGATCTTCGCGCTGTTGTACTCGCTGCCGGACGCGAGGTTGGCGGCGACGGACGCGTACTGGCCGTCGATGAAAATCCTCGACCCGTTGAAAACGTGCTTCCCGCCGCTCTTGGGCACGATCTTGACGCATCCCGTGACGGTCGTGTAGAACCCGCAGAAGCCCGGATGCGCCGGATGCGCCCCGTAGCAGGCCACGAAGTTGCCGTTCACCTTGTAGACGTGGAACGTGAGGACGTTTGAGGCGTTTTCGTTCTCGTACCTGGTGACGCGCTTCCCGTTCTCGGTCCTCTGGTAGCCGTTGTTCGACCCGTCTCCCGTCCCGTCATACCAGATCGTGCAGCTCTCCGGATCGATCGCCTTGACAGTGATGTCGTAGCGCGTCGCCTGGAATGCTGTCGGCGTGTACGTCGAGTCCGGGTTCGCGAAGAAGTAGTCGTCGCGCCCAGCGGCCGTGTAGTAGCGGCCGTTGATCCTGTACAATGTCTCAGCCGTCGCCATCCGTCACCCCTTCACGTGCAAGAGCTGGTCCACCTTCTCGGCGAGGCCGGACGTGTTGTCGGCGATCGAGCCGAGCTTCCCGGACTGCGCGTCCGCCATCTGCTTCAGGACGTCGTTCATCGACGCGACCTTGTCGTCGATCTTCCGCAGCTCGTCCTCCACGGTCGTCTTCGCGTTCTCGGCCGCGGACGCGCGCACCATCGCCTCGACCTGCGGCGTGAATCCCTTCGACTTGCGCCACTCGGCGAGCGTGTCGGACACGCCATGCGTGTCGCCGGCGGCCATGAGCCGCGACAGCTCGTCGATGCGCCACTTGCCGCCGTAGCGGCGGGCGTCCTTGTGGAGCCGTTCGAGGTCGTTGCGGTAGTCCTTCTCCTCGCCGATCTCGGCCGCGGCGCGCTCCGGATCGCGGTACATCGCGAACGCGCGGTCGAACTCGCTCTGCACGGACGCGGCGCGGGCCGTCAGCGCGGACGCCGACTTCTGCTGCGCGGCCAGTTCCTCGCGCAGGTCGTCCATGCGCTTCTTGTGCAGTTCGCGCTCCCGCTTCTCGCGCTCGGCCGCAACTTCCTTCTCGATGGCCTTGCGCTGGGCGGCGATCTCCTTCTCGAGCCGGGCCTTCTCGGCGTTGAACTTCCTGACCTCCTCGGCCTCTTTCTTGAGCGTCTCCTCCTCCTCTTTCCGGCGCTCCTCCTCGGTCTTGTCGATCGCGTCCTGCTCGGCGTTGATCTTGCGCGCCGCCTGCATCGTGTCGAACGCCTCGATCGCGTTCTGCGCCTGCTGGATGTCGGCCGCGGCCTTCTCGGCGCGCTGTCTCGCGTCGGTGATCTTCGCGGACAGATCGCTCTTTTTGTCTCTCGCAGTCCTGCGGTCTTCCTGGAGCTTCTTGTGGGCCTCGGAGGCTTCATACTCCTCCACGTTCTCCCGCTCGTTGTTCCACGTCCACCAGCTTGCCTTCTTCCGCGCCTTGTCGCGGTTTTCCTGCATCGTGTTGCCGATGTTCTTGATGGTCTTGTCCTGTGCCCTCTGGGCCCTTTCAAAATTGGCCTTGTCCTTTTCGGCCTGGGCCTGCCTCTTCTGCGCCGCCGCGAGTTCAAGCTCCAGTTTCTTCCGCTCGGCCTTCGCGACCTCTTCCTCCATCCGCTTGTCGATCTCGGACATCTTCGAGGTGTCGCCCATCGCGCGGGCCATGGCCTTCTCGAGCTCGAGCGTCGCCCGCGTGAGGTCCTTGACGGAGTCGATCCGCTGCTTGTTCAACGACAGGTCGTGCGAGATCCATTTCAGCTCCGTGTCCGACGCCTTCTTGACCGCCGAGACGAAGTTGTCGATGTACGCCTGCTGCCGCTCGAGCGCCTCGGTCGACTTCTTTGCAGCCTCCTCCGCCGAATCGCGCCATTTCATCCATGCTTTCACGCCCACATCGGCCAAACTGGCCATCACACCCCATATTCCGCCTTTGAGCATGTTGGCGAACATGTCCCCAACGGCTCCGCCGACCGTTCCGAAGATTCTCCCGAATTTCTTTGCTGCACCAGACAGGTCACCCATCTGCGCCGTCAGTTTCTTCGCATTATCTACATGGTCCTGCCACCCGCTTCCCTGCGAAATTGAGCGCAGCACGATATTGACTAAGCCGCCTGCCATGTGGTAAAATCCTTTCCGCCATGAGAAATGAAGACTATACGCCCCAAGAAAAAGACTACACGAAGGAGAATTGGATGTTGTTTTTCCAGCTCCTTGGTGCCACTGTTCTTAGCATATTGGCGCTTCTGTTCCTGGCATGGATTGCCGTAATGCTCGGCTCCGGCGGCGTCCGGCTGCCATGGGGGCCTCGGTAAGAAATCATTCACCGTCAACCTCCTCGTCTTGTGACGTGGTGTCTGTGGCCGCGTGCCGTTCCTTCTTGAGCCGCAGGTAGATCTCGCGGAAGGTGAGGTCGTAGTCCGCGCGGAGCCTCGACTCGTCGGGCTTCATTTCCTTCCCCAGCTCCACGGCCGCGGCCTCGCAGAGACGGTCGAGGCGCGACGGCGTCTCGCACCGGAGGTCCTCGGGCGACGCGTGGAGCGCCGCGCACGCCTTCGCGAGGCGTGCCTCGAGGTTGGCGAGGTTGCGCGCGGCTTCGGACGTGTCGGCCCTGTGGACGGGCGGATCCGCAGCCGGCGCGGTCGCGGCCTCCGCGTCGTCGAAGCCGATCGCGGCGTAGCGGCACGCACGCAAGACCTCCTCGCGCGTGACGGGCAGGGACGCGGCCCACTCGCTCGCCGCCCTGTCGATCGCCTCCGGAGTGGTCAGCGCGTCGAAGAAGTGCGGCTCGCGGGCGTGCGCGAGGGCGAACGCCCAGAGCGTCGTCTCCGTCTCCACGTTCGCGGCCGCGCGCACGGCGAAGCCGTGGAACCACGCGAACACCTGGACCGTCGGCTCGAAGAACGGGATGTCGCCCGCCCATCCGACGCGCGGGAAGTTGGCGCACGTGGTCTCGGCTCCGTCCTTGAGACGGAGGGCGATGCAGTTCAGCCGGTCGAAGTCCTCGAGCGTTGGGTTCAGCCCCTGCGACTTGAGGTCGAGCCAGTCTCCCTTTGCCAGTGTCGAGACCATCGCGCGCCGTTCCCGGTGTTAGCTGTTCGACTGGGGCGCGACGTACTCGATGCCGATGAGCGGGAACGACACCTGCCAGGTGTACTGCGTGTACCCGCCCTCCGGGCACGACTTCCCGACGGGGTTCGACATCGTGGGCTTGATGGTCGCGCCGCTCGGCGACGTGAGCGTCAGCGACGAGGCGAGCACGATCGTCGGCGGGGTCTCGTCGTACCAGTTCATCGTGAAGTCGCACGTGGCCATTCCGCCGTGGAGGTCGTAGTTCACGAGCGTGCCCTTCGGCTGCGCGAGCGTGAACTCGATCGGGAAGTTCGCGGAGACGCTTTCAAGGCCGTAGTCCGTGATCGGGCTGGCCGCGTTCTCGCCCTTCTTGATCGTGCAGAGGGCGAGGAAGTCCTGCGCGCGGTGGCGCGGCGAGAGCGAGATGGGCGGAAGCGTGTAGGTGCGCAGCTGCGCGGCACCGCTCTGGACCATCTGCCCGTTGACCGAGATCGTCGGCGCGGATCCGTTCTGCGTGTTGATCGTGATGCTGCCGGTGACGACGGGATTCGCCATCCCGTTGCCGGCTGCCGTCACGCCGCCGAGCGTGAACGAGGCGGCCGTGATCGCGCCGACGACGAGGTATTCCGTCGACGGCGCGGCCGTCTCGCCCCAGGAGTCGACCACGGCCGCGTCCCCGTAGGAGTTCGCGCCGCTCGCGGACTGCTTGGAGCGGTTCTCGTTTGACGACGTGGCCTTGAGCGCGTTCGATGTCGTGGACTCCAGGCCGAAGTAGTCGATTCCTGAGTTGAAGGTTGGATTCATTTAGGATTCCTCCTGGTTTTCTGTTGTGGATGCTTCCGGCGCGACGACGCCGCCAATCGTGAGGTTGAAGACGACGGACCAGACGCCCTGCTCGTTTTCGAACGTCGGGCCGTTCCCGCCCGTGAAGTGGATGTAGTGTGGGTTGAAGCCGGGGACGGCGAACCCCTCGTCCTCCTCGTCGTCCCCTGCGGGCAGCGCGAGGTTCCAGGACTGAAGGAGCCTCACGACCGGGTCGCAGTACGTCTCGAGCGCCGTTCCGGTCGGGCACCTGTCGACGCGGATCACGAGCGACAGCGCCACCTCGAACGTCATCTCCGGGATGCCGTTCGATCCGAACGCGCGCGGCGAGACGATGACGGCCAGCGCGGCCGGCGAGTTGTCCTCCTCGTCCTTCACCTCGCCCTCGTCCGCGGCCTGCCATACGCCGCGGATGTCGAGCCCGGCGAGGTTGAGCGCCTGGACCGCCGAAATAATGT
>Ga0310696_10005518_pt1 | contig 15246 bp, 8 predicted proteins | sample AusTroGonzalo_MG_4_FD_203885 | JGI IMG/M metagenome (GOLD analysis project Ga0310696, IMG submission 203885) | Bovine rumen microbial communities from tropical cattle in Woodstock, Queensland, Australia - Gonzalo_02 (v2) (version 2) | ecosystem: Host-associated > Mammals > Digestive system >...
CCACGTGCTGCAGCATCCCGCCAGGACCGGATTCCCGGGATTCCGGTCTTCCCGGGGTGCTGGGAAAGCCAAGGCTATGAAAACTGAGGCAAAAATCGTATCTTTGCATACCTATGGTTCAGGAACTGGTAGAAAAATACATCTTTCTGGTGCAGACCTTCGTGGAAGCGGGGGATGCCGGCCTTTCCTGGGCCCAGGTCCAGGGCCGATGGGAAGCCCGCTACGGCAGTTCCTACGCGCGCCGCAGCTTCATCAATCACCGGGCGGCCGTGGAAGAGGTCTTCGGCATCGCCATCACCTGCGACCGCAGTACCAACCGCTACCGCATAGACGCCGGCGAAAGCGCCGTGGACAAGCGCGAAGCCGTGGAATACCTTATTAATACATTCACGGTAAACAGCCTGCTCACCCTGGGCAAGGAGCGCCTGAGCGGCCGCGTGGCGGTAGAGGATGTGCCTTCCGGGCAAAAATGGCTCACGGTAGCCATGCAGGCTATGTTGGACAACGCCGTCCTCACCATCGAATACCGCAAATACTTGAGCGCCGAACCCGATGTGCGCACCATCCGGCCCTATGCCGTGAAGGAGTTCGCCAAGCGTTGGTATCTGGTGGCCTACAGCCTGGAAGCCAAAGCCCTGCGCACCTACGCTCTGGACCGTATCCAGTCCCTGGAGCGCAATGGCGAAAACTTCAAGATGCCCAAGGACTTCGACGTGGATGCCCTGTTCCGGGACAGTTACGGCATCTATCTGCCCGAAGGCGAAACGCCCGTGCTGGTCAAGCTCAAGGCCACCGAACGCGAAGCCGCCTACCTGCAGGACCTGCCCCTGCACCCCAGCCAGGTGTGCATCGGCCCCGGTCTCTTTGCCCTGCGCGTGATCCCCAACCCCAACTTCCTGATGGAACTGTGCGCCCGCGCCGACCGCCTGGAGGTCCTGGAGCCCCAGGAGCTGCGGGAGGCCGTCCGAAATGCTTTACAAAATGCAATCCAATTATATGAACACTAAATTCTTTGCGGCGCTGGCAGCCCTTGCCCTCGTCGCCTGTTCCAACAACGAAATGAAACCGCAGAAAGGCTACATCGGCCCGTCTTCCCTGGAGATTTCCGACGGGCACATGACTCCGGAAGTCCTGCTGTCGCTGGGCCGACTGGGAGATCCCCAGCTCTCGCCCGACGGAAAGACCATCCTCTATGGCGTCAGCTACACCTCCATCGCCGAAAACCGCAGCGTGCGCAACCTCTTCACCATCCCGGTGACGGGCGGTGACCCCACGCAGCTCACCATGGACGGAAAGAGCATTGCGTCGGCCCGCTGGAGCGCCGACGGCAAGGCCATCTACTTCCTGCAGGGCGGCCAGCTGTACAAGGCAGCCTACAAGGACGGGAAGCTGGGCAAACGCACGCAGCTCACAGACGTGGAGAAGGGCGTCGACGACTATCTCCTTTCTCCGGATGAGTCCCAGCTGCTATACGTTTCCACCGTACACAGCGCCGTGGAGGTTCCTTCCGACACCGATCCTGCGCTGGATAAGGCCGAAGCCTACGCGACCGAAGACCTGATGTACCGCCACTGGGATCACTGGCGCACCGACATCAACCACAGCTTCGTCGCCGCCCTGGGTAACGGCATCGTCAAGGAAGGCATGGACATCCTGGGAGAAGACCTCTTCGAGCTGCCCAACGGCCCCTTCGGAGACATTGCCGAGCTTGCCTGGAGCCCCGACGGCCGCTACATCGCCTACAGCTGCAAGAAGCTCACGGGCAAGCAGTACGCCTTCTCTACCAACACCTGCATCTTCATTTACTGCCCGCTCACCGGCGAAACTACGGCCGTGACCGAAAAGGGCGGCTACGATACCCACCCCGTCTGGAGCCCCGACGGCAGCCGCCTGCTGTGGCTTTCCATGGCCCGCGACGGTTACGAGGCCGACCAGGTGCGCCTGATGATGGGCACCGTGGTTTACGAGGAAGAGGGCGAAGGCCAGACCGCCAACCCCGCCGTCCAGGACATCTGCGAGGTTAGCGCCGGCTTTAAATATAATGTAGACGGTCCCGTGTGGGCGGCCGATGGCGAAAGCATCTACTTCGCTGCCCTCACTGAAGGCCTGCAGGCCATTTACAACGTGATTCCCGGACAGGAGCCCGTGCGCCTCACCGCCGACAACCTGTGGTTCGACTTCGGCTCGCCCTTCGGCGTGCTGCAGGACGGCACCCTCCTGACCACCTACGATTCCATGGACTTCCCCACCGAACTGGTGGCCGTGAACGACCTCTCCATCCGTCAGATCACCTTCGAGAACGAACATCTGCTGGGTCAGCTGGACAAGCACGAGACCGAGGCCCGCTGGCTGGATACCGTGGACGGCAAGAAGATGCTCACCTGGGTCCTGTATCCGCCGCAGTTCGACGCTTCCAAGACCTATCCCGCCATTGAAATCTGCCTGGGCGGCCCTCAGGGCACGCTTTCGCAGGGCTGGAGCTATCGCTGGAACTACATGCTCATGGCCCATCAGGGCTATGTGGTGGTCTTGCCTAACCGCCGTGGCACTACCGCTTTCGGTCAGCCCTGGTGCGAGCAGATTTCCGGCGACTACATCGGCCTGAATATGCAGGACTACCTCACCGCCGCCAAGGCCATCAAGGCCGAACCTTATGTGAGCGGCGTGGCTGCCTGCGGCGCCTCCTACGGCGGCTATAGCGTGTACTACCTGGCCGGTATCCACAAGGACGTGTACGACTGCTTCATCGCCCACGCGGGTATCTTCAACGAACTGCATATGTATATGACCACCGAGGAAATGTGGTTCCCCAACTGGGACAACGGCGGCACCCCCAGGGAGTATGCCTATACCCCGGACCAGGTGGGTCCTGCCGGAGACGGCATCACCTTCGGCGGCATTCAGCAGGCTGGTTCTCCCTGGAGCAACAAGCCCGAGGCCAAACGCCACTACGAGCATTCCCCGCACAAATTTGTCCAGAACTGGCACACGCCCATCCTGTGCATCCACGGCGGCTCCGACTTCCGCGTGCCTTACGACGAAGGTATGGCCGCCTTCAACGCCGCCCAGATGATGGGTGTCCCTTCCAAGCTGATTGTCTTTCCCAACGAAAACCACTGGATCCTGAAGCCGCAGAATGCCCTCTACTGGCACCGCAGCTACTTCGGTTGGTTGGATAGGTGGATGAAGTAGACTCCCGGCCGGGGCCGGCCATCTCTTAAGAAATCTGAGAATAATCCTTGCTCTTATACTTGTCCCGCTGCAGCTCAATTGCCAGCGGGGCATTTTTTTCGGCCGACAGGGTAGGATCGCTGTCCAGGATGTGCTGGGCATAGCCGCGGGCATCGCTCAGGATAAGGCCGTCCTTGGCCAGAGAGGCGATGTTCAGGGACACGGGCAGGCCGCTTTGCATGGTGCCTTCCAGGTCTCCGGGGCCGCGCAGTTTCATATCTTCTTCGGCCAGCTCGAAGCCGTTTTCGGTGGCGCACAGCAGATCCAGCCGCTTCTGGGATTCCTTGGAAACCTTGGTACCTCTCATCAGAATACAGTAGGACCTTTCGGCGCCTCTTCCCACGCGGCCGCGCAGCTGGTGCAGCTGGCTTAGGCCGAAGCGTTCGGCGCTCTCGATGACCATCACGGAGGCATTGGGCACGTCTACGCCCACCTCGATGACGGTGGTGGAAACCAGGATGTTAGCCCGCCCCGCCACAAAAGCGTCCATATTGAAGGCCTTCTCCTGGGCGTTCTGCTGTCCGTGTACGATGGCTACTTTAAAATTGGGCAGCGGGAATGCTTTCACGATTTCCTCGTAACCCAGTTCCAGGTTCTTGTAGTCCAGTTTTTCGCTCTCGAAAATCAGGGGATAAACGATGAACGCCTGGCGCCCCTTGGCAATTTCGTCCCGGATAAAATTGTGCATCGCGTGGCGCTTATTCTCCCCCACGCACATGGTTGTAACGGGTTTTCGGCCCGGGGGCATCTCGTCAATCACCGACACGTCCAGGTCTCCGTACAGCGTCATGGCCAGGGTGCGCGGAATGGGCGTTGCCGTCATCACCAGCACGTGCGGGGGTACCTGCCGATATCCCTTGTTCCAAAGCCGGGCCCGCTGGTCCACGCCAAAGCGGTGCTGTTCGTCGATGATGGCCAATCCCAGCGCCTTGAACTGCACGTTGTCCTCGATGAGGGCGTGCGTGCCGATGAGGATGCCGATGCTGCCGTCCTGCAGCCCCGCGTGGATTTCCTTCCGCCGGGCCGCCGTGGTGGTGCCGGTGAGGAGGGCGCATTTCACGCCCGTGGGCCGAAGGTATTTGGATACGTTGGCGTAGTGCTGCTGCGACAGGACTTCGGTGGGCGCCATGATGCAGGCCTGGTAGCCGTTGCCCACCGCAATTAGGGCCGACAGTACCGCCACCATGGTTTTGCCGGATCCCACGTCTCCCTGCAGCAGGCGGTTCATCTGGTGGCCGCTGCGCATATCCTCGCGAATCTCGCGGATTACCCGCTTCTGGGCGCCGGTGAGTTCGTAGGGCAGGGCCTTGTAGCAGGCGTTGAAGGCTTCTCCCACCGCATTCATCGGGAAGCCCACCGCATTATGGCTGCGGATGTACTTCTGTTTGAGCAGCGACAGCTGCAGGAGGAAGAGTTCCTCGAATTTAAGCCGATAGGAAGCCTTGGAAAGGGCCTGCTGGTCCACGGGAAAATGGATTTGCCGAAGGGCGTAGGTGAGCGGCACCAGCCCCTTTTCCTTAAGGATATAATCCGGCAGCGTCTCCCGTACCAGGGGCAGGACCTCGGTGAGGGCCGTGCTCATCATCTTGAGCATGACCTTCCCGGTGATGCCGGAATTCTTGAGCTTTTCAGTGGAAGGGTAGACGCCCGTAAGTACGCCGGTGGTGCCGCTGTCGGGAGCGTCCACCTCCGGATGCACCATATTCAGGCGGTTGCCGAAGACGGCGGGTTTGCCGAAGAAGATGAAGGTGGAGCCGGGCTGCAGCCTGGCGTGCATCCACTTGACGCCCTTGAAAAACACCATCTCCATCTCCCCGCTCTCATCGGCCACGATGGCGCTTAAGCGGCTGACGGCGTTATACTTGAGTTTTTCGGCCGGAAGCTCGGCCCCGTTTTTAGCGAAAAGCCGCACCTTGAGCACGGTGGCCCGAACTTGCACCTGTGCCAGATCCGGCTGGACATCGGCTATTCGCACGACGCTGCTGCGGTCTATGTAGCGGAAGGGATACAGATGCACCAGGTCTCCCACGGTAGCGATCCCCAGCTCCTTCTGCAGAAGCTCGGCCCGCTTGGGACCCACCCCGGGCAGGTACTGTATGCTGGTGTCCAGGTTCATAGCTATGCAAAGATACGATTTTTGCCTCAGTTTTCATAGCCTTGGCTTTCCCAGCACCCCGGGAAGACCGGAATCCCGGGAATCCGGTCCTGGCGGGATGCTGCAGCACGTGGCCAGGACCAAAAAACGGCAAATCCGGTCCTGACGGAGTGCCGGGCGAAAAAAATGTGTATATTTGTGACTATGAAACGGATACTTATTGCTTTTGCCCTGCTTGTCGCGGCTTGCGGCCAGAAACAGGACATCCACACGCTGTTTGTGGGAAATTATGCCGATGGCATCTACGCTTACGACTTTGACCTGGCCAAGGGAGACATTGTCCCGGCCGAAGGAGAATACGGGTCCTTTGCCAAGGCCCTGATGCCCAACCCGTCGTACATGACCATCTTCGGCAACCACATCTGGGCCGTGAGCGAAATGCCCGACCAGACCGCGGCAGTGTATGCCTGGCGCTTCGACGGAGGCGGTTTCACCTTCCTGAACAGCCAGCCCACCGGTCTGCCGGACCATGGGGAGGATCCGTGCTACGTAGCCACCAACGGCATGGGCCTGCTGGCCGTAGCCAATTATAGCGGCGGCTCGCTGGCCGTGTATCCGCTGGAGGAGGACGGCCGCATCGCGCCCATCGACACACTCATCCTGAGCGGCATCGGCGGCCCCGACATGACTCGCCAGGACAAGCCCCACGTGCACTGCGCCCGTTTCCTGGCCGATGGTGAGCATCTGATTTTCAGCGAATTCAGCTCCGACGCCATCGGTGTGGTGGACATCACGCCCCTCGGCGTCACCAACTACCGCACGGCCGTGCAACTGCCCGCCGACTTCGGCCCCCGCCACATCATCACGGCCGACGGCCGCGCCTTCGTGATTGGTGAGCTTTCCGGCGACATCGCCGTGCTGAACCCCACCGCCGACGGCAAGTTCGAGATCAAGCAAATCATCAAGGCCGACCAAGTTGACGCACGCGGCGCTGCCGACATCCACTATTCGGCCGACGGAGAATATCTCTACGCCAGCCTGCGCCTGCAGAACGACGGCATTGCCATCTTCAAGTCCGACGAAGACAACAATCTCACCTTCATCGCCTATCAGAAAACCGGCCCGCACCCGCGCAATTTCACCGTCCTGCGCAACTGGGTCCTGGTGGCCTGCCGGGATTCCAATGAGATTGAAATCTATGCCCGCGACGAGCAGACCGGCCTCCTCACCGACACCGGCCGCAGGATCCAAACGCCCAAGCCCGTCTTCGTGGAAGTGCAGTAGCTAAAATGCTAAAATGAGTAAATAAATATTTTGAAAAACAGACATTCTTCCGTAATTTTGTGACTTGACAAAAACGAACAACAAGATTATGGATCAGTTTACCCGCAATTACATCGACGGTTTCATGGGGCAGGTCATTGCACGTAACCCCGGAGAGGCCGAGTTCCACCAGGCTGTGCGCGAAGTCACCGAGAGCGTGGCTCCCTACATCACGGCCAACCCCTATCTCATCGACCAGAAGATTCTGGAACGCATTGTAGAGCCGGAGCGCATCGTCATCTTCCGTGTGCCCTGGATGGACGACCGCGGAGAAGTTCAGATCAACCGCGGCTTCCGCGTGCAGTGCAATAGCGCCATCGGCCCGTATAAGGGTGGTATCCGTTTCCACCCCAGCGTAAACCTGTCCATCATGAAGTTCCTGGCCTTCGAGCAAACCTTCAAGAACGCCCTCACCACCCTGCCCATGGGCGGCGCCAAGGGCGGCAGCGACTTCAATCCCCGCGGCAAGTCCGACGCCGAAGTCATGCGTTTCTGCCAGAGCTTCATGACCGAACTCAGCCGCCACATCGGCGCCGATACCGACGTTCCCGCCGGTGACATCGGCGTAGGCGGCCGCGAAATCGGCTACCTCTTCGGCCAGTACAAACGCCTGAGAGACGAATTCACCGGCACCCTCACCGGCAAGGGCCTCGCCTGGGGCGGTTCCCTGCTTCGTCCGGAGGCCACCGGCTACGGCCTGTGCTATTTTGCCGAGCAGATGCTGGCTACCCGCGGCGAATCCTTCGAAGGCAAGAAGGTGAACATCTCCGGCGCCGGCAACGTGGCCCAGTACGCCGCCCAGAAGGCCATGCGCCTGGGCGCCAAGGTCCAGACCCTGTCCGACTCCGACGGCTTTGTCTACGACCCCGAGGGACTCAACGAGGAAAAGATGGCCTACGTGCTGGAACTCAAGAACATCCGCCGCGGCCGTATCAAGGAATATGTCACCAAATACCCGCAGGCCCAGTACTTCCCCGGCGAACGCCCCTGGAAGATTCCCTGCGACATCGCCCTCCCCTGCGCTACCCAGAACGAGGTAGAACTCCAGGACGCCGAGAACATCGTCAAGGGCGGTGCCATCTGCGTGGCCGAGGGTGCCAATATGCCCACCACCCCGGAGGCCATCCGCCTCATCCAGGGTGCCGGCCTGCTGTACAGCCCCGGTAAGGCATCCAACGCTGGCGGCGTAGCCACCAGCGGTCTGGAAATGAGCCAGAACTCCATGCGTCAGCACTGGACGGCCGAGGAAGTGGACCAGTACCTGCGCCGCATCATGCAGGACATCCACGCCGCCTGCGTCAAGTATGGAACCGAGGCCGACGGCACCGTGAATTATGTAAAAGGCGCCAACCTGGCCGGCTTTATCAAGGTGGCCGGCGCCATGTCAGACCAAGGACTCGTATGACCCAAACCCCTGCGCTCATGGCCCGGCGAATCCGGAGGATTCTGCTGGTCTGCAACAATTACGACAACTTTTCGCTGGAGGAAGACGGCCGGCTGGACATGCGCATCGCGCAGGAGTATGCCGACTTGAACCTGAGCGGACCGCCCGTCTTCGAACGGGTGGCCAGCACCAAGGAGGCGCTGGAGAAATCGGCCCAAGGAGCGCACTGGGACCTGGTCCTTACCCTTTACAACGTGGGCGAAGTGGACGTGTTCGACTTCGCCGTCCAGATGAAGGCGGCCAACCCCGGCATGCCGGTGGTTCTCCTGACCTCCTTCTCCAAGGAAGTGTACCGCCAGCTGGAAAAGCGGGACACCTCCTGCCTGGACTACATCTTTAACTGGAATGGCAGCACCGACCTCATCATCGCCATCATCAAACTGCTGGAAGACAGCCTGAACGCACCCGTCGACATCCTGGAAAGCGGCGTCCAGTGCATCCTGCTGGTAGAGGATTCGGTGCGTTACTATTCCACCTACCTCCCGCTGCTGTACAAACTGGTGCTGCAGCAGAATGTGGCCGCCGTGCGCGACGCCCTGAACGAAGAGCAGATGATCTTCCGTAAGCGCGCCCGTCCCAAGATCCTGATGGCCACCAACTACGAGGATGCCGTAAACCTGTACAAGCAGTATCAGCAGAACCTGTTGGGCGTCATCTCCGATATCGGCTTCGTGCTGCACCGCGGAGACAAACCCGCCACCGAGAAACTGGACGCAGGCGTAGACCTGTGCAAGTTCATCCGCAGCCAGCATCCCAAGATGCCCATCCTGATGCAGAGTTCGCAGGAAAGCATGCGCAGCGTGGCCGATGAACTGCGCGCCGGCTTCCTGATGAAGCGCTCCAAGACCCTCACCCACGACCTTTCGGAATACATCGGCCTGGAATTCGGCTTCGGTGACTTCATCGCGCAGGACATCCGCGGCCGCGAACTGGGCAGGGCACATGACCTGCAGGGGGCCGAAGAGCTCATCGCCCGCATCCCCGACAAAGAGTTGGAGCGGCTCAAGAGCAAGAATTACATCTCCCGCTGGATGCTGGCCCGAGGCCTTTTCAAGGAAGGCACGGCCATCAAGAACACCAATTTCCAGGAGATGGACGCCTACCGCAGGACGGCCGTGGAAAGCATCCACGAGTACCGCGTGCGCCAGAGCCTGGGCGTGGTGGCCCGCTTCAACCCCGACACCTTCAACGACACCATCTGGTTCTCCCGCGTGGGAGAAGGCTCCATCGGCGGCAAAGCCCGCGGCCTGGCCTTCCTGAACCACGTGCTGTACAAGCACATGCTCTACGATAACTGGGAAGGGGTGAAACTCACCGTCCCCCGCACCCTGGTCATCGCCACCGAATACTTCGACCGCTTCATCCTGGAGAACGGCCTGCAGTACGTGATCAACTCCGACATCTCCGACGCCGAAATCCTCTCGGAATTCGTGTCATCCAGCCTGCCGAATGAATTGATCCAGGCCCTGCGCGCCTTCATCCGCGTGGTGCACGCCCCGCTGGCCGTGCGTTCTTCCTCCAAACTGGAAGACTCTTATTATCAGCCGTTTGCAGGCGTTTATTCCACCTACATGATCCCCGTCGTAGAGAACGAGGACCAGCAGCTGCGTCTCCTGTCCAAGGCCATCAAGAGCGTGTATGCGTCGGTGTACTTTGCCGCTTCCCGCGGCTACATCACCGCCACCGCCAACGTAATCTCGGAGGAAAAGATGGCCATCATCCTCCAGGAAGTGTGCGGCACCGAACAGGAAGGCCGCTTCTTCCCCACCCTTTCCGGTGTAGCCCGCAGCGTGAACTTCTATCCCGTGGGCTATGAAAAGGCCGAGGAAGGCATCGTGAAACTGGCCTACGGCCTGGGCAAGGCCGTGGTAGACGGCGAGCAGGTGCTTCGCTTCTCCCCCGCCTATCCCAAGCACGTGATGCAAACCTCCACCCCGGATCTGGCCCTGCGCGAGACCCAGCAGGTGATGTATGCCCTGAACCTGCAGCCGGAGAAATTCAAGACCAGCGTGGACGACGCCGTTAACCTGGAACGCATCCCCATCACCGAATGCGAGCAGTTCCCTTCCTTCAGCAAGGTGTGCTCTACCTTCGACTACCAGAACCAGCGCATGGTGGATTCTCCCTTCGCCCAGGGACCCAAGTTCGTCTCCTTCGCCCACGTGCTACGTTACAATACCTATCCCCTGGCCTCCATCGTCCAGAAACTCCTGGAGATTTGCAGCGAGGAAATGCAGTGCAGCGTAGAGCTGGAATTCGCGGCCGAACTCTCTACCGGCGTCTTCAACGCCCTGCAAATCAGGCCCATCTCTTCCGACAGCCTGGACACCCAGGTAGACTGGACCCAGATTGACTGCTCCGGCGCCCTGGTTTGCTCCGAGAGTGCTTTGGGCACCGGCTGGCTGGACGGCATCTGCGACATCGTGTACCTGAAGGCCGGCACCTTTGACAAGATGAAGACGCGGGAGATGGCCGACGAACTGCGCAGCCTCAACGCCCGTATGCAGGCCGAAGGTCGCCAGTACGTGCTTATCGGCTATGGCCGATGGGGATCCAGCATCCCCAGCCTGGGCGTTCCCGTGGTCTGGAGCGACATCTCCGAGGCCCGCGTGCTGGTCGAGGCATCCCTGCCCGACTTCCGCATCGATCCCAGCCAGGGTTCCCACTTCTTCCAAAACCTGACTTCGTTCAACGCAGGGTATGTGAACATAGACCCCTACACCCGTGCCGGAGACAGCATGGACCTGAGCAGCCTGGATGCCCTTCCGGCCGTGCAGGAGAGCACTTTCCTGCGCCACGTCCGGCTGGAGAAGCCCCTCGCCGTGTGCGTGGACGGACGCATGGGCAAGGCCGTGATCAAGGCCTAAAACCGGCCCTTTTTATTGCTTTGCAATAAGCCCCGGGTAATTATTTTGAAAAGAGACCGAACTTCCGTATCTTTGTAAGATATGAAGGAGTTCGAACTTGCCAAAAAAATAGGGAAAGATCTCACCGAAGCCGAGCTGAAGGAAGCGGCGGCCAAGGCGCTGGGTGTCAAGGCCGACAAAGTGGGTCACATCGAGGTTGTACGCCGGAGCGTGGATGCCCGGCAAGATATCCTGTACCGCTACCGCATCCAGGCCTTTCGGCAGGGAGAGCCCTTCGAGCCTTATCAGGTAGCCCCTTACCAGGATGTACATCAGGCGCAGCCCGTCATTGTGGTGGGCGCCGGCCCGGCCGGGATGTTCGCCGCCCTCAAGCTTCTGCAGCTGGGACTCAAGCCTATCGTGCTGGAACGCGGCAAAGATGTCGAACGCCGCAAGGTAGACATAGCCAAAGTGTCCACCCAGGGTGTCATCGATCCCGATTCCAACTACTGCTATGGAGAGGGCGGTGCCGGAGCCTTCAGCGACGGTAAACTCTATACCCGTTCCTCCAAGCGCGGAGACATCCGCGAAGTACTGCACCAGTTGGTGGCCTTCGGCGCCAGCGAAGACATCCTCATCGACGCCCATCCGCATATCGGCACAGACCGCCTGCCCGAGATTGTCAAGAACATCCGCCAGTGCATCGAGGATCACGGCGGCGAATACCACTTTGACAGCCGCGTCACGGACATCGTTCCGGGTTTCGAGGTGCATTGCGGAGATACTGTTTACAAGGCAAAGAAAGTGATTCTGGCCACGGGCCATTCGGCACGCGATATCTACGAACTGTTCCAAGCCAAGGGATGGACCCTGGAGCCCAAGGGCTTTGCCCTGGGCGTGCGCGTAGAGCATCCGCAGTGGCAGATTAACCAGATCCGTTACCACGGCAAATACCAACCCTTCATGCCCACGGCCGAGTATTCGTTTGTCCAGCAGGTAGAAGGGAGAGGAGTATTCTCTTTCTGCATGTGCCCCGGAGGCATCCTGGTCCCTTCTTCCACCGAAGACGGAACGGTAGTGCTCAACGGCATGTCCAATGCTGCCCGCAATTCCAAGTGGGCCAATGCGGGCGTCGTGGTTCAGATTGAGCCCGGCGACCAACCGGAAGAATACAAGGGTCCCTTTGCCCTCATGGATTTCCAAAGGGACATCGAACGCAATATGTACCAATGGGCACAGGCAAACGGAGCCCGGCATCCGCTGGCCGCCCCGGCCCAGCGAATGAAGGACTTCTGCCGCGGCATTGTCTCCAAGGATTTGCCCAAGACGTCCTATCACCCCGGAGCCTTGAGCGCTCCCCTGCATGAACTCCTCCCGGAGCACGTCTCCCTGCGATTGAGAAGGGCTTTCCCGCAGGTAGACCGTTCCATGCACGGTTATTATACCAACGATGCCCTGCTTCTGGGCGTAGAATCCCGTACCTCCTCTCCCGTGCGCCTGCCGCGCAATCCGGAGACCCTGGAACACGTGGATGTTCCCGGCCTGTATCCCTGCGGAGAAGGGGCCGGCTATGCCGGAGGCATTGTTTCCAGTGCCCTGGACGGCATCAACTGTGCGGAAAGCCTAACTAAAACGATAGAATAAATGGCAGACCTGATCCTGGGTATAGAATCCTCCTGCGACGATACTTCGGCGGCTGTCCTGCGGGACGGCGTGCTGCTTTCGAACGTGATTGCCTCGCAGCAGGTGCATAAGGACTTTGGCGGTGTGGTGCCGGAACTGGCATCGCGCGCCCACGAACAGAACATCGTCCCGGTGGTATCGGAGGCCCTCCGGAAGGCCGGGGTCAAGCCCGAAGAACTCACCGCCATCGCCTTCACCCGCGGGCCCGGCCTGCTGGGCAGCCTGCTGGTGGGCACCTCCTTCGCCAAGGCCCTGTCCCTTTCCCTGGACATTCCCATGGTCATGGTGAACCACCTGCAGGGACACATCCTGGCCAACTTCATCCGCCAGCCCGATGTCCCGGTGCGGGAACCCGAATTCCCCTACCTGTGCCTGCTGGTAAGCGGAGGCAACTCCCAGATCGTCAAGGTAAACAGCCCCCTGGAGTACGAGATCCTGGGCCAGACCATCGACGACGCCGTGGGAGAAGCCTTCGACAAATGCTCCAAGATGCTGGGACTGGGTTACCCCGGAGGCCCCATCATCGACAAACTGGCCCAACAGGGAGACCCTGACCGGTTCCAGTTCGCCAAGCCCAACATCCCCGGCCTGGATTACAGCTTCAGCGGCGTCAAGACGTCCCTCCTGTACTTCGTGCGGGACGAGATGGCCAAGGACCCCGACTTCCTGGAGAAGAACAAGGAAGACCTCTGCGCCAGCTTCCAGAAAACCCTCATCGACGTGCTCATGGGCAAGCTCATCCGGGCCGCCAAGGAAACCCGCATCCGGGAAATCACCATCGGCGGCGGCGTTAGCGCCAACAGCGGCCTGCGCAACCGCATCCTGAAAGAAGGCGAAAAACGCCACTGGAATACCTACCTGCCCCCCTTCAAGTTCACTACCGACAACGCCGCCATGATTGCCGTGGCCGGCTGGTTCCAATACAAGGCCGGCGTCCGCACCCCGCTGGACGTGGCCCCCGTTTCCCGAATGGCCGATTTTTAGTCCTTGAAAAAAGCTGTCCGCATAACCGCCTGGATTCTGGGCCTGATCCTCCTGCTGCAAGTAGGAGCGATGGTTGTGCTGCAGTCCCCGCGGGTGCAGACCTTCCTGGGCAGGAAGGTCATCGAAGGCCTTCGGGACAAGATTGACGCCGACATCACGTTCAAATCGGCCAGCATCCGTCCCTTCGACGCCCTGGTGCTGGAGGAAGTCCTGGTCAAGGACCCCGCCCCCGAAGTGCCCGGGATGGACACCCTCGTGTACGTGAGGAACGTGAGCGCCCGCTTCTCCATCGTGGGACTTCTCAAGGGAGAGAGCATCTTCGTGAAGCGTCTGCACGTGAACGGCGGCGCCTTCAACCTGGCCATTACCGAGGACCCCGACCGTCCCGGACACACCTTCACCAACCTGCAGCGCGTCTTCCGTCTCTACAGCGGCGAAGAACCTGCCGAAATACACTGGGGCAATCTCCTGCGGGCCCGCAGCATCGAAGTAGACGACGTGTACTTCCGCATGGAAAACCTCCTGGGAAGCGCCCGTTACGAAGCCAAGGGCATTGTAATTCCCGAAGGAGTCATCGACTGGAATCACCTGAGAGCCCACCTGGAGCATTTCAAGGCAACGGGCCTGCGGATGGCCGATGACCTCCTCACCTGCACGGTGCAGGAAGTGAGGGCGATGGAACTGGACACCCGCCTGCACATTGACCAGTTCTCGGTGCGCAAGTTCCGGCTGGGCAAGGCCAACGTCCACGCCGAGGATATCGAGGGCCAGGTAGACGGAACCACCAGCATTGACATCGCCAGCCTGGATATGGACGGCGACATCTATGCGTACAGCGACATCTTCCACGCCGTTGAGATGGACGCTGTCCTGCGGGACGGCACCTGCGTGGACATGCAAATGATCAGCCATCTGGCGCCCTTCCTGGACCAGATGACCTTCCGCGGCCGGGTACGCGGCCGCATCCAGGGAACCGTGAGCGACTTTACCCTGAACGACATCGTGGTGGATGGCGTGAACGAAGCCCTTCACCTCCGCGGCACCGGACGTATCAGCGGTCTTCCCAGCGTCTTCGATACCCGCCTGGATTTCCAGATCCGGGACATGAACTTCTCCCTGGAAGACCTGGACGCCTTCATCGAAGACTGGGCGCCCGAAGTAAAGCTGGACCTGGAGAAGATGGCCCCCGGGGAGCGTTTTACGGTGACGGGCAACGTCTCCGGCCAGTTGGAGCACCTGCGCTTCGCGGGGAATCTGGACTCCCGCATCGGCGAGGCCCGGGCCGATGTCACCCTGGACAACGCCATCAGCAAGCAGAACCCCCTGCGCATCGGCGGGCACCTGGACACCGAGGACCTGAACCTGGGACGCATCCTGGGATCGAAAGACCTGGGACGGCTTTCCCTTTCCACCCGCCTGGAGGCCAAGTTGCCCAGGAATGGAGGACCGGAGGTACAGGTGGACACCCTCACCATCGGCCGGCTGGAAGCCCTGGGCTACGGCTACAGCGGCATCAGCGCCTGGGGACACTACCAGGCTACCGACTTCGACCTGCACCTGCAGTCCCGCGACCACAACCTGCGCATGACCGCCGATGCCGCCTACCATGAAACGCCCACCCGGGACGGTTATCTGGATGC
>Ga0310696_10005519_pt1 | contig 15245 bp, 25 predicted proteins | sample AusTroGonzalo_MG_4_FD_203885 | JGI IMG/M metagenome (GOLD analysis project Ga0310696, IMG submission 203885) | Bovine rumen microbial communities from tropical cattle in Woodstock, Queensland, Australia - Gonzalo_02 (v2) (version 2) | ecosystem: Host-associated > Mammals > Digestive system >...
GGTTAAAGATTTTTGCGAAGAACATCCGTCAGGCATTTATATAGTAGGCACAGGGAGTCACGTATTGGCGATAATAGACGGTAACTACTACGACTCTTGGGATTCAGGAGACGAGCATCCAATATATTACTATACGAAGGAGGAATAAAAAATGGCTTACAATGGTTATTATCAACCGTATGGTGGATATGCACAGCAGAATTATTATCAACAGGCACCTCAACAGCAACAACAGTCACAGACGAGTTTTGTATCTATACCCAATGAAGATATGGTAAATACATATCCAGTTGGTCCCGGAAACTGCGTTACATTTAAAGTAGAGGGCAAGCCGATAATGATCGAAAAGTCAATGGGATTCTCTCAATTTGATTCGCCTAAGATCAAGCGTTATCGGATAGTAGAGGAAGAGCCTTTACCCGTCAAGACCGATTCCCGGGAAGATAAACCCGCGATCGTGTATGTGGAAAAAACTGAATTCGATAAGACCATAGACTCTATTAGAAAGGATATAGAAGATCTTAAGGAGGGCGTATGATACCAAACGTTGTTCTTCAACTCATAGGAAGATGCATTCCTGATGTACAACAATTTCAAAATGTAAATTCGCCCGATGAATTTGCACAGCGGCTGCTTGAATCCGGGAAGATCAATCAGACACAAGTAAATCAGGCTAAACAGATGTGGAACCAGCCTAACATTAGACAGATGATACATAATAAATTCAAGTTTTGATATTAAAGTCGGTGCACAGGCTTTAATATAAACCGGCTATTCGTCGCGAGAATAGTCGCTGACCTACAATATTTATAGGAGGTAAACGTAATGGCATTAACAGATGAAAGCAACGGCAATGGCTTCTACATGCCTGTAGCTCCCGCTTATGGCGGCAACGGAGGTTTTGGTAACGGTAGCTTTGGCGGAGACTGGGGCTGGATCATTCTTCTTCTCTTGCTCGGCTGGGGCAACAACGGCGGATTCGGCGGGTTCGGTGGAGGTTTCGGTGGAGGCTATGACTTCCCTTGGCTTCTGACAGGACAGCAGAACATCAACACAAACACCAATAACGGCTTCCGCGACCAGATGATCAACGATAACATTACTTCGGTACGTGATGGTATCGCATCTCTCAGCACGCAGCTTTGTGGTTGCTGTGGAGATATGCAGATGGCACTTGCGAATGGCTTCGCAGGCGTTGAACAGGGTGCTAATGCTCGTCAGATCGCTAATATGCAGACTGCATTTGCCGGACAGACAGCTATGGCGCAGGGCTTTAATAACCTTCAGAGCCAGCTTGCTCAGTGCTGCTGCGATAACAGGGCCGCTACCGCAGATCTCAAGTATACCGTAGCAACTGAGAATTGCGCTGATCGCCAGGTTGTAAGCGACGGTATCAGAGATCTTCTGGCTAACCAGACTGCTAACACTCAGAGAATTCTTGATCAGCTTTGCCAGGATAAGATTGATGCAAAGAACGACGAGATCTCAGCTCTTCGTCAGCAGATCGCTATGAAGGATCTTGCAGCTTCACAGGTTGCACAGAACGCATTCATTCAGCAGGGATTTACAAACGAAGTAGATCAGCTGTACAACAGACTGAGTAATTGCCCCGTTCCCTCTACTCCCGTCTACGGACGTACTCCTATCTTCACCTGCAATCAGAACCAGGGTTGCGGATGCGGATGTGGTAGCAACTTCTAAGGAGGCGCGTGAATATGGCAGAGTTTACGAAAAATGATGTTCAGACTGTGAATCCGAACCAACCCGTTACACTCAATACATCAATTGGGTGCAATAAAGGGTATGTATACCACAGAAACGGCAGTGGTATTGTAACTCTCCGTGGCATTACGAATAATTGTTTTGCAAGATATCAGGTGACGTTTAACGGAAATATCGCAATCCCGGATGGCGGAACTGTCGGACCGATAAGTGTGGCTTTAGCATTGGACGGCGAGCCGCTGCTCACTAGCCGTGCAATCGTTACACCTGCTGCGGTCGCAACTGATCCGCCTACACAGGAGAACTTTTTCAATGTTACCAGTACGGCGATAATCAGTGTTCCCAAAGGTTGTTGCTTTAACGTAAGTGTTGAAAATACTTCTGAAAGCGCTACTCCGGCAACAACACCTGCCCCGGCAATATTAGTTCAGAATGCCAACTTAACAATTTCACGCATAGCTTAAGGAAGGAGGGAAACCATGCATAAACTGATCGAATATGTTTGCGATGAGCTTGAAGAGTTAGAGCGCAAAGCAGATAAAGGTGGTAAACTTACAGCAGCTGAGATACAGTACGCCGACATGCTTGCCCATCTTAAAAAGAATATTCTCACTGCAGATGCAATGATGGAATCTGAAGATGAGTATAGTAATGAATCCGATAATTCATATGCGAGAGGCCGTGGTCGTAATGCAAGACGCGACTCCATGGGTAGATACTCTCGCGAAGGTGGTTCTTATCGTGGTGGATCGTATCGCGATGGAAGAGGCGGCTCTTACGACGGATATAGTCGTGAGGGTGCCAAAGAGGATATGTTGATGCAGCTTCGTGATATGGAACAGGACGCCGATGAAGAATCTAAACGGATGATCAGAAAGTGGATTAAACAGGTTGAGGAGCAGTAATGTTTACCCAAGCAGAGCTTATAGATGCAATTAATCAATTAGAAGGCGGAAAACATAGCATTCAGAATTGTGAGCGATTAGCGGCTATATATACCGTGTTAGATCATTTATATACAGAGCCGAAGTTAGACACTGGATATTCAAGAGATAATAAGGTTGAGACCGAAACCATTGTTGGTAATTACGGAGACTCAGAATTTTTGAAAGCTATATCAGGTAAGCCAGCTAACGAAGTCTGGGATCTGATCGACGAATTGATTGATGCGATAAGTGTGCTTAATCCGCGGTTGGTGTCTAGTTTCTTTAACAAGTTATACGACATATAAAATTAAAGCCCCTTTAATGGGGCTTTAATTTTATTTCTGTCTTTTACTTGATCTCTACGAACCAGCTCTTGTGATACATCTTAGAGATGACGTACTTCTTTCCGGTCTCGGGATTTACCCAAACGGTTGAGAATCTATAAGTCTCATCGGTAGCTACACACTGTATTCTCTCCTCGGTAAATCTCTCATTTACTACTACGTTAGCTGTGAATTTCTTCATGTTGTTCATCCTCCTTCTTTATTATGAATATATTATACTACAGGATCGAAGAAATGGCACTATTTTTTTATAACAATTTTTTAATATTGCGCAGAAAAATAAGCGAGAATACTTAGATTCTCGCTTATGCCCGTATAAATTATCGAATGTAATATTTAAAAGCTGGCAAATAATAAATATGCGCTGGCAAATATCATTCTCTTACCTTACGTCTTCTAGGCTTAGGCTCACTGGACTCGACCGGAGCGGGCATCACGTCATCGAAGGGAACCTCTTCTCTGGGATCCTCAGCAAGTTTCACCCAGTTTTCCTGGAGAGCTTCTTCTGCCTTCTCCTTAGCGATCTCACCGCGTGATTTCCTGCGTTTGGATTCTTCAGGATCAGGCTCTTCTACCACCTCGGCTTCTACATGGGGTGTATCTTCAGCAGCGCTGGGAGCCTCTTCATTGGATCTTCTCCTGCTTCTGCGACCCTGGGGCTTTTCAACGTCTCCGGATTTCTCCTCGTCAAGCTTTGCAATCTCGGTATCGCTTACAGCGCCGTCAAACTCATAGTAATTACGGATCTTCGCGTCTACATATGCAAGATCATTGTCGATACTAAATGAGTCAAACATACCAAGGGGGGATTTAACGGTATCTTTGCCACTGTTCTGAGTGAAGAAATAATACTTACCTTCGCTTACACCTGTCTTGAGAACGATCGTGAATAATCCTTCAACGGTGATCTTCTCGCGAAGTAACTTACCAATCAGCTTCACCGTGGTAAGCCCGCTATCAAGGGTTTCACAGTGAGTAAGATAATATACGCATACGTCGTTTGGAAGCTCGCGACAAACATCAATGATATTGAAATAATTCGATCCGAAGTCATTATACTTGTCCCAGCCTGTTTCCTTGATCCTGTTCATAAAAGGAATCGCCAGAATGTACTGGAAATCGTCGACGACGATGATCTTCTTGCCGGCTCTAGCCTGCTGCTTCATAAAATCACAGATCTTATCAGCACTGGTCACTCCATCAAGAGTAGTGAAATGTCTGGCCCCCTTAAAAGGCAGTGGCTTCCCCACCGGATTAACGATTGCCGTAATTGCGGGATCGCAGTTTCTAATGGACGTAGATTTGCCCGTTCCTGATTCTCCCATGATTAAGATTTTTTCTGCCATTTTGTCTCCTCCTTATGCTGTTTTTCTTGACCTTCTTCTTCTTCCTTCGAGCCCTGCGTATCTGCGCCAGTTCTTTCTGAACTCACCAGACTTGATCAGATTGTGCAGAGCACTTCCTGCGTACTTCTTCGCAACCATACGATCGATCTTTCTGGTATGAACACGTATTGCGGTTCTTTTTTGCTTCATTATACTTCCTCCTTAAAATTTTATATCGAAGGATGCGGGTACATCCTCTACCGAACAAGCCTTGATAATTTCTCCGGTTTCTGAATCAATAACCTCACTGTCGCTAATCACGAGCTTCTTCTTGTACTCTGCCCAATCAACCGATCTCTTCACCTTGATGTATTCTTCCTGACCACTGCTCTCGAGATAAGATAAGAGAGCATCATCGTCGTGAATGATTTTATCGGAAGCTTTCTTCATTACCAGGGATCCGGATAAGAGCTTGTAGCTTTCCTGAGTTTTAGTCTCCTTGTGAGGAACCTTGTTAAAGTAAAGGGCCAAATGGCTCTTGAGGAACCTAGTCTTGTTCTCACACTGAGTTTCAAGCTGGCTTATCTGCATGTTGAGCTCAGCTATCTGATCATTGGCTATGCTGATCAAACGATCTCTTTCAGCTTCCTCTTCCTTAATCTTCCGGATAGCCCAGTCAGCTAACTTGTCATCTGTGATACTAAACGTTTCGTTTAATTCGTAGTCCATATTATACCTCCTTCTTATGCTCATATTATAACATAAATCAAAAACATTGGCAAGAGTTTTTTATTCTTTTATAAAAAATCATTTATTAAGTCTTTCAAACCACAGGTCTTGCATCTGTACATTTTCTTGGTACCAGAGGGGGTTTTTGGTTTTGATAAATGATACGAACCCGTTAAAATTGTCCGGGTACAATAAAACTCCGATTCCGCCGGCTTCTCTTATTTTTCTAAGATTTACCAACTGCAGTAATTTAGGTCTGCCTGTGTCCGATTTTAATTCTATTCCGTAAAAGATCCCGTTAATGCACGCTAATACGTCAGGCACTCCTTCTTTGGTGTACTTCGATCCGGCCCAATATTTAATATACCAACTTCCGACTGAATTTAGGTATTTTTCAAGTTTATTTTTAAATCGCGTTTCAGGTCCAGTCATCGTTATCACTCCATTTTTGCACCGCATTTTGAACAATAATTTTTGCTCACCGCGAAGAAATCAATACGCTCATCGCCGCATTCGGACCATTTAATCTGGCGCGCTAACCCGCCATCTACCGCGATAGGGCAGCCCTGAAGCCATTGCCCCTTCTTCCTTGCGGGAGTGACAGGCGGTAAATTATCTATCTCCTCATTCACTACCTTAAGAGCATCATCTATCAGAACTACTCCTTTTATCTTGGCCGAATTACCGGAAGTTAGAACCCCATTATAATTTTTCGTTATTCTACTCTTTATATTACTCTTTAGTTTCTTAGCTTCCTTTTCTGTCATTGTGCCACCTCACGTATCTTAAATAATCTACCATTACGGCAGATCTCAACTTCTTTACCCTCTTTCGTTGTGGCCTGTTTTTTCTCTTTGTTGGAACCAATAACCTCCGTCATCCTCTTCCATTTCATAACGTCCGTCTGTGTCAACCCCGCAATTAGGGCAGATTTTTACAGTGTCTTCACACTGGCATTTACAAACCGAACACATCCAGTCGTGAATTCCTAATTGCCCGCGCCGTTCAATCCAACGTGGTGGTTTCGTTGCGGGAATGATTGTAGGTGTGTCCTCATTGAAGGTGTCTACCGAAATTTCTCCAAGATACTCGTCAATAACATCTGGTCCTAACCACCTTGATACTTTATTCTCCTCAATATATGCGTCAGCGTCAATCAGCCTTCCATGATGTTCAGGAAGAGAAGTGCCGTTTGCGATTGCTTCAACTAAACCGCTGAACATTGAATTATATCCATAATCGGACAGCTGTTTTATATCTTGAAATTGTTTTTCTGATATCTCAATCACTATCTGCATTAGTTTTCTCCTTTTGTTGCGGGAACAATTGTAGGTGCTTTTTCAATCATTTCGATAACATCCTGTGTATATAATCTTCCAAAGTCCAATTCAAGATTAGGACCGTAAGCGCGGTCAAGATTATCTACATCAAGACTACTACGTTCAATCAAATCTGAATGGTGTTCGGGAAGGGGAATTCCATTCTTAATAGCATTCCCGATAATTCCACCGAAATCGTAATAACTGCCTTTTAGGTCATTGCTTTCGGCGCAATCAAATGCTTGCTTTGCTTCTTCGGGTATCTTAATTACTAATTCTATATCTGCCATGTTTATCCCTCACTTTCTGTCTTACGCCATACCGCAGTGGTCTTCATGCGGTAACCTCCCTCCAAAGCTTGATGACTTCAGGCTCTTCTACATTCACATGAACCTCGATGCCGCGTACCTTGATCATCGTGACATATTTTACCTGATCAGGATAAGGAATATATGCCATAATCTCTTTTCCTAATTCCCATCTGTATTTGGCGCGTCCGAACCTGAAATCTTCCTTGGCTGCCGTCTGAATCAATTCGTCCAGCCTCTTCATGATTTTCTCTGTTTTCTTCTTGCTCTCTTCACTCATTTCTTGTACCTCATGTTTTTCTGATATGTTTTTTGCACTCTCTGCCAGAGTTCGTAGCTTATCGTCCTCAGCGGCTTTTGGAAATCTCGTGATAACTGACTCTTTGACCGTAATACATTCCGGCTTAACTTGCGCAATGACCACCCATTATCTACCAAGAGAACTGCGTCGTTCAGTATCTTTATTTCGCGATTTGTGAGGTCGTATCTTGATACGTCCAGCTGATAGCCTGCATATAAACTCATTTAATCACCTTTGTCTTTCTCGTCTGGATAATACATCTTCACGTCTTGTAGGATCTCCATTGCGATGATTCCGAGTGCCCCTCCAACTACAACTCCTAACAAAAAGCCTAACATTTTATCCTCCTCAATCGTAGAAATAGTGATGTTCGCCGTCAAAAAACTCCCACGTGTGGTGATTTCTGTGGTAAGAAACGTATTCGCCTTTCTCGTTTTTCTTATTGTAACTATCGTCCGAGCAAAACCATAAGCAATCGTGTGTCTTGCCCCATTTCAGAACAAGATCTACAGCGTGTCTCGTGCCATCTGTGATTGGAACTGAATAATATCTTCCATCGCCCAAAGGTGAGAACTGCCACACACTATGATCGTGTTGAAACACAACGTCTTTAATCGTACCTGGCCATTTGTCACTTTCCACTCTTGCCAAAATGCAACTGGCTACGTTCATTTTTTGTTCTACATTTCCGCCGGTAGCCTCCGCTTCGACAATATGCCATAATATCTCACGTTCTTCTTCACTCACGATATAATCATAATGAAACATCATATATGCCTGGTAATACAATGATCGATAAGGCTCTTTAGGCAGCTCATTTTTATAAGCACATTCCATCATGTAACTAAATCCACCTAATGCCTCATCCCCATTGATCCAGGCTGCTTGAACCGGAACCGGTTTAAGTAAAAGCACGATTATTAAAACCAGAATTAATTTCTTCATTTCTCATCCACCTTTCAACTACTAACGCATTGGGCCCCAATTCTTTAGCTACTTGTGTGGCCCGATCTTTTTTATACTGACCGTAATAAACCAAAGCGCCGTTGATTAATCGCACGACCACACATGGCGCAATTAATTTATCCGGAGCATTATTGATTTTCAGCATGCTTAAACAGATCATCTGTTAACTCCTTTCCTTTTCGCAGCAAGTCCAGGTTCCAATCCTCGATTGAATTTTTTGTTATAAGATAGTAGTAGAAACAAGGTCTATTCTGACCAATTCTATGAATACGCTTCTTGGACTGTTCCCATAAATCGCAAGAGCCAAGGCCTAATGGTAAAGTAAAGTAAACCACATGGTTGGCCTTTTGAAGATTAAGACCGTATGCACCAGCTTGATATTGTACAAATGTAATGCTGTTATTACAGTGCTCATACGCATATAAATCTTTTACTTGGCCGTTTACCACACAAAATGGTCTACTCATTTCATTTACTATATTTCGCATTCTGTTAAGCTCTTCATTGAAGTTATAGAATACGATTAAACGATCTTCCGTACTCTCTAAAAGGTCTTTAAAGGCCTCTAACTTATCTAAGCTATATTGACCACATAGCATGCGCTCATAAAGTATTCTGGTTAAAACCGTATCGCCCAGCAGCTCGATTGGATCTTTATCCGGACCTTGATCAATTTCCAGGTAGTGGTTTTTGACGAACTTCTTATAATCCTTGCTTGGCTCAAGTTCAATTATTTGTTCGATCTGTTCCGGTAAATCTATAACCTCAGCCGTCTTTTTAAAGATCGCACCAAACTTTGTGAGTCTTCGTTTAAGATGATCGATATTTTTATAGCCGATAATTTGTTTATCCCAATAACCATCTCTGTCGACCCATTCATAATCAACATAAGATTTAAAATACCGATCTTCGGGAATATCCCAGCCTAGCAATATAAGCTGACTCCAAAGGTTTTCATATTTACCGGCTGTTGGGGTTCCTGAAAGCAAAATAACGTTTTCCGGATTAAATTTGAGAATAAAGCTGGATCGTTTTGCAGTACGGTTTGTAATAAGAGATGACTCGTCCAGCATTAAAGTGAAATTGTGTAAACCGAGGAGATCCTTTCGCCGCCATATCAGGTCATAGTTTATAATTCCGATAACCTGGGAGTTCTGACAACCGGCCAGCATTTCATCATCTAAGCAAATGCTGAGAAACGCGCCCATATCACTGGATTTACTTAAATTTAATACAAAACAATCAGGATAATAAGTTTCAAAATGCTTAACCCAATCGTCAATTTTAGATTTTTGGCACACCACGAGGTTTGCTTTTGCTTTAAGACTCGCCATTTTTTCCGATCCAATAAAGGTCTTGCCAAGTCCCATATCGTAGTAAATGGCACACTTGTTTTTATCCTTTATAAGATCTAGTGCTTCAATCTGATGTGGATACAGCTTCATTGTTCTACCTCGTCAAATACTGCATTCCACTCGGACTGAGTAAGATGCAGAATCTTTTTAAGAGCAAGCGCCTCGTCAAGAGTGAACGCAAACTTACCCTTGAGCTTGTTATTAAGAGCCACATACGTAATACCGAGCTGCTTGGCGATATTAGTAAGCGAAATGCCGCTGCGATCGATAAGCTCCTTTAACAATTTCATGTCTCCCATATTAGTTATCCTCCTTTGTTTTATTTTTATCCCATAATTGGAATACTTTATAACCTTCGTAGTAAAAGTACGCGCATCCGCGATCTTCGCTCCATGTAGGATCGTATATAAGCGGGATTTTAAGTTCTGCCGCTAATTTCTCAATTCCGGAATATACGTGTACGTAATCTGTATTTTCACATATCGTAATTAATTCGGATAAGCTATCTTTAACAATAGCTAGTTGCTGTTTTATAGCAATTATTCTATCCAGCCATTCTTTCATAATATATGCCTCCTTCTTATTATGTATATATTATAACATATTTTATATAAACCGGCAAGAGTTTTTTATAAAATTATTTTACGCCAAAGTCGTTTACTCGCTTGTTCGCAAGATCGATATACCAGTTCTTGTCGAGATTCTTTGGTACTTTCAGTCCCGTTATTTCGTCATTAAATATGAAGCACGATTCGGGTGTGTTTGCAAATTTTTCCTCTGAAAGAACAAGTCCTTCGAATCCTTTTTTACTCTTCCATTTAGCTTTAAATATCGGACCGTCATGAGGATCTTTGCTAGCGAATACTCTGTAGCATTTGTAGCTGTATTTTTTATCGTTGTGTTTTACGTATTCATATTTACCTGTAAGTTTAGTTATTTTCTGGAACATGATGAACTCATCACATTCGCTGATGGTCTTTTCTACAGGAATTCCTTTTGTTAACTTATCAACAACCGCCTGGTTTACGATTGGCAGGTCATAATCAAGGGGTCCGAGCTCCTTAACGTAGCTGCCCTTTCTTTCAAGCTTACCGTTCATAAACTCGAACACGTAGTTATTAACATCTTTCTGGCTGATGTTTTTGATCTGATCGAATTCAAGTTCCATATTACAGCGCTTTTCCCATTCATAGCAGATATCATCCATCTTATCGAATGACTCATCGTCATCGGGAATACTTATTATCAAACCATCAGTATTTGACTGAATCAATTCAAACCCCGGAATTGTATCAAGATGCTCTATTAAATCTAAAAGCATTAATTGACCGTTTATACAGATCAGATTAGCCTGTCGGGGATCATAAGCTGCCGAAGAAACATCTTTACTCGCTCCATAAGTACTGTTAATTACGATCTTAAGAGGAGCCTGCTCCGCTTTTTTTCCTTCAGCTTTTAATCTCAATCTCTCTTCGAATATTTCTCTGAACTTCTCGGGTCTCCGACTATTTCTGGTCAGCAGACCGTGGAAGATCATGAGTCGAGGATAAAATGAAGCGACGTCTATATGCCACATCTGACAGTTTCGACCGCCGTTGTGATATTTCTCTCGCGCCGCATGTATTCCTCCGTAACCAAGGGTGTGCTCTACTCCGGCTACGGTTATTTTAAATTCATTTTTTGTGGTGCCCTTTTTATACCAGTGGTTATCCGGGTTTAAGAAGAATTCTTTTGCCGGGAGACATTCCTTAAGTTGAATACAGTCAAGTACAAATAGATCAAATTCGTCGTCTCTGTCATGAACTCTTTCACACTCAATGATCTTAGCCGACATCTGGGCTTTGGTTTTTGAAAGATCTTTTAATGATAAAACCTCCGGGAATTTTTTAATCAGACCCATTGCTGCGTTAAACTCATTTATCTGATATAAGAATACTTTAATTGCCTCTTCTACGTCATGAGTGCAATATTTTATAGTTTCTTGTAATTCCTCTTCGGTAAGTTTTCGATCAATATCGAAATCAACGTCTGTTTCTTTAATATTAGATCCCATAAAGCCTTCCAGGAGTTTCAGGCCTTTATCGCGAGACAGAAATACGTCGTAATTAATCATAGGGAATTGCCGGAATTTATTTGTGATTTGCCAGCCGTCAAGATGTTCTTTAACTATTTTATTGCTGACATAAAAAGGATCAATTTCTAATAGAATTGCCTTGAAAATATACTGATCATAGTGATTGATGTTAAAACCACACCAGATGTCTTTTTTATGGTTCTCGTAGATCTTACGAAGATGATCGGGATCATTAATAACAACTATTTTTTCTCTACTGTCCATGTCGATAAAAACGACAAGCCAGTCAAATTTAAATACCTCGAAATCGTAAAATATCATAATTTATATCTCCTTGATAAAACACCCGACTGGGATCGAACCAGTGATTTCCGGCGTCCTCGGCCTCGACTTAAAGGGGTGTGTTTAAGTTCGCATGACAGCGTTGTTTTTCATTTGCTGACGGCGTGTTGCCTCTTCACTACGGGTGTTAGCAGCCCCTACTGGATTCGAACCAGTGAATGCAAGGATCAAAACCTTGTGCCTTACCACTTGGCGAAGAGGCTATATAAGGTGTTAGCCGATTTGCGCGATCGGCTAAATGAGCGGTTTCCGTCTCGTTTCTGTCTTCCAATGCATGTTGTTTCTGTTGTCTACTTCACAGGCTCATGTACACCTTATAATTCTGTGGGTAGGGATTTGCACCCTACATGAGCAATATCATACACGTGGCCATTATTCAACGCTAGCAATTGCATTGCCCCTGCCACTTACGTCTACCTATTCCGCCACCACAGAGTGTATGGGATCAAATGTCGATAACATCCTTGATAGTAATCGGATTAAATCCGTCCGGATCATAATCGATATCAACTTCGATCGAAGGGCAAATATCCTGATAAATATCGAGGACATCCTCCGCGAACTTCTTGTAGTTCTTAAATACTATGGGCTCGTCGTCTGCCGTAAGAATTTTCTCGATCCACGTGATTACACCCTTAATTGCTACCCCGTCGTTCCACTTCTCAGTGGTCTTATTACCGCAGATGACGCGGTTCCAGAAGACGTAGCGATTGTTCTGGTTCTTAGGAGCATCAAGTGTTTCCTTGATCTTAAGCTGCACTGCGAACATTAACTTATCGCCGGCCTTGGTAGGCTTTATTTCCATTTTCTCGATTGAGCATCTGTAACGTCCTTTGGGCACGTCGTCATACTCGGGGGCTGCTTCTACCTGCGCCTTAAGTTCCTTGTTGTCGACCATCTGATCGAACTTGTCAAAATCTACACTCATTTCAGTGTACCTCCTTAGATTTGTTGTTTTTGTTTAATTGATATGTTTCTGAAGCTTCAAGAAGAATATCGATCATTTTCTTGACGCCATCATCCAGTGTTGATATCTTAAAGCGGTAATCCATCATGTGATTCGCTTTAGACGTAGGCTCGTATCCGCTGTCTTTTGTCGCAATTGATCTTACTCCGAGAGTCAGCGACTTCTTACTGTAAGAAAAGATTGCCGCGAACATCTTATTATTGATCTTAAGAGATGTGAATCTGCCGGAATCGGTTAAAACAACACCGTTCATTGACCCGGTCTTTTCAACGATATAATCGCGAATATCTTTACCGATTCCTACTACCGGCTTCGGCTCGTGCTTAGTCCTGGGCTTTTTAACTTCACCCATTTCTGAAAGAACTTCTGTCGTTGTTTCAACGTCGTTCTTAACGTATTCTGTTTCGGCTTCGGATAATTCAACAGCCTTGTGCTTGATCCACTGTCTCTTATCTTTGAGGGACGAAATTGCGATTGTTATAGTAACATCTTCGTCGGTCATTTTTGCAAGAGTCACTTTTGTGCCGTCGGGTATTATCTTAACAATAGTCCAATCTTCGCCGGACTTAACTTTTGTAAACATAGTGCCTATCATGTCATTAGCCATCTTGTTTACCTCCTTTCTTTATGATATTATTATAACGCCATTCTTATGAAAATGGCACGAGTTTTTTACGGCAATTATTCAGATTGAACGAATATTCTACATGTTCTACCCCTTACGGACTTAGATTTAACGGAAAAACCAAGGATCTTCTTAATCTGCCGACTGAACTCAACGTTGCTCAGGGGAAGGTATTTATTTTCTTCGCAAAATACGCAATATGCGCCGTATACCTCTTTTGCTACTTTACCTTCAATACCACCTTCGTAGTTATCCAGAAATATAAGTATGGGGTTATTTGATTTGTTATACTCGTCTATCTCATGTTTAACCCTTTCGCTTATCGTAAATTGCTGATTTTTCAAAACTCTCTTTAATCCCTCGAGGCCTATCTGGATCAGATATTCCATGCATTCTTCCGTTCTGAGCTTATATTTAATGTACGGATCATACCCCGGTGAATTTTTATCGAATTTGGCGTCAAATGGAATCATAATAAGACGATTTACAACTGCTCCGGTCTTATCTTTGATTCTCGGCATATCATTGGCAGAAAAAAGAAGCTTACTGTAATTATTAAAATCAAACGGATCGGCTCCTTTTCTTTCGACGTTAACTCGATCTCCCGAAACCAGTTTTTTGAAGATGGAAGGGTTTGGTATGAACATATCCCCGATATCGTCACCGATATTTGCGAGTTTATTATGTAACTCAGCTGTTTTGAATCTGGCGTCAAGTTCATTTAAATCCAGTGCTGATATATTATCGTCCCCCAAAAGGGTGGCTATCATGTCCAGGTACGTGGATTTGCCGTTTGCTTTTTCACCGATCATTACGAATGCTTTTCTCAGCTCATTCCTACGATAAAACGTATAACCGATGACTTCTTCAAGGAGCAATCTTAATTCCTTGTCGTTACAAGTCAGTCTATCCAACACCTGGTCTGCTATTTTTGAATAAGCTCCTTCTTTATACCTGTGATTGATCTTATTGGTAATAACATATTGGGAACTAAATGGCACAAAGCTAAAGGATCCTATATCATATATGCCGTTTTTAAAAGCTATGTAGTCGGCGTTACTTCTTTCGGTGTTTTCCGAAATCATTACTTCAAGATAATCAAGAACTTCCTTGCGCTTAGATTTACTCAGCGAAGGTATAATCTGAATCATCTCGTTCTCGATTCTTTTGTAATCACAAGTGTAGATACCGTCTGTATAGATATGAAGCAGCCCGTCTATTTTTAAAATATCTTTTTCGCTTTTTAGATAAGCGGCAAATTTATCAAATAGGAACGTTTTATCCTTAAAGAATATCGGGGCTTTAAACGACTCATCCCGACTGATAACGTCAAACTCTTTTTCATCAAGGGGCTTTTTAAACACATATGTGTTTATTAACCTGAGAACTTCCTTAGCCTCGTCTTTGGAAAACCCGTTGCTTTGGAGCACCAAAATATATCGGAATAATCCTTCGTTGCGTCCGTCACCTTCATCGAGTTTAAATAAGTCAATGCTACTGTTTACCGGGAAGAGCCACTTTGGCACTTTTTGATAATCATCGTCTATTTGCTTATCATAAATTACCTTGCGCTCTTCCCCGTGGATCTTTAAGCATTCGGTTCCGTTTTTTGACCCAATCTTTATATCTTCGGACAAACCTATCGCATTACGAGCATGGGTTCTGCACGATAAGAGACCATCATTCTTAAAAAGAAAGTGCTTACCTCTACTAGTCTGGACGACTCTGCATGCTACATTCTCTTTAGTAATGATCTTATATAAAGTATTAGCCTGATCGGCATCGTCGAGATCAATCAAAACTACGTCTTCTTCAAGAATACCGACAAAGCTATCGGCATCTTTGACTTCATCATATGTCTTGAAAGATTTGCGACCTTTATATTTTTCGGTAATTACTTTTCCGTCGCTTAAAACATAGCCTTTATAAAGTTTCCCCATAT
>Ga0310696_10005520_pt1 | contig 15242 bp, 11 predicted proteins | sample AusTroGonzalo_MG_4_FD_203885 | JGI IMG/M metagenome (GOLD analysis project Ga0310696, IMG submission 203885) | Bovine rumen microbial communities from tropical cattle in Woodstock, Queensland, Australia - Gonzalo_02 (v2) (version 2) | ecosystem: Host-associated > Mammals > Digestive system >...
CCTGAATATGGAGTTCTATAACGACGGAGAAGGATCAGGCGGCGCCCTGCTTCCCATCGGTACCTCCGACGTTCCGTTTCTCGGTACCTTCGACGGTAAGGGACTGACGGTTGCGAACCTGCACATCACGGGTTCCGAGACGATCGGTAACGATACGCTCGCGACGAGCGATATCGGGATCTTCGGCTACGTCGACGAGGGGGCGACCGTCAAGAATACTTATTTTGACGGCGTGACGATCGATCTTTCGGGTCTTGACCCGACGTCGACGACCGGCGACGATACGCACGACGCGACCCACCACGACGAGGACAAGGACGGGACCCCCGACCTGTCTTACGTCGGATTCCTTGCCGGGCACATCAAGACCAGTTCGATCGTGCAGAACGTCTATTTGAACGATTGCCACGTGATCGGCGGCGACGCCGCGCGCTCGGGCTACGGATTCTTCGGCTGCGTCGAGAAGACCGACGGAACGCTTGTCGACTCACTCGGCTCCGAGGTCGCGACGCTGCGCGGCGGCGGCGACGACGCCGGCTTCGGCGGCTCGATCAATATGAACAACATTTTCAACCGGCTGAACGATATGGCGGGAACGACTGCCGGCACCGTCAGGACGGTCACCGCGGAAGAGGTCTGGGTCGACGAGGTGGAAGGAACGACCGAGATCCGGAACACGACGTACGCGAACTCCAACGCCACGACCGGTTCTTACGGCGGACAAAATCCGTCGAACAACTATTATCATGCCAGCGCCTACGACGGTTCGTACTATATGTTCAAGCGGACCAGTTCGGGGTACTGGGTGGTTATGTACCTCTACGGCGAAAACAATATGAGCGACTCGAAAACCGTCACGACCTACACGCTGAAAAACGAGTTTGACGAGGACGCCTTCCTGATCGCGATCGGCGGGTCTTATCTCAACGCGACGACCTCGGGTCTTTCGGCGGGCAACGACGCCGACGCCGCCACGATCTGGCAGCTTGACAACGCGGGGCACCTGAACGCCCTGCTCGAGGAGAGTACGCGCTTCGCGACCTACTACCTGAATGCCTCGGCAAACGGGACGCTCTCGGTCTCCACGTCCGCGACCACCGTCTGGAGCAAGACCGAGGACGGAAACCATCAGGGGCACCTGATCTATACGTCGGGCGGGCGCACCTGGTACCTGTCGCTTGAGAACGGAACCTGGGGGGGTTATCCCTTCGATTCCGCGTTTTCGATCTCGAACGGCGCGAATTATCTCGTCCAGTCGGGCAGCATCACGCTCGCCGGGACGGCGGGCAACCACGCCGACTGGCACTTTGAAGACGGTAAACTGATGACCTTCATCAGCAAGACGATCTACTACCTGAACGCCTCCGCCGGTTCGCTCTCGCTCGGGACGGCAGCGGGTTCCGCGACGACCTGGACGAGAAACGGCAACGTCTTCTCCTGCACGTCGGGCGGGCGCACCTGGTACCTCGCCTACAACGGCGGTTGGTGCTGCGTACCGTTTACCGAGGGTTTCACGATCTCGAACAGCACGAACTATATCGGCACGAGCAACGGCTCGGCGGTGACGTCGGTCGCGTCGGGCAACGCGCTGCACTTCTCGCTTGAGAACGGAAAACTCGTTACCTATTACAGCAACGCGATCTACTATCTGAACGCTTCTGCCGGAGCGCTCTCGCTCGGAACGAACGCGGGTTCCGCGACGACCTGGACGAGAAACGGCAACGTCTATACCTACACGTCAGACGGGCGCACCTGGTACCTCGCCTACAACGGCGGTTGGTGCTGCGTCCCGTTTGCCGAGGGTTTCACGATCTCGAACAGCACGAACTATATCGGCACGAGCAACGGTTCGGCGGTGACGTCGGTCGCGTCGGGCAACGCGCTGCACTTCTCGCTTGAGAATGGAAAACTCGTTACCTATTACGGCAACGCGATCTACTATCTCAACGCCTCGGGCGGGACGCTCTCGCTCGGGACCAACGCCGGAACGGCGACGAGCAACTGGGTCAAGGGGGCGAACACCCTTTCCTATACCGACGCAAACGACCGCGTCTGGTACCTCAGGTACCTGAACGGAACGTGGGATCTCTACCCTTCGCTGACCGCCTATACGATCCGCAGCGGCGCGAATTACTTCGGCGTAAGCGGGTCGACCGTCACGCTGACCAATCAGGCGGGCGCCGCCAACTGGGTGATCGACGGAACCAAACTCTACACCGTTTCGGGCGGCACGGTCTACTATCTTGTCGGTTCGAGCGACGGATCGGGGACGCTCTCGCTCAACGCGACCCGCGCCAACGGCACCGACTGGACCTATACGCAGGGCGGCGGAACGATGAGTTATACCGCCAACGGCGAGACCTGGTATCTCTACGTCCGCGACGGCGCCTGGACGGTTCTCCCCGGAGCGAGTTACAACCTGATCTCGCAGAGCGGGAGTTATCTCCGCGCGACGAGCACCACCGCCGTCGACGGAACGACCGAGGCGAACGCTTCGGCTTGGTTTATCGACGGAAGCAACCATATCTACACCTTCTATTCGGGTGCCCGCCGTTACCTGACGGCGAGCGGTTCGACGGTTTCGCTCTCGAACAGCGGCACGACGGTCTGGACCCGGAACGGAAACAATACCGTGACCGACGCGCGCGGTTGGTATCTCGTTTACGATTCCGGCTGGAAGTGCTATCCCGCGCTCTCCTACGTCTTGATCACCGACGGGACCAACTACCTGACCCGGAACGGCAATTCGGGCGTTACCAATACGACCGACGCCGCGTCGGCGTCCCGTTGGTTTGCCGACGGAAGCAAACTCTTTACGCTGAACGATGCGGGAACGGCGTACTATCTTGCGGGGAACACATCGGCGCTCTCGGTCACGACGACCGCGGGCAACGGGACGGCGTTCACCTACGACGGGACGAACAAACTGTTCTCGTACACCGCCTCCGCAAATACCTATTACGTCATTTACAACAACGGATGGACGGTCAGCCAAAACTATCAGACCGCGTCGACCATCAAGGCAAGTTCGGGTAGCTATTACCTGAGCGTAAACTCGGATACCAAGGCTGTCGAGACCGTAACGACTGCCGGAAACGCGAAGCAATGGTACTACAACTCCTCGAGCGGGCATCTCTTTACCGAGATCCTCGGCGTCAGGTACTATCTGCAAGCCGCGCTTGAAACTTTCAATAAATACGGTTCGACGAATATGGCGACGACGACCGACGAGAACGCGGCAACCTCGTTCTCGTTCACAAACAACAACCTGACTTGCACGCTGAACGGAACGACCTACAGTCTGTCGTTGCATAACGAAGCGCTGAAGATGGTCAGATGCGGATATACCTACTATACGATCCGCACCGCTAATTCCCAAGACTATCTCAGTCTGAACGGCGACTCTCCCTCTCCGCAAAACTCGGATCAAAACGGCGCTGTTCTTTGGGAGTTTGACAATACGAATTATAACGCCACCGTCAAGGTTACAACGCTGCATAACGGAACGACAAAGTATCTGCATCTTGACGGTTCCATTACACTCGGAAACGAAACGAGTCTATATTATTACAGAAGATATACGGGTGGGAATTATCGGTATTATCTACGCCGCGCCAACAGCAACACAACGGACTATCTGATCTATTCCGGCGGCAACTGGTCCACGCAGAACGCAAACAGACCGACGACTGCCTATATCACGAGAGAATCCGTCAGCTTTACGGCTACCGCCGTGACCTTCAACGGCGCGATCTACGAAACCTCCGAAGAGGAGGGATCTATCACCGCGACGACGACCTTCACGACGACGAATGCCCTGAACAACGTCACCTTTACGTCGGCGACGACCGGCACGACGCAAGCGTTTGCCAACGTGTCGGAGACGACGGCGCACACGACCTCTCCCGTGACCGAAACGGTGACGCATACCGCGACCGCGGCGGCGGATCATATCACGCTCGATTATACCGCCAAGCGTCGACAGCATATCGAGAAAACGGTCGAGAACAACGTCAAGAGCGGCTATCCGACCTATTTCCCGATCCGCGTTCCGAAATCCGACGAAGCCGATTACGACGCGGGCGATATCCTGAAAGCGTCGCAGAAGAATACCGGCTACATCATCTCGGGCGGTAACTTCTACAATCCGGATGCCGGCAACGGTACCAAGGTCGGCGATATCCGCGTGTCGGAGTACGCGATCAGCAATATCAGCGGTTCGTGGTCCCAGTCGGGGCTGACCGTCACCAAGATCCGGTACAACAACAACTACCTGTATCTCGAGAAGGACGAGGAGACCGAGGAATACTCGATCGCCAACACGACCGACGCCGACCTGGCGAACTTCTGGCAGTACTCGAACAACAAACTCTTTACCACGGTCGGAAAGACGACGTATTGGCTGACTTACGACAACGGGCTGAAACTCTCCGAGACCGAGGGCGTCAACTGGACCTTCTCCAACAGCAACCGGCTTGCGTACAACAACAACTACATCAAGTACGCGAACAACGCTTGGGTCGCGACCGCGAACACCGCGAACCTGACGCTGACGCTCGGCACGCTGAACACCGTCTACACCTACGACGCCAGCGGTAACCATGCCCTCACCGACGCGCAAAAGACCGACGCCTACAATCAGGCGGCTCTGCAGTTGTCAGAGACGCTTACGGGCGCCTCCAACGTCTACGGTCTGCACTTCATGAACGCGGAGATCTCGCAGGAGCATCTCGTAACGGCGCCGAAAGCCTACATCTTCGGTACCGAGTATTCCGATTACGAGTTCCCCGAGGACAGCATCGACTTCAACGTCATCGAGCGCGGGTCGATCAGTTTCTTCGCCGGCGAATACTTCAGCGGAAACAACGCGTTCTTCTCGCTGCATCAGATCTATCGCTATAAGGCGGACGACGCCGCGGTGCTTGCCGGGACCAAAAAGGTCAACGACGTCAAGTATATCAAAGAGATCTCGGAGATCTACAAGCACCAAACGAGCGGCGATTCGGTAAACTACGTCTACAAGTTCACGGACAACACCTATTCCAACCCCGACGGCACCTACTCCGGCGCGAACGCGCTTGCCGACGGCTACTCGAATACCCCGGTCTTCCGGACCAGTTGGATCACCGCTCCCACCGGTCTTTCGGACAGCAACAAGCGCATCTACTTCTTCGAGATCCCCTGTAACGCCGGCGAATATTGCCTCGGATCGGTCTCGGGCAAGACCGGCGCCTACCTGATCTACCTCGACATCGCGGCAAACGGCGGTGAAGAACTTGCCAGCGCGATCAGCGGCACCGGCAACGACGTCACTACGTCGTTCCAGACCGAGTTCCGCGACGCGCCCGACACGATGGATCACAGCGTCATCCTGCTCTCCTACGACGCGCCCGACGGAGCCACGCCCGCGACCTTCTCGGTCTCGGTCAACTTCGACAAGACCGCCGCCGCCTCGCTCGAAGACCCGCATCCGAGCGGACTCTACACGATCGACGTCGTGAACAAGACCGGATCCGACGTGACGCTCTACGTCTACCTCTGCGACGACGACTTCAACCTGCTGACCGCGTTCCCGTACGCGTACAAGGTGCATTATACCAACACCACGACGGGCGCGGAGGGGACCTATCTCGAAACGGTCGTCGGCGATACGTTCCAAATGATGGCGGGTTTCACGATCCCGTCAAGCGGAGAGGCGATCGAGGTCAGCTACCACTGACCCGGAACGCCGGGAACCCCCGTTTTCCGCCGGCGGGCAACCGCCTGTCTATACCGGAAAAACCGCACCGCGACCCCAAAAACCGCAACCCCCGCAACAACGACCGCCCGGAGAGATCCGGGCGGTCGTTGTTTTTTTGGGGATCTATACCTGCGCATAATGTGATTTGAACGACTATCTATACCTGCGCATAATGCGATGTGCAGGCGTTTTGATACTTGCGCATTATCCGGTTTTAACCAAATTGCGAACCTGCGCATTATCCGAAAAAAGGTGATACGGTGCAGAAACGAAAGACGAACGCAAGCGTTTTCCGCTGATTCCGTAGAACCCGAATGGCTGTTTTCTTCTTTCAATACACAAAAACCCCCGGAGCGATCCGGGGGTTTTTGTATGACGGGATCTTACTTGTTCTTCTGGCTCTCTTCGACCGCGACGGCGACGGCGACGGTGGCGCCGACCATCGGGTTGTTGCCCATACCGATCAGACCCATCATCTCGACGTGCGCCGGGACAGAGGACGAGCCGGCGAACTGCGCGTCGCTGTGCATCCGACCCATCGTGTCGGTCATACCGTAGCTGGACGGACCGGCAGCCATATTGTCGGGGTGCAGGGTACGACCCGTACCGCCGCCCGAGGCGACCGAGAAATACTTGACGCCGTTTTCGACGCACCACTTTTTGTAGGTGCCGGCGACGGGATGCTGGAAGCGGGTCGGGTTGGTCGAGTTACCGGTGATCGAAACGCCGACGTGCTCGAGCTTCATGATCGCGACGCCCTCCGGCACGTTGTCGGCGCCGTAGCAGCGGACGTTCGCGCGGGGACCGTTCGAGTAGGCGGTCTTCGAGACGACCTTGACCTCTTCGGAGTAGGGGTCGAACTCGGTCTTGCAGTAGGTGAAGCCGTTGATGCGCGAGATGATGAACGCGGCGTCCTTGCCAAGCCCGTTCAGGATGACCTGCAGGGGGTTCTTGCGCACCTTGTTGGCGTTCAAGGCGATCTTGATCGCGCCCTCGGCGGCGGCGAACGACTCGTGTCCGGCGAGGAAGCAGAAGCAGCTCGTCTCCTCGGAGAGGAGCATCGCGCCGAGGTTGCCGTGTCCCAGCCCGACCTTGCGGTTCTCGGCGACCGAGCCGGGGATGCAGAACGCCTGCAGACCGATGCCGATCGCGGCGGCGGCGTCCGACGCCTTCTTGCAGCCCTTCTTCAGGGCGATCGCGGCGCCGACGGTGTACGCCCAGACCGCGTTTTCAAAGCAGATCGGCTGGGTCTCGCGGACGATCTTGTCGCAGTCGACGCCGGCGGCGAGGGTGATCTCGCGGCACTCCTCGACCGACTTGATGCCGTATTCTTTCAGAACGCCGTTGATCTTATCGATTCTTCTTTCGTATCCTTCAAACAATGCCATCTTCTCGTCCTCCTTACTTCTTCCGGGGGTCGATGTAGGTGACCGCCTCGGCAAATCTGCCGTAGGTGCCGATCGACTTGTTATACGCCGTGGTCGGGTCGTCGCCGCGCTTGATGAAATCGGTCATCTTGCCGAGCGAAACGAACTCGTATCCGATCACCTGGTTGTCGGCGTCAAGCGCCATCCGGGTCACGTAGCCCTCCGCCATCTCGAGATAGCGGACGCCCTTTTCCTTCGTGCCGTACATGGTCCCGACCTGCGAGCGGGTCCCCTTGCCGAGGTCCTCAAGCCCCGCGCCGATCACGAGTCCGCCCTCGGAGAACGCCGACTGGGTACGCCCGTAGACGATCTGGAGGAACAGTTCGCGCATCGCGGTATTGATCGCGTCGCAGACGAGGTCGGTGTTCAGCGCCTCGAGGATGGTCTTGCCGGGCAGGATCTCCGCCGCCATCGCGGCGGAATGGGTCATACCGGAGCAGCCGATCGTCTCGACCAGCGCCTCCTGGATGATACCGGCTTTCACGTTCAGGGTCAGTTTGCAGGCGCCCTGCTGGGGAGCGCACCAGCCGATCCCGTGGGTCAGTCCCGAAATATCGGAAACTTCTCTTGCCTGCACCCACTTGCCCTCTTCGGGAAGGGGAGCGGGACCGTGATTCGGACCCTGGGCAACGGTGCACATCGCGGCGACGTCGCTCGACATCGCGTACTCGCATTTGCTCATGTTCTTTCTCCTTTTCTTTTTTGATCCGGCGGGTCAGTCGGCGATGATCTCGCCCTCGGTCGCGCCGAAGGCGGCGTTCGACTCGTCGGTATCGATATGCATGGCGGGGGCGAACTTCGGGCTGACGCGGACGACCACGTCGTCGAAGATCAGGGGACGGAGCCCGTTGACCTTGACCTTGACGATCTGCTTGTCCTTAAGACCGAATTCGGCGGCGTTTTCGGGGGTGAGGTGGATGTGCCGCTTCGCCGCGATCACGCCCTCGGCAAGGTCGATCTCGCCGCACGGGCCGATGATCTTGCAGGCGCCGCTCCCGGCGATATCGCCGCTCTCGCGGATCGGGGCTTTCACGCCGATCGTGCGCGCGTCGGTCAGGGAAAGTTCGACCTGATCGGCGCTCCGCTCGGGACCGAGGATGCTCGCGGAGAGCTGCCCGCGCTCGCCGACGACGGTAACCTTCTCGGCGCAGGCGAACTGCCCGGGCTGGGAGAGGTCCTTCTTCTTCGTCAGCTGATAGCCGGCGCCGAAGAGAAGGTCGACGTGCTCGCGGGTGAGATGAACGTGACGCGCGGAGGTTTCAACAATCACTTTTGCCATTTTATTGTCTCCTTACTCTTTTCGGATTTTTTCTTCCGCCGAATATTATATCATACGGAAATAAAAATGTAAATGCGCAGAAAAGATAATCTCGAAAAAGAATAGAAACGATTCTTCGGTAAAAAACTATAAAAACGAAAAAGAAAGAACCGAAAGGGGCGTTCGGATGGAAAAGAAGGGAACGGGGAAGACCGCAAAAGAGACTCCGCGGGAAACCGATAAGGATCTGCTTCCCGGGGGCGGCGGCGTGACGGCGGAGAACGGGCGGGAGTGCTTCTACTGCCTGAACGTCATCGGCGGGATCGAGGGGCACTACGTACAGGAGAGCAACCAGAAAACCACCAAATACGAACATCTGATCCCGCTGCTCTTCGCGCTTGAGGAGGACGAGCGGATCGACGGGATCCTGATCCTTCTCAATACGATGGGCGGCGACGTCGAGGCGGGGCTTGCCATCTCGGAGGTGATCGCCTCGCTCGACAAACCGACCGTCTCGGTCGTCCTCGGCGGGGGGCACTCGATCGGCGTTCCGCTCGCCGTTTCGGCGAAAAAGTCGTTCATCGTCCCCTCCGCGACGATGACCGTCCATCCCGTCCGCACGACCGGAACGGTCATCTCGGCGCCGCAGAGTTTCGAGTACCTGCGCGATATGCAGGAGCGGATCGTCCGCTTCGTCGTCGAACATTCGCGCGTGAAGCGGGAGGATTTCGAGCGCGCGATGATGCGCACCGACGTGATGGCGAACGACGTCGGATCGATCCTCGACGGGGCGGCGGCGGTCGGCTGCGGGCTGATCGACGGGATCGGCGGGATCCGGGAGGCGCTTGCCGCTTTGCGCGAAATGGCGGGGATCCCCGAACCCCCGAAACGGCGGAGCGAAAAAAAGACGGCGGACTCTTCCGAATCCGGTCTTTCCGCCCCCTCCCGTATCCACTGACGAACCGTTCCCGATTGTCACGTAATGAGTGACAAAAAGGAAAAAGAAAAAAGAGCAAAGACAAAACAAAAAACAGAACAAAACCGGGTCTGCGATTTGGAAAAACGCAGACCTTTTTTCTTTTTCAGGCGTGCTATAATAGTCACGCAACAGGTGAAAAGCGTAACGCCTGAGGCACTCGATCGCCGCCGCAGGACACGGCAGGTACAAACCGCTTAGGTGCTTTTTTACGCCGGGTAGTCGGCGGGGCGATCCGAAAAACGAACGCAGGGGGAGGGACGGACGACGGAAGAAGAAAAAACGGGCGTCCCCGCGGGGGACGCCGGCGGGCGGATGGTCCGCTATTTCCGCGAGTGCGCCGCCGGGGGAGAACTGCCGACCTTTTCGGGGGCGGCGGAACTGCTCGGGGTCGATACGGCGGAACTCGGGGAGATGAAGGCGCGCGATCCGGCGTTTGCGCGCGCCGTCGGCGAGTGCCGCGCGATCCTCTCCGACCATCTGATCCGGCAGGGGCTCGTCAAACGCTACGACGCTTCGCTCGTCAAGTTTCTCCTTCCTCTCTACGGGGTGGGGGTCGGCGACGGGGAGGAGGGCGTTGACGAACTGTCGGTGAAAATCGAGGTCCTGGAGGGGGGTTCTTCGGCAAATGCCGTCTGAAGGCGTATCGTTCCGGATCACCGAACGCCAGAAATCCTTCATTTCCGCCACCGAACGCGAGGTACTCTTCGGCGGGGCTGCCGGGGGAGGCAAGTCGTTCGGGCAACTGATCGACGCCTTCCTCTACGCCTTGAAGTACCCGCGCTCAAAACAGCTCATCCTGCGCCGCACCTACCCCGAACTCGAAAAATCGCTCATCCGGGTCAGCCAGACGATCTATCCCCGTTCGGTCTACTCCTACAACGGGAGTAGCCATACGGGACGGTTCCGAAACGGTTCTTTGATCGATTTCGGCTACTCGGCGAGCGAAGCCGACGTTTTCCAGTACCAGTCGGCGGAGTACGACGTGATCCGCTTCGACGAACTGACCCATTTTACCGAGTTTCAGTACGTCTATATGCTTTCGCGTCTGCGGGGGGTCAACGGTTACCCGAAGCAGATCAAGGCGTCGACCAATCCGGGCGGGGTCGGTCACGCCTGGGTGAAGGAGCGATTCATCGACCCCTCGCCCCCCGATACGTCCTTTCGGGGAGAGGACGGCGGAAGCCGGATCTTTCTTCCCTCGAGGATCGACGACAATCCCTTTCTCATTCGGGCAGACCCCGAATACCGGGAACGCCTTCTCGCTCTGCCGGAGGAGCAGAGGCGGGCGCTTCTTTTCGGGGACTGGAACCTGCTCGAGGGCAGGTTCTTCCGGGAGTTCCGCTATGATCTTCACACCGTTGACGCCTTCCCGATCCCGGCGCATTGGCGGAAATACCGGACGCTCGACTACGGACTCGACCGGCTTGCCTGTCTTTGGGCGGCGCTCGATCCCGACGGCAACGTCTGGATCTATCGGGAAGTGTGCCGCTCCGATCTCATCATCTCGGACGCCGCCCGCGCCATCCTCTCGGCGGAGGGAGAGGGGGAGGGGGTCTACGCGACCCTGGCGCCCCCCGATCTCTTCGCCCGGAGTCAGGAGTCGGGGCGCTCGCGCGCGCTGCTGTTCGCCGAATACGGCGTCCGGCTGACCAGGACCGAGAACGATCGGGAGACGGGCTGGCTTGCGGTCAAGGAACTGTTGAAAAAAGAGGGGGACCGTCCTCCCCGGCTGCGGATCTTCCGGGGATGCACCGAACTGATCCGCTGTCTGTCCCAGATCGAATGCGATCCGGCGAGACCGGGGGACGTGCGGAGCGAACCTCATCGCCTCACCCACGCGCCCGACGCGCTCCGGGGCTTTGCGATCTACTACGCGCGCCCCACGCCGCCCGAGGAGTACGCCAAAGGTCGGAACTGGACGCCCGATCTTCTGGAAGACTACGACCGCGCCGACCGCGCGGGGCGGGATTACCTGCTCCGCCGGTACGGCAGACCCGATTGAAAACCAAAACGGAAAAGGAGACGAGATATTGAAAATCGACGAAGGCGTTTCCCGACTCGCGTTCTTCTCAGCGCTCTACGAGGAGGCGAAGGAACGGCTGTCGGACAACAGCGAGGCGTTTGAAAAATACGAGCGACAATACCGGGGGGACGACCGGATCGACGGTTCGACGGAACGCGCGACCGCCGTCCGCAACATCACCTACGAGATCGTCGAAAGCCAGGTCTCTTCCGATATTCCGCAGCCGAAAGTGACGGCGGCGGAATACAGCGAGGAACGAGAACGGCTTGCCCGCTCGATCGAGCGACTCTGCGTCTCGGTACGGGACGAACTCCCGTTCGAGGAAATGAACGATCTCGACGAGCGCTATACTTACGTCTACGGGGGCAGCGTGTGGCTCGTCGAATGGGACGAGGGGGGAACCGGGCGGGGCGGGGTCCGGGTCGAGTGCGTCTCGCCCCGCGATTTCTTCCCGCAGCCCGAACTCTGCCGGATCGAGGATATGGAATACTGCTTCTTCCGATTCGATACGACGCGCGAGGAGATCGTTCGCCGCTACGGCGTCAGCCGCGACGTCGCCGCCGAAGCCGGACGGGAGGGAGAGTCGGACGGGGTCGGCGAGACCGTGACGGTCGTCGTCTGTTACTATCGCGGCGAGGAGGGCGAGATCTGCCGCTTCGTCTTTTCGGGCGACGCGGTGCTCGAGGACGCCGTCGGCTATTTCCGAAGAATAATCGGAAAGAAACGCGCCGACGCCGAACGGATCGGGAAACCGATGCCGCTTTCGTCCGGCGACTCCATTCCGCCCGTGACCGCCTATCTGCGGGAGGACGGAAGCGTCGGGCGCACGCCGACCGCGCTCCCCTATTACGAGATCGACGAGTTCCCGATCGTGATCCGGCGAAACACCGCCGCCGAGCGGCGCCTCTTCGGGCAGTCGGACTGCTTTTTCATCCGTCCGCAGCAGCAGGCGATCAACAAGGTCGAGTCGCGGATCCTCCAAAAACTGATGCGCGGATCGGTCACGCCGATCGTTCCCGAGGACGCGCAGATCTCGGTCAACAACAGCGTCTTCGGGCAGGTGATCCGGCTTCGTCCCGGCGAGAGCGCCGCCCAGTACGGAAAGGTGGACACCACCCCCGACGTCTCGCGCGACGTGCTTGAAGCCGAGCGGCTCTACGATCAGGCAAAGCGGATCGTCGGGATCTCGGACACCTATCAGGGAATGGATACCAACGTCGGAAACGTGTCGGGGATCGCGCGGCAGCTCCAGGTGAGTCAGACGGCGGGGCGGCTCGAATCGAAGCGCCGGATGAAGAACGCCGCCTACGCGAAACTCGACCGCCTGATCTTCCTTTACTACCTGTCCTACGCCGACGAGATCCGCGATCTCACGTATCTCGACGCGTGGGGCAGGGAACAGAACGTCGCTTTCAACCGCTACGATTTCTACCGATTCGATCCCGAACGCGGCGCCTACTACGTCGACGACCGTTTCCTCTTTTCTTCCGATCTCGGGCAGGGGGCACAGATCGGGCGCGAATCGCTCTGGGAGCGCAACCTCGCCAATCTGAAGGCGGGGACCCTCGGCGATCCGACCGACCCCGACACCCTGCTCCGTTACTGGCAGCAGCAGGAACGGGCGCACTATCCCTTCGCGCGGGATCAGGTAGAGTTTTTCCGCGGAATCAAACGGGGAAAGGAGGTGAATCGGGAGAATGAAGGTTCGGACGACGTCGGGAGCGCTCCTCTCGACGGTCTCATCGTCGCCGACGGCAAGTGATCTCGGACGGCGGCTTGCGGGCGGAAAACGGGCGCTGACTTACGCCGAATGGCTGAAAAAGAACGGCGCAAAAACCGACGCGGCAGACGAGACCGACGCGAAAACGAAACGCGAGTTGAACTCGCCCGCATACGGTGCGTCGGTCGAGAAACTCATCGACCGCGGGTTGTTCCGAACGGGCTACGTCGATTATCTGAGGGATCGGAACGAGAAGGTCTACCGCCGGACGATCGACGGGATCCGGGGGCAAAACGACGCCCGCGAGAGCGGCAATCGGACGGGATACCTTTCCTACCTGAAACGCTGGGAAGACGAGCAGGACGCCCTGATGCAGAAGACGCTCTCCGACCTTGCCGAAAACAAGGTCACGCAAATCGACGACGCCTACGCCGACGCGCTCGCGGCGGGTCTTACCGACGAACGGGCGCGGCTCGTCTCGCGGATCGCGCCCTCGGTCGCGCGGTACGGGATGCGGCGTCTTTCCGGGGAGATTTCGGGTATCCTTGCCGTCTCGCTTTCGGCGGGGCTGTCGGGGGACGAGGCGGAACTGCTCGCGCGCGCCTGCGGCGTTTCGGAATCCGACGCGAAGAAACTGCGGCAAACGGTTGAGTCGTCGCCGACCGGAACGACCGGGCAAAAGTAGACCGAATACCGAGGAGAGGAGGTGATTGTATGAAGGACAAAAACGATCGGAAGAATCCCTACGCCACCAATCGCGGCGGCAGGATCGAAGCGCCGAACGCCGAGAGCGAAAAGCCGGCGGCGTCGGTCATCCGCCCCGCCGGCGACGGCAGAGCGTAAAAAAGAAAGGAAACGAACAAAATGAACGAAAACGAAACCGTCGGTATGCAAAACGAAAACGGATCCGCCGCTTCTCCGTCGATAGAAACGGCGGAAGCGAAACTGGAAAGCGGAGGGGACCCGACGGAGCCCTCCGAAGACGCAAAATGCGCGGAGAACGCTTCCGCCGAACCCGAAAAGGGATCCGGCGACGCGGACGAGGCGATCTACGAAAAACAGGCGGAGGAGGACCTCGCGGAATTGAAACGGCTCGCTCCGGAGGCGGCGGAATACCGCCATCTCGGGGAGATGCCCGGGGCGCTCCGCTTCGCCGAACTGCGCGGTCTCGGGCTCTCGGTCGAGGAGGCGTATTACGCCGTTTGCGGCAAAAATACGGGGAAACCCTCCCTCGACAGAGGCGGGAGGGCGCACCTTCACGGTTCCGTCCCGGGGCGTGCGGCGTCGGGCGGAGTCGGAATGTCCGTCGGCGAGATCGAGGCGGCGCGTCGGCTCTTCCCGGGGCTTTCCGACCGCGAGATCACGTCTCTTTTCCGCCGTGTGAACGAAAACCGTAATCAATAAAAAAGAAAGGACGAAACAGAATGTATAAACTTGTAAAGATCCTCTCGGGACGGGGCAACGAGGCGGAATCCCGCACCGTTCCCGTCACCGCTCTTTCCGCGGCGATCGACGCCGGCACGCCGGTCAACGTCGCGGCGGGGGTCGTGACCCCCCTGACCGCGTCCACCACCGTCCTCGCCACCCATATCGTCGAGCGCGCCGCCGCGTCGGGCGCAACTTCGGTCTTCGTCACCGATCTGCTCCCCGGTATGGTGTTCGAGGCGCCGCTGACCGCCGCGATCGGTTCGATGAAGGTCGGCGGCGAATACAAGATCACGGCGTCGGGCGTTTCGGCGACCGCCGTTTCGAGTTCGGTGCGCGGCGCGATCCTCTTCGACGCCGCCGGCGCGGCGCTCTCGGGCGACAAGGTCCTCGTGACCTTCCCGCTCGCATAAAAAAGAAAGGAGAAAGCGACAATGTCTATCGTTTACGCGAAATCCTCGGGGCTTGTGAACGCCCAGATCGGGAGACTCGAGACCCCGATCAAAATGATCATCGAGCACGAATCGGACAACCTTACCAAGCCGGGGGGCGTCCGCGACTGGCTCTTCAACGTCGAGACCTCCGACCGGTTCGGAGAAACCGTCGTCGGGCAGAACGAGTTCGACGTCTTTCAATCGGTCGAGGAGGGCGCCGGCGCAGAGAACGACGA
>Ga0310696_10005523_pt1 | contig 15233 bp, 12 predicted proteins | sample AusTroGonzalo_MG_4_FD_203885 | JGI IMG/M metagenome (GOLD analysis project Ga0310696, IMG submission 203885) | Bovine rumen microbial communities from tropical cattle in Woodstock, Queensland, Australia - Gonzalo_02 (v2) (version 2) | ecosystem: Host-associated > Mammals > Digestive system >...
GTCATGCAGCAATGAGACCAGGACTCTTCCGCCTGCAGGTGGGTAGTTACGGGGACCAAAGCCTCAAGATTCTCTTCCTGAATGTAAGAAATCAGAGTTTCTATATCCCAATGGATTGGATGGAAATCAAGCAGATACACAACAACGAAATCGAATGGCTACCCGACAGCCATTATCACGGATAACTCATTCTTATCCGTCGTCAATTCAAAAAAGTCGCCTCAGAGAAGGATAATCCTCTGAGGCGATATTTTTTGATTAGTCAATTCGGATTTACTTTCCGAAGTAGCGTTTCAGCAGTCCTGCGAAGCCGGCACCGTGACGGGCCTCGTCCTTAGCCATTTCGTGAACGGTGTCGTGGATGGCATCGAAACCAGCGGCCTTGGCGTTCTTGGCAATGCGGAACTTGTCTTCGCAAGCACCGGCCTCGGCAGCGGCACGCTTCTCCAGATTGGTCTTGGTGTCATATACGCACTCGCCCAGCAGCTCGGCAAAGCGGCTGGCATGGTCGGCCTCCTCGAAGGCATAGCGTCTGAAGGCCTCGGAAACCTCGGGATAGCCTTCGCGATCGGCCTGACGGGCCATGGCCAGATACATACCAACCTCGCCACACTCAGCGTTGAAGTGGTTACGTAGGTCGTCAATCATTTCCTGTGACACGCCCTCGGGCTTGCCGTCGCCAATCTTGTGAACGGTAGCATAGGTCATATCGGCATCGTCCTTCAGTTCTGAGAACTTAGAGGCAGGAGCCTTACAGATGGGGCACTTCTCGGGAGCGGCATCGCCTTCGTAGATATATCCACAAACGGCGCAGATAAACTTTTTCTTCATAGTTGTACAAGGTTTTTGTTTAGTAATAAAATGCTTGGGACAAAGATACGGAGAAAAAACGAGAAAGCAAGCAAAGGGATGCTATTATTTTTACAATTTATACGTTGTCTAAACCAGCGGCCTCGTGGCTGATAGCGGTGGCAACGGTATAGGCGGTGGTCCAGGCGGCCTGGAAGTTGAAGCCGCCAGTAATGCCGTCGATGTCGAGAATCTCGCCAGCAAAATACAGATGTGGGCGCGTACGACTCTCCAGCGTCGTGGGGTTGACAGCTGTCAGCGCAATGCCACCGCAGGTAACGAACTCGTCCTTGAAGGCGGCGCGGCCTGCTGTCTGATAGCTGTCGTTACTGAGGGCGTTGACCAGACGGTTCATTTCCTTGACGTTCAGACTGCCCCACGGGCTGCGGCCTCGCTGTCCGAGGGTCTTATCAACGAGATAGCTCCACAAGCGGCTGGGCAGGTCGAAGGGACGCACGGTGGTCAGCAGCTTCTGACTGTTGGCATCGCGCAGCTGCATCAGCATCTCGCGCACTTCGTCCTCGCGAAGTCCTGTCCAGTTGATGCTCAGGGGCGACTGATACTGGCAGTCGTGCAGATGTCGGGCGGCAAAGCTCGACAGCTTGAGTATGGCCGGACCGCTGACGCCCCAGTGTGTGACGAGCAACGGCCCCTCAGCACGGAGCTTCGTGCCAGGAATAGCTACCGTCACGGGCTCGACGACGGTTCCCATCAGTGCCTTCAGTCCTTCATCGGCAATGCTCAACGTGAAGAGCGAAGGCACGGGCTCCACGATGTCGTGTCCTGTGAGCCACGACAGTCCCTTGAACTGTGGCTGACCTCCGGTGGTAACGGCCACGAAGTCGTAATCATCGAGTTCATCGAGCGACGTAACGGCACTGCCCGTACGGACTTCTATGCCCAGACGACTGGCTTCGTTGAGGAAGCAGTTGATGATGACATGGGAGTCCTGCGCAGCAGGAAACACACATTGGTCATCTTGTGTGACAAGGCGCACACCATGACGTTCAAACCACTGATAGGTAGATTGATAGTCAAAACTCTTAAAGAGACGCTTGATAAGTCTATGGCCACGCGGATAGACCGTTGAGAGGTCGCGCACATCGCGAAAGGAGTTGGTGCAGTTACACCGTCCGCCACCAGACACTTCGACCTTGGCCAGCACCCGCTGGCCGCGCTCAAAGATGGTGACGTGCATGGACGGACACATCTCTTTTAGATTGACGGCTATAAAGAAACCTGCCGCTCCGCCACCGACGATTGCGGTTCTCATTGAAAGTGAAAAGTTAAGAGTGAAGAATGAAGGAGTTAGATTTTCAACTCCTTCAGTATCTCCGACATGCGCTGCATATTTGAAATACGCATCGGCACGAGAGGCAGACGCAGCTTGTTCTCGATGAAGCCCATCTCGTGAAGCATGGCTTTCACGCCAGCGGGGTTACCATCGACGAAGAGCAGCGAGAAGAGGTCGGTGAAGCTGTGATGAATCTTACGGGCAGGATCGTACTCGCCACGCATCTGCAGGCGAATCATCTTCGAGAACTCCTTAGGCAGTGCGTTGCCGATAACGCTGATGACACCAACGGCGCCGCAGGATACCATCGGGAACGTCAGCGAGTCGTCACCGCTGATGACATCGAAGTCGCGAGGCTTGTTCTTGATAATCTCATCGACCTGCTCCAGATTACCGCTGGCTTCCTTGATGGCCACGATGTTCTTGCAGTCACGTGCCAGACGGACAGTGGTCTCGGCCTTCAGGTTCACTCCCGTACGACCGGGAACGTTATAGAGCACGACGGGCAACTCGGTGGCAGCGGCAATGGCCTTGAAGTGCTGGTAAAGCCCTTCCTGCGACGGTTTGTTGTAATAAGGACAAACGCTCAGTATGCCGTCGATGCCTTTGAAATCGGCAGTCTTCAGCTCTTCGACGACAGCCGCCGTGTTGTTGCCGCCACAGCCCATGAGGATAGGCACACGGGCCTGTACAATCTCGACCACCAAGTCCTTGATGGTCTGTTTCTCCTGTGCGGTCAGCGTGGGCGTCTCGCCTGTAGTCGCAAGTATACAAAAGAAGTCGGCACCGTTGTCTAACTGATACTGAACCAAACGCTTCAGTGCGTCGTAGTCAACGGAGCCGTCTTCCTTGAAAGGTGTGATGAGGGCAATGCCCAGTCCTTTGAAGATATTTTGTACCATAATGATGTCGTTTCTGCCTAATTGGCTGCAAAATTACACAAAAATATCTGATTCTGCAACAATTTAGCGGAAAAACATCTGTCAATGCATCACTTTCTGTCCATCGATGATATTTATGCCCTTCTGGCGAACGCTGCGCCGGATGCCATCAAGGCCATAGACGGCAGCAGGTGCCGGCTCAGCAGCAGGACGGCTGACCGCAGTCAGCGTACCACCGTTCATGATGGTCTGTACGTCGTCGGCACTGACGGCATAGTTATAGATACGCACATCGTCGAAGTCGCCGAACAGCGACGCGTCTGCCAGGAACTGGCTGCGTCCCAGGTAGTTCATCACGGGATGTACGTCGGAGGGCTTGATGGTGATGCCCGTAGAGGATGCCTCCAGACGGCCATCAACATAGACTGCCGTCAGGTCGCGGCCGATGGTGACGGCGACATGCTTCCACACGCCAGTCGAAAGTTTCGATGGGCAATCGACCGTCTGTTCGTCGCCACCGTTCTTGATGGCGAAGCGCATGACGCTGCCATTCGAGGGTGTCAGGAACAGGTAGTGGTCGGTATCGTTGCCGAAGTCGAAGATGCGCTGCCAGGCTGTGCTGTTGCTGACCTTTACCCACATGGCTACCGTGAGCTCGTCACTGGAGGCCACCTCGTAGGGAAGCTGCGCATACTGGTTGCTGATGAGGTGCAGGGCACGTCCTGACGACGGTCCGTTGGTGTAATGCACATTGCCATAGACGGCAGCGTCCATCATGTTCGCCGTCTCGTCGTTCAGATTATCCTCCATCTTCCAGTGGGCAATCAGTGAACGCTCACCCGACGGCGTAGCCTCTACCTCCTCGGAGTCCAGACGCGAACGGTTCTGAGCCGTGTCGACAGCCTTCACCTTATATATATATGTGACGCCCTGACGGCAGGTATTGTCGGTGAACGTGTTGGTGGTTATCATGCGTCCGATGGTGTTCCATTCATCGGTGCCCTTCTCGGCACGCATCACCATATAGCCAGCCCAGTCGGTATCGGTGCTTGCCGTCCACGTCAATGTGACGGAAGCGGCGTGGGCCTCTGCCGTCAGGCCTGTGACCTGCTGAGGACGCGATGTTTCGGGCTTGATATCGGCAGGAATGAGGCGCCACATCAGCGCATTACGCGATGATGCCGATGTGGGGAGGTTCTTCTGCACAATGCTGCTGCCCGACAATGCCAGGTAGAGGGCTGTCTGGCGGTTGCGGATGTAGTAGTAGCTGTCGCCGGCATACTCGAGATACCACTGCTCATTGGGCGTGGGACCTTCCTGTGTCCACGCAATGATGTCGGCATTGGCGGTCATGGCGAAGTCCTTGACGTTCATGCGGATGTTGGCATTGTCAACGGCCTCGACGTCGTAGAAGCTCAAGTCGCCGCCCGAACGGTTGGTAACGGGGCGGACCGTCCATTGCTGCTTCGTGCTGGAGTCGTAATAGGTGTCGACAGTCAGATTGGCACCGCTGGCGGTATAGGCTATGGCCTTATTATTGCTCTTGTTGATGAGCCGATAGACACCCGACGTGACGGGAGCCACGGGGACGTCCTCGCCCCACGTCACATCAACGACGCGCTCGGCGTTGGTCTGACCTGTCTGATAACCGGTGCCACCGGGAATCGTCGACAGGTATTCGCGTACAGGACCGTAGCCGTCGTAATAGACATCGCGAGCAGTTGACACGAACTGGTACTTGGTGGTTACAGCCTGGCGCTCACTGGAGCCGATGAAGGCCTTCACGCGACCGTCGTCATGACGCCACACGGAGGCGGCTGTCCAGTTGTTGCGATGTTCGCCATAGCTAAGACGCTCGCCGTGGCGGCTTATCTGGCAGAACTCACCACGGGCACGGCTGTCGAAGCCCCACCAGATGCCTATCGTCATGCCGTATTCCAGACCGACCATAGCCTCGACCACGTTGTGCATCTCGTCGGCATAGCCCACCTTGCCGTCTTTCTTAAGCTGCTGATAGAACTTAACGAAATTGTCGAACGAACCAGCCAGCTGGTGCGTATTACCCCATTCGTAGTACTGCTTGCCAGAAGAGTACCACTCCATCGCCTTGTCGTTGTTGAGCGTATTGCCGCCCACCATCACGATGTCGGCACACCGGGGATAGTTCTCCTTGAGCAGTTTGGCCACCTGCCACTGCTTGGCGGCTGTTGCGCCCTCCTCTACCGTCCAGTAGTCGCCCTCGTTGAAGGGGGAGATGCCGATGACGGGATGCTTCGTGTTGGCCTGCAACCAGTGGACATGACTGTTGATCATCGCTGCCCAGTGGTCGACGTTGGCCGATTTGTTCTTCACGTAGTACTCGTTGGTACCGGCATCCTGATCGGCAGTCAGCAGGATGGGAAGCGTCGTGCTGATCTGATTTAGGTGGGTGTTACGCTCACGCAGGGCCTTTATCACATCACTGCTAAGCACGGAATCATTGATAAGGGCATCCGTAAAGCGGTAGGCAGAACGACCGAAGTCGATGTTCTCCTTACCCATGTGGTTGATGCCCTGCAGGATGTTGGGGTGCCACTGGTCGGGAATCCACGCGGCATCCAGTCCCCACTTCGGCTCGAAGCGGGTGCCCAGCGCCTTGATGTCGAAGCTTAACGAGACATCGGGCTTGGCAAGGGGTTGCAGATACTGGCTTGACGACGACCGGAGGCCGTCGTTCTGTGAAACGGCAATAGCCGCGCTAAGCGCAGCTACTGCCAAGAGTGTCGTTCGACGGATGTTCATAGGCTATTCGGTTTTGAACAAATCCTTGATGCCGCCGATGGAGCCCAACAGGTTCGTGGCTTCGTAAGGCAGATAGACGGTCTTCGTCTTGTCGCCCTCGGCAAGTTCCTGCATCATCTGGATATACTTCTGTGCCAACAGGTAGTTGGCGGGATTGGTCGACTTACCGACGGCCTCGGTGATAAGCTCGATGGCCTTTGCCTCGGCCTCGGCAACACGTATGCGGGCCTGTGCCTCACCTTCGGCCTGAAGGATAGCCTCCTGCTTGGCGGCTTCGGCCTTGTTGACGATGGCGGTCTTCTCACCCTCAGATGCCAGGATTTCAGCGGCCTTCTGTCCCTCGGAGGTCAGAATCTGTGCACGCTTGTTACGCTCGGCCTGCATCTGCTTCTCCATTGCTGTCAGCACGGAGTCGGGAGGAGTAATATCCTGCAATTCAACGCGGTTCACCTTAACGCCCCACTTGTCGGTGGCATCGTCGAGCACAGCGCTCAGCTTCTTGTTGATGGTATCGCGCGAGGTCAGCGTCTCGTCGAGCTCCAACTCACCGATGATGTTACGCAGCGTTGTCTGCGTCAGCTTCTCAATGGCGTTGGGGAGGTTGTTGATTTCGTAGGTAGCCTTGAAGGGGTCCACAATCTGGAAGTACAGCAGGGCGTTGATCTCCGTCTGCACGTTGTCCTTCGTAATCACGTTCTGCTTCGGGAAGTCATACACCTGTTCACGCAGGTCGATGGTTGTTGAATACTGGTAGCGTCCGTGGTTCAGCACGACAATCGACTTGGCACGGTCGATGAACGGGATAATCACGTTGATACCTGGCTGAAGCGTAGAGTAGTAACGACCTAAGCGCTCCACGATCTTGGTTTCCGACTGGGGGATAATCACCAGTGCCATCTTGGCGAAAAGTACCACACAAACGATGATGGCAATCAAAATGTAACTCATAATGTCCATAGTTTTGGTTTTAAATGTTAATTAATAGTTTCTACTGTGATAATCGTGCTTTCACGTCCTACGACACGCACGTTTTTGCCCTCGGCAATGTCTGCTGGCTCGTTGGTCACGGCCTTCCAGATGTCGCCGTCAATCTGCACACGGCCAAAGCCGTCGGCCTTGACGGTCTCCACGACCCGACCCTGACGGTCCATCAGGGCATCGGCATTGCTCACGCGGTGATCCTCACCTTTGTGAAGATAGCGCTGGGCAAAGGGACGCACCCAGAAAAGGCTGATGAGTGTGAATACGGCAAAGGCCGCCAACTGCAAGTAGATGCCGCCACCCAAAGCTGCCACGATAGCAGCAAAGAATGCGCCGATAGAGAAGCAGATGATGAAGAAATCGCCTGCTGTCAGCTCCAGAATCAGGCAGATAACGGCCACAACGGCCCACAGCTGCCATAAGTGTTGTGCTAAGAACTCAATCATAACGGTAATATTTTAGTTCATAATTCATAATTACTCACAAGGTGAGCACAAAGTCATCCCACTCCTTCGACGACCCCTTGCGTCCGAACACCTTCTGGTACAACCGGCTTCGCGTAGAGGCCACGCTCTCCTTGGAATGGGCTGTCAGCAGGGCGATGTCCTTTGGCAGGATTCTCACCTTGATGAGCAGGCTGACGTGATAGTCCTGTTCCGTCATGCGATAGAGGCTGTACAGCTTCTCCGTAAAGCCCGAATAGACGCTGTTCACCATCTCGGCCAGTGCCAGCCAGTCCTGATTCGTCAATGGACGCCCGGCGTTCAGGCTGCTCTGGAGGTGCTGATAGACGTCCGATGAGAAGATGACGGTCTCGGCCTGCTGACGCTTCTCGTTCTCGATGATGGCCACCTTATTATTATAGTCAAGTGTCGCCTTCTTCTCTTCCAGTTCAAGACGCAGCAGCGAGTTCTCATTGCCCAGCTTCTGCAGCAGCGTCTCCAGTTCACGGATCTTCGCTTCGTTGCGGCTGATGTTCTGCTGGCTCTGTGCCTGCTGCGACTCCTGCAACGCGCGAACCTTATCTATACGATCCTGCAGCGCCTGCATCTTCCGGCGGCTGCTCTGTACTGTCACCACGAACAGCACAGCATAAATGAGGATTCCTATGATAATCTCGTAAATCATGTCGCAAAGATACGAAGAAAAAAACAATCTGCCAAGTTTTTTCGTTCGCAATAGTTTGCAAATGCTTTTTCAGTTCGCAAAAGTTTGCAAACAGGCCTCTCAAGTAGCATATAGAAAAGAAAAAACACAAAAAATGCACAATTCTTTCGCGAAATCAGATTTTTCTATTACCTTTGCAGCGCCAATGGAGCAGTCCCCGCTTGTTGAGGGGTACCGTTGGTGAGATAAATTGCATAGAAATATGAAAGTAATGAAATTCGGCGGAACGTCCGTAGGTTCCGTAAAAAGCATTCTTAGCTTGAAAAAAATTGTGGAGACAGAGGCTCGGACGCAACCTGTCGTAGTAGTAGTAAGTGCACTTGACGGCATCACCGACAAACTGATCGCCACATCGCGGATGGCCCAGCAGGGCGACGACCGCTATCGCGAGGAATTCGACGCGATGGTGAATCGCCACCACCAGATGATTGAGGCCATCATTACGGATGACAAAAAGCGCATAGACTTATTCAACAATGTAGACCAGCTCTTCGACCAGTTGAAGAGTATCTACTATGGTGTGTACCTGATTCACGACCTGTCGAAGAAGACCGAGGCCACCATCGTCAGCTATGGCGAACGCCTGTCGTCGCACATCGTTGCGGCTATGGTGAAGAACGGTGTGCGCATGAACAGCCGCGACTTCATCCGCACGGAGAAGAAGATGGGCAAGCATGTGCTGAACACCGAGATGACGAAGGAACTGGTGACAGAAGCCTTCAAGGGCATGAACGACAAGACGGTCTACGTGGTACCGGGATTCATTGCCCGCGACTGCGACAGTCATGAGACAACAAACCTGGGACGCGGTGGCTCCGACTACACAGCTGCCATCATTGCCGCAGCGCTGGACGCCGAGGTTCTAGAGATTTGGACCGATGTCGACGGCTTCATGACTGCCGATCCGAAAGTCATCAAGTCTGCCTACACCATCAACGAGCTCAGCTATGTCGAGGCTATGGAGCTTTGCAACTTCGGTGCAAAGGTCATCTATCCCCCGACCATCTATCCTGTATGCATCAAGAATATACCTATCAAGGTCAAGAATACATTCAACCCCGAACACCCGGGCACTCTGATTAAGGACCACATTGAGAACGACCAGAAGCCCATTAAGGGTATCTCTTCTATCAAGGGCACCACACTGATTACGGTGACCGGTCTCTCGATGGTCGGCGTCATCGGTGTCAACCGCCGTATCTTCACCACGCTGGCCAATAAGGGCATCTCCGTCTTCATGGTGTCACAGGCATCGTCAGAGAACTCTACGTCTATCGGCGTGCGCGATGAAGACGCCGCAGCAGCCGCTGAGGTGCTGAACGCTGAGTTCGCCAAGGAGATTGAGACGGGTGCCATGTTCCCCATGCAGGTAGAGAGCGGACTGGCTACGATCGCCATCGTGGGTGAGAACATGAAGCAGACGCCGGGTATTGCCGGCAAGCTGTTCGGCACACTCGGACGCTCTGGTATCAGCGTGATTGCCTGTGCACAGGGTGCTTCGGAGACGAACATCTCGTTCGTTGTCGACGGCAAGTTCCTGCGCAAGTCGCTCAACGTACTCCACGACTCGTTCTTCCTGTCAGAGTATAAGGTGCTGAACCTCTTCATCTGTGGTATCGGTACCGTTGGCGGCATGCTGCTTGAGCAGATCCGTACGCAGCAGCAGTACCTGATGCAGGCTCGTCGACTGAAGCTCAATGTCGTCGGTATCTCCGACGTCGACAACTTCGTGCTCGACCGCGATGGCATCGACCTCGATAACTACGAGAAGATTCTGCGTGCAGGCTATCCTGCCAATACAGACCACATGCGCGACGAGATTGTGAAGATGAACATCTTCAACTCTGTCTTCGTTGACTGTACGGCCAGCCGACAGATTGCCACGCTCTATCAGACCTTCCTTGAGCATAACATCTCGGTGGTGGCAGCCAACAAGATTGCCGCCTCCAGCGACTACGACAGCTATCTGAAGCTGAAGCAGACGGCACGCGACCGTGGTGTGTGGTTCCGCTATGAGACCAACGTAGGTGCCGGTCTGCCTATCATCGGTACCATTAACGACCTGTGCAACTCTGGTGATAAGATTCTGAAGATTGAGGCTATCCTCTCAGGAACGCTGAACTTCATCTTCAACGAGATTGCTGCCGACGTGCCCTTCTCGGAGACTGTTCGTCGTGCCAAGGAGCAGCGCTACTCTGAGCCCGACCCACGTATTGACCTTAGCGGCACTGACGTTATCCGCAAGCTGGTCATCCTGACACGTGAGGCTGGCTACAAGGTAGAGCAGGACGATGTAGAGAAGCATCTCTTCGTGCCCGACAGCTACTTCGAGGGTTCTATCGATGACTTCTGGAAGAGACTGCCTGAGCTGGATGCCGACTTCGAGGCCCGTCGCAAGGTGCTTGACGCCGAGGGTAAGCGCTGGCGCTTTGTGGCCACGATGGAGGCCGACGAGAATGATCCTTCGTCGTTCAAGACCAGTGTTGCTTTGAAAGAAGTGCCACAGGGCCATCCCTTCTATCCGCTTGAGGGCTCAAACAACATTGTGCTCCTCACCACTGAGCGTTATAAGGAATACCCGATGCTCATTCAGGGCTACGGTGCCGGTGCCGCTGTAACAGCCGCCGGTGTCTTCGCAAACATCATGTCCATCGCTAATATTTAAAAGCCACCCCCTATCCCCCTCCAAAGGGAGGGGGCTTTTAGATGTCGATTATGAAACATATTATTATTCTCGGGGATGGTATGGCCGACCATAAGATAGAGCGTCTTGGAAATAAGACGCCACTGCAATATGCCCGTCCCGAATATATGAACCGTCTGGCACGCGAAGGCCGCTGTGGACGCCTGATTACTGTACCCGAAGGATTTCCTCCTGGCTCTGAGGTGGCGAATACCGCTATTCTCGGCTACGACCTGAATAAGGTCTATGAAGGACGTGGACCATTGGAGGCTGCCAGCATCGGCTACGATATGGCCGACGACGACTTTGCCATTCGCTGTAACATCATTACGCTGGCCGACGGTAAGATTATCACGCACAATGGTGGTAACCTGGAGACTGACGATGCCCGCATACTGATTGACTATCTGAACGAGAAGCTCGCCAAGCCTATCAACGAGGCTCAAGGCTGCGAACGCGTGAAGTTCATCACGGGTATTCAGTATCGTCACCTGTTGGTCATCAAGGGTGGCAACAAGCACATCGTCTGTGCCCCACCCCACGATCATCCTAATGAGGAGTGGCGACCTTTACTTGTTAAGGCCGAGACACCAGAGGCTCAGGAGACGGCAGACCTGATAAACGAACTCATCCTCAAGTCGCAGGAACTGCTGGCCAAGCATCCCTTCAATCTGGCGAAAGCAGCCAAGGGCGAGCGTCAGGCCAACAGCATCTGGCCTTGGAGCGGTGGCTATCGTCCCTCCATGCAGACGCTGATGCAGCAGTTCCCCGATATCAAGAGCGGTGCCGTCATCTCGGCTGTCGACCTCATACAGGGCATTGGTCGCTATGCCGGCCTGCGTATCATCAAGGTACCCGGAGCCACAGGTCTTGCCAATACCAACTACGAGGGTAAGGCACAGGCTGCCATCGATGCACTGAAGACAGACGACTTCGTCTTCGTACACGTTGAGGCTACCGACGAGGCCGGACACGACGGTGATCTGGACTTGAAGCTCAAGGCCATCGACTATCTGGACCAGCGTCTCATCAAGCCGATTATGCAGGCCATCGAGCAGATGGATGAGCCCGTCTGTGTAGCCGTACTGCCCGACCACCCCACACCAGTGGAGCTGCGCATACATGTTAACGAGCCTGTACCCTTCATCATCTGGCATCGTGGCATAGAGCCCGACGCTGTAGAGCTATACGATGAGGAGTCGTGCGTCAACGGTAGCTATGGTCTGCTGCGCTTACAGGAATTTATGCAAGCATTCATCAACAGCTAAACCGTTTTTTCTGTAAACATCAATAGGAAGTCGTCTGGCGCAACTCCGCCAGACGATTTTTGTATGACTTGCGCAGTCTGCGGATGGCACGGTTGCGAATCTGGCGCACTCGCTCACGCTTCAGCTGCATATCCTCAGCTATCTCTGCCAATGTCTCATGCTCACGGTCAAGGCCGAAGAAGGCGCCTACGACCTGACGTTCACGCTCTGTCAGCGACAGCAGCGCAAACTCAATGGCATTCTCCATAGCCTCTGAATAGACACGTCCGTCAGCCGATGGTGAATTGGGATTGACAAGTACCGACAGCAGGCTCATGTTCGTGCGTCCGTTCATCGGTGCATCAACAGACATCGGGCGTCGCGTCGTCTTGCTTCCCTGAATGTCAGCCTCGCGTCCTCCCTGCTTCCCCGTCTCCTTACCGATGGCACGTTCTATCTCCTGTCGAATCTGCACCACAGCATAGTTGACAAAAGGCGTACCATGCGAGGCGTCAAACTTTGCAGCCGCCTTCATCAGTCCGATGTTGCCTTCGCTGATGAGGTCGTCGAGCGATAGTCCTTGTCCGCGATACTGCGTGGCAATCTTCACGACGAAGCGAAGATTGGCCTCTACAAGGCGTTGCAACGCACGGCTGTCGCCGGCCTTGATACGCTCCGAGAGAGCACGTTCCTCATCTGCTGTCAGCAGCTGTTCACGGCCTATTTCGTCCAAATAGAGGTTCAAAGACTTGTCTTCCATACAAAAAATCGTTTCTATGTGTGCAAAGATACAACTTTTTTTCGTACTTTTGCGTCATCAACGAAAAAAAAGACCACAGAATATGAAAAAGATGTCTATTATCGGCCTGCTGCTCGCCGCTCTGACTATGGGCAGCTGTCATGAGTCACTCAAAGAGAAATGTGCACGCGAATGTCAGATGTACACACTGAAGAACTGTCCTGCAAAGATTGACAACCATACCATTCTTGACAGTATGATCTTCGAGGACGCTACTCTGACCGTACATTATTATTATACGCTGACGGGAATTGCCGACAGCGTCGGACTGCTCACTAAGGAGGAAATACACAAGGCGCTGAAAGACCAGCTGCGCAACACCACGATGATGCGGGCATACAAGGATGAAGGCTTCAACTTCTCCTACACCTACCACTCACAGAGTCGTCCCGAACTGGTTCTTGCCGAAGAGACGCTGACAGCCAAAGACTACCAATAAATAAAAAAGCCCCATTCTCTGGGGCTTCTTTATTTCTCGTATCCGGAAGTCTTACTCCTCAGTGGCCTCGGGCTTCATGTTCGTGTAGACAGTCTGCACATCATCGAAGTCCTCAAGCTTCTCAACCATCTTGTCGATGGTCTCGCGCTCCTCGGGCGTCACGTCCTTCAAGTCATTGGGGATGCGGGTGAACTCAGCACCGGTCACCTCGAAACCATTCTCCTCCAAGTGCTTCTGGATAGCGCTGAACGAAGAAGGATCGCCATAGATGGTGATGCTGCCCTCTTCCTCATCCTCATCGAACTCGTCGTCAACACCATAGTCAATCAGGTCGAGAATCATCTCGTCCATGTCCAGACCTTCCGTCTTCTTGAAGGTGAACACGCTCTTGTGGTCGAACAGGAACGACAGTGACCCCTGAGTGCCCAGGTTACCGTTGAACTTGTTGAACACTGAACGTACGTCACCAACGGTGCGTGTGGTGTTGTCGGTCAGCGTCTCAACGAAGACGGCAACGCCGTGAGGGCCATATCCCTCGTAGGTTACCTCCTTGTAGTCGCTCTGGTCCTTACCCATTGCGTTCTTGATGGCACGCTCGATGTTATCCTTCGGCATGTTCTCGCGCTTAGCGTTGGCAATGCAGGCACGCAGTGCGGGGTTGTTCTCGGGCTCGGGACCGCCAGCCTTCACGGCAATGGCAATCTGCTTACCAATCTTTGTAAAAGTCTTGGCCATGTGGCCCCATCTCTTCAGCTTTGTAGCTTTACGATACTCAAATGCTCTTCCCATATATTAAGAATTTAAAAATTCAATAATTAAGTAATGTAACAATTATTTTTGCTTACGCAATTTTTGCATTTTTACATTTTCACATTAACGCAGTTCTGCGTTCAGCTGCTTCTTGATGTTGGCAATCAGCTTCTGCATAATAGCATCAATCTGCTTGTCGCCCATCGTCTTCTCCTCATCCTGCAGGATGAAGTTCACGGCGTATGACTTCTTGCCAGCGGGCAGTTTGTCGCCCTCATAGACGTCGAACAGCTCAACCTTCTTCAGCAGCTTCTTCTCCGTCTGACGAGCCACCTGCTCAATCTGTGCGAACTCAACAGCGTTGTCAACCAGCAGGGCGAGGTCACGACTGACGGCAGGGAACTTGGGCACTTCAGTGAAGAGCACCTCGTTCTTCTTCGTTGCCTTCATCAGCTGTGTCCAGTTCATCTCAGCGTAATAGACGGTGTTGTCGATGCCGAACTGCTTCTGCAGCTTCTTTGTCAGCACACCCATCTCTACAAGTTTCTTGCCACCACGGTTCTCAATGGTAAGACCAGCAGCAAAGATGGGGTTCTCTGACTTCTTGCGAACAGTCATGCCGGGCTTCAGACCGATACGGCGCAGCACATTCTCGACATAGGCCGACAGCTCATAGAACGAAGAATCCTCATTCTGATGAGCCCATGAGCCCTCAACGCGCTTACCCGTAAGCCACATGCCAAGATGATACTGCTCCAGATAAGCCTGCATGGGATTCTCCGGGTCGTTCTTCTCGGGCGAGAAGGTGTACACGTTACCGAACTCGAAGAAGCGCAGGTTCTGGTTGCGGCGGTTAGCATTGTGAGCAACACTCTCCAGACCACCGAAGAGCAACGTCTGACGCATTACGTTCAGGTCGCTGCTGAGGGGGTTCATGATGCGTACCAGCGTGTCCTGTGTCTCATCATAGTAGGCGGCTTTCGTCAGCGAGTTGTTCAGAATCTCGTTGAAGCCCTCGCCCACCAACTGCTCGCTGACCAGATTAGCCAGCTTATGCTTGCGGTCCTCGTCGCCCTTAATGACGAGCGAGCCCTTCAGCTGCGTGGGAATCTCCACATTATTATATCCATAGATGCGCAGGATGTCCTCAACGACGTCGCAAGGACGCGTCACATCCACACGGTAGGCAGGAATCTCGAGCAGCATGCCGTCAGCACCCTCGCTGAGCACTTTCATCTCCAGCGACTCGCAGATATCCTTGATGGTCTCGACAGGAATCTCCTTGCCGATGAGCGAGTTCACATAGTCGTACTGCAGCGACACCTGCGGATTCTCCATCTTCACGGGATATTCGTCGCGAAT
>Ga0310696_10005524_pt1 | contig 15233 bp, 12 predicted proteins | sample AusTroGonzalo_MG_4_FD_203885 | JGI IMG/M metagenome (GOLD analysis project Ga0310696, IMG submission 203885) | Bovine rumen microbial communities from tropical cattle in Woodstock, Queensland, Australia - Gonzalo_02 (v2) (version 2) | ecosystem: Host-associated > Mammals > Digestive system >...
TGTTTAATACGGCGATGCTTTTTGAACTGGCTGTGATTAAGGGGCAGGCAGAACCGCTATTGGAGCAGGTACCGGAAAATTGTCCGGAATATGCTGAGGCCTATCGTTTGTTGAAGTTCCTACACTACATCAAGCCCATTCCTGAGACTCAGATACCGCCTACCTCGCTGATTCGCGAATTCCTTGGCGGATCATCGTTCGAATACTAAATCTCTTTTGATAAGTCGGAGTGACAAAAGTGTCGCTCCGACAATTATTTTTAATTTCTTTAACCTAAAAAGGATTGTGTGCGCACAAAATAGTTTGTAGTTCATAGTTCAGAATTCATAATTAATTTGTAACTTTGCAGGCGATTTCAAATAACAAGGATAATATTCTTTTAAAATTAGATTAGTAATATGGCAAAGTTAGATTTAACACAGTATGGCATCACCGGTTCAACAGTGATTGCTCACAATCCGTCGTATGAGTACCTCTATGAGGAGGAGACAAAGGCTGGTCTCGAGGGTTTCGACAAGGGCGTAAACACCGAGCTCAACGCTGTTAACGTAATGACTGGTATCTACACCGGCCGTTCACCTAAGGACAAGTACATCGTAAAGGATGCACAGAGTGAGGATAAGGTATGGTGGACTTCTGAGGAATATAAGAACGACAACCACCCCATGAGCGAGGAAGTTTGGGCTAAGGTGAAGGAGATCGCCATCAAGGAGCTCTGCAATAAGAATCTGTATGTGATGGACGCTTTCTGCGGTGCCAATGAGGCAACCCGTCTGCGCGTTCGTTTCATCGTGGAGGTTGCTTGGCAGGCTCACTTCGTAAAGAACATGTTCATTCAGCCTACCGCTGAGGAGCTGGAGAGCTTCGAGCCTAACTTCGTCATCTACAACGCTTCTAAGGCTAAGGTTGAGAACTATAAGGAGCTGGGTCTGAACTCAGAGACTTGTGTAGCTTTCAACACCACTACTCGCGAGCAGTGCATCATCAACACCTGGTACGGTGGTGAGATGAAGAAGGGTATGTTCTCAATGATGAACTACTATCTGCCTCTGCAGGGTATCGCTTCCATGCACTGCTCTGCAAACACCGATATGGAGGGTAAGAATACCGCTATCTTCTTCGGTCTGTCTGGTACAGGTAAGACCACTCTTTCTACCGATCCGAAGCGTCTGCTGATTGGTGACGACGAGCACGGATGGGATGACGAGGGTGTGTTCAACTTCGAGGGTGGTTGCTATGCAAAGGTTATCAACCTCTCTAAGGAGAACGAGCCTGACATCTATGGTGCTATCAAGCGTGACGCTCTGCTCGAAAACGTAACTGTTGATGGTGCTGGTAAGATCGACTTCGCTGACAAGAGCGTTACTGAGAACACGCGCGTAAGCTATCCTATCAACCACATTGAGAAGATTGCTCAGAAGGTGAACAAGAAGAGTGCTGGTCCAGAGGCTAAGAACGTGATTTTCCTCTCTGCTGACGCATTCGGCGTACTGCCCCCAGTATCTATCCTGACTCCTGAGCAGACCAAGTACTACTTCCTCTCTGGTTTCACCGCTAAGCTGGCTGGTACAGAGCGTGGTATCACTGAGCCTACTCCTACTTTCTCTGCTTGCTTCGGCCAGGCATTCCTCGAGCTGCACCCCACAAAGTATGCTGAGGAGCTCGTAAAGCGTATGGAGAAGAGCGGTGCCAAGGCTTACCTCGTAAACACTGGTTGGAACGGTACTGGTAAGCGTATCTCTATCCCCGATACACGTGGTATCATCGACGCTATCCTCGATGGTGCTATCCTGAAGGCTGAGACCAAGAAGATTCCATACTTCGACTTCGAGGTGCCCACAGCTCTGCCTAACGTGAACCCCGCTATCCTCGATCCTCGTGACACTTATGCTGACGCTGCTGAGTGGAACAAGAAGGCTGAGGATCTGGCAGGCCGCTTCATCAAGAACTTCAAGAAGTACGAGGGTAACGAGGCTGGTAAGGCACTTGTGGCCGCTGGTCCGAAACTCTAAGAAGTTTTTGATTTACATCAAAATAAGGGGCGATTTCTTCGGGAATCGCCCTTGTTGTTTGTTTGATGTCGCAAATAATCAGTACCTTTGCATTGTAATCGTGAGATTACGTTCATAAATTCATTAGGTTTAGTAGTTAGATTTTTAAGGTAAAGATTATGTTATTAGATTTTCAAACGACGGTCATGTTGGTTTGTGTCGTTGTAGCAATGATACTAAGTGTCATAACGCTGATGCATACCACCATCCGTTAGAAGAAGTGCGGGGTGAGTGATTCATACCGCACTTTTTTGCAAAACTAACTTAAAATCAGTCAAATTATAACTTATTTTCTTTAATTATAAGGTGAAAATGACACATTTTTGAGGAATTGTGCGTAAATTTGCATCCGATTTTCGAAAAGTAATAAGAACTGATGAAAAAGAAGCTCTATTCGATCGTTGTGCTTTTGGCCCTTGCCATAGCTGTTACCTCTTGTCTGGGCAACTCGGAAGAATCAGAGGTTACGGTCTATGACGACACTGCCATGGGTAGTTTCTCGCTTTCGGCTGTCAACCGATATATCCATACAACCGGCAAATCTGGTAACGACTCTGTGTATCTGGCTAAACTGTTGGTTACCAACTACCCCTTCACCATCGACCAATATCAGCGCAAGATATACAATACCGACTCCTTGCCGGCTGATTGTGACCTGAAGCATATCCTGGTGACAGCTGCGGCTACCAGCTATTCTGGTGTCATTACCGTAAAGAGCCCTACCAGCGACTCCTTAGCTTATTATAATAGTGCGGATTCTCTCGACTTCACGACCCCACGTGTATTCCGTATCTTTAATAATACGGGATCGAAATACCGTGACTACCAGGTTCAAGTGAATGTCAAGAAACAGTCTGAATCTGCCAAGATGGTTTGGAAGCAGATGCCTGAGGGTACAGCAATGCCCGTCACACCGACGACAGGATGGGAATTTAAATATAATGCTGCAGGTAACGGCATCCTGGCTTCACAGGATTGTTGGGCTACTGTCATTGAGGAGACACTTGACGAAGACAGCCGTCTGTTGCCCAATAATGGCACCTTTGCCAGTTGGAAACAGGATAATGGACTGACTTATGCCCTGCTTGTTGGAAACTGTGACGCACAAGACAACTATATGGTTGTATGGCGTAAACTCATTGACAATAACCATCCGACGGGTTCAAGTTGGGCATATATCCCCATTGAAGCCAATAATAGCAATGGTCTGCCAAAGCTGCAAAAGAACTATTTTCTGTTGCCCTATAATAAGGGTAGTGTGTTGGCTATCGATGAAGATGGTAACATCTACCAAAGCCGTGATCAGGGTATCAACTGGAAGACTTCCAGTGCCCTGAAGTCGCCGATCAGTAGTATTAAGGCTGCTGCTACCGATGGCAAGGGAGGCGTCTGGCTTATGGGTGCTGAGACAGGTACAATATGGTACGGAAGTTATTGATGACGATGCTTCTGGCTGTTGCCACAACGGCCATACAAGCCCAGGACGAGCCGGAATACCGGTTGGAGATAGGTGCCGGCGTTGGCGCTGTCAATTATCTGGGCGACTATAACGCCTCGCTGTTCGGCGAGTTGCAGCCAATGGGAGCTGTGATGGCCAAATATAAGGCCAATCCCCACATGGCGGTAGCGTTGACGGCAAGTTATGGTAAACTACAGGGTTCCTCAGACAATGCGAAGACCTGGTATCCGGAGGGTGAGCGCTACGAATTCAGCAAGAACCTAATCGATGTTAATCTGCACTTCGAATACAACTTCTGGGCCTATGGCACTGGGAAAGAGTATCGTGGAGCGCGAAGGTTGGCCCCCTTCATCGCCTTGGGCGTGGGATCTGCTATTCATGGCGACCCGGAGAAAGGCTTCGCAGTGAGTCTGCCCATCGGTGCAGGTGTCAAATACAAGATTGCTGATCGGGTGAACCTCACAGCTGAATGGCGAGTGCACTTCGCCTTGAGCGATTTGCTCGACGGCAAGGAAGATCCCTACGGCATCAAGAGTAGTGGTCTATTCAAGAATACCGATGGCTACAGTGTGCTGCAATTGGCAGTGACTTACGACCTCTGGGCCAAATGTAGGACTTGCCATAATGACAGGGACTGAGAAAAGAGAATAATGAATAGTGAATAAATAAGATATATGAAAGAACTTTTGGACATGAACCGCATCCCACAGCATATTGCCATCATCATGGACGGCAATGGACGCTGGGCAACGGATCGTGGTCTGGACCGTACCTTCGGACATAAGGCCGGACTGGACACTGTCAAGAAAATAACAGCAGAGTGCGCCCGTCTGGGTGTGAAATACCTGACGCTTTACACCTTCTCTACGGAGAATTGGAACCGTCCTGCCTATGAGATAGAGGCACTGATGGGGCTGGTGCTCAGTTTCATTGAGATGGAGCTGTTTACCGACAATAACGTGAAGTTCAAGATGATCGGTGACCTGAACCGCCTGCCCGATAGTGTACAGGATAAGATTCGCTATATGGAGGATCTCACTAAGGATTACGATGGCATGACGTTGGTGGTGGCCATGAGCTATTCAAGTCGTTGGGAGATTACCAATGCCGTACGTCAGATAGTGACAGAGGTTAACGATATGGAGTTGCCGTTCCCGCAGAATCAGCTGAAGAAACTGGTAACGGGCGGAATCCGTGCTGAGGATATCACTGAAGAGTTTATCAGTCAGCACCTCTGCACCAATTTCATGCCAGATCCTGAGTTGCTCATCCGTACGGGTGGCGAGTTGCGCATCTCCAACTACCTGCTCTGGCAGTGTGCTTACTCGGAGTTCTATTTCTGCAATACTTACTGGCCTGACTTCGATGAGGAGGGCCTCCGCAAGGCCATCATCGACTATCAGGGTCGTCAGCGTCGCTTTGGTAAGACAGAGGCACAGGTGGAAGAAGAAGGGAAAAGTGAATAATTTGCTACCGCTAAAATAAAGAATGAAATATATATATATATATAATAAGGTGGAGACAAGTTTGAAGATGAAGCGGCTTCTGTTGTTTATGGCATTCTTCATTCTTCACTCTTCACTCTTTACTCTAAAGGCTCAGGATAAAATAGTTCATCCAGACATTTCATATGCTGGTACGCCACGCACGTGTACCATCGGTGGTATCGCTGTTGAGGGCGTAGAAGGCTATGAGGATTATGTGCTCATAGGTCTTTCCGGACTGACGGTTGGACAGGAGGTTGAAGTGCCTGGTACTCAGATTACCGAAGCCGTTAAGCGTTATTGGCGTCATGGTTTGTTCTCGAATGCCCAGATCAGTGCCGATTCCATCGTGGGCAATAAGGTTTATCTGCGTATCAGCCTGGCTATGCGTCCCCGCGTGAGCACCATCAACTATTACGGCATTAAGAAGTCAGAGCGTGACGATATGGAGTCGAAACTGGGTATTATCAAGGGTAGTCAGATCACACCGAATATGATTGACCGTGCTAAAATTCTCGCCCAGAGATATTTCGACGAGAAAGGCTTCAAGAATGCGGAGATCAATATCGTACAGCGTGACGACCCCAACAACAAGGGGCAGGTGATGCTCGATGTCAATATCGACAAGAAGGACAAGATGAAGGTGCGCAACATCTTTATCACGGGCAATGAAAAGCTTACCGACAAGAAGATCAAGGGCTCATTATTCAGCAAGGGCGCTTTTGGTAAGATTCACGAGGCAGGTAAGTTCAGCAACTTCTTCAAGGCGAAGAAATTCACTGACGAGCGTTATAAGGAGGCTAAGCAGAAACTGATTGAGAAATATAATGAGTTGGGTTTCCGCGATGCGACGATCCTTGAAGATTCAGTATGGAATAATGATGATAAGCACGTCAATGTTTATGTTCGTGTGGATGAGGGCGACAAATATTACGTGAGGGATATCACCTGGGTGGGTAACACGGTGGTTACTTCTGACTATCTGAATCGCGTGCTGGACATGAAGAAGGGTGACCCCTACAACCAGCGTTTGCTTAAAAAACGTTTGCAGGAAGACGAAGATGCTGCCAGCAACTACTATTATAACAATGGTTATGTGTTCTCCAGCATTGAGCCTGTGGAGGTGAACATCGTCAACGATAGTATCGACCTGGAAATGCGTGTTATTGAGGGTCCGCAGGCTCGTCTCAACCACGTACGCATCTATGGTAACGACCGTCTGTATGAAGAGGTTGTGCGCCGTGAACTCCGTACCAAGCCAGGCGACTTGTTCAATAAGGATGCCATCATGCGTTCTGCCCGTGAAATCGGTTCTTCAGGATTCTTCGATGCGGAGACCATCAATCCCGAGATTAAGCCCAATGGCGATGACGGTACTGTCGATATCAACTGGCAGCTCGAACAGAAGAGCAACGACCAGTTGGAGTTCTCACTGGGTTGGGGACAGACAGGTATCATCGGACGTATCGGTATCAAGTTCAACAACTTCTCACTGCGTAATCTCTTTGGCAAGAACAAACTCCATCGTGGTATCCTGCCTTATGGCGACGGTGAGCAGCTTGGCTTCAACTTCCAGACCAACGGTTCTTATTATAGCTCGCTGAGTGCCAGCTATGGTACAAACTGGTTTGGTGGTAAGCGTCCGAATGCATTTAGCATCAGTGCATTCTATTCGAAGCAGAGTGATATCAACAGTATGTATCGCAACAATGCCTTCTATAACAACTATATGAGCTATAGCTATGGCATGAGTGGCTACAATCCCTACGCTATCAATTACGAGTCGATGCTCGACGACGATAAGACAATGACGGTCTTCGGAGCTGCTCTCTCTTGGGGTAAGCGTCTGCGCTGGCCCGATGACTACTTCCAGCTTTCCGCATCGTTGGGTTACACCCGCTATATGCTGCGCGACTGGCAGTACTTCTATATCCGAAATGGTAATTGTAATAATATCAACCTGGGTCTGACCTTGTCGCGTAACTCTACCGATAACCCGCTGTTCCCGCGTCACGGTTCAGAGTTCATGGCCTCTGTCACACTTACGCCGCCTTGGTCGCTCTTCGACAACAAGGACTATGGTAGTCTGGCCAAGAACACTAATTCGGCCCGATACGAAGATGAATTGCAGGATGTCTACCGCTGGATTGAATACCATAAGTGGAAGTTCAAGTCACGCACCTTCACTGCTCTTACTGGTGGCAATAAGTGCTTCGTGCTGATGACACGTGTGGAGCTCGGTTTACTGGGTGCCTACAACAAAGACAAGCGTTCACCCTTTGAGACCTTCTACGTGGGAGGTGACGGTATGAGTGGCTACAGCTACGGTTATTCTGAAGAGACGATTGGTCTGCGTGGTTATGACAATGGTTCTATTTCCTACTCATCGTCTTATGATTTGATGCATCAGGGCATCAGCCTCTCATCATTTAATGCCTACGCTTACGACCGCTTTACCCTTGAGCTCCGTTATCCGTTTATGTTGGGTAACACCACCATCTATGGTCTCGGTTTCCTCGAAGGTGGTAATGCCTGGGCAAGGGCTAAGGACTTCAACCCCTTCAAGATGAAGCGTTCGGCTGGTCTGGGTGTGCGTATCTTCCTGCCGATGGTGGGTCTGATGGGTATCGACTGGGCTTATGGTTTCGACTATGTCACAACCAACCAGTCTGGTGGACGTTCGAGAGGAGGCAGCAATTTCCACTTCATCCTCGGACAAGAGTTCTGATTTAGTGAATAGTGAACAGTGAATAGTGAACAGTAAAAAATATAGGATTATGAAACAGATTATTTGGAATAATAAGAAGCATGGTGAAACAAGTGGCTTGTGGAAAGCGATGGTGCTGACTGCACTATTCACTATTCACTGTTCACTATTCACTGCTTCAGCCCAGAAGTTCGCATTGGTGGATATGGAGTATATCCTGAAGAATATCCCTGCCTATGAGCGTGCCAACGAGCAGTTGAACCAGGTGTCGAAGAAATGGCAGGCTGAGGTCGATGCATTGACCACTGAGGCCCAGACCTTGTATAAGAACTATCAGAACGAGGTGGTGTTCCTGTCGCAGGAGCAGAAGAAAACCAAGCAGGATGCCATTGTTGCAAAGGAGAAAGAAGCTGCCGACCTGAAGAAGAAATACTTCGGACCCGACGGGGAGCTCTTCAAGAAACGCACGGCCCTGATGACACCTATTCAGGATGAGATCTACAATGCCGTCAAGGACATTGCCGAACTTCGCGGCTATCAGCTCATTCTCGACCGTGCCAGCGATACGGGTATCATCTTCGGATCCCCCAAGATTGACATCTCTTCTGAGGTGCTACGTAAACTCGGCTATTCCAACTAGAACCGCTAGAACATCTAGAAAGGCTAGAAATTAATATCAACTAAAAATAAAAAGAAGAAATGAAAAAAATCATTATCTGCGCAATCTGCGCAATCTGCGGTTTCACTACCGCCAACGCACAGGCCAAGTTCGGTCACGTCAATACCCAAGAGATCATCCAGGCAATGCCGGAGTACCAGAAGGCTCAGACAGAAATCAAGGCCCTTCAGGATCAGTACGAGGCCGACCTGAAGTCAATGCAGGACGAGCTGCAGAAGAAGGGTGAGGCTTTTGATAAGGAGCAGGCCACTCTGCCCGACAACATCAAACAGCGTCGTCAGCAGGAACTGCAGGACATGTACGCTAAGATCCAGCAGAGCTTCCAGGACAACCAGCAGGCTCTCCAGAAAGCTTCTAGCGAGAAGATGCAAGCTATCCAGACCAAGGTGCTCGACGCCATCAAGGCCATTGGCACCGCTGGCAACTATGTCTACATCATGGAGAACAACTCGCTGCCTTATATCAGCACTACGCTCTCTACCGACGTCACCGCTCAGGTCAAGGCAAAACTCGGACTGAAATAATAGTGAATAATTAATAGTGAATAGTGAATAGTAAAGATAGAATAGTTATGAAGAATAAGATCATTATTGCATTGAGACTGGTAGCGATATTATTCACTATTCACTGTTCACTATTCACTGCTTTTGCCCAAGATGAAGAGGCAAAAGCACCCATCCGTTTTGGTTATCTCAGTTACCAACAGGCCTTGCAGGCTATGCCGCAATATGCGTTGGTACAGAAGAAGATGGCCGATCTCCGTCAGCAATACGAGGCAGAGCTGCAGCGCGTGACCAATGAGTTCAACCGCAAGTACGAGGAGTTTCTCGAAGGTCAGCGTGAATTTCCAAAGACCATCCTTCAGAAGCGTCAGACTGAGTTACAAGAACTAATGACGCGCAATTTGACTTTCAAGGAAGAAAGTCTCAAGGAGTTGGCCGATGCAGAGCGTGAGGCTATGGCACCGCTTAAGATCCATCTGGCAGAGACCGTTGCCAAGATTGCCAGCGAGCGTGGCTTGGCCCTCGTTGTCAATACCGATTCCGATGCCTGTCCGTATATCAACCCCGAAATGGGTGAGAATCTCAATGAATTAGTCACTACATTACTCGCGAAATGAGTAATCAACATTCTTCATTCCTCATTCCTCATTCCTCATTGAGCACCGCTCCCGGTCCTATCGGCATTTTCGACAGCGGCTATGGTGGCTTGACCATCCTGCATGGCATCCGTCAGTTGTTACCCGAATACGATTATCTCTATCTGGGCGATAATGCCCGTACACCTTATGGACCGCGCAGTTTCGAGGTGGTCTATGAGTTCACGCGCCAGGCTGTGCTGAAGCTCTTTGAGATGGGGTGCCACCTCATCATCCTTGGTTGTAACACCGCTTCGGCTAAGGCGCTGCGCACTATCCAGCAGAACGATCTCCCCAAGATCGACCCCGACCGTCGTGTGTTGGGTGTCATCCGTCCTACGGCTGAGGTCATTGGTGATCTCACCGCCTCGCGACATGTGGGCATCCTTGCTACCGAGGGAACCATTAAGAGCGAGAGCTATACTCTTGAGATACAAAAACTTCACCCCGATATTCAGGTCACGGGCGTCGCTTGTCCCTTCTGGGTGCCCCTTGTGGAATACAACGAGGCCGACTCCCCTGGTGCCGACTATTTCGTGAAGAAGCGCATCGATCAGATCATGTGTCTCGACCCTGCTATCGACACCATCATCCTTGGCTGCACCCATTATCCGCTGCTCATGCCCAAGATTCTTAAATACCTGCCTGCTGGCGTCCGTGTCGTTCCGCAGGGCGAGTATGTGGCAGGGAGCCTCAAGCAGTATCTGGAGCGCCATCCGCAGATGGAGGAAAAATGCTCCAAGGATGCCACCGTCCACTATCTTACGACTGAAAGTCCTGACAAATTCAAAGAGTCAGCCCAGCTCTTCCTCCATGAATCTATTGATGTGGAGAACATTACCTTGGGCTAATCCTTTTTACAGACTGATGGTGAAGCCGGCGATGAGCCAGCGGCCAGGTTGTTCCACCACACCGTAGTCACGGTAGCTGGTGTCGAAGAGGTTATTGGCCTCGATGTAGGCTTTCCATTTGTCTTGCGCCCAGGTCAGACGCGTGTCAACGAGGGCGTAAGGCTCATAGTCGTGCACCAGTCCTTCCAAATCGGTATAGGATCCTACACGATCCTGCCAGCGCAGGTTCACGCCTAGTGTCAACTGCTTTGTCAACTGCATCTGTGCCTTCGCCACTAGTTTGTGCCTGAGGTATTCGAGCGCATACTGCGACACGATGCCTGCCTCTTGCTGCTTGTCCTGATGAATGTAGGCGTAGGAAATTGAGAATTGAGAGCGGAGAGTTGAGAGTTGGGCGCCTGCCTCCAGTCCGATGCTGTTGATGGTCGTGTGGTTCACGCTCTGCCATTCGGCCTCCTCACCCTTCGAGGTGTCCATGATCCAGTCGATCATGTCGCTCCCGTGATGATACCAGAAGGCGGAGTGAAGATGTAAGATGGAAGAAGGAAGATGGAAAAGGGAGGTTTGATAATTGAAGCCCATCTCCAGAGCTTGCATCTCTTCAGGCTTCAGGTGAGGGTCAGCACGATAGCCCTGCAATTTGTAATACATCTCCGTAAACGATGGCATGCGCAGCGAGGTGTTATACGAGGCATGCAGTTTCCATTGTGGGGTAGGGCGGTAGCTCACGTCGATGCCAGGATAAACGGTCATGTTCATGTTGCTCCACGTGTTTTTTACTGCCACGAGACCAGCAGAGACGGTCACCTGCTCCCATAAGATGTTATGCTCCAGATAGCCGCTGATATTCGTACGGTTCACGCCGAGGGTGTAATCGCGGTCAGTGCCTTTGATATGATGCGTCTGCGAGAGTGGCTCGCCCAGATTCCCACTCACGAGATCCTCGTTGCGCAGTTCTGCTCCGAAGGCCGTTCGTCCTGCCTGCCAGTCAAAATAGCCCCCAGCGTTCACACCATACACATCCGTGCGGTTATAGTTGTATTTCATCTTCTCCGCCTGTCCTCGATAGCCCTCATAGCGGTCGCGGTTCTGATTCCAGTAGAGGCTGGCGTTCAGGTGCAGTTGTCCTTGCTTGGTGCGACCCTGAATGGCTGAGAACCATTTTGTGGTGTGTTCATACTGTTCGTCGACCTGCCATTTCGGCGATGCCCAGAAGGTACTCGAGCCCCAACCCTTGTCAGCGATGCCCAGATGCCAGTTCAGTCGTATGTTGCCATCCTCATACTGCCCTTGATAGAATCCCTTCGCCCCACTGAAGTCCGTATTCAGCCTGCCTGCCTTCGATCGGCTCCACCCGTCGCTGCGAGAGTAGTTGGCGGAAAGGCTGGCGATAGGAGAGAAGGAGTAAGGAGAGCAGGAGTCAGTAGAATACCTTCCTCCGATGTTCGCATAGCCATACGATCCCCCCTCCGTATGCAATGTAATCTCCTGTCTCCTGACTCCTGCCTCCTGACTCCTTGTTACAATATTCACCGCTCCTACCAACGATGATGTGCCATAAATCCTTCCCGCGGGTCCCTCGATCACCTCGATTCTCACGATATCGCTCAGGTCCACGGGCAGGTCCATCGTATTGTGTCCCGTCTGCGGGTCACAGATGTTAATGCCGTTCAGCAGCAGTATGATTTGTTCGGAAGTGCCGCCTCGGATGGAGATGTCCGTCTGAGCACCAATCGGTCCTCGTTGACGGATGTCCACGCCAATGGCGTATTTCAGCAGATCGTTAATACTCTGTACGGGCGCCTGCGCAATATCGGCACGATCCAGTACAGTCACCATTCTCGCAGCCTGACTCTTCGTCAGGGGTGCCCTCGAGCCCGTCACGCTCACCTCTTCAAGCACCATTTCGCGGGCTGTTGTCATCGCTGCTGAGTCTGTCACCACCGGATGGGTGCTGACGCTCTCTGCCGAGGCGTAGGTCAGCGTAGCCACCGAGAGCACGCTGCACACCACCTCTCTGCCCAGACAGGCGAAAAGCGAATAGCCCTTGTTCCCGAACTGTCGGAACACGAGCACCGCCCGCTTCATGTTGAATTGTGGTTTGTACATATAAAGCTGACTAATCTTTCCGCCTGCAAAGGTACATCTTTTTTCGTAACGGTCAAAACCCCTGCATAAAAAGTCACCCGAAAACACACCTAAGTACCTGTCCCCGTGACTATGAAGGCTCTGGTGTTTGAACCGCTTCCAAAGACGGCTGTTGTGCTGGATATCGACAACGAAAGAAGGAGAAAGACAGATGAGGAGGTCAGCGAGTACATCATATCTAACTTTGGATTAAGACATGCTCAAGACGTACTTCTGCTAACGAAAGAACGGCAAAAGGATATTATCAAACAAGTACGAGACTTCGGAGCAAGCATCCGACAGATCGAGCGATTGACAGGAATCAGTTTTTCTATTATCTGCAGGAGCTAGGATGTAACAAAAGAACCGTCCCTCTGTTACATAGGCGGTCAATATCTCTAAGCGACTCTCTCATAAATCATCTTCATGTCTTTCTGGACAGCTGCTGCAATAGCTGGACGCAAAGTGCCTTCTTCAACCAGATCTACCTTACACCCCAGACGCTCTTCCAATTCACGATGCATTCGGGCATAAGCAAACAGACCTATGGGAGTGCTGTGATCAAACTGAATCAACAAATCCACATCGCTCATTTCGTTCTCTTCACCTCGGGCAAAAGAGCCAAAGAGCCATACCTTCACGACGGGCTACCTCTTGAAGTATTCGATGATTTGTTGTGTCATTGCTTGATTACTCATAGACCCTTTCATTTATTTGTTTTGGTAAGCGAACAAATCACTAACCGATGGCAAAGATAGGAATAAATCTCCAAACTTCCAAACTTTTACAAAACATTAATATTGTACATTGTTTGACAACCTCATTAGGAATAAAATAATTAAGTGAAAACCCATTTAGTTTTAACTAACAAAACTGTCAACCAAGGCCAGTTCGCTACAAAGCCTTCGCCGGATAATTTGCAACTCTTCGCCGGTAAATAAACAAGCCTTAACAGGGAAAATAGCAACCCTAAACTGAAAAATTGAAAAGTCTTCGCTGGCTTTTTAAAAACTCTTCGCTGGGTTTTTGAAAACTCTTCGCTGGCTTTTTGAAAACTCTTCGCTGGCTTTTTTAAGCTACCGAAGACTTTCAAAATTTCTGGCGAACATTTTCCAAAATGCTGGCGAAGACTTTTTGAAATATTGGTTTAGATTAAAGAAAATAGTAGTTAAGACTGGATTCAAAACTGCTTCAGTCTGCGGTTTTTGGGAGCGTAGACAAAAATCAAAAGTAGTTAAGACTGCATTCTAAACTACTTATGTCTTTTGATTTTGGGAGGCGTTAAGGCTTTATTTTTTTGGGGTTAGCATATCCAACAAGTACTCTTTATCGGCATCGATGTTGGGGCAGTCGATGTTGACGATGGAGCCGCGTGAGCAAAAGGCATTCATTCTGAGACAGAACCTGTGCCAACGGCTGGGCACCGTCAGAAGATATCCGTCGAAATCCTTCAGATGAACGTTGTATGTGGTATTGCCTTTGAAGTGGAAGGGTTCGACAGTCCTGATCTCCTGCCAATTGAACATTAAGTCGGAGCCGCTTTGAAAATCGTAAACCTGAAGATAACTGTCTGTAATGACCAATGCAGGATGATGGCGCAATACCAAGTGGACAAAGGTTCGAACGAAGCAAAACTCTATCCATAAAAGAAAGACAAATGTTAGCCATAAAAACACAAGAAGCCCGTATTCGAAAGCACCCTTATAGAACATTTTGTCAGGCAGTGTGAGCAAACACCACAAGTAGCCTAACCCGAGAAGTACAAACAGTATGATTTTAAACGTGTACTTACCTTTCTTGATAAAGAATTCTTCCATATCCGGTTCTGATGTGATTCCGCTTGCAAAAATACAACTTTATTTCATTACGACCAAGGAATTTCGAATAAACTCAAATTAAAGACGCTGTAGCCTTATTCTGTTACAGAAAGTTAAATTTATCGTTTTTCGATAACTTTTTATTGAAAATGTTTGGAAGTTTCAGTATTACTTCTTATCTTTGCACCGAAATTATTTATCGTTTAACAATAAAGTATTATTGATTATGACTAAGAAACTTAAGATTTACAGCACGCTGTTTGTGGTGGCGCTCGTTGTTTTTGTTATGAGCGACACATTCCATTATTCGTCAATGGGATGGAGTCCTGCTCCTGACAACAAGATGGAGTTTGCGGAACTTCCCTCTGAGTTTGAAAAACGCGATTCAATTCCTGGCGGAGTCGTGTCTACCGGCGTTCCCTTGATTTCTTATGATGTAAACGTTCAGTCATGGGGCAGACAAGATCATAAGGCGCTCCTCTCTACGGCACAAGGACAGACCTACAAGGTTGACATGAAAAAAATCAAGATAAGCATTCCCACCTCGCGGACAGGATCCAAGGTTCCATTGTATTTTATCGCATCGTCTGCAATCTTCTCCGTCATTGTGTGCCTCTGGATATTATGGCTGGTCATCAAGCTCATCATTAGCATTCGCCGAGGTGTGATCTTTGTGACGAAAGTTGCCAAGTATCTTGAGATCACAGGTATTCTGCTTTCTTTGCTCTATCTGAATGCATTGATTGTCTCATACTCCATCACGCAGTATTTCATCGCGAACATCCATCTGGCAGACCACAGCATCGTGTTCAAGAACGAGTGCAACTCGATGTATCTTCTCACAGGCTTGGGGCTGATGATCATCTCGCAGATCATCCTGATGGGTAAGGATCTGAAAGAAGAGCAGGAACTGACCATCT
>Ga0310696_10005525_pt1 | contig 15233 bp, 13 predicted proteins | sample AusTroGonzalo_MG_4_FD_203885 | JGI IMG/M metagenome (GOLD analysis project Ga0310696, IMG submission 203885) | Bovine rumen microbial communities from tropical cattle in Woodstock, Queensland, Australia - Gonzalo_02 (v2) (version 2) | ecosystem: Host-associated > Mammals > Digestive system >...
CCTTGGGGCCATTCTGGCGCCAGAACTTTATTGTAAATGAAATATTCTTTGCCATAATTCCTTAGTTCTTATAGTTACGTGTCTGTACCTTAATAGCCTCGTACTCCAGCGGCTCCTTGATGAGCTCGGGCTCGTTGCCCTTGCCTTTGTACTCCCAGCAGCCTACATAGAAGTAGTTCTCGTCGTCGCGCTTAGCTTCGCCTTCCTCGGTCTGATACTCCTCGCGGAAGTGACCACCGCAAGACTCGTTACGAGAGAGAGCGTCGAAAGCGACGAGCTGACCCATGGTGAAGAAGTCACGCAGGTGGATAGCCTTGTCGAGCTCGATGTTCAGGCCTTCCTTAGTTCCAGGAACAAACAGGTTGGTGTCGAACTCCTTCTCCAGCTCGTGCATCTTCTTCAGACCTTCCTTCAGGCCCTCAGCGGTGCGACCCATGCCCACATACTCCCACATGATGTGGCCGAGTTCCTTGTGGATAGAGTCAACAGAACGCTTACCCTGAATCTTCAGCAGGCGGTCCATCTCAGCGTCAACGGCCTTCTCAGCCTCAGCGAACTCAGGCAGATCGGTAGAAACCTTCGGCCATACAGCCTGGTCGGCCAGATAGTTCTGGATGGTGTAAGGCAGTACAAAGTAACCATCGGCCAGACCCTGCATCAGTGCAGAAGCACCCAGACGGTTAGCACCGTGGTCAGAGAAGTTACACTCACCGATAGCGAACAGGCCAGGAATAGAGGTCTGCAGCTCGTAGTCAACCCAGATACCACCCATGGTATAGTGGATAGCAGGATAAATCATCATGGGCTTGTAGTACGTTACACCATTGATCTCGTTAGCTACATCGCCAGGGAATACGTCGGTAATCTCCTCGTACATCTCGAAGAGGTTGCCATAACGCTGCATGATCACATCAATGCCCAGACGGTTGATAGACTCAGAGAAGTCAAGGAACACAGCCAGACCGGTGTTGTTGACACCGAAGCCCTTGTCGCAACGCTCCTTAGCGGCACGTGAAGCCACGTCACGGGGAACGAGGTTACCGAAGGCAGGATAACGGCGCTCCAGATAGTAGTCGCGATCCTCCTCAGGAATCTCCCAACCCTGCTTGGTACCAGCCTGCAGAGCCTTAGCATCCTCAATCTTCTTGGGAACCCAGATACGACCATCGTTACGCAGCGACTCAGACATCAGCGTCAGCTTAGACTGCTTATCGCCATGAACGGGGATACAGGTGGGGTGAATCTGAACGTAAGAAGGATTTGCAAAGTAAGCACCCTTGCGATAGCACTGAACGGCAGCAGAGCAGTTACAGCCCATAGCGTTGGTAGAGAGGAAGTAGGTATTTCCGTATCCACCAGTAGCAATAACAACGGCGTTAGCGCTGAAGCGAACCAGCTTACCTGTTGTCAGGTCCTTGGCGATGATACCACGAGCGCGACCATCAACGATCACGACGTCTTCCATCTCGTAACGGGTGTAGAGCTTCACCTTGCCAGCCTTTACCTGACAGCTCAGCGAGCTATAGGCACCCAGCAGCAGCTGCTGACCCGTCTGACCCTTAGCGTAGAACGTACGGCTTACCTGAGCACCACCGAAAGAACGGTTAGCCAGCATGCCGCCATACTCACGAGCGAAGGGAACGCCCTGAGCTACGCACTGGTCAATAATATTGTTAGAAACCTCAGCCAAACGATAAACGTTGGCCTCGCGAGCACGATAGTCACCACCCTTTACAGTATCATAGAACAAACGGTAAACAGAGTCACCATCGTTCTGATAGCACTTGGCGGCGTTGATACCACCCTGAGCGGCGATAGAGTGAGCGCGACGGGGAGAGTCCTGAATACACAGGTTGATCACGTTGAAGCCCATTTCACCGAGTGAAGCAGCTGCAGAAGCACCAGCCAAGCCTGTACCAACGACGATGACGTCGAGCTTCAGCTTGTTCTTCGGGTTAACCAGACGCTGATGAGCCTTATATTCCTTCCATTTCTCAGGCACTGGTCCTGCGGGAATCTTAGAATCAATTACTTTTGCCATAACTTTTCTTAGTTTAAAGGTTAACAATTAGCAGGCAGCGCAACAAGCGCCATTACACAATGAAGGAGCGCAACCGAAAGCGAAAGCCAGCACTACAGCAATGAAGGCCAAGATGAGCAGAGTCACATAAATGTTGCCAATGCACATCCAACGCTTCAGCCAAATCTTTCCACTCCAGCCGAAGGTCTGCATAGCTGACCAGAAACCATGAGAGAGGTGGAACCAGAGAGCTACCAGCCAGATGATGTAGAGAACTACAAATACTGGGTTAGAGAACGTCTCCTTAATCCAACCGAAACCATCTGTAGGACTAAGACAAGTCTCCATACCTACAATCTCAGCGAACATCATGTTGTACCAGAAATTGAACAGGTGCAACAGCAGACCCAGAACAATAATGATACCCAGCACGAGCATGTTCTTAGATGCCCACTCCACCTTACCGGCATTCACCGTTGTAGCGACATCGTAGCGACTGTTGCCACGAGCCGAACGGTTCTGTGCGGTCAGGATGAACGCATAAACGATGTGAATCACAGCCAGAGCAGCCAGACCCATTGTAGCCACAACGGCATACCAGTTGGCACCCAGCAATTCGCAAATCATGTTGTAAGCCTCACCCGAGAACAGCGCAACAACGTTCATACAACCGTGGAAGGTCAAGAACAGAACCAGCGCCAAACCTGTGACGGACATGACAACTTTTCGACCAATTGATGAATTAAATAACCACATAATTGAATTTGAATTATTAATAATTTAAACTTAAAATACTTATAACAAGGTAGTAAATATATGTTTTAGGGTACAAAGGTACTAAAAAAAGATGAATAACGCAAACGTTTTCGTAAAAATGTAGGTTATTTATACAAAATCCATCTGAATATTTGGCATTTTACCCACTTATTCGTACCTTTGCAGGTGAGATTTTACTCACTAACAACTATTACGACTATGAATAAGAACATCGCCATCTATACGCTGACTTCTGAGCTACACGACGAGAAGGCCGTTGGTGCTGTCACGCATGAGTTTCTTGGAAGTTTAGGAATTGAGTATGAACTGAAAGACAACAACTATGAGGACTATGGTTCTGCCTGTCTTAACCTGATTTATGTTCGAACAGGAGGTACTGAGGGTATCTTTCTTCATCTTCTGCCACAACTCCAGACTAAAAGCGACAGACCTTTCTATCTGCTAACCTCAGGGAAGAGCAATTCATTAGCCGCTTCGATGGAAATACTCTCCTATCTGCGTCAGCACAACATTCAGGGCGAGATTATTCATGGCAGTCCTGAATACATCACTCATCGTATCTGCCTGCTTAAAAAAGTGGAGGAGGCTCATCGGATACTGAATGGTGCAAGATTGGGTATCATTGGCCAGCCATCCGACTGGCTTATCTCGAGTCATGCTGACAAGGAGCTGGTGAAGACTCGTCTAGGCATTGAACTAATAGATATCCCTATAGAGACGATGTATAGGAACAAGGATATCTACGAGTCGCTAAAGGCTATCATTGCCGAGCACCAGTTGCAGGGCTTTACGCTTCGTTGTTTCGATTTGCTTACCACGTTGAAAAATACGGGTTGTCTGGCTTTGGCCAAACTGAACGCTGAGGGTTATGTTGCAGGTTGTGAGGGCGACATACCTGCCATGCTGTCGATGATGATTGTGCGTTCTATATTGGGAGTTTCTGGTTTCCAAGCCAACCCAGCGAACATCAATCCTGAAACTGGCGAGATGCTGTTTGCCCACTGCACCATACCGCTTGATATGGTAGAGCGTTACGAGTTGGATACTCACTTCGAATCAGGCATTGGCGTGGGCATTCGTGGTTATATGAAAGAAGGTGCTGTAACTATCTTCAAAGTTTCTGGAGACCTTTCACGGCATTTCATCGCCGAGGGCACATTGGTTCGCAATCAGGCCAAGCCCGATCTTTGTCGTACGCAACAGGTCATCCAACTTGCAGACAAGAATCTGGTACAGTATTTCCTGACGAATCCTATTGGCAACCACCATATCATCATGCCTGGTCATCAGAAAGAACTACTTGAAAAAGTTTTGGTGTAACTTTCTTGCTGCATTTATTTTGTTTTATTCTTTCTTCTTTGTACCTTTGCAGCATGATTCTAAAATATGATGTGATTGTGATTGGTGGCGGACATGCTGGTTGTGAGGCTGCAACGGCTTCAGCCAACATGGGTGCAAAGACACTCTTAGTCACAATGGATATGAACAAGATTGCACAGATGTCGTGTAATCCAGCTATTGGAGGTATTGCCAAAGGACAGATTGTTCGTGAGATTGACGCGCTTGGTGGTCAGATGGGATTAGTTACTGATGCCACCGCCATCCAGTTCCGCATGCTCAATCGAAGCAAAGGACCTGCCGTATGGAGTCCTCGTGCCCAGTGCGACAGAGGAAAGTTTATCTGGAAGTGGCGCTCTATGCTGGATGCCACCCCCAACCTTGATGTCTGGCAAGACCAAGCCGACGAATTGCTCGTAGAAAACGGAGAGGCTGTTGGTGTGAAAACCATCTGGGGTGCTGAGATTAGGGCCAAAGCGGTCATCATCACCGCAGGTACCTTCCTAAATGGTTTAATGCACATCGGACGAAAGATGGTACCCGGAGGACGTATCGCCGAACCCGCAGTAGCCCATTTCACCGAAAGTATCACTCGTCACGGAATCCGTTCAGCCCGAATGAAGACTGGTACCCCAGTTCGTATCGACAAGCGAAGCGTACATTTCGAGGATATGGAGCGACAGGATGGCGAGAACGGCTACTATAAGTTCTCGTATTTGGGTGAGCCTCGCCCCTTGCAACAGCTGCCCTGTTGGGTGTGCTATACCAATCCGGAAGTACATCAGACATTACTTGGTGGATTGGATGACTCTCCACTATATAACGGACAGATTCAATCCATAGGTCCACGTTACTGTCCTTCGATAGAAACCAAACTCGTCACGTTCCCTGATCGTCCACAGCACTTGCTGTTCTTAGAACCAGAGGGTGAGGATACCAACGAGATGTATCTGAACGGTTTTTCTTCAAGCCTGCCAATGGACGTGCAGATTGAAGCATTGAAGAAGATACCTGCTCTGAGAGACCTGAAAGTATATCGTCCTGGTTATGCCATAGAGTACGACTTCTTTGATCCAACGCAGTTGAAACATTCGCTGGAATCGAAAATAATCAGTGGATTGTTTATGGCTGGTCAGGTCAATGGCACCACAGGGTATGAGGAGGCTGGCGGACAAGGGACAATGGCAGGTATCAACGCTGCCCTGAAGGTGGGTTCAGTAGGTTGCTGTAGCACAGCAACAGACAAGACCTTTGAGCTAAAGAGAGACGAAGCCTATATTGGCGTACTGATTGACGATTTGGTAACAAAAGGCGTGGATGAACCCTATCGCATGTTTACCTCAAGAGCAGAGTATCGTATTCTGTTACGCCAAGACGATGCTGATGCACGTCTGACAGAAAAAGCCTACGAGTTAGGCATCGCCAAACGCGACCGCTATGACTGGTGGCAAGAAAAGAAAGAAGCCATCGAAAGAATCGAAACATTCTGCCAGAACTTCGCCATCAAACCAAAGGTGATAAATGGTGCTTTAGAAGCAATGGGCTCTACTCCACTCGTCTATGGCTGTAAGTTGGAAGACCTGGTGGCTCGTCCTGAACTGAACTTTGAAAAACTACAGGAAATCGTACCTGAATTTCGCGAAGTCATCGAAATATTGCCTAATCGAAAAGAAGAGATTGCAGAGGCGGCAGAGATACATATCAAATACAAAGGATATATTGAACGCGAACGAATGGTCGCAGACAAGATGCACCGCTTGGAGAATATCAAGATTAAAGGTAAGTTTGATTATCCCAACCTAACTGCCATTTCTACGGAAGCACGTCAGAAACTTGAAAGGATTCAACCGGAAACATTGGCACAAGCCAGCAGAATTCCTGGCGTAAGTCCGAGCGATATCAATGCTATGCTGGTGTTGCTGGGAAGATAAGTTTCACGTGAAACATTGGACAGAAAACAATTATAGTAATAACGATAAAACCAAACAATTATGAACAACAAGACATTAATGGCGAACCTTCGCTGTATTCCTGATTTTCCCAAAAAGGGTATTAACTTTCGTGACGTGACCACACTATTCAAGAATCCTGCCTGTCTTCAGATTATGGTGGACGAATTATATGAACTCTACAAAAACAAAGGAATCACCAAAATAGTTGGCATTGAAAGTCGTGGATTTGTAATGGCCTCTGCATTGGCTGTTAAACTGGGTGCTGGCGTCGTCTTAGCCAGAAAACCGGGAAAGCTTCCAGCTGCAACCGTTCAGGAGAGTTACGCCAAGGAATATGGTACGGACACCATTGAAATTCACGAAGATGCCATTAACGACAAAGACATCGTTTTACTTCACGACGACCTCTTGGCAACAGGTGGCACGATGAAGGCTGCAGTGAACCTTGTAAAGAAATTCAATCCACGCGGTGTGTTTGTAAACTTCCTCATTGAAATTACAGACGAAGGATTGCATGGTCGTGACGTGTTTGATAAGGATACTGAAGTAACCACGCTGATGGTTATTTGATGTTTCACGTGAAACAAAGCGTATGACAAAGGAAGAGAACGAGGCGCGACTAGAGAAGCTAAAGGTGATAGTCAGGAGTTTACCTGATAAACCTGGCAGCTATCAGTTTTACGACGCTGATGGCACCATCATCTATGTAGGTAAAGCCAAGAACCTGAAGGCCCGTGTCTCGTCCTACTTCCACACGGAGGTTGATCGGTTTAAGACCAAGGTTTTAGTCAGCAAAATATGGGATATCAGTTATACAGTAGTCAATACAGAAGAGGATGCGTTACTGCTGGAAAATTCACTGATAAAGAAGTATAATCCCAGGTATAATGTGCTGCTGAAAGACGGTAAAACCTACCCTTCCGTCTGCATTACCAAAGAGTATCTGCCTCGCATATTTTCTACACGAACCATCAACAAAAAATGGGGGACCTATTATGGTCCTTATTCTCATGTTGGATCCATGCACACTATGCTTGAACTCATCAAGAAACTCTACCATCCACGTACTTGCAGACAACCGTTGTTACAGGAGGGTATAGAAGAGGGAAAATACCAGGTTTGTCTGGAATATCATATCAAGAATTGTGCCGGACCGTGCGTGGGAAAACAATCATGGGAAGACTATCAGAAAAACATCGCTCAAGCACGCGAAATTTTGAAGGGAAATACCCGTCAGGTATTGCGAGATATGAAGGATGAAATGATGCGATTGGCAGAGGATTTGCGGTTCGAAGAAGCAGAAGAAATCAAGCGCCGATTCCTCCTGATAGAACAGTTTGTGGCCAAAAGTGAGGTCGTCAGTCATACGATTGACAACGTCGATGTACTATCGATTACTAACGACGAAAAGGTGGCTTTCATCAACTATATCCATGTTTCCAACGGACAAATCAACCAAAGTTTCACCTTTGAATATAAGAAGCGTTTAGAGGAAACTGACGAGGAACTGTTGCAGTTGGCTATTGTAGAAATGCGAGAGCGTTTTAATAGCAAAGCCAAAGAAATAATCCTTCCTCAGGAGATAGATATGAATCTAGACGGAGTGACCATTTCCGTGCCTCAGCGAGGTGACAAAAAGACGCTTCTCGACCTGTCGCTAATGAATGGAAAACAGTATAAGTTCGATCGTCTGAAACAGGCGGAAAAGCTAAATCCTGAGCAGAAACAGGTCCGTCTGATGAAGGAACTGCAAGACCTGTTACACTTAGACAAAATGCCTTATCAGATTGAGTGTTTCGATAACTCGAACATCTCTGGAACGGATGCTGTTGCTGCTTGTGTAGTCTTCAAAAAGATGAAGCCCTCTAAGCAAGATTATCGCAAATATAACATCAAAACCGTCGTTGGACCTGACGATTATGCGTCGATGAAAGAGGTTGTTTTCAGGCGATATAAGCGTCTTTTAGAAGAAGAACAACCCCTACCCGACCTCATTGTGGCTGATGGCGGTAAAGGACAAATGGAGGTGATTCGCCAGGCAGTACAAGACGAACTGGGTCTTGACATTCCTATTGCCGGACTGGCCAAAAATGACAAACACCGTACCCACGAACTACTCTACGGATTTCCTCCCAGAGTGATTGGTTTGAAACCTGACAGCGAGCTGTTCCGTTCACTTACCCATCTACAAGACGAAGTACACCGCTTTGCCATCGAATTCCATAGAGACAAGCGTTCTAAGCGCGCTTTACACTCCGAGCTGGATGATATCAAGGGTATAGGGCCGAAAACGCGTGACGAGCTTCTAAACACCCTCAAATCGGTTAAGAAAATCAAAGAGGCTTCGCTTGAAAAACTAACCGAAACCATTGGAGCAGCAAAAGCAAACATCGTTTACACATATTTCCATCCAGAAGATTTGGTAGGATAAAAAATTATTCGTAACTTTGCAGACATGAGAGCAGTCATACAACGTGTCAGTCATGCTAGCGTCACCATTGAAGGCAAGGTGAAGAGCAGTATTCAGCAGGGGTTTCTCATCCTGTTAGGCGTCTGTGACGAGGATACAATGGAGGATGTCGACTGGCTCGTCAAAAAAATTGCCAACCTGCGTGTGTTTGGCGACGAAAACGACGTGATGAACCGTTCAATACTCGATGTTGACGGCAACTGTCTGGTAGTCAGTCAGTTCACCCTATATGCCAGCTATAAGAAAGGGAATCGTCCGAGTTGGTTCCGTGCGGGCTCTCACGAGCACTCTATTCCACTTTATGAGGCCTTCTGTAAAGAACTGAGTGGTCAACTGGCAAAACCTGTTGGAACAGGTGAATTTGGGGCTGACATGAAGGTAGAATTGCTCAACGACGGCCCTGTGACCATCTGTATGGATACCAAAAATAAGGAATAAAACAATGAAGAAATACCTGAGAGAAATAGAATTGTCGAGTGCTATCCTCTGCATCATCGGAATAATAATAGCTATGATATGGGGATATGGAATGGGAGCCTGGCCTTGTGGTATAGGATTATTCCTGTTTCTGATCGTTTTCCTCTATAAAGCCTTCCATTGGAAGGAATATGAACGCGACAACAAGCAGTATATTGTGATTATACTGATCGCTATTCTTTTGCTATTCCTCCAAATGATTTTCAGACAATGACCTTAAAAGAAGCGCAACATGCTGTAGACCAGTGGATTAAGACGTACGGAGTGCGTTACTTCTCAGAACTGACCAATATGGCAGTTCTGACAGAGGAAGTTGGAGAATTAGCAAGAGTTATGGCACGTAAATTTGGTGACCAAAGCTTCAAAGAAGGCGAAAAAGATAACTTGGGCGAAGAGATGGCAGACGTACTCTGGGTGCTGCTTTGTCTGGCCAACCAAACTGGTGTTGACCTGACAGAAGAACTAAAAAAGTCGCTGGAAAAGAAGACAAAACGTGATGCTGAACGTCATATTAATAACAAAAAGCTGAAACAATAAACAACATATTATTAACTAAAAATTTAAGTAGACTATGAGTGAACATTGCAACTGTGGCTGTGGCCACGATCATCACCACCACGATGATGAAAAACATCTGGAGAGCATGTACGATCAGGCTTTAAGCCTTTACAACTTCGATATTACTGACGAAGAGGTTAAGGCTGCGGTAAAGAAGATTATCGAGAAAGTACCTGAGAACGACACGCCTGAAGTGAAGAAATTCATGTTTGGCAGCATCTGTCTGACTACGCTGACCACACAAGATTCTGACGAGAGTGTGCTGCGTTTGGTAGAAAAAGTGAATCAATTCGCTGATGAATACCCTGCTATGCCTCACGTGGCAACGGTAGTCACCTACCCTCGTTTCGCCAAACTCGTTGCTGAGTCGCTGGAGGTTGATGGCGTCATTCCTACCGTTGTCAGCGGCGCTTTCCCCTCCTCCCAGGCAACGATTGAAATCAAAGTGGCAGAGACTGCATTAGCCGTTCGTGATGGAGCTCGTAACGTAGATATCGTCATGCACGTCGGACAGTTCCTGAGTGGCGACTATGAGACCGTTTGCGACGAGATCCGTGAGATGAAAGATGCCTGTGGAAAGGTGCCTATGAAGGTTATTCTCGAAACGGGTGACCTTGGTTCTTGTGCAAACATTAAGAAGGCTTCTATCCTTTCGATGTATGCTGGTGCTGACTATATCAAGACCTCTACAGGTAAAGAGAAAGTCAGCGCTACCCCAGAGGCAGCATACGTCATGTGTCAAGCTATTAAGGAATACTTCCAGAAGACCGGTATCCGTATTGGTTTCAAGCCCGCAGGAGGTATCAATAGCGTGATGGACGCACTCACCTACTACACCATCGTGAAGGAAGTCTTGGGTGAAGACTGGCTTACCAACTATTATTTCCGTTTAGGAACCAGTCGTCTGGCCAACCTCATTCTGAGCGAATTGGAAGGTAAGGAAGTGAAGTTCTTCTAATAATTTCGTTGAACTACGTAATCTACATAAGCCGTCAAGGAATCCTTGATGGCTTTGTCTTTTACGTTTTCATCAATATAACGCATGCAAATCTTACTGAATTCGGCCATCTTTTGTTCGGCATATTCTATACCTCCAGATTGTTTGGTAAACTCCACTAATACTGCGATTTCATCAGGATTGATAGTACCTGCTTTCACTTTTCTTGCAAGCGTGTGCATGGACTCAAAATCAGTATTATTGAGGGCATAGATAACAGGTAGCGTCAGTTTACCTTCAGTCATATCGTTGCCTGTTGGCTTACCAATCTCCTTGGAATCGAAATAGTCAAAGATATCATCACGAATCTGGAACATAATGCCCAGATACTGACCAAATTGTTTTGCTTTCTGCATTTCCTCCTCCGTAGCACCACCTGACATAGCACCAATAGCAGCACAGGCTTCGAAAAGAGCAGCCGTCTTTTGTTTGATTACCTGGTAATAAACATCTTCTGAAATGGCCTGATTTTGGATATTCGACAGTTGAAGAATCTCGCCAGCCGCTAACGTTCGACCCAATTCAGCGAGATATTCTATGATACGCTGATGTCCCGTATACGACACATGGAGTAATGCAGTAGACAGGATATAGTCACCCACTAACACGGCCACCTTATTATTATAGGAAGCATTGACTGAGGCCTGTCCTCTGCGCTCACTACTTTCGTCTACCACATCATCGTGAACGAGAGACGCCGTATGTAATAGTTCAAGACCAACAGCTGAATGCTGGGTAACAGCACTGATATTACCAAAATTGCGTGCCATCAACAAGGTCAAAATGGGGCGCATACGTTTTCCGCCACGCTGGCGAATATGACTTAAAGCGGAACCTAACATACCATCGTCATGACTCAACGCACTTTGGAAAAGAGCGATAAAATCGTCCAAATCTTTTGCTATTGGTTGCTTAATGATGCTTAAATAATCCATATCATATACGATTTTGATGCAAAATTAATGAAAATAATTGGATAGTCGCCATTTTTTTAGTAATTTTACGCGAAAATTCACAAATGCTTATGGAAAAGCTATTTCTTTTAGACGCCTACGCGCTCATTTATCGTTCGTATTACGCCTTCATTAAGAATCCGCGTATCAATTCGAAAGGCCTCAACACGAGTGCCATTATGGGGTTCCTGAATACCCTTCAGGAAGTGCTCACCAAGGAGCAACCCACCCATCTTGGTGTGGCTTTCGATCCTCATGGTCCCACGTTCCGCAGTGAGGCCTACCCTGCTTATAAAGCTCAACGCGAGGCGACACCTGAAGATATTAAGCAGTCAGTTCCTATCATCAAGAATATACTGAAGGCTTGGAACATTCCCATTCTTGAAGTAGAAGGTTTTGAAGCTGACGATGTTATTGGTACCTTAGCCACCAAAGCGGGTCAGCAAGGAATTAAAACCTACATGCTAACTCCTGATAAGGACTATGGACAGTTGGTGAGCAACAATGTTTTCATCTATCGTCCTCGTCATGGAGGCGGCTATGAAGTGATGGGACCTGAGGAGGTCAAAGCAAAATATGCCATTCCATCGACTGAAGCAGTCATTGATCTCTTGGCACTGATGGGCGACTCGGCGGATAACTTCCCTGGGTGTCCTGGTGTGGGAGAGAAGACTGCCGTGAAACTAATCAACGAGTTTGGAACTGTCGAGGATCTTATCAATCGCACCTCAGAAATCAAGGGTGCCTTACAGAAAAAAGTTGAAGAGCATGTTGACGACATCAAACTTTCAAAATTCCTGGCCACCATCAAAACGGATGTTCCCATCGAACTGAAGATGGACGAATTGAAAGTTTCGCAACCCAACGAGGAAGCATTGGGTAAACTGTTCGAAGAATTGGAGTTAAAGACACTGGCGAGTAAGATTCTTAAAAAAAGTGAAGTAAAGCCAAAACCTGTGAATCAACAACTCGATCTCTTTGCAGAATTTGCCCCCGTGAGTACGAATGAGCCAGAATTTTCGAGTTTTGAGAGCTTAAAAACGGTGTCTCACGAATATAAACTCGTTGAAAATGAAGAAGATATAAGAAAACTTTATGACTTTTTTAGGACAAAAGATTTTCTCGTTCTAGATACGGAAACAACTTCAACCTCTCCGATTGATGCAGAATTGGTGGGTTTGAGCTTTTCAGTAGAGGAACACAAGGCATTTTATGTGCCCATTCCTGCTAATCGTGAAGAAGCGTTGCAAATTGTTAATATCTTTAAACCGCTCTATGAAGACACAAAAATTCTCAAGGTTGGACAGAACCTGAAATACGACCTCGAGGTGTTACGCAATTATGATGTCGAGTTAAAGGGTCCGATGTGGGATACGATGATTGCTCACTACCTCATCCAACCTGAACTTCGACACAATATGGATTATATGGCTGAGATATACCTTCACTATCAGACGGTCCATATCGACGAACTGATTGGTCCCAAGGGAAAGAACCAACGTTCGATGCGTGAACTCACCCCTCAGCAGGTTTATGAGTATGCCTGTGAAGACGCCGACATCACCCTTCAACTGAAAAACAAGTTAGAGCCAGAGCTGAAAAAGTATGATTGCGAAAAGCTGTTTTATGAGATAGAGATGCCCCTGATGCCCGTCTTGGCAGAGATGGAGATGAATGGTGTGAGGATTGATACAGAATCCTTGGCTGAGACCAGCAAGCAGTTTACCACTCGTATGAACGAAATCGAACAGCGTATCTATGAACTCGCTGGCCAGCAATTCAATATCGCCTCACCTAAACAGGTAGGTGAAATCCTGTTCGATAAACTCAAGATTATCGAGAAAGCCAAGAAGACCAAGACGGGTCAGTATGTCACCTCTGAAGAGGTATTGCAACAGCTGAAAAACAAGCACGAAATAGTTGCTGACATCTTGGAACACAGAGGATTGAAGAAGCTCATTGGTACCTATATTGACGCCCTTCCCAAGTTGATTAATCCACGTACGGGCCATATCCATACCTCTTTCAATCAGACCATTACAGCCACAGGACGTCTTTCAAGTAGCGATCCCAACCTGCAAAACATTCCTATTCGTGGAGAGGACGGAAAGGAAATTCGCAAGGCCTTTATTCCTGAACCTGGCTGTTTGTTCTTCTCTGCCGACTACAGCCAGATTGAGCTTCGCGTGATGGCCCATCTGTCGCAAGATCCTCAGATGATTGAGGTGTTCCGCGAGGGTAAGGATCTACATGCTGCTACTGCTGCTAACATCTATAAGAAACCTATTGAGGAAGTGACACGCGATGAACGAACCAAGTCAAAACGCGCCAACTTTGGTATCATTTATGGTATTACCGTCTTTGGTTTGGCTGAGCGTCTTGATATCCCTCGCGACGAAGCTAAGATGCTGATTGACGGATACTTCGAGACCTTCCCACAGGTGCACGACTACATGGAAAAGTCGAAGGAAATAGCCCGCAAACAAGGCTATGTCACTACCCTATTCGGACGTCGTCGATATCTGCCTGATATCAACTCTCAGAACGGCACCGTTCGTGGCTTTGCTGAGCGTAACGCCATCAACGCCCCCATTCAGGGCACCGCTGCAGACATCATCAAAGTGGCTATGATCCACATCTTCCAGCGTTTCAAGGCAGAAAATATCAAGAGCAAGATGATTCTCCAGGTTCACGACGAATTGAACTTCTCCGTTCTCCCTGAAGAAAAGGAGAAAGTACAGCAAATCGTCATTGAAGAAATGCAAAATGCCTTCCACATGGCTGTTCCCCTCGTTGCCGACTCCGGCTTTGGCGACAACTGGCTCGAAGCCCACTAAAGTATTAATGATTCTGCAAATTTATAGATGATGATACCAGCGGTGACAGAGACATTCATAGAGTGTTTCGTACCCAACTGAGGTATCTCTAAGCAGCCATCTGAGGCGTCTACTACTTCCTGGTGGACGCCTTTCACTTCGTTTCCAAGCACTACGGCGTATTTTAAGCCACGCTGAGGCACGAATGTCTGTAGTTTGGTACTATGTTCCACCTGCTCGACAGAAAGCACCGTATAGCTCGCTTTTTTCAGTTCATCGACAGCATCCAATGCCGTTTTAAAGTATTTCCAGCTAACACTCTCCTCTGCACCAAGTGCTGTCTTATGAATTTCTGTGGATGGAGGCGTCTGACAAATGCCACACAAATATACTGCCTCTACGCGAAAAGCATCACAAGTACGAAATACACTACCGACATTATACATCGAGCGTACGTCATCCAATACCACTATTAATGGCAGTTTTTCAGCCTCACGATACTCGTCAATCGTGAGTCGTTTCATCTCTATAGTACGAACCTTTCTCATATTTCGCTGACAAAGGTACGAAAAACTGTTGATAACTATGTTGATAACCCTGTTAATAATTGATTAATTAATGAACAATATCATCAACTCCCCTACTCTACTAATGAATAAAAATCATAAATAACAAGATTTTCTGTAAGTTTTCCACTGTTTTTTTAGGAAAAAAGATATAAACTTATTAATTTTGCACCAAAATAGAGAATTGTGGATAACTTACTTATCAGATTAATAATCAGAGAGTAACAATTCACAAAAGGTATGAATAACGAGGAATAAAGTGTGGACAATCAATAACACAAGAAAAAGCTAAAAAAGTTTTGCACATAT
>Ga0310696_10005526_pt1 | contig 15232 bp, 6 predicted proteins | sample AusTroGonzalo_MG_4_FD_203885 | JGI IMG/M metagenome (GOLD analysis project Ga0310696, IMG submission 203885) | Bovine rumen microbial communities from tropical cattle in Woodstock, Queensland, Australia - Gonzalo_02 (v2) (version 2) | ecosystem: Host-associated > Mammals > Digestive system >...
TTCGGCCCGCGCTATGTGGGCATCGAAATAGAGATTAATCAGAAATTCTTCATCTAAAAATGCGGGCGCATCGCCCCGGACAGGCATTTTTTCTACATTCAGAACATGCCTGAAAAGACCTTATTACTGCTCGATTCCTACGCGCTCGCGTTCCGAATGTTCTACGCGTATTCGCAGAACCCGCTCAAGAACAGCCAGGGCGAAGACGTCTCGATGATGCACGGTTACTGGGGCGCGGTGTTGCGCATTCTAGCGAAGCACAACCCGACGCACTTTGCGATTGCACGCGATGTCGCGCACACGAAGACATTCAGGCACGAACTTTACCCCGACTACAAGGCGAATCGCGGGCCCATGCCCGAAGAAATGGCAGCGCAGATGCCATTGCTGGGCGAAAGCCTCGAGGCAAGCGGGATTCCGCTCTTGTCGGAGCCGGGTTACGAAGCGGACGACGTGATGGCGAGTACCGCGACGGCGGCGGTCGAGGCAGGCTTCGACCACGTGGTGATTTTGAGCAAGGACAAGGACATGTCGCAAATCGTGAGCGACAAGATCCACCTTTTCCACTTGACCAAAGGCGCCGACGGCATCGACTTTGGACCCGAACAGGTATTGGAAAAATACGGGCTTCCGCCGGAGAAAATTCGCGACTACTTGGCACTCATGGGAGATGCGAGCGACAACGTACCGGGCGTGCCCAAGGTGGGCCCGAAGACAGCCATCCAGTTGCTGAACGATTACGGCGACATGGACAACTTGTACGCAAATCTGGACAAGATAACAAAGAAGGGATTGCACGACAACCTGGAAAGCAACCGCGAGAAGGCATTCCTAAGCCGCGAACTCGTGACGCTCCAGACCAAGCGAGCGTTTAACGGGAACCTTGACGCCCTCGAGTACAACGGCCTGCACGTGGACACCCTCGCGCAGATGTTCAAGGACCACGAAATCAACAGCCTGTTACGCCTGCTGGAAAAGGTCCCGAGCAAGTCGGGATTTGTGAGCAAGGCTGGTGAGCCGGATAATGCGGGTACGGACGGCGCGGACTCCGCCAACGGCGATGCCGCGATTCAGGCGGCAAGTTTCCCGGTCGATGTTCCTCCCCCGTATATCTGCGTAGATACCGATGAAGTTTTTGAGCAGATGAAGGCGGAATTTTCCGCATCGTCTTTGATTGGCGTAGACACAGAAACTGACGGGCTCGACCCGATGCAGTGCAATCTGGTGGGAATCTGTCTCGCTTCTGCAGACGACGGCAAGGTCGCGAAGGGATACTACATTCCCATCGCGCATACGGATGAAATCGGTTTCCCGTTGCCCGCAAGCAAGGGAGGCAACTTCGACTTCAACAAGGCGAAGGATTGGTTCTGCGCGTTTTTTGCCGATGCCACTCCCGCCGCAGGTGCCGACGCAGACAGTGCTTCGGGCAGTAAAACGCCGCGAGCCTTCGTGTTCCACAACGCAAAATTCGACCTGCACGTTCTCGCCCGCGCATTCAAGATTCCGCAGGCGGTTATCGACAAGGCGAATATCATTGATACGCTTATCGCCGCATGGATGCTCTCGCCGGGGCAATCGGGCCTCGGGCTCGACAACCAAGTAATGCAGCGCCTGCAGCACGAGATGATCCCGATTGAAAATCTCATCGGGCGCGGCAAGAACCAGATTACATTCAACCGCGTTCCTGTCAAGGACGCCACCGAATACGGTGCCGAAGATGCAGTCTATACCTTACGCCTGTGGGAACCTCTCCGCCGCGATCTCGAAAAGCTTGACTACCTGAAGTATTTCTTCGAGCAGGAAATGCCGCTATTGAAGGTACTTTACCAGATGGAATCCGTGGGCGTCGCGATTGACGTTCCGGCCCTCAAAAATCTGGAGCAGGAACTCGCAAGCCGCATCGAGAAACTCGAAAAAGAAATCTGCGACATGGCGGGAGTCGAATTCAACATCGGTTCTCCCAAGCAGTTGGGTGACGTGCTTTTCGACACGCTCGGCCTGCCCGAAATTAAGAAGCGCAGTACCGATGCGGTCGTACTTGAAGAACTCAGCTACAAGGCGCCGCACCCGATTGTCTTTGCCGTCATCGAGTACCGCGAACTCAAGAAAATGCAGAGCACGTACATCTCGGTGCTCCCGACGCTCTTGAACCCGGACACGCGCCGCATCCACACGAGCTTTATCCAGTGGGGCACCGCAACAGGGCGCCTCTCGAGCCGCGATCCGAATCTGCAGAACATTCCCGTGCGTAGCGACTTGGGCAAAAAGATCCGCGCCGCATTCGTTCCGCAGAGCAAGGACAACGTGATTCTTGCGGTAGACTACTCGCAAATCGAGCTCCGCATGCTTGCGCACCTGAGCGGCGACAGTGCCCTCATAGAAAGCTACAAGGAAGGCATCGACATTCACGCACGCACCGCCGCCGCCATTTACGGTGTAGACATTGCCGAAGTGAACAGCGACATGCGCCGCGACGCGAAGGTGGTGAATTTCGGTGTCCTGTACGGCATGACGGCCTTCCGCCTCTCGCGCGACCTGAAAATCCCGATGTCGCAGGCCAAGGACTTCATCACCGGGTACTTCGACATGTACCAGGGCGTCCAGCAGTATATCGAAGATACCAAGGCGGCCGCCCACCGCGACGGCTACGTGGAAACCCTGTCGGGCCGCCGCCGCTACATTGCGGGCATCGATAGCAGCGACCGCATGGAATCGCAGATGGCAGAACGCATGGCGGTAAATACTCCCGTGCAAGGCTCCGCGGCAGACCTTATCAAGATTGCGATGATCCGCATACAAAAGCGCATCAACGAAGAAAGCCTGCCACTCAAGATGATGCTGCAGGTTCACGACGAACTCGTGTTCGAATGCCCGCGCGACCAGGTGGAACCCATGTCGCAAATGGTCAAGAGCGAGATGGAAAACGCCATGCAGCTCAAGGTGCCGCTCGTGGCAAGCGTCGGCTTCGGCGAGAACTGGCTAGAAGCGCATTAAAAGTAGAAAGACGACCGTTCGGCTCACGGGGCCTAATTTTAGTTCTTCACGCAGCGGACGTAATACTGCGTTTTATCGGCGAACGTGTTCGTCGAACTCACACTATAGCCTATTTCTATTACGATTCCCTCAGCAAACTGGTTCTTACATTCGCCATCGTACCAGAACCACGCCGTTTCAGCCAAACCTGAGTAATATCCATTGTCATTGCGATAACCGCCCGGGAGCGCATTAAACCCAAACGCATCGGTGCCGTTCAAATTCCTGAGCCAGCCAGAGGTCGAACGGAGCGCGGTTTCTGGTTCTTCGCCCGCATTCGTAATGAAATCCACCATTTCGAACCATTCCTCCCTTGTAGGCAAGTGCCAACCGGCGGGGCAAATCTGCTTCGACATCTCGCAGGAATAAATGGAACCGTATATTTCGCATTTTTCAGGTTCATCGTCAAAACACCAGCGGTTGCCTTTCAAGGCCGGCGTCGTCACCGAATCCCTGTAGTCCAGATTTTTCGCCATCCACGTCTGCTTCCCTATCTTGACGGTTTTGTATTCCCGCCCGTCTCGCGCATCCACGAAGACGTCTCGGTCCGACAAAGCCGAATCCAAGTCACTGTACGCACCCTCGATGCAACGGACAGGCATACGCACGTACCCGTTCAGGCCTATTTCAAATGTCGCCTCAAGTTCCTTGAGAACAAAGGCATACGCCTGCTTTTCGGAGGATTCCTCCTTGTATGAACTTGTCCAGAACGCCGCATAGCGATATTCTTCGTCTTCGAGGGAATTGTCGAGCAAAAATCCCGCAGGGACCACCGAAAATCCATACAGGTCAAAACTGAAACTCCATTGCGCAAACCGGGGCGACTGCAAAGACAGCGGGTTCCTTTTCGCATACGCGTACAGGGTTTCCCACTCTTCCTTGCGCGGGACATGCCAGCCCGCCGGGCACGCATTTTCTAGATCTTCCCACCGGTAATAGCCGCCAAAGGTATCTTCCGGGTCGCCGGGAACAAAGTTGTAGCCCACGTTGTAGTTCAGGTTTTCCGCCATCCAGACTTGCTCCCCGATTTGTATGGTGCGGTAAATCTGGCCATCGCGCTCGTCTTCCAGCTTGCCGTAGGTCTGCTCGCCGGTTCCATAGAAATTTTTCCATTTATCCCCGTAACAGAAATATGCACGCTCCTTGTACGACGAGCCTCCTACAATCTGGCCGAACTCCGTACATTCCTCGCCGTAGAGCTTGTTTCCCGATCCAGTCGTATCGGCATCAATCTCGTCGCCGTCATTTCCGTCGCCATCAGTTCCGCCGTCATTTCCGTCGCCTTCCGGTTCTTCGACAATGCGCCATGCCCCGTCATTGCACCTGAACGTTTTTTCGTACTTGAGGCTCAAGGCATTCTTGTTCTGCAGTTTTTCGTTTTCGCGGTTCGAGTTGCACTCGCCAAGCCCGTAAATTGTCCACCAGAAGTTGTCCACGTACTTCTCGAATTTCGGAATATCGCCTTCGAGCCCCCAAGATTCCATCATCTCTCGAATCGTGGCGAAGTTCCCGCTCAGGCTCCGCTCGGCGGCCCAATCAGCAATCCTCGTTCCCGTCCTGGCATCGTCCCAAACGCCGTCCTCCTCGGTATCGGCGACGTACTTCGAGACCCTCTCGGCAAATTCATCTGCCCCGAGGTTCATTTGCATAAGCACGCTCACCGCCAGCAGCGAGGCATTCCCTTCACCGGCCTGCAATATATCCAAATCTTCGGCCAGGCCGTAATCGAGAGCAATCGCAAACGAGGCAAGCAACTCGCGCTCAGCCTTCTGCTTTGCCTTCCTGAGGGTCATGCCCTCGTTCTGTACAAGGTAACGCACCCTCTTGTATTCCAGGTGGGTCAGCAAGTTCACGTTTGCCGTTTCGCGGCCAGAAACATCCGTCAGCGCGAGGAGCTCAAAAGGCAGCTCGGTCTTTTCGCCCGAAACTTCGTTACGGTATGAGCCCTTCGCCCGGAGCAGCACGTAAGGAGAAGCAAGTCCCGTAAATTCAACGGAATATCCGCCCCTGTCGTTCTCGATTTCGCTTTCGAATTCGCGCCCTGTCGCGACAAGAGACGCCGAGTCCAGCTCCTGCAGGGCGATATGCGCGCCCTTCACGAAAGGCCCCTTCTGTACAAAACCCGAAACGGAACCCTCCATCACGAAAGGCGAATCCAGTTCACCGGGACCGTCGCCATCACCGCATGCGGCAAGCAATACAAGCGCAAGCAGTATAACGAGACCTTCGCTCCGGAATTTCATTCTGACCCACCTTCGCCGAACCGGCTTTTGCCCCGAAATATAGAAAAAGCCCCAAATTGCCAATTTTCAGACACAAAAAACACGATGTTGTATTACTTTCAATGGAATATCTCAAAAAAGGCGCCCCCGGTACACAGCCACGCCATTTTGAATATAAATTATAGGGCAGAAAACGGTTTAGGGACAAAAAAGGACCGAAAAATGAACAAATTCGTCAAGAAATTCGCCATCGCAGGCGCACTCACGGCAGCAGCGGCCATTTCCGCATCGGCAGCCAACCTCCCCACCGCCAAGGAAGTCCAGGCTAAAATGGGCATGGGCTTCAACGTCGGCAACTCCATGGAAGTGCCGAACAACCCGACTGCCTGGGGCAACCCCTACCCCACACAGGCCCTGCTCGACTCCGTCAAGGCGGCAGGCTTCAGCACGGTCCGTATCCCCTGCGCGTGGGACAGCCACACCAGCGGCGGCAAGATTACCGAAACCTGGCTCGATTCCGTAAAGACTGTCGTGGACTACGCGATGCGCGCGGGCCTCTACACCATCCTGAACATCCACCACGAAGGTGAAGGCGGCTGGTTCCAGAGCAACATCGGCACGAGCGTGAACAGCACCATCGACAACAAGATGAAGACGTACTGGACGCAGATTGCGAACAAGTTCAAGGACTACAACGAACGCCTAATTTTTGCGGGTGCGAACGAGCCCGGCCCAAATATCAACAGCTGGACTTCGCAGCACGTCAGCACGCTGATGCACTACTACCAGACTTTTATTGACGCAGTGCGCGCCACGGGCGGCAACAACGCCACACGCACGCTGATCATCCAGGGTCTCAACACCGACATCGACAAGTCCGTCGCGAGCGCCCCGGTGAGCACATTCCCGAAGGACAAGGTCAGCGGCTACCTGATGTTCGAAGTGCATTACTACGACCCGTACCAGTACACGCTCATGACCAGCCAGCAGGACTGGGGCGCGAGCGAACCCATTATGCCGCAATACTACTACGGTAACTACCAGAAATCCAGCGAGCCCAAGCGCAACGCGGGTTACAACGCATGGGGCGGTAGCATAGATTCCAAGCTCGCGGGCATCGGCCACCCCCAAGAACAGTTCGCCAAGATGAAAACGAACTACGTGGACAAGGGCTACCCGGTTATCGTCGGCGAGTTCGGCGCGAATGTCCGTTCCCCGGAACTGAGCGGGTCTGACCTGAACCTCCACAAGCAGGGCCGCGTACAATGGCACAAGGACGTGGTAAGCGCTGCCAAGCAGTACGGCCTCACGCCGATCCTCTGGGACATGGGCAACGAGAGTAATTCTGGCTACGACAACATGGCCTATATCCGCCGCCAATCCTCGCCGATGGGCAAGGTCCTGGAAGTAGACGTCATCAACGCCATGCGCAGCGTTTACGGCCTCGGCGACTACGTAAACAAGGGGGTCACGCACGTGGAAGACTTTATTGGCGGCGGCACCACTCCGGCATCGAGCTCTTCAGCAGTCGTCCCGCCACAGTCCAGTTCCAGCAACGGAACGGTCGTGGCATCCAGTTCTTCGACCATCACGAGCAGTTCCGCAATTCAGCCGAAATCTTCCAGCTCGGCAGTGGCCGGATGCGACGCCATGATTCCTGAATGCGGCTGGCCGGATGCATTGCCCACGGCCGCAAGCACCGCAGACGTCAAGTTCTACCGCGAAGGCAACACCCTCTACAGCACCGGCAACATTGTGCTGTTCGACCTGAACGGCAATATGGTGCGCACAGCCAAGCACTCCGCCGGGCACACGGAACTCTCGCTTTCTGGCCTGCGCCAGGGCATGTACATCGCGAAGAGCGGCGCGCAGACCCTCCGCGTGCAAGTCCGCTAGACACCCTTATTCCAACTTGGAATAGCCGATTTTCACCAAAATCGGCTATTTTCGCATTTTCTACGTAAATTTCCGTTTACATTTGTTGAGAATTCTGCACCGCAAATAACGGACCGGACCAGTTTTTTCTTTAAATAGCTCCCGCGAGAATCTAGTTTCATAAAAAACACCACAGGAGTACTATATGTTTGGTATCGGAAAGTTTGGTCTCGTGTTCGGCGCGCTCTCGCTCGCAAGCACGGCTGCGTTCGCACTCCCCAAGGCAACCGAATTGGTCGCGCCCATGGGCATGGGCTACAACATCGGCAACACCATGGAAGTGCCGGAAAACCCCACCGCCTGGGGCAACCCGCTCCCGACTGCCGCCTACATCAAGGCAATCAAGAACGCAGGCTTCAACACCGTGCGCATTCCCTGCGCCTGGTACTCCCATTCCGACGCCCTCGCGAAGGACATCGCCGCCAACGGCGGTACCGCCGACAATAGCACCTACAAGCACGTGGGCAAGGACGCCTCCTTCACGAACCCGACCATTGACGGCGCATGGCTCGCCCAGGTGAAAGAAGTCGTGGACATGATCATCGCCGAAGGCATGTACGTGGTGCTGAACTCCCACTGGGACGAAGGCTGGCTCGAAGACCGCGTTTTTGACGGCACAGCCAACCCGCGCAGTGGCGCCGGCAACATCACCAACAACGCCGCCACCACCAAGGCCCGCCAGGCTGCCTTCTGGACCCAGATTGCGACCTACTTCAAGGACTACGACGAGCACCTCCTCTTTGCAGGCGCCAACGAACCGGGTGTGAACGACCCATGGGGCAACAACGGCCAGTGGGAATTCGACAACGCCCGTATGCAAATCCTGAAGGGCTACTACGAGGCATTCCTTACCTCCGTGCGTAACGCCGGCGGCAACAACGCCACCCGCACCCTGATTGTGCAGGCCCCGCGTACCGAAATGGACATGGCCCCCATGCTCAGCACCAGCTGGCCCACCGACCCGGCCGGCGACGGCTACATGATGGCCGAAGTGCACTACTACCCCTACCAGTATTCCCTGATGACTGCTGACGAAGATTGGGGCACGCAGTTCTACTACTACACCGGCCTCGAAAGCACTACCGACAAGACCCACAACATGGGCTGGAACGTGTACAGCAACAGCATCGACAATAGCGCTCTCGGTACCCCGAACCAGATCGCAAAGGCCTTCGGCGAACTCAAGGCAATGTACTGCACCAACGGCATTCCCGTGATTATCGGCGAACTCGGCGCCATCAAGCGCACCGGCCAAATTACCGACGCCGCAAACCTCAAGCTCCACCTGCAGGGCCGCGCACTCTTCTACGGCGAGGTCGCCAAGAACGCGAAAGCCAACGGCATCATCCCCTACGTTTGGGATACCGGCGCCGAAAACGACGGCAACATGACCATCATCACCCGCCAGAAGGGCACCTACACCATTCTCGACCCGGATGTTCTGAATGCCTTGCAGAAAGCCTACGGGCAAGAAGGCAACAACCAGAGCAATCTCGACAGCCTGGTTAACGAAAACGAAGTTCCCGAAACCGAAAGCGGCAAGGGCGTGCTGGTAACCTACGCCACCAAGACCTCCGACTCCAGCGAAGTGGGAACTCTCCGTGTCAACCTCTCCGGCACCAAGAAGGATCTCTCCAAGTACGTGGGTCTCGAAATCCGCATGAAGGGTTCCGTCGAATCTGCGGGTCCCTGCACCGGCGCAAGCGACGGTTGCGGCGACTACGGCTGGACATCCATGGACCTCTTCATGATGACCGGCGGAAGCTGGGCTTGGTTTGACGCCCCCGTATTGGAACAGGCCGACCAGGGACTCGACGCCACCAAATTCCAGGTATTCCAGATCAAGTGGGAAGATTTCCGCAAGGAACCGCAGGACCTCAACGATGCTAACGCCATCGGCCTGAACCTCTACGGCACGCAGGTCACCGGCACCATCACCATCGACTACATCAAGGGCATCAAGGCCGACGGCTCTACCGAAGTTATTGATGATTTCGACAAGAAGCCCGGACTCGAAGGAACCGCCACCGGCAAGGTCGTCGCCCTCAGCGATTCCGGTTCCGACGCCATCCGCACTGCAAGCGTCGTGACCGCAGGCAAGTTGCTCGTGAGCGTGCAGCCGGGCATGGTGAACGCTGTCTTTACCACGAGCAGCAATGCTCCAGCAAAGGCAACGCTCATGAACACCAAGGGCCAGGTCATTTCGCAGAAGAACTTCTCCGCAAGCAAGGGCGCGAACAGCATCGAACTTTCGAGCGACTACCGCGGCGTTGCATTGCTCGTCGTCCGCCAGGGCAACCAGCAGTTCATGCAGAAGGTTATGCTGAAGTAAAAAAACAGCAAAAGAGCTCCTGAATGGATAAAACCGTCTGGAGTGTGGAACGTCCCCCGCGGTACGCCGCGGGGGATTTTTTTACAGGATTTTTTTGCAAGAAAAATGCCCCGGTTAAACCGGGGCAATTTCTTTCGGGAACAAGACTTGCGGGATTACCACATCTTGTCGTACTTCTTGCGGCTCTTTTCCTCGTCCTTCTTTTCCTGCACGATGGCGTCGATGACGGCGGCAACGGTCAGGTTGAAGATGTCGTGCACGGAGGCGTCGGAGTCGGTGAAGTGCACCGGCTTGTTCAGGCCCATCTGCACAGGACCGATGGATTCGCCCACGCCCATCTCGAGGAGCATCTTGCAAGTCGTATTTGCGGACGAGAGACACGGGAAGATGAGCGTGTTGACCGTCTGGCCCTTGATCTTGTTGAAGGGGTACTTGGTGTCGCGCAGGTCCTTGTCGAGCGCCACGTTCACCTGCATTTCGCCATCGATTACGTAGTCCGGGAACTGTTCGTGAATCATCTTCACGGCTTCGCGGGCCGTGTTGGACGTTCCGCGCGGGGCTCCCTTGTCGTTACCGAAGTTCGCGTAGCTGAGCATCGCCATCACCGGCTCGTGGGCGAAGAAGCGCACGGCGTCGTGAGTGAGCTTCACGATATCCACGAGCGTGTCGGCATCGGGGTCGCGGTTCACCAGCGTATCGGCCAGGAAGAACGTTCCCTTGCGGGTGCTGAGGATGTGCATGGCACCGAAGTGCTTGTACTCTTCGCGGATGCCGATGATTTCCTTCGCGAGTTCGATGGTCTCGCTGTACTTGGAGTAACCGCCGGAAATAAGCGCGTCGGCATCGCCCGTCTTCACCATCATCATGCCGAAATGGTTCGGTTCGAACATGTCATCGCGGGCCTCTTCCAGGGTCACGCCGTTACGGCCGTTCTCTTCGGCGTAAATGGTCGCGTACTTGCGGCGGCGTTCGAATTCTTCCGGAGAGCGCGGGTTCACAATCTTGATGCCCGTAAGGTCGAGCTGTTCGCGCTGGGCGATAATCTGGATGCGTTCCGGGTTGCCAAGCATAATCGGGTGGGCAACACCTTCGGCCTTCGCCTGCACGGCGGCCTTGAGCATGTTCAGGTTGCTTTCGGCAAACACCACGCGCTTCGGGTTCGTACGCGCGGTATCGCTGAACTGGCGGATGAGCTTGTTGTCGTAGCCCATCATGTCGCGAAGCTTATCGTAGTAGCCGTCCCAGTCGGTAATGGGCCTGCGGGCCACACCGCTCTCGATGGCTGCCTTAGCTACCGCGATAGAAACGTCAGTGAGCAGGCGCGGGTCAAGCGGCTTCGGAATCAGGTATTCCTTGCCGAAGGTAAAGCGCTGGGCGTTGTACGCGATGTTCACCACGTCGGGCACAGGCTGGTGCGCGAGGGCCGCAATCGCGCGGACGGCGGCATGCTTCATGTGTTCGTTGATGCAGGTCGCACGCACGTCGAGGGCGCCACGGAAAATGTAGGGGAAGCCGATAACGTTGTTCACCTGGTTCGGGTAGTCGCTGCGGCCCGTCGCAAAAATCAGGTCGCCACGGCTCGCCATCGCTTCTTCGTAGCTGATTTCGGGAGTCGGGTTCGCAAGCGCAAAGACAATCGGCTGGTCGGCCATGCTGCGCACCATCTCGCGGGTAAGGATGTTGCCCTTCGAGAGACCCACGAACACGTCGGCGCCCTTCATAGCATCGGCAAGCGTTTCGATGTCGGTGCGGTCGGTCGCAAAGAAGGCCTTCGCTTCGGTAAGGCCCTTGCGGTCCTTGCGGATGACGCCCTTGCTGTCGCACATCACTAGGTTTTCCTTCTTGAGACCGAGCGACAGGTACAAGCGAGTACAAGCACAGGCGGCGGCGCCGGCACCATTCACCACCATCTTCACGTCGCGGATGCTCTTGCCCGCCACTTCGATGGCGTTGAGCAGGCCCGCAGAAGAAATGATGGCCGTGCCGTGCTGGTCGTCGTGCATCACGGGGATGTCGAGCTCGGCCTTCAGGGTGTCTTCGATTTCGAAGCATTCCGGAGCCTTGATGTCTTCGAGGTTGATGCCGCCGAACGTCGGGGCGATACCCTTCACAATCTCGATGAACTTCTTCGGGTCCTTCTCGTTAATTTCGATGTCAAACACGTCGATGCCGGCGTAAATCTTGAACAGGAGCGCCTTGCCTTCCATCACCGGCTTGCCCGCAAGCGCACCGATGTCACCGAGGCCGAGAACCGCGGTACCGTTACTGATCACAGCGACCAGGTTGCCCTTGCCCGTGTATTCGTAAGCGAGGTTGTTGTCCTTTTCGATTTCCAAGCAGGGGGCGGCAACGCCCGGAGTGTAAGCGAGGCCCAAGTCCGTCTGCGTGCTGTGCGGCTTGGTCGGCACGATCTCAATCTTGCCGGGCTTACCCATGGAATGGTATTCGAGCGCCTGTTCCTTCAAATCCTTGCTCATTTTGGCTCCTTTCCGCCGGTTTTACCGCGCGGAGCTTCGTTTTTTCGGCGCCAAATATAGAAAAAAGTTTACAAAAGGCCAAGGGGGGCAAACTAGGCTAATTTGGGCATTTTGGGGCGAATTCGACCCCTTTTATCACTCTTCCACAGCACAGTCGCTAAAGACGCGGTTCAAATCTTCCAAGTTGTTGCACAGTCCAACTCGTTCACGAATTTCACGCTTTGTAAATTCAAGCCGCTTTACATGATCACCAACCAATCGGATCAACTGGATGCGTCCAAACGTGGGACATTCCTCTGCATACTTGGCGAATGCTTTCGCCTTACCTAAATTGTCACCCAATTCAGGGTTATGGGGTTCCAAAAGATCGGCAACATACCCATCACCATCTTTACGAACGATTATAAAATCTGGGAACATCGGCTTAACTTGACTATCCTTTTCATAAGGTATAGCAAGAGAGAACGATTTTCTCGGAGGGTTACGGTACCAAGTGATAAAATCTTCGCGAGCAAATTCCTGTTCAAGAGTTTTCTTTTCCCAGTTATTCAATTTGAACTTTGCAAAGCCATGTTCATCTACAAACAGGTGCTTTTCAAACTTTTCGCCATTCTTGTCTGTCCCCATGATGGTTTCGGGGAGTCCAAACACATGCTTGGTAACCTCGGCGGAATTACTGACGATGTCGTTATATTCCTTCTTGAATTTTTCGTCAGCACCTTTGAGCAAATTTACCTTGCGGCGATACGTATCGTCAATCTCGTTAAAGCGCTTGGCCGCATACTCGTCCAGTTTTCGCAGGCATTCGCTATCTGCGGCAAATAAGATAACATCCACCTTATATTCTGGATTTTCCCAATCGGCGTCCGTCTTGGACGAACTCGTGATGTAGAAATTTCCTATACCCGTCTCACCAAGTTTCTTGTCTGCGAGTAGGAAAATCCTATCAATATCGGATTGCGCGGTGTTGAAAGCATCTGAGGTTTGATTCTGTATGGAAATTCCATACACATCAAAGACCTGCGATGTCAACTTGAATTCTGTCACATCCTTGGAAAGTTCTTCGTATTTACCGGATTCCTTTAATTTTTCTGCGTATTTACGAATCAATTCGGCAATTTCTGTTTTAATAGTTCGCACCCCATCACGCCAAATGTCCGTCATCATAAGAACTTGCACAAGAGAGAACAAAGATGATACATGATTCTTGCTGATTCGCACGGTTCGAACATCATAGGTATCAAATTCGGATTCATTGATGAACTTGACAACCGACTCCCTGTCAATCCCATCTTCTAGAACAACATCTTCTTCTACAGGAATAATTACTGTTTCTTTTGGTTCTTCAGGTTCATGTTGTTTTTCGGCTACATATTCTGCCGGGCGTTCCGCAACGACACTGGCGAGTGTAGAAATTTTTTCCGGTTTAGCGGACGAAGAAATTGCTTTCTGCTCGATGGTTTCTGATTTCGCCTGAACATCATTTTCCATTGAATTTGCGGACTCCACCGCAGTAGGCGTTACGGTCTTTGCAATCGGTGTTACAACAGTCTTATGAACAATCCGCTTAGGCTTAATCTGTAATATCTGAGCCGGACCATCATCAAACTTTTCCGATTCAATCTCAGTTGGAAGTTCACCGCCTTCACGATCCTGCAATTCCTTGACAACCGCATTTACCGTATCCGAATCAAAGTACGGCAAATAGAGATGCACATCGTTCAGAGTATCGTCTACCTGTATTCGCTGTTGTGTCGGGGTTCTGACCATGCGGCCCAGCAACTGTGCAATGTGCGTAGAATCCTTGGCTCGGCGCACAGACATCATCGTTTCAGCACGAGGGCAATCCCAACCGGTGCTCAAATTCTGTTTAAAGAACACAACCTTAACGTTCTTGGTTTCTGCAATCCTGGAAGGCTCCAAGTATTGCATCTGATAACCCCCGACATCAATCGCCGCTTTTGTATCAAAGGTCTGAACGACTTCACCCGCATTGAACACGTGTCCAATACGTTCTTCAATTTTACGGAGATAATCTTCAAGAGGCGTCTCTGAAACTTTGCCAGCCGTTCCATCCAGAACCTGAATCACTAAAATCGGGTTAAATACGGCATAATGCTGTTCTACAAGGTACTGGTGCCAATGAGCGCACTTACTTTGCCATTCATCTACAGCAGCCTGAAGAATGCTCATTTCATTCGTAACCTTGTCATCTTCAGGGTGAGTAATGATAATCTTGTCCTTCAAAAGCCCCGATTGCCGTACTTCATCCGGAGTAACAATCACCAAATGGATTGTCGATGTAGTCCCCTTTACAAGAACGTTGAAACGTTCCGAAGTCGCCGACATTCCTATCACCACAGGCATTGGGCTCAAGTTATTTTCCTTGCTGCCCTTGATAAACTTCTGCATGATGGTGGTTGCCGTGGCTGCGGCGTTACCTGTTGCACCACGATGCGCCTCGTCAATGATAAAATACAGATGGTCTGACTTGTTCGCGATGGTATTCTGAAGAGTTTCCCAGATGGTGTACTGACGACCATCAGAATGTTTTGTCAAGTTAGACGATTTGCCCAACTTTTGCGTATTCAAGAAATAAACATGACCGTTTTCCAATTCCTCTTTGTCAAAGCGTTCATCTTCAATAACCTCACATTGTCCAAGCTGGATTCTATCTGCCTTGAGGTCAATCTTCGCCTTCGATTGCAAATTCAGTTCTGGCGAATCGGACAACCAGACAAAAACCGCATCTTGCTGGTCTGCATAGGTTTCATCTCCATTGAAAATTTCTTCGATAAGCGACGCCATGATGATGGTTTTGCCAGCACCCGTCGGCGCGGTAAATGAAATTACCTGGGGAACATGTGTACGGCAAAAAGTTCCTTGTGATTCATTGACCCACATACGCAGGTTTTCGACAGCTTTTTTCTGAAATGAGAATAATTCGACCTTCATAATTAGCGTGCCTTGTTGATGCGGAAATTATCCAGATAATCCCTGTAAAGTTGGTAAGTTGTTTCAATGTTCAATTTGGATATCATCTGGCGGTATCCACGTTCCGAATCCGTAACAATGTATGCTACATCTATACCAGAAGACTTGGCGAGTTCTTTCGCGAAAGGATGGAATGCGTTTTCGTCAATAAGAACGGCAAATTTATTTTCCGGAAGAATCATATATTCTGGAAGCGGTTTGTTCATAGCCAATTTGGGGCAAGGGCCGACCGCACCAGC
>Ga0310696_10005527_pt1 | contig 15230 bp, 7 predicted proteins | sample AusTroGonzalo_MG_4_FD_203885 | JGI IMG/M metagenome (GOLD analysis project Ga0310696, IMG submission 203885) | Bovine rumen microbial communities from tropical cattle in Woodstock, Queensland, Australia - Gonzalo_02 (v2) (version 2) | ecosystem: Host-associated > Mammals > Digestive system >...
GCTGGTTGAGCTTGGCGACGGCGGCCATATCGTCGGCGGTCAGCGTGAAGTCGAAGATGTCGAAATTTTGCGCCATACGTTCTTTGTGACTGGACTTGGGGATGGCCACAACACCACGCTGGGTCAGCCACCGGAGGGCCACCTGAGCGGCACTTTTGCCATACTTGGCACCTATGGCGGCAAGCTCTTCACTCTTCACGATGCCTTCGACCCCTTGTCCGCCAAGCGGTCCCCAAGCCATCATACGTGTGCCGAATTCTGCAAGTATCGGCTCGATGGCTGTCTGCTGTATGAGGGTGTTGCATTGCAGCTGGTTCACCATCGGCTTTACATCCACATAGTGGGCGAAGTCGAAGAAACGGCCCGACTGGAAGTTGCTCACTCCTATGGCGCGCACCTTGCCGTCGTGATAGGCTTTCTCCATCGCCCGCCACGTGCCGAACACGTCGCCGTAGGCCTGATGGATGAGCAGCAGGTCGATGTAATCCGTCTGCAACTTGCGCAGGCTCTCGTCGATGCTCTTGGCTGCCTTTTCCTCTCCGTTGTTCGCAATCCACACCTTTGTCACGAGGAAAAGCTCCTCGCGTTTCAGGCCACTTTTGCGCCAGGCATTACCCACGCCCTCTTCGTTGGCATACGCTTGTGCCGTGTCTATCAGCCGGTAGCCGACGCTCAGCGCATCGCTGACACAACGCTCGCACTCGGCGGGCGACACTTGGAAGACTCCGTAACCCAGCAGGGGCATCTTCACTCCGTTTGACAATGTAATTTCTTGCATAAGTGTTTGTTTTATTGATTATTATTCAATTTTTGTTCGTTTCGTTCGATGCTGCAGAATTACAACCATTTTTCCATACCTCTATTTCACAAAAAGCATTAATATTTTCACAATAAACACAAAAGTAAATTATTACCACATTAACACATTCACGCTGCCTTTCTCCCTTCTTCGTGGGTTCTTTGTGCCTTCTTTGTGACAATTACATATCTCTTGAAAACCAGTGCATTGCGTACGCGAGTCATACAAGATGGCAAGTTGCTGATTTTCAACTCAAAGGTTGGTGATCCTTCGGTGGTCCTTCGACGGTCTCTCGGCGACCCTTTTCTATTCCACAACTCACCCCTCTCCACTATACCTATTAATCCCACTATCGCATTCCCACATTCCCACATTTAATTAAATTTTGCCATTCAAGAAAAAATGCGTATCTTTGAATTTTAAAATTAAGTAATAATAAAGAAGCCATATTGTATGGAACAAAACAGCTTCATAACCAATCAAGACAAATTATTGTCGGATATCATCAACGGCATATTGCCAAAAAGCAAAGCCGTTGACATTCTGGTTGGGTATTTCTACTTTTCTGGATATAAGCTAATCTCTGAGAATCTTCAGGATAAAAACGTAAGAATACTTGTTGGACTTGATATCGACACCACGATCACTAAGAATCTACGAGAAATGGAATCCCTGACGAATGCGAACAAGTCACGCACTCAAATCAAGGAGGAATATTTTGGTAACTTTGTGCGACTGTTCAACGAGACGGACTTTTTTGACAACCAAACAAAACTTGACGGTTTCACTCTTTTCTACAACAAACTAAAAGACGGTTCACTTGAAATCCGCAAGACGGAAGACCCATGCCACGCAAAACTTTATATCTTCAATTATAACGATGACATAAACGAGAACGGAGAAGTTCCTGGCGCCGTAATAACCGGTTCAAGCAACCTTTCATACGAAGGTCTTTCCGGAAGAGTGGAAATTAACTCCCGATTCAACGACAAGCAATCCCACATAGACGCATCTGCCATATTCAACGAATTATGGGAGAGTTCGGTTATCATTGCAGACAAAGAGACTATTCCAGACTTTGATATTAAAGTCATCAAAAAGATTTGGTACGACCGTCTTTTCAGCCCATACCTGATGTATTTACGTGTGCTGAAAGAATACTTCACCATTCCGACGGTCGACAATATAATGACCCCTTACGACATAACCGACGGCCGTTTCTCCAATCTGAAATATCAGACCGATGCCGTACAGATGGCCATAAATGCCATAAGAAATCATAATGGTGTTATAGTCTCTGATGTTGTGGGCCTTGGCAAGAGTATCATTGCTTCTACCGTTGCACGCAATTTGCGTTTGAGAACTATCGTTGTCTGCCCTCCACACTTGGAAGAGCAGTGGAAATCTTACCGTGATGATTTCGGGTACACCGCAACAGTGTTTTCTTCAGGAAAACTTGAAGAGGCTCTTGCTTACTATGAACGTATTGTCAAGGATAAGGAAAATTACTTGGTAATTGTCGATGAGGCACACCGCTATCGCAATGAATACACCCGCGACTATGCCATCCTTCACCAACTTTGTTCCGGCAACAAGGTGATGCTACTTACCGCCACACCATTCAACAACCGGCCGGATGACATCTACGCAATGGTGAAACTATTCCAGATACCTACTAAGTCGACATTAAAGACGGTAGAGAATCTAGGGGCCAAATTCAAAGAGCTGATTAGTAAATATAAGCAACTACAAAAAGATCAACGCGACAAACGTATCTCAGACAATGAGGCAAAAGTCGAGGCCGAAAGAATTGCTAAAGAAATTCGTTCTATCATTGCGCCGTTGGTGATTCGACGTTCCCGAATCGACTTGCAGGAAATCCCTGAGTATTCCGAAGACCTCCGTCAACAGAACATCCAACTGGTTATCCCCAATGACCCAGTAGAATTGGAGTACGACCTGAGCGAACTGAAAGAGTTGTATCTGTCCACATTAAACAGAATCAGTGCCGTCGATGAGAATGTGAACGACGGTACCTACCGATTTAAGGCAGCCCGCTATTCTCCTGTGTTGTATTTGAAGGAAGACCTGGTACCGGAATTGGCAAAAAAACTGGAAGAGAAAACAGGTGTGGAACTCAACCTCCTGTTAGGTCGACAAGCCAACGTGGCCAAATTCATGCGCCGTTTGCTGGTGCGCCGGTTCGAGAGTTCCGAATATGCGTTCCGCAAGTCTCTGGAATACATGATTGAGTCATCCAAGCATATTCTAAAATGGATTGAAACCACCGATAAGGTTCCCATCTACAAGAAAGGCAATCTTCCCGATGTGGAAGACTTGTATGGAACAGATGACGACGGAAACGAATCGGTAACTGAACTCTATGAGAAATATGAGAAGAAAGGCTTCTTTGAGATTGAATCGAAATACCTAAAAAAGGAAGAGTTTATCGCAGACATAAATGCTGACAAGAAGCTATTGGAAGGCATTCTCGAACAATGGTTTGGCAAAGACCAGCATATTGCAATCGACCCCAAACTTGACTCGTTCAAACAAATCCTTACCGAACAAATCACAAAAGAGCCCAAACGCAAAATCATAGTATTCACCGAGTTTGCCGACACTGCCGACTATCTGGGACAAGCGCTGCAGTCCTTTGGTCTCCCCATATTCAAGTACACCTCTGCCGATGCCAACGCGACAAACAAAGCCATCATCAACGCCAACTTCAATGCGGGAGAAAAGAAGGCGTTCCAGAAGGACGACTATAAAATCCTTGTAGCGACCGACGCCATTTCCGAAGGTTACAATCTACACCGTGCAGGCACCATCATCAACTATGATATTCCCTACAACCCCACTCGTGTCATTCAGCGTATCGGCCGCATCAACCGAGTGAATAAAAAAGTGTTTGACCAGCTCTTCATCTACAACTACTTCCCTACCGACGTGGGTGAGTCCGAAACCCGCACCAAAGAGATTTCCACCCTGAAGATGGCAATGGTTCACGCCATCATGGGAGAGGATACCAAGGCATTGACCAAGGACGAGGAAATCCAGTCGTATTTTCTCGAACAATATCGTCGCGAAAGTGCTGCCAGCGAAGAGGCCTCTTGGGACAACCGTTATCTGACGTTCCTCAACTCAATGAAGGGCACACCAGATTATGATGAAGCTCTGCAGATGCCTCACCGTGCAAAAACGGGACGCTCTGTTGACAAACCAAGTAAAGGAGTGTTGCTGTTTGGAAAAAAGGGAGATGATTTCGTGTTCAAGATCGGGAACAACGACGGTAGCATCCATCAACTGACGGCAGAAGAGGCCATCGGTCTGTTTGAAGCCTTTCCATCCGAAGAACCCAAGCCCTTGTCCGAAGACTTCGACAGCATATATCAAGCCACTAAGACGCATCTTTTCCAATCCGACAGTCAGGATAAAAACGAAAAACAACGCATCGAAGCCTTGCAGAAGATTAAGGTGATGATGGCTAAAAAAGCGTTGCCTGCCGACTATCTGAAAGACCTGAAGAAGGTAATCGAGAACGATGGCCTTGCTGGATATGAACTCCGCTTCATTAACAAACTCAAACCATCGGAGTATGCAAAACTGCCCGAGCAAATCGACAATTACTACATTTCCCGTATCATCGAGACCTACAACCACGTTGATGACGGTGAGGAATCTATCATTTTAGCAGAAGAATTACAATGAAAACAGCACAGGAATTATTCGAACAGCTCAATTCTGTTGACGAAAATGTCAGAATAGAAGCCAAGAAAGCCTCGGAGATAGACAAGGGCATCATGGAAACAGTATGTGCTTTTGCCAACGAACCCAATCTGGGTGGGGGATACCTGTTGTTGGGTGCAGTTCGGACTGGTTTTCGTGACGGCCTGCCTGTTTATGAGCCTGAGAACATAGATAATCCGGATAAAGTCCAGAATGACCTGATCTCTAAGTGCAGTTCTATGCTGAACATGCACATTCGGCCTCAGGTTGAGACCGAGGTTGTTGGCGGGAAAACTGTAATCGTTGTGAAAATAGAAGAGCTGCCTGATTCTCAGAAGCCGGTGTATTTTTTGAACAAAGGACTTCCAAGCGGAGCATACCGTCGAGTGGGGGCTTCCGACCAAAAATGCACGGAAGACGATATGCGGGTATTCTATTCCTCGGCCGAGAGTTTCGACAGTACCGTTGTCAAAGGAGCCACCCTCGATGATATAGACGAGAATGCAGTTGCTCATTACCGTAAACTGCGCGCACGGGTCAATCCCAATGCTGAGGAATTGTCTTATGACGACAAAGACCTTCTCTTGGCCTTAAGGGCATGTGAAAAAGAGAAAAACGGAGAGTTTGTATTGACTTATACGGGCCTTGTAGTGTTTGGCAAGTCCATGTCGTTGCGTCGTTTGCTGCCGGCATTAAGAGTTGACTATATTCGAGTGCCCGGAAACAGATGGATTGAAGATCCTGACAAGCGATTTGAGGCTACGATTGATATGCGCGGACCGCTTATCTTGTTAGTCAACCGTGCTCTAAATGCAGTCAAAGACGATCTGCCCAAAGGCTTTGAGTTGCCAAAAGGTAAGTTGCAAGCAAACACACCCATCGACTTGCCCGACGATGTCCTTCGTGAGGTACTGGTCAATGCTTTCATCCATTGTTCATTCCGCCTTAACCAACCTATCCAGATTATCAGATACTCTAATCGCTTGGAAGTAATCAATCCTGGTTTTTCATTGAAATCACCCGAAACACTTGGTGAACCTGGGTCGATACAGCGCAACCCATTTATCAGCACCATATTCCACGATACCAATTTGGCAGAAACCAAAGGCTCTGGCATCAGATCTATGCGTGGACACATGAAGAAGGCAGGGCTGATGCCTCCCACTTTTGAATCCAATCGCTCCGCCAATCAGTTCACCGCCCGCCTGCTGCTGCACCATTTGTTGGATAAAGAGACCCTCCAATGGCTCGCATCCTATGCCAGCTATTCTCTGAACGATGAACAAAGATTGTCTCTGGTCTTTGTACGCGAAGTTGGGGCAATAGACAATATTACCTTCCGACAGTTGAATAGTGACATAAACAATCAAAGAGCATCCTATGACTTGCACTATATGTGTACAAAAGGGTTATTAGAACAAAAGGGCCAAAGTAGAAGCACATATTACATCGCAGGTGAGAACTTCGTTAATAGTAGAGCTAACGAAGAAAATAGTAGAGGTGACGGAGAAAATGGTAATGCTATCGGCGAAATGTGTAGAGCTGACGGAGAAAATAGTAAAGGTGATGGAGAAAATGGTAATGCTATCGGCGAAATGTGTAGAGCTGATGGAGAAATGTGTAGAGGTGGCGGTATAGAAATGTGTAGAGGTGCCGGAGAAAATGGTAATGCTGCCAAAGAAAATGGTAATGCTATCGGAGAAAATGGTAATGTTGCCGGAGAAAATGGTATAGCCCTACCCGATGAGTTATTGGAAAGGTGCAGGAACCTAAAAAAATGGGAGTCCTCAAAGAAAATGAAAGATTTGATTGTGGAATTATGTACATACGAGCCGTTAAGCATCAATGAGATTGCGAATATTTTGCATAGGAAACCTCATTCTATTAGGTACTTATATGTAAGTTCGTTAATCGAAGACAGAAGACTTTTCTTTACCATACCAGAGATGATAAAACATCCTAACCAGAAATATACTGCCGTCAAAAACAAATAGAAGTTATGGAATTCAATAAAGCTTACAACCGCAACGAACTGGTAAAGTTCCTCCGAACGAATTTCCTCCCCGAAGACTTTATTCAGGAGGAAACCACACTTGCCAACCCAAAGCAATTCCAATACACGCAGCAAGTGACACGACTGGGCGAATGCAATTCGTTGGAGCTTGTAGTTTTCGAGGTGCTGCATTCTTCCGTGAGTGATGCCCGCGTGGGATTGACCAAAGAGGCTTTCCGTATGCTTGCCGACGAGTTCTGTGAGCGTGCGTTGGTCTTCTTTGTCCCGCAGGATGACAACAGCAACTACCGTTTTTCCCTTATTGAGATTACTCTCGAACAAAAGGAAGGCTCCGCAAAAGTGCAACGAACCTTCTCCAATCCTCACCGTTATTCCTACTACCTCGGCGAAGGTATATCCTATCACACTCCCAACAAGTATCTCAACGAAGCCGGCCGGGTGGTCAGCATTGAAGACCTGCGCAGCCGATTCTCTGTCGAGGTGCTGACGAAGGCTTTCTATCAAGAACTTTCCGACTGGTATGCTTGGGCAGTCAAGATTGTGCGTTTCCCCAACGACCTTAAGACAGAAGCCGACAATGAAAAGTACAATTCCGAGGCAATGATTCGCCTCATAACCCGCCTTATCTTTGTATGGTTTATCAAGCAGCGAAAGCTTGTCCCCGACGAGTTCTTCGACGTAGATTACATTTCGGCACGTCTAATAAAAGACTTTAACCCATCTCGAAGAGAAGAGAATCTTCTAAGTGGTAATTCTGTAGAGTACAGTTTGCCCAGAGAGAGCCATTACTATAAAGGGATATTGCAGAACCTTTTCTTCGCAATGCTTAATCGTCCAATATGCGAAGAAGGAAGCGAAGATCCCATAAACCGTCGTTTTAGTCGAGGGCAGCAAGACTTTGGCATCAATAATGTTATGCGTCACGAAAATCTGTTTATTGATCCAAAGCACTTTATGGAGCTTGCAAATAGAGTACCCTTCTTGAACGGAGGTCTTTTTGACTGTCTTGATGACAAAGACAATAGAATATATATTGACGCCTTAACTGATAGAGATGCCATATCCAAGCAATTAGTGGTCCCAGATGCTTTGTTCTTTGGGGATGGCCCGACAATCGACCTCTCCGAATGGTATGGCGACAAACGGAAGAAGAAGGTCAGTGCCCGTGGCATCATTGACATTCTGAAGCGTTACAATTTCACCGTCGAGGAAAACACTCCTTTCGACCAGGATGTGTCGCTTGACCCCGAGTTGTTGGGTAAAGTATTCGAGAATCTGCTGGCCTCCTACAACCCTGAGACGCAGACCACCGCTCGCAAACAGACAGGTTCGTTCTACACTCCGCGCGAGATTGTGCAGTATATGGTCGACGAGAGTCTTGTGGCACACCTGAAACGCACCGTCGGCGATGACCTTGAAGCGGAATACCGCAAGCTGATACAATACACCGACGAAGAACCCAACCTCACCGACGAGCAGCGCAAATCCATCCTGCAATCCATCTACCAGTGCAAGGTGCTCGACCCCGCCTGTGGCTCCGGAGCCTTCCCGATGGGTATGTTGCAGCAGATGGTGCATATCCTCAACCGAATCGACCCGGACAACAAGGAGTGGAAGAATATGATGGTCAAAAACGCCATCAGCGAAACCTCCGAGGCCTACCTCAATGCTACGGATGAGGAGCGCAAAGAGTTGGTGTCAGATATAGAGCGCAGTTTCAACGAGAATGTCAACCGCCCCGACTATGCCCGCAAACTATATCTGATAGAGAACTGCATCTATGGCGTTGACATCCAGCCCATCGCCATCCAGATAAGCAAACTCCGCTTCTTTATCTCGCTTGTGGTTGATCAAAAGACCAATACCGACCCCGTAGACAACTTCGGAATCCGCCCGCTCCCCAACCTCGAAGCCAAATTTGTTGCCGCTAACACGCTGATTGGCCTTCATAACCAGACCAACTTGTTTGTCACCGATGACATCAAGTGGTTGCAGGATGAGATGAAAGTGGCGAAGCACAAAATCTTTGGGGCAAAAACAGTAAAGACTAAAAGGAAATACAAAGACCGAGTAGCGCAACTGCGTATCCAAATGGTTGAGGAGCTGAAACGATTACGTGCGGTAAGCGATGAAGACCATCTGATGCTTTTGGATTGGGATATGTTCGACCAAAACAAAGCCGCCAAGTTCTTTGACCCCAATTGGATGTTTGGTATTGATGGTGGATTTGATATAGTTATTGGTAATCCGCCTTATGTGCCGTTACAACGTATAAAAGAAAAGAGTAAGCAATATCAGACTCAAGGATTTGCAACATTCAACAAAACAGGTGACATTTATTGTTTGTTTGTCGAACAAGGGCTCAAACTTCAAAAACAAGGAGGTGTTCTGTGCTATATCATGTCAAATAAGTGGTTACAGGCAGAATATGGTCAGCAACTCCGTTCTTTTATTGCGAAAAACAGCATATTGAATATTGTTGACTTTGGTGATATTCAGATTTTCGAGAATGCAACGACTTATACCTGTATCATATTGTTGAGAAAATCGAAACCTTCTGATACTTTTTGCGCATCATATCTGACGAAGTATGACATTTCTACCATTCCTTTAGTAAAAAATGTATTCAGGACAGATGATTTTAAAGAATCAGCTTGGGTATTGTCATCAGGAAAAGGATTAAACCTCTTAAATAAAATAAAAAAAAATAGTGTTTGTTTGCAAGAATATATAAAAGGTGATGCTTTTCGGGGTATTTTGACTGGGCTAACGGATGCCTTTCTTACAGACGCAACCTTGTCCCATAATAACAATGTGGTACCCTTTTTGCAGGGACGTGACATTAAACCATACTCCACTCCCATTGTCAGTAAATATCTTATTCGCTTCCCAAAAGGATATACGAGAAAAATGGTGGGACTAAATACCATATCAGAAGAAGTAGCATGGCAGAAAATAACGGAACGCTTTCCGGACATCGCTAATAAGTTGGAACCGTATGCAGAGAGAGGAAGAAACAGAGGTGACAAGGGGGATTATTGGTGGGAATTACGGGCATGTGATTACTATGACCAATTCGACAGGCCCAAAATCATGTATCAAGCATTCCAAGTCAAGCCATGCTTTATCTATGACGAACAAGGATTATACTGCAACAACTCAATGTGGATAATGCCTACAGACAATAAAGCATTATTGGGAATTCTTAATTCTAAAATGGGGTGGTGGCTTATTTCTAAGTTCTGCACGCAAATACAGAATGGTTACCAATTGATTTGGAAATATTTCAGTAAAATACCCATACCTCATATTTCAGAAGACCAAAATCAACTATTAACATCTTTGGTTGATCGTGTACTCTCAATTAGGAAGAATAATCCTCAGTCAGACACAAGTACATTGGAGAATAAAATCGACAAACAAGTTTATCACATTTACGGCCTAATCTACGACGAAGTCCTTATCGTCGACCCCGTAACACCTATAACAAGAGAAGAATACTATACACTCTGAAAAAATATTATGATAAAAACGGCATATCGTGATTTTGACGGGAATTCTTGGGAAGAATTTTGCCAAGTCTGCTTAAAACTTAAATATGAGAATGAAGGTTATCAAGAGCTACCGGCATGGCATGGTGATTTGGGTATAGAAGGTTATACCCGAACGGGCAAAGTGTTTCAATGCTACTGTCCGGATGAGGATTACGAGCCACACACACTATATGAGAAACAACGGACAAAGATAACAACAGACTTGACGAAATTAAAGACACATAAAGTAGAATTAAAGAAATATCTAAATGGCATATCAATTATTAATTGGATATTTCTCACTCCAATGTATAAGAACAAAGAGTTGGTATTACATTGTGCTACAAAAGCACAGGAGTACAAGTCGTTGCATTTAGATATTTTAGCTGATAATTTTGATGTTCTAATTTATGACATTGATTTTTTTATTAGTCAAATACCAATTGTAAACGGAACGTCAAACAATAAAGTAGAAATTAATATCGATAGAGATAAATCACAAGAAGTTGACTGGAGAACCGAAAACATTCCTTTGGTTAACAATGCTCTCACAAAACATTCAAAACGTGTTAAAGATGGACCAAATAAAACGGAGAATGTAAATAAGTTAACAGAATTCACCATTGGTGATTTCATAAATGAACAACAGATAGTAAATAAGTGGAGAGAATTATATCCAAATGATTATGAACGTTTCTTGAGACTTATAAGCGACTATGAAATGACCGTAGAAACAATGTGTATCACAAACACTAATGATAACAATAAATTGTACGAAAGAATCCAAAATGAATTGAAGGGAAAAATCAAAAGTGAATTCCATTACTTAAACGACATAACTATCGAGAAACTTACTAAAGGAGTAATGGCCGATTGGATTCTTAGATGCCCAATTAATTTTGATTAAGATGGATAACGAAAAAATAACATTCAAGAAAAGACCGATACCGCTTCCAGCCGAATATCGACCGATGTACCAAATTGCTATAATTGCAATGGTACTATATCACTGTTCTCGAGCTTATACTGCAAGTTTGCAAAAATTACATCTGTTTTCATGGGCACTATATTCGGACGAAAATATGAAGTCCCTTAAATGCATTCTAGACCGTAATAGTCTGCCGATGATTCATTGGGCAATAGACCCCGCAGTAAATAGAGCTTTGGGGTTGGCTATAGCAGATGAGATATGCGTTTTAACGTCAGCTAAAAAATACAAACTTCTTCCGAAAGGGGTAAATCTAATTAATAAAATTGAGAAAGATACAAGTCTATTTCAAAATGAGAAGAATAATTTGAAACAAATAGGCAAAAGAATAACGGATGAAATAGTTGATGATTTAACGATAAAAAAGCAATAACATGTTAAAAATAAATGCAATAAAAATAGAGATTACCACTGTCGATGGGTCATATGGATTTGAGCATGCATTCTCAAAAGGATTAAACATAATTCGAGGCAATAACAGTTCTGGCAAATCCAGTTTATTTCAAGCCGTTCTATATGCACTGGGGTTAGAGGAATTGCTTGGCGGAAAGAATGAAAAAACCATGCAATCCGTATTGAAGGATACTGTGGAATATCCCGATGAGGTTTTTCATAAAATAATACAATCCCAGATATATCTTGAAATAGAAAACAAGAGTGTTGTAACAATAAAACGGGTTATAGTAAGTCCATCTGAGGATGCCAAATTAATAGATGTTTTTTATGGTGCATTGCTGACAGGAACTAATAAACATCTTAAAAGACAATCCATGTTTGTCCATGACAAAGGAAGTGCATCCAATAGCATATATGGATTCCACCTGTTTTTGGCTAATTTTTTGGAATGGGAGTTGCCCGAGGTTCCTAATTCACAAGGACAATACACTCACCTATACCTTCAACAAATAGCCCCATCATTTATTGTTGAACAAAAATCTGGATGGGCGGATTTTTTTGCGACAATGCCTTACTATGGGATAAAGCAGGCTTCTAGTAGAGTTATTGAGTTCATATTGAATATGGATATCTTCGAAAACCAAAAAAAGAAGCAGGAGATAGGATATCAAAGCGATATGCTTAAAGAAAAATGGAAAACATCATTCATTCAGTTAAGCAACATAGCGAGGGATACTCGGTTTATTTTGCAAGGGGTAACTGATCACCCATCAATTGTTAATATTGATGAGATTTGCCTTTTGAAAGAAAGAGAAACTGATGCGGTCACCATCGAAAATGAATACTTGTATCTGAAACATGAGATGTTGAAATATGATGGTGAGGTACGTACCGTTGGAGAGAACATTGAACTCAATGAAAAAAGACTGGAGGACTTGCAAAATAAACTAAATCTCAAGTCTTTGCAGTATGATAAAATAAGTTCGGATCTGCTTCTTGGAGAACAGCAAATTAATCAATACGAAACACAACTTCTGGATGTTATTTCAGACTTAAACAAAAACAAAGCAGCATTAAAAGTTGTAAAACTAGGCGGTGATATTAATTCAGAAATATCTAAATCAATATGTCCAACGTGTCATCAACAAATTGAAGACACTTTGCTTCCACAGGATGTTCAACAAGTACCAATGCGTTTAGAGGATAACATTAAGTACCTGGAGTCAGAAAAGAAAATGCTCGAGAAATATATTGAAGGACAAAAAAGGATTCAAAAAGAAAACCAAATTAGAACTAATCAACTAAAGGATGAACTAACAGAGTTGCGAGCTGATATTCGGCGTATAAAAAAAGATTTGATTTCAGATAGTCGTATGCCTTCTATTGCAGAAATAGAAAATAGACTTAACCTGCAAAAGAAAGTTGAATTTTTGGAAAAGAAAATTGAAGAATTTGAAATACAAAAACTTCAAATTCAGCTACTATCTAATACTTATTCTTCCATCCTTGCCCAAAAGAGTGAAATTGATGGCACATATTCTAAACTAGATAATAAAAAAATAGAAGAACTAAAATTGAGTTTTATCCGGTTGTTAAAAGAATTCAAATATGAAAGTAAGCCAATCAATACAATATCATTGTCGCTTGATGATTATATGCCGTTAAATCAGATTGATGGAGAAAAATACAATATTAGATTTGATTCTTCTGCAAGTGATTTTATAAGATGTTTATGGGCATACTATATTTCATTAATGCTGGTCTCAATAAATTATAATGGAAACCACCCCAACATATTGATGTTCGATGAACCAAAACAACAAGATATGTCGGAAGAAGGTTTTAGAAATTTTCTTAAGGAATTGTCCGAAATACCCATTGGCCAAGTTTTTGTATTTGCATCTTTTGAGAATAAAGATGAGTCATTTATTTCTGTTACAAACAATATAGAATACCACCTCGTGAAAATTGAAGATAAGCTTATCAAACCCTTGTTTTGATACTAATAATATATTTCTTTTATCTCTGTATGGAGCCGAATATGAAAATATGATGGACTATTTCACTATAACCCTGAAAGAATTATAGAAATGTAGGTTCTAGGGAATAGACAGAATGCAAACAACACCAATTCATACATAAAAAATATTTTAAACAGTAAGACTTCGCCCCCCATCGAAAGAAATATGGACAGATTAGAATTTGAGAAAAGATTACAATCTATAGTTATACCAGGGGGAACACCTCAGAACGAATTGGTAAGATTACTCTCTCCAATTTCTGAGGTCATCTCCCAAATGATGCCAAGTAGTCTTTTCCGCTTCCGGACTTGTGATAAGAGGCAAATCGAAGCTTTCGAAAAAGACGAACTATATGCCGTAACAGCAGATAAATTTAATGACCCGTATGACACCTTGGTCAGATATGACAAAGAGGGTATCAAGCTGTCGACAGCATCATTTATGACGTATGAAAACTTCAAGCAGTTGAAGGTTTTCTTTGGACAAGGTGGTGATTTTCCTGATGAAGCAAAACAATTACTACACCAAGATGTAATAGATGCTTTGAAAAACAGCCTGATGTTAGTGCCGGATGAAGATGATTCGGTAAAACAATACATTGAAGCAAGCAGAGATCAGATGCTGTCGCTAATCGACCTTTATTTCCCAATATTGGCAGAATCCAGTAAAAGATTCCAGACCATTGCCTGTTTTTGTGAGAGTATAGAATCTGTCATTATGTGGAGCCATTATGCACATAATCATCAAGGGTTTGCATTAGAATACAATCTGAGAGACACTCTCATACATCCTATAAAAAATGTGGGAATATATCCTGTTATTTACGATGAAGAACGTCTTGACGTTTCGATATATATGGCATGGGCTTTTCTCAGAATGATAGGAATAAAATCTCCCATACCCGATATGTTGTCCAATATGAAAATTGCATTGCATAAGTCCAAGCAATGGGAATATGAGAAAGAGTGGCGTCTGATTGATTCTACCATACGGGATTATACAAGTGACGAGCCATCGGTGATTCATATAAAACCCACTGCTATTTACTATGGACAACGCATTGCAAAAGAAGACAAGGAGAAACTGCATACCATTGCGCAGAATCATGGCATAAGGGAATATGATATGTACATTGACTATTCCTCCCCAGAGTATAAAATGTTAAGCAAACCTCTGTAATCAGAATAAAACACTAAGACCAGATTTAGGAGCCCATTAGTGATTGAAAAATGAAGATTGACTTTCTATACTCGACGGAGTTTCTGGCGATGAATGCGCCGGAGCTGGGGCACACCTGTATGCACCTGCTGTGTTGAGGTTTTTTTTCAACAGTAGTACAATTGACTTCCATAAAGTGTAGCCCTCCCCGAAAGTGTAGCCCTCCTGTAAACATCCCCCTTTTAGGACTGTTCTAAATTGGATTTGCAAAGTTATTTAAATTTTCCAGATAATTCAATTTGTATTCCCTTGGGGACATGTCCCCAAGGGAATCGTGCGGTCGGTTCTCGTTGTAGTCGTTTTTCCATTCATCGGTTATCTTTCTCACGTCGTCAAGGGTTCTGAATATGTAGGCATCCAATACGGCCCTCCGGTAGCTGCCGTTGAATCGTTCTATATAGCTGCTCTGTGTCGGATGCCCCGGTTGTGTGTAGAGTAGGTTGATGTCGTTGGCCTTGCACCATTCCTGGAATATGCCGGAGATGAACTCCGGACCGTTGTCGCAGCGTATGCTGTTGGGTTTGCCTGTCGT
>Ga0310696_10005530_pt1 | contig 15227 bp, 11 predicted proteins | sample AusTroGonzalo_MG_4_FD_203885 | JGI IMG/M metagenome (GOLD analysis project Ga0310696, IMG submission 203885) | Bovine rumen microbial communities from tropical cattle in Woodstock, Queensland, Australia - Gonzalo_02 (v2) (version 2) | ecosystem: Host-associated > Mammals > Digestive system >...
GTGGACAGCTTATCAAGGAAATCCTTCCTTCGGTTAGCAACTTTTTCATGTTCGCGAGCGATGCGCAAGCGCAGCGCCTCGCGTCTCTTTGAACCTTTCTGCTTCTTGGAGAACGCTCTCTGAAGATTAGCGATACGAGTTTCCGATTCTTTGAGGAAACGCGGATTTGCGACGGATTCGCCGTCGCTCGTCACGCAGAATTCCTTAAGACCGAGGTCGATACCGATCTCGGCGTCGGATGTCGGCAGTGCCTTCGGCACAGCCTCCTCGACCATGATCGACGCATAGTACTTCCCGGCACGTGACCGTGTCACGGTCACGTGCTTTATTGCCCTTGTCGACCAGTCGATGTCCTCGTAGTTGCGGAAGGAAACGAAGCCTACCTTCGGTAGGCGAAGTTTCCGTCCTTCTACGCGGATATTGTTGTTGGTCGTATAACTGGTGTACGACGCCTTGTCCCGGTGTTTCGCCTTGAACTTCGGTAAGCCGACTCCGTCGGCCTTCCGCTTGAAGAAGTTATTGAATGCATTCTGCAAGTTAATCTTCTCGGAAGTCAACGCTTGCGCGTCGACTTCTTTTAAGAATGGAAACTCTGCGTAGAAATCTGTCGGATTCGACCGGCACGCCGTGCCGGTATCCTCGTACGACTGTATTTTAGCCTTCAACATGCAGTTGTATACTTTACGGCAGCAACCGAAAGTCTTGCTGATCAAGATTTCTTGCGGTTTGTTAGGATACAGTCTGACATTGTAGGCACGCTGAAACATAGTTAAAAATCTTATTCTTTAGAAGTTTATATAGTTAGATACCGATGAAATTCGACTTGTTTATATGATTTTATGGTAATTTGTAATTCAAATTAAATGATACTATCTTTATTTATACGAATACCTTCCGTAATTATATAAGGAATAACCCTATGGCTACAAAGAAAAAAGACCCTATAGAAAACCCATTCACCTTCTTCAAGTCAATCAAGACTGGCGACCGTTATGCCGACGCAAACGTGAGCCATCCGGAATATGGATATGTTGATTCCGGTTCCTACATGCTGAATGCCTTACTATCTGGCGATATCTTCGGCGGATTCCACCTCAATCGTTTCTTCATGGCTGCTGGCGAACAAGGTTCCGGTAAGTCCTACATGATGAAGAACAACTTTATAAAGCCCTTGATGGACATGGGCTACTTTATTTTCTACTACGATACCGAACACGAAACAAACGAAGCCCAGTTAATAGAAGAGAACGGCTTTAATCCAGACCAGTTTAAGCTCGTCCAGGAGCATACGACTGCCGAAGACGTGTTCTGCTCTATCGCCGAACTGCTTGACACTCTCGAAGCCGATAAGGGCAAGAAGATGAAGAACGAGCGTAAGGTTGCGTTCGTACTCGACTCTCTCGGCGGTATGTCTACCAAGAAGACGACGAATGACGCCACTAAGGGTGAACTCAAGCAAGACATGACGAAGGCCAAGGTGGTCAAGGCTATGTTCGTAAATATCACGAACCGCTGCGGTAACCTCGGTATTCCGATGTTCATTACCAACCACATTTACATGGCTACTGACGGCTACGGCGATCCGAAGCGTATCGCTAACGGTGAAGGCGCAAAGTATTTCGCATCTGTCATTTTGACTATGCGTAAGACGCTTGATGTACCCGACAAGGCTGCGAAGGAAGTCAAGGGTATCATCCTTGAGGCAACCGTGTACAAGAGCCGTATGGTTAAGCCCAGGAAGACTGCCATGCTGTATCTTGACTATAATAACGGTCTGAACCGTTACTACGGTCTGCACAATGTCGGTATTGAGGCTGGCTTGATCGAAGAATTTGACGCAAAGAAGTTCCCTGCGCTTGTTGAAAAACTGCCTAAGGAAAAGAATGGTCAGACGACTCGTAAGACTTGCTATGTGATTAAGGATCCGAAGAAGGATCCTAATGACTGGATCGTGTGTCTCGCCGCCAAGTCAGACCGTAAGGAATATGTCGGTACTATCCTCGAAGAAATCAATGAGTACGTGAAGAAGGAATACAAGTTCCGCCCACCCGCACTCGGTGCATCCGAAAACGAGGCCCCGGAAGTCGACGATGAAGAACTGAATGAAATCATCGAAGACATGGATCTCGCTGATGCCGCTAAGGCCGAAAACTTGCGCAAGGCAGTAAACGGCGAGGACTAATTTCCTGGCTGTTCGAATCGCACCCGAAAGGGTGCGTTCTTTACCATTCGTGAGGATTTATGGCTGCTGTATATGATTTAACTGTAGAAGACCTTGTTCTTAGAACATATCTGACGGACTTGAATATAGCCCCAAAGATGATTGCGTTCTTGGACGACAAGTTGTATTCCGATGAGACTAACCAAGCTATTGTTGGTATTATCAGAAAGTTCATTAGGAAGTACAACCGTCGACCGCAAGCGCAAGAGTTGATTGTAGGACTGGCGAATTCTGGTGTTAGCGAGAATGCTAGACAGAAGTTGATGACCATCTGTAATACCGATGTGCCTTTCATGAAGCCGGACTATGTCGTTACCTTGCTAGAAAAGTTCTATCAAGAAAAAGCTACTGAACATATACTTCGTGATGCTGCTAAGGCGTTGTACAATAATGATACCGATGCGATTCGTAACCTTTTGCCGATACTAAAGGACAAGCTGAACTTCAGTTTGCATATTGGATTGGGTTTAGACTTGGTCGATGATATCGAAGAGGCACAGCGTCGCTTGAAGGAAATGTCGCATCCGATTCGTTCTGCTATCGGTGCGATTAACCAGTATACCGCACAGATTAAGACTGATATCAATTCTGGCGGTTATCCTAGAAAGACTCTGACTCTGTTCGTTGGCCAGCCCAACGTCGGTAAGTCATTGGTAATGGGTTCGGACGCTTGTAACTTCATCCGTTACGGCTACGATGTCCTTTACATTTCTCTCGAATTGTCCGAAGAATACGTATGGCGTCGTCTTTCTGCCAACCTTACTGGTGTGCCGCAGTACGAAGTTGCCGACCTTTCTGTCGACGAATGCCGTGAACTTATCGAGAATACGAAGATTCCTGGTGTAGAACGTCTTGGCCACTTGAAGGTCATACGTATGAAGACGACTACGACGCCAGCCGAAATCGAGGCTCGTGTCGACCAGTTCTATTCGCTCTACAAGAAGAACCCGGATGTTCTCGTCGTGGACTACATCGGTATCATGAAGCCTAACCGTGCTCACCGTACGATGGAAAGCATGTATCTCGACGGTCAAGAGAAGGCCGAACAGATTCGTGAACTCTGCATCGACCGTAACATGGTTGGTATCTCTGCCGTTCAGTTCAACCGTACTGGTTATTCTAGGCTTGATGCCGGTCTTGAATCGGTGTCTGGTTCATCTGGCTTTCCTGAAACTGCTGACATTATGATTACAATTACTCGTGACCAGTTGTTGAAGGATCACAACATGTATGCGAACTTCGTTAAGAAGAACCGTTTCGGTGAGAACGAAGTGATGTTCTACACCAAGTACGACTTCAATACGATGCGCTGGTATGATGCTACTTCTGACGATATTGCTGAATATAACGAGGCGTTGACCAACCAGCAGATTGCTGACGAGGCGGCTGATGCGTATAACCAGCAGCGTCCTGGCGGTGGCGGCGGTCAGCGAGGTGGTATCAATAGACAGAAGACCAATGCGAAGCAGCAAGCGGCAATGGCTGGAATGAGTAGCATGGCGTCTCAGTTCTAGCAAAAAAAGGTGTAATTTCTATATAGAATTCATTTGGGTTTTATATGGGAATGCTTGATAAATACATGACCGATGCCGAAGACGAAGTCCCCGTATCGGTCAAGACGACAGACTATTCGAACGAATGGATACGCAATACGTTCGACGAATACTTGAAGACGCCTCGGTTTGATGGGGATGCATGCATCGTTCTGTCAATGCCTGAAGCCACCCTGAAGAAGTATGGCGAGAAAATCAATGCCGGACTCTGGTGGATGTACAATACGTACTGCAAGAAGGATTTCGGTATGATGCAGCTTCTGGTAGCGCTTGAGAAGATGATCGACGCTACGAAGCTTGCAAACATGCTTGATATGGATATCAAGCTGCTGGTAGCGAAGGAATCTGGTATATCGGCTACGGAAGCCGACATCGAGATGGCCGCCAGCAAGACGGAAAATGAGGAAGAAATGGATGCACCGATCAAGATGTCGAAAGAACTTTCTGATAAACTACTTGAAGATGATCCAGAAGAAGAAGCATTTATTTTAGCGGGTTTACAGGATTAGGTTTGTTATGAGTAAGTTTAAGTTTGGATCCGCCTACAAGAATATTGTCGAACAGCACAAGAAGGATTCCGAGGAGGCCGAGAAGGCCGCCGAGATTAGCCGTGATGAGATGACTAAGGCCATTGTCAACATGGGCTCGCAGAAGGAAGGTGGTGCTGGTACCGGTGTGATGGTACGTACTGAAGCATACAACAAGTGGCTGGTTGAACAGCAGAAACGTAATCCGTTCATTGGCAAGAGCTACATGCAGCTTGCCGACGAGTATTCTCGTGACTCCGAAGAAGTCACCGAGGAAACTGCGATGACCGACGAGGATGCCGCTAACGTGCTGGATATCGATGAAGATGGTTCTCTGCATATCAAGGACGACTACGATCCGAACAATGTGGAAACCGTCGACAACGAGAAGCTTGTTGGTGATGCCGCCAAGTTCTCCGACCTCTGTATCATCAACAATGTGATTTCGAAACAGATTGCATGGGATTTCGATTCCTTGATGGACGAAGTTACTGCTTCGCTTAAGGAAGCCCATGCCGACGACTTTGATTTTGACTTGCCAGAAAATTTGGAGGAACAAGTAGACGCTGCGTTGAAACGTCATGATGCAATGATGTTGTTGACGCACGACAAGAAAAACCCGTAAAATCCCCTAAAACCCTCGATTTGCAATTCAAATTTATCTTTATTACCTTTACAGCCGTTGATTGAACGGCTAAACCAAAACAATCAAAACAAACAACAATGAATAACCAAAAAGTAACCAATAAATTCCAAGGAGTCCCCATGACTACACAGAATAACACTGATTTCCTCGATCTCGACATCGACACCGTTTCCAACCTCGACGAAGCCACTTCGGCCTACGGATCTGTTGATCCCACTCGCTGGAAGCCTAGCGTAAGCAAGCGCAACCCCAGCTACAGTGCTATCATCCGTCTTCTCCCGCAGGGTATTGAAGGCGTCAAGAACAAGACCTATCCCAGTGTCAAGGTTCTCTACCATCACCTCAAGCTCAATGGCGTTCACATGGAAGTGAAGTGCTGCCGTAACAACGGCGGTGACTGCCCCATTTGCCGTGCCATTTGGGATCGTTACAACGAACTCGCCAAGACCTACGAAAAGGGCTCTCCGCAGCTCAAGGTTTGGTCTGGTATGAGCGCTCGCCCTGAATGGCATACCAACATTCTCGTGCGTGAAGACGACAACAAACCGGCCAACAACGGTAAGGTTCTCGTATGGCGTCACAGTGACGCTGTGGAACGCACTCTCCGTGCTCCGTTCGATGACAGCGTTGAAGCTGATGTGCAGAATGCTAACGGTGCTCCGGCCAAGGGCGCACTTGCCAAGTTGAAGAAGGAACGTCGTAAGTTCATTCCTCACTCTCCGACCAAGGGCGTTGACTTCGGCGTAATAGTCAGCTGGGACGCCGCAAAGAACATGACTTCTTACGACGGTTCCGACTACGTTGCTGAATCTACCCCGCTCGCCGACACTAAGGAAGACATGCTTGAAATCCTCAATAACTGCCATGACTTGACCAAGTACTTGGCAGACATTCCGGATGAAGCTACCGCTGCTGCAAAGTGGCGTGAATTCATGGAAAAGGCTTCTTCTGCCCAGTCCAACGCTGGCGAAGGTGTCGCTGCCCATGCTGGCTACAGCGCAGCTCCGAACCCGAACTACGCTCCTCGCAACACCACCAAGATGTCTGCCGCTGAATTCCTTGATGCTGATGCCGACCTGGTGTCCGCCCCTGCCAAGGAACCAGATGCTGATGAACTCTTGGTGTCTGAAGCTGCTGAAGCTCCGGCCAAGAAGGCTGCTCCGGGTAACTGGGCTAAGCCAGCCACTAAACCGGCTGCCGCCGCTTCTGAAATGTCCAATCAGCTTCCGGAAGGCGATGACGACGATACCGAACTTCCGTTCTAGTCTTTTACGTTTTTTCACCTAGAATGGATTTCCCAAGTGGCGCTCGACTAATACTTGAGCGCCACTCTATTTAAGAGTTTTTATTATGTCTTGTGTTTACGATAACTTGTCAGATGCAGCGTTGGATGAAGCCGTAATATCGCATTTCGGTGGTTACGCTCTGACTAAGAATGCGAACGAATATAATTTCGTTTGCCCATTCTGCGGAGACATGAATAGGCCGAACAAGAAGAAAGCCTATGTATATCGTGATAAGTGGTTGTTCAAGTGTTATAAGTGTGGCATCAGTCAGCACATGATGACGTATCTCAAGGAAAATGACGAGACTGCATATAACAGAATCTTGTTTAACCATCTTGAAGATGACGACGCTCGATTTGAGGCTCGTCGTCGTAAACGTGAACTTGAGGAAGCTCGTCAGAAACGAGTTGCTGATTTACCGTTCATGGAAGGCGAGCTTATTTCTTTGCTGAACAACAATCCGATTGCCGCCAACGCTGTTGAGTTCTGCAAGAAGCGCAAGATCCGTAAGGAAGTGTACGATCAGTGGTTTGTCTGCCAGGAAGGCGAACAGTTCCTCAAGAGGGATAGCCTCGGTGCTCTAATCTTGAATGACAAGGGACTGCCGACTGGCAACGAATTTAAGAACCGTCTGATAATTCCTTTCTATCAGTATGGCGGACGATGGACACAGTTTGATGCTCGTGCGCTCGATCCGGAAAACAAGCTCCGCTACCGTAACTTCGAAGGTGTAAAGCGTCAAGCGTACAATATCGATTTCCTTGACGTGACTAAACCGTTCTACATCTTGGAAGGTACTATCGACTCTACGTTCATTCGCAACTCTATAGCCATCGGCGGCATTTCGCACTTTGACGAAGTCATTGCGGACAATCCGCAGATTGCCGAACACAAGGACAACTGCACTGTTATCTGGGATAACGACCAAGCTGGCGAAATGGCTCGCCTAGATTCTGTCAAGAAGGGCTACAAGTGGTTCAACTGGTCTGGAATAAAGGAAAAGGATGTCAACGGTGCGGTACTGTCTGGTGAGATGCCGGTAGACAGTACTGGTTACGTGGACATGGATTTCATTGCCCAGAGAAGTGCTCCGGCGGAAGGCGCATCGATTATCTTTGCGTTGGAACGTGGCGACATGATGGAACGCAAGCGTCAAGAACAGCGTGAGCAGCGCAAGCAGATGTTGGAGAAGATGGCTGCAAAGCAGCGTGTCGAGGTATTGTTTTAATGGCTATATACGATTGGAAACATTTTGCCACGGATGAATATGTTCGTGCTTCTAGGATTGCCCAGTATATCGATCGTCCTGTCAACGATCTATATAAGATGGGATTCTTTGACGACATTCCGTTCAAGGTAGACGCGAGTAATACACGTACGTACAAGTATGTCAACTGTCTGCGCAAGGCGCGAGTGTACGGACTGAATCCTCCGACAAAGGAGCATCCGTATGCAAAATGGCGACCGTATGAAATAGTCAATGACTTGGGTATCAGTCCCTATACCTACAATAATTATGTCAAGGCTGGCATGATCGTCGAACAGCAGCCTGACGAACATGGCCGTTATGTCTTTTATCGTGATTATGACCGTTTCTTGAAAAACTATGTACCTACCAAGCTGTTTGCGTATCTCGTCAATACGATGAACATCAAGGATTCTGCTGCCTTTATCGGTATCAGATACGGTCAGCTTCGTGGAAAGATCCGTACCAACCAAGCACAAGTGGTGGCAAAGATCGATCCGAAAAGTGGAGTGCGCCGTTACAAGTGGATGACTCGTGACCAAATTATCCAGTACATCAATAGCACGATCGAGAACGCAAAGAAGAAGACATGCGCATTGATCAGAAATGTCCCGCTGCCAGATACTCTGTCGACCAATATGGCGTGCATGTACATGAAGGTGACTCGCCGTACATTGACTAATTATGTGTTCTATGGGTGGCTTCATCCTACGCAAGTCAAGAAAGGAGCTCGTAAATGGAACTTCTACGACAAGAAGGAACTGGATGAACTCTATGACCGTCTTGAACGTAAGATTTACTACGGTGAAGGCAAGGAGTACTATAGCCGTTTCGCTATCCGTAACAAGTTCGGAAAGAGCGATTACTGGATCGATAACTTGGTCGTAGGCAAGTGCCGTGTTGTCGTTCCTACGGAAGTGTCCAAGACTCGTAAGCCGAAAGGATATCAGATTTGTACTGTCGAGGAATATGCCAAGCTTAACGCAGAGGCGAAGGACATTGGCCGTCCGGGTTATCCGTTATGGGGCTGGGTACAAGAGGATGTCGATGCCATCGTCAAGTCTGGCGTGAATGTCGATCCGAAGATGGAACTGAGCGAGTTCCGTAAGAAGTGCTTGGATCGTCTTGACAAGACTAATCATCGTAAGGTTAATGCCCAGAAGAAGAAGGCAAAGAAGGCTGAGGTAAAGACTAAGCGGCTTAAGCGTAACGAGGTCATCGTTGACTATCCGGAAATGGATAGCATGGAAGTCGCTATTAAGGCGGCTCTGTACGAGAACGAGCTGCGTGCTGAAGATAAGAAGCACGAGTTGCACGTCAAGAAGGCGAAGATTAACCACGAACGAAACATACTGCGTAGGGCACTTGGTTTGGCCGAACGACCAGAAGTAAAACTGAGTAACGATGATGTCCTGAAGCATAGCGAGGTTCCCAGTGTCGTTACGTTCTTGTACCGTCGCCGTTCTGGAAAGGCTCCGGTACTTTACAAGAAGACTTCTAACAGTCGTGACGAGCTTGTATATGTGACTAGCGACCAGCCAGTTACAATGAAGCGCAAGAACAATCCACAGCAGTCCATCTTTCTCAATATCGCTCGACTTGCCGAAAAGATCAACCGTCTACATCCGAAGGCGATGCCGTCTTGGATTATCCTCGCACATACATCGTCCGTCGTATACGACATGGCGTTCATAAGGAAACTGGAAAACGTACCGCCGGAATACGGTGCGGTGGCTCCGTTTGGGTATGAGTATATATTACCAGACGGAACCTGGACTCGTTGCCCCAATACCTATGGCATGTACAGCGAATTTTCTATCAATGACGAATTGATGACTACTCGTGTGGCTGGTACGGTCACTGCAGTTGGCAATCATGAGGTCGCCGTTCTTGACGGCCCGTTCGTTGCTGTCCGTGGAGGCTATCTTCCATACTTGAGACGCTTCGCAATGCTCTATCAGTTCGGTGACGGACGTGGCTGCGTGCCTTACGTCATTTCGATGATGATGCACCGTCTAGGCGTAAAGATGCAGCAGATCGAGGTGGATTCCAGCTGGTGTGTCGACGTGAATATGCCATTTACGCCGATCGAGTGGAATCAGATCGAGCCGAAACTGGTCGAATTGGGCAAATCTTTGGTTCCGAATTACCATTTGAATCCAAAAACACTTTAAGCTATATTTTATGCCGAGGAAATTATTATGGCTGAAGAAACAGAAAATAAATCCATCGGAATTCGTTTTAGTCCGCAGTTCTTTACCTTACTAAAGAGCGTAAGTTCAATAACCAAGGCTGGCTGCGTCATCATGTTCAAGGGTGACGTGAAGGGTAGGATCCCTGGAAACCATATCAACATCCCGGAACCGACAATGTTTACCCACTTGGCGGCATCCGAGGAAGACTTGGATTTTGACACCAACCGAATCAACATCTTCTCGCTTAACGAGTTCGTGAAGTATTCTGACTTAGCCAAGTTCCCAGAACAGGGCATTGCCGAATTGTCAATCGACACTTCGATTACTGGCAAGCGTTACGAGTACATCAAGTTCACTGGCGGCGGCATCACTTGCCGTACGCCGACTGCCGATCCGAGCTGCTTCAAGCCAGAACATTCCCACATTCCGTACACTAGGGACAACGATCCGATGACGAAAGTCGGTGAAATGCGCTTCACTGCCGAAATGGTTGCTGACTTTGCCAAGAAGCTCCGTGCGGTGCCTACATGCGAATTTATTACGCTGCGTATCGATGACGGCGGTATCAAGCTCTACATCAAGGGAAAGATGTCCCAGCAGATTACCTATTGCGTTCCGGCTAACTGCACCAAGGGTATCGATTCCATACTCGTCAAGAAGATTTTCAAGCCGGGTAACGTGACCGTGTTCCCAGTCCAGCTGTTCAATTACATGAAGGGTATCGGTGGCGATTACGATATCGACATCACCTACGCCGTCTACAAGGGCGTGGAACAGATGTCTCTGAAGGCCACTTCGTTAATACCCGGTGTCAATCCGGAAAAGCCGATGACGCTGTGGCTTGGCGCAGCAGAATGCTCCGCTGCGGCAAATTCCCAGTTCGACTTGGTTCAGTAATTTGAAATAATGTCATGGTGGAAAATCCGGTAGGCAGTGCCTATCGGATTTTTGCCATTGTTATAAACTGCATACAAGCAATTGTTAGGAATGACCTATGGGTATCCAGATCGATAAGAATAAGCTTATTCAAGCAATGAAGGACTATGTTTACGTGTCAACGGAAAGCGGCCCCGTCGTACCGTCAAAGACCAAGGTGATCAAGATGCTCACCAAGCAGACGCCGAAACCGGTCAGCAAGCCTCAGGACAGCGCTGACTGGGATCACCGTACATATGACCAGAACAAGCCGCTTACTTATGGCAAGAACCTTATTACGACACGTGACCTCTACAAGAAAGTGTTCACTGAGGCCGTTTCCAATAAGAACTATCGTGGCATGCGTATGAACTTGGCCAGCATCGACATGAAGGAAACCCATTGCAAGTTCATCATCAACCGTCGTGATCATGACATGCTTGTCGAACTGTTCTACCCTAACGAGAACGATAACATTACGGTTTCGCTAACATCTGACACTGGTCTGAATAATCTGTATGAAGTTCAGTTGGATAGCCCACAGTTCATCAACAACTTCGGCTATACAATTTTGAAGACTTGTGACCAGTTGATCGATTCGAACAATACTTATGATGTCGGCAATGACCTGGACACCATGCAGTATGTGAACGGTCTTGGCAATGGAACCGAGGATATTAGCAACTCATGGCATGCCGAGGATAGTGCAATTTATCATGAAGCCGTTAGTAGCGAGCTTGGTCAGCTGTTGAATCTATGTAATGCCGTTGCGTTGCTTGAAGATGGCGAAGAACAAGATCCTAATGCTCAGGCATTTGCCGCTGCTGGCGATGAGATGCCTAATCCGGACGACATGGGAGGCATGAACCCCGGTGATGTCAACGGCACTGAAGATTCCGGCCAGTCGCCAGACGAGTCCGTGAATTTCAAGGATGGCTGGATTGACTTGATGACTGCTAGCTCTGAATCCGAAGGGGCTACAACTATTAATGCTGATGGGACTGATGTGAACGGTAAGGCTAGCGCCATGGATAACTTGGCGAAGATGTATGCCGAGGCTCGTGTAGAAGACATGAATACGAATAGTTCCCCTGGCGTTAAGCTCAGCAAGGATGAAATCCTTCACGGCACCGCACCAGCAGAAAATCAGAATGCCGCGAGCTTGATTAACGGATTGTGTTCGTTGTCGCCTTATATTTCTCTGGCTGGTTCTCAAGTACCGAAGAATAAAATTTCTGAACTGATTGATTACCTGAACAATCCGGGTACTGACGACTTGACCTTGACTGCCTTCAATGAAAAGTTGAATGAACTGTTCCCCAATGAGTATGACGGTGGTAAGCCGAACGTTGGTAACATGAGCACGTCTGGTGTTGACTTACCTGGTGAAGACCAGTTTGATGGCGGAATGGGCGATCTTGGCGGTGCTGGCGGATTTGACATGAACGATACTGCCGCACTGGATGATATGGGAGCAATCGGTGGTGACGTTGGTGGCGAGATGGACTTCAATAATGACGGTTCGTTTGCTTCCATGATGGATCAAGCTGCTGGCCCGAATGTCGATATACCTAGCGATGAGGGCGATATCGAGTTCGGTGCCGATAATGGGCCGTCCCAGCAAGCAGTCGATAAGCAAGACGAAGTGATTGGTGCGATGACTAACCTCTAGTTTGGCTGACTGACATTTAAAAGAAGGCCGTCACGAACGGCCTTTTTTGATATAATTTAACAAATAAAAGGAATAACTATGAACAAGACTACTATTACTGATGATCAGAAGATTCGTGCCCAGTCGCTCCATGCGATGTTTGACGAATATAAGGACGTCCAGCCTGAAGCGACCGAGGAAACTGCTGGCGATATGCCGGTAGCGATGTTCGTTCTGCAGGGTCGTTTCGGTCAAGCGTTGTCACTCGTTGAACAGGCGTTGCTTGATGCAAATACGGTAGCCAGTCTGACGACAAAGGTCGACCAGAAGGACAACAAGCTGTGGCTTTACATTGAGACCGATAGCGGTATCAGCGTCAAGGTCGATGCTCTTCCGTTGTCTGTTGGATTCGAACAGCCGGTCTACGTTAACATCTATGACTTGTGTAACGCCGTGCATAAGCTGATGGGAACTCGTGAAACCAGCGTCGCCTTGTGGGTGAGCGAAGGACAGCTCTATATGGGCGCATTCTTCAATGACCAGATTGGTGGCTTCGAACTTGAAATCGGCTTCGAAAAGAAGGATGCGTTCGAGGTGAATCCAGTGTCCGATAAGGACTTCAATATCCGTATCGCCATGGATCAGATTTCTTTCAACACGATTCTCGACAGTGTGTACAATTTCGATACCGTCGAAATTCACCGTAAGAATGGTCGTGTGTCGTACCGTACTGGTAACGAACATTGTACTATCGCAACTGCTATGCAGAATACCGTGATGGTCAGCAATCCGTCTGACGATAAGAAGTTCGACAATACGTCAGACTTTAGCGTGAGTATCCCGGCAAAGATTTTCAAGGTCATTCCCCTTGTGAACGCTTTGGACATGGACTTGTCGCTCAATGTTCTGATTGACCTCGATACCAAGAACAAGAAGCTCCGTATTTCCGGTACGTATGCTCAGTTGGTTGCCGATTACGGTGATTCCACGCTGCAGACCTACAACAATGACGGAATGGAACGTGTATTCCATATCAAGGCCGAATCGATTGCTGCCGCCATCGGTATGTATTTCGACATGAACTACATCAACCCGACTGGCAAGGTTCGTATCTACGGAATTGAGAACGGACTTATCGGTATTGAGGGGCTTGACGACGAACGCATCCATGTCAACTTGACCGTCGGCGACTGCCAGGTTGAACATTCTGGATTCGAAATCGAGATTCCGCTTGACGTGCTGACTATGATGGTTCGTAATTCGGGTTGTCCGGATCTTGTTCTGCAGCATGGATTCGAGAATGGTCGTACCATGATGACTTACGGTAACGGCATGTTCTTGAGAAAGTGTACATATATTGCTTAGATTTGGTTCCAATAAGAGAAAGACGGTCGAATGACCGCCTTTTCTTAATTGTTTGCATTTGCTAGTTCAGCTTGCGCATACATTTTTGCTTTTTCGTAGAGAATTTGCTCGTTGTATGCCTTGTTTGCCTTAATGCGCTGGTCCTTGAGCTGTTTGAATATTTCTTGGACTCGCTTCTGATAGTCTTGGTTTTGTCCTAGATTATGGAACGACTTGCTTGCCACGACGGTCGTAGTTTTTCCGTCTGGCGAAACCGACTGCTGGTAGAAGTCGTTAGGTGCGGCATTTGCTGCACCAGCGGCCAACGCGCCGATTGCTGCACATTTGCCGACTTTTTTGCCTAGATTCTTGGCTACGTCGATAACGCCTTCGTTCAACGGCGGTTCCGGTACGGTACTTTCGTCGTTAGGCATTTCGATGTCGTCGGACGAACCATCTTCAGGTTCCGCTATGTCGGCAAGGTCGTCCATGGTCAACGGATCCGTGTCGGGTTCTTCCTCGTACGGATTTTCTTCATTGATAGCGTCAATATCGCTGAACATCTGGTCGGCCATGCCTTGCTCTGACGGGGCGAACATGCTGAACTCGTCGGCTGCCGGGTCCTGGCCGACATCGTTGGTGATGTCGCCTACCAGTTCGTCGTAAGTGACCTCATCGGATTCATCAGACTCGTTCGAATTGTTTCCGGTCTCGTAGTCATGCTGCAGTTCACGGAATGCTTGTATGTTTGCTTGGCTCTGTAAGGATTGGTCTGCATTATCCATGTTTGGAGGATTCATGAGCTGATCCATGTGGGCGTCACGAAGCTTCTGGTCGAGTTCCACCTTGACGGCGTTCGGTGACTTGCCTGAAATTGCGACCAGTCGCTGGATGTTGGGCGGCTGTCTGCTCGGTGCGATATTTGGCTTGCTCGATGTGAGCATGTTGTCGAATTGTCCGTCGTGATGTGCCATTTTTATATCCTATATAGCTATGTGCAGTTTATAAGACCGCGCCGAGAAAACTGCCACCCAGCGCCGCTAGGCGCTGGGGAACCCTTTAGGGTGGCAGATGATAGGCGCGGAACTTGACAAACAAAATTAATTTAACTATCTATAAACTATATAAAAAGAAATTTTGAACCATGTTTCAGCGTGCCTACAACGTTAGACTGCATCCTAACAAGCAGCAGGAAGTCTTGCTCGGCAAGACTTTCGGCTGCTGCCGCAAGGTATACAACTGCATGCTGGAGGCACGCAAGAAGTCGTACGAGGAGACCGGCACGCAGTGCCGGTCAAAGCCGACCGATTTCTACACAGAATTTCCATTCCTGAAGGAAGTCGACTCGAACGCATTGACAGCCGAAGTGCTGACTTTGAATGCCGCCTTCAAGAACTTCTTCGAGCGGAAGGCCGACGGAGTCGGCTTTCCGCAGTTCAAGGCGAAGCACCGAGACAAGGCTTCTTATACGAGCTACAGAACGAAGGACAATATCCGTGTAGAAGGACGGAAACTCCGCCTACCGAAGGTAGGCTTCGTTTCCTTCCGCAACTACGAGGACATCGACTGGTCGACAAGGGACATCAAGCACGTGACCGTGACACGGTCACGTGCCGGGAAGTACTATGCGTCGATCATGGTCG